>Ga0136846_1237344_pt1 | contig 102925 bp, 97 predicted proteins | sample HopSoiMetagenom2_FD_96841 | JGI IMG/M metagenome (GOLD analysis project Ga0136846, IMG submission 96841) | Grasslands soil microbial communities from Hopland, California, USA - 2 Assembly 2016 (version 4) | ecosystem: Environmental > Terrestrial > Soil > Grasslands | place: USA: Hopland... | reverse complement strand
GTCAGTCCACCCAACCCAAGCGCGAGCCCCGCAATGCCCAGATAGTCGGCTTGAGCGAGACGGTCGAGCCGCGCCTTTTGATGCGGCAGCCCGATCAACAGTAGCGCGATCAGGCCCAGGCAGATCGGGAGGTTCAGAAAGAATGCCCAATGCCAGCTGATATTTTCGGTGAGCCAGCCGCCGATCACCGGCCCGACGACGGGCCCGAGCACCGCCGTCGCGCCGAACAATGAGGTGCCGATCGGTTGCTGGCGGCGCGGCAGTCTGGTCGCGATGATCGTCTGGGCCGTCGGGATCATGGCGCCTCCCGTGAAACCCTGCCCCACTCGACCGATGATCATCGTCGTCAGGTCGGTCGAGATGCCGCAGATGACGGAGAAGATGGTGAACAGGCTCGCCATGACGAGCAGGAAGCTACGCAGTCCAAACACGCGCTCCAGCCATCCAGCCAGCGGAATGATGATAATCTCCGCGACGAGATAAGCGGTCGAGATCCAGGTGCCTTCAGTGCCGCTGGCGCCGATTTCTCCCTGGATCGTCGGGAGCGCCGAGTTGACGATCGATATGTCGAGCGTCGCCATCAGCGCACCGAGATTGCCCGCGGCCACGGCCAGCCACGCCGCGGTGTCCGCAAGCTCCTCGCGCTCGGCGGTCGGAAATGGCTGTCCCGCCGCGGCGCCGCGATGATGGAAAGACTGCGATCCAGGGAGCTGACCCGGATGCTCGACGCGCGGCTTGCCATGCTCGTTGGCCATATGACGTCCCTTCATCGTGAACGCGGCAGTGCGCGGTCTTGCACTCGCGTTCTGGCAATGCCGCGCACCGAGGTGCGCCCGTCAGATAAGCCAAACCGAGTGGTCGGCTACCTACTAGAAGGTAGCCGACTGCTGTCAAGGCGCAATTATTATATTGTTGGTGGAAAATCAGAGGCTCGCGGTGTCGCGGGCCCGTCAGCCGTACATGTCGCGCAAGGCTATGGCGGCGTCCGCGAGGCGCTGGGGGGGAACGACCGCTCCCGCTTCCACCAGCTTCTTTCCCTGAACATAGTCCTTGGTGCGGTTCACGCAGTCGATCGCGATGACCTTGCCTTGCCGCAGATAGACGACCGAGAAGGATTTCTCCGTCGGCTCACCGCGCATGACCGCGAGATCGTGACCAATCGACAGCCCGACGGTCTGCAGCTTGAGATCATATTGGTTCGACCAGAACCAGGGTATCGCCTTGTAGGGTGTCGGCTCGCCGCAGATCATCTTCGCGGCGGTCGTCGCCATGTCATTGGCGTTCTGGACGGATTCCACCCGGATCACTGCGCCATCGGCAAAGCTGTTGGCGTGAGCCGCGCAATCGCCGATGGCGTAGACGTCCGGCAATGTGGTGCGGCAATATTCATCGACGTCCACTCCGTTCGCACCGGCAGCGCCCGCATTCAGCAGCGGTTCGACGCAGGCGGTGATGCCGATGCCGACAATGACCAGGTCAGCCGGCACGACCGACCCGTCGGCCATCCTGACGCCGGTAACCCGACCGTCGGCCCCTTCGATGCACTGCATCGCCGCGCCGGTCCGCAGGTCGACGCCATGAGCTCGGTGCGCGACCTCGAAGAACCGCGACAGCTGCGCGCCCGCGACCCGTGCCAGGACACGCTCCTGCGCCTCGAGCAGCACGACCGAGCAGCCAAGCTTTGTCAGCACCGCGGCGGCTTCGAGGCCGATATAACCGCCGCCGATCACAACCGCGCGGGTCGCGCCGCCATCCAGTTCCGCCATCAGCCGGTCGACATCGGTTCGCGTCCGCACCGCGTGCACGCCGGCGAAATCCGCGCCGGCGCAGGAAAGTCGACGGGGATCGCCTCCAGCCGCCCAGATCAACGCGCCATAGCCAATCTCCCGATCGTCCGACCGCCGCACGACCTTGGCGACGGCGTCGACCGAGACGACCTCCACGCCCAGGGCCATTGCAATCCGCCGCTCCTGCCAGAAATGGGCGGGGCGAATTAGAAGCCGCTCAAAATCCTTGTCGCGCGCCAGATATTCTTTCGACAGCGGCGGGCGCTCATAAGGCAAATCGGGCTCGCGGCCGATCATCAAAACCGATCCCTCGAAGCCGTTCTGGCGCAGCGCCGCGGCGGCCGCAGCGCCGCCATGACCTGCTCCGACGATGACGATATCGGCCCTATTCATGGCTTAACTCTCGGGCGCGATCTGGACGACCAGCCCCTCCAGACTCTCGTCCAGCACGATCTGGCAGGACAGCCGCGAATTCCCGGCGCGATAATCCGAACTATCGAGCAGGTCGTCCTCGTCTTCGCCTGCTGGCGTCTGCACCTCGCTTGGCCCGGCCTCGACGAACACGTGGCACGTGGCGCAGGAACACGATCCGCCGCACAACGCGACGAGCTCGTCGATGTCCGCCTTGCGGATCGTCTCCATAAGGGTGTGCCCGGAGCGCCCCTCGATCGCATGCGCCTCGCCATCGCGGGTCTTGACTGTGAGCTTTATCATCGCGTTGGCTGCGCTTCATTGCTGGAGTGTGGTGGAAAGGGCGCGTCGCTAGCGGCTGCCGACATATTGCCGGAGACCATCGCGGCCGCCGTAGGCGCGTCGGTCAGTGCGCGCCTTCCTTTGGCCGAATGCCGGTGATGTATTGGAACTTCCACTCCGGCTCGCTCATCAGGAACGGCGGCAGATTGTGGACGAAATGGGCATAGGCAAACAACGGGTTGGTCCATTCACGTGGAACCCAATTGTCGTCGACATAGTCGGAATCGGCGCCGTACTCGGCCTCGCCTCCCGCTGGGCAATCGAAATAATAGAAGAGAGCTGAATCCACGCGGTGCCGTCCCAGGCCCTGCTCCGACGGTTTCCAGCCCTTGCGGATCATACGGTTCACCTGGATCATGATCTCATCGAGATCCTCCAGTGCGAAATTGGCATGATGGAAACGCAACTTGCCGTCGACGCCCGGAAAGGGAGCGTTGGCATTGAGCAGCAAGATATTGTGGTGGTTGTTGGTCCCGTCCGCACGCAGATAATTGCCAAATCCATTCTGCTGGTCGGTCAGGCGAAAATTGAGCACATCGACCATGAATTGATAGACCGTATCGTAATTTGGCACCGCGAACACGACATGGGTTATAAGGCGCGGAGTGGCGCCAAGGCGCCAGCGACGGGGCCGGTTCAAACGCTCGACACGACCGGGCGCATTCGATGGATCGGGTGCGCAGATGACGGGGCGCGGCGACCATAGGCGCAGGCCCATGGGCACGCCGAACGGGGTGACGAACCGGGCAAGCTCGCCGTCCCAATCGACGTCTACAATCCGTGCGACGCGAGCGCGAAGATCGTCCAGCGCTGTTTGGCAATCCACTCCCCAGATCACTTCCTGCACGCCTTGTCCGACGATCCCGCCACCGGTTGGGAGAGCAGCGTGGCCAAGCGGCAGCACGACCACGCGCGCGCCGTTCACGAGGTCGAACTCTCGTCCCTCACGACCGGCATCGAGCTCGCGCAGCCCGAAATCGCCAAAGAAGCGCGACGATTCCTCGACATCGTTGACGCCGTAGACGAGCCGTTCGATGCCGATGATTGCCATTGCGCCTCTCCAACGTCATTCTTTCGTGATCGCGGAGGCATAGGTCGGCCGCTCGGCCGTAAGAAATCCTTTGTAGCGATAGGTCGCATAAGCTTCGCCGATGACCTGTCGAAAATTGCGCCGAGCGGCAGCAATCGGTAGCGCGACCGGTATGACGCCGACAAAACGCGCCTAGCTACGCGGTCAGTACATCGCCCGGGCCGCCATAGGCCAACCATCCGCCGTCGACCGGCAAATTTATCCCCGTCACATAGGCGCTGAGATCAGAAAGCAGATAGGCTGCGGCATTGGCGACGTCCTCTACCTCGCCGATACGCCCCATGGGTGTGCGCCGTTCGAGCCGCTCGACATCGACCTTGCCTTCCCGCGACAGGCGTTCGATCATCGGTGTATTGATATAGGTGGGCGCAATCGCATTGACCCTGACATTGCTGCTCGCCCACTCGCATGTCAGCGTCCGCGCAAGTTGCGCGATCGCGGCCTTGGCGGGACCGTAGGCATGTCGGCGAGGGATGCCGTTGACGCCGTTGACGGACGAGACCAGGACAATCGACCCGGAACCCTGGCGTACCATCAGACGCCCCGCGGCACGCGCCACGCAGAAACTGCCTCTGAGGTGGACATCGACGGTGCGCTGCCAAGCCTCGATATCGATGTCGAGCGCGGGCTGGACCGGATCGGCGATGCCGGCACTGTTGAACACGCCATCGATGCCGCCCAGGACCTCGACGGCCTGGCCGACGCTCGCGTTGCATTGGGCTTCGTCGATCACGTTGAGCTGGGCCCGGTGGTCCGCTGGCAGGTCCGGCCACGCCGCCGCCAGCGCAGCCGGATCGAGATCCGAGACCAGCACTCTGGCACCGAACCTTTCAAAGGCCTTGGCGGCGCCGTAGCCGATGCCGCTCGCAGCGCCCGTCACCAGAATGCGCTTGCCCTCGAGTAGCGGTAGCGTGTCCATTTTGCTCACCAATGCACCATCGGAAGCCCGGCGACGGGGCTGTCAAACGTCGGGATGTTCGTGCTCCGCAGCCCGCCGAGATGGACCGTTCTGAGATCGGCGCCGCCGAAGGTGACGCTGGCCAGCCAGGGGCAGATCGTACCGCCCGATCGCATCAGGACGTCGAAGGGGACCGGACGCCCGAACTGAAAGGCCTCTTCAAACCCCTGCGTGCCTGCCGGGTCGCCGTCGTCAAGCAGTTCCAGGAGGTCCCCATCGGGCGTGATGGCGACAAGGCGATCAGCGAAGATCATCGTCGCCCACAGATTGCCATAGGCGTCGAAGCAAATCCCGTCGACGAGTCCCTTGCCGAGTGAGGACGGACCATAGATTTCGCGGTCGGTGAGCGAGCCGTCGGGAAGAATCCGCAACCGCGTCACGCGCTTGGCCGTCGTCTCGGCGACGTAAATCCACTCTTCATTGGCGTCGAGACGGACTTCGTTGGTGAAGTGGAACCCGTCGGCCACGATGCGCGCGCCACGCTCGTCAACGACGATGAGGAAGCCGTCCGACAAACCGGTACGGATGGCGTCACTCCAGGGATTGATCCTCGTCGAGACGGTGATCCAGAGCCGGTCTCGCGAATCTCGCAAGACGAAGTTCACCTTTCCCGGCGGCTTTCCGTCGATCGTGTCGAGCAGCACGCTGGTCTCGCCGTTGCGCGTCATTCGCTCTAGGCGATCTGTGCCGAAATTCGAGATAAGAAAGTCGCCGTTCGAGGCAAAGGCGAGGCCATTCGGCAGCGTGCCCGTCAGCAGACTGTCGGCGGCGGATGCCGACAGGTCGAAGTGTGGATCCGCCGCTTGAGACACGAGCGACTGACTGCCGTCAGGATCGATGCGCATCACGCCCCCTCGAGCGTCCGCTGACCATAAGGTACCGTCCCGCTCGGCTAGGATACATTCCGGTCGCTGAAGATCATGCCCGACATAGCGGATCGCGGCCCGATCCACCTGGAAACCGCTCAGCGGATTGGGACCTCTTGCGTGCCGGACCAGGGTCATGCCCGCGCCATCCGTTCAAAGCGATCGGCGAGCCAGTCGCCGATGAAGTTCTGCACAGGCTCCATATTGTCGGCGCCGCAATGTTCGATACCGCCTTCCGCGGCCGTGAAGACCTTCAGCTCACGGTCCGGGCTGTTGACTGCCTGTTCGTAGCTTTGTTCAGCATATTTGAGCGGAATCTGCCGATCGTTGCCGCCATGCGTCACCAGGAAGGGCACGGTGATGTTGTGCAGATGTCCGTTGAGGTTCACCTTTTCCATCAGGCCCATGAAGCTCTCCATGTCCTTCTGGCCCCAGACCCACATCACATGGTCCCAATAATGAGGCACCGGCATGTCGCCTTCGCGTTCCAGGCGCGCTTTTTGGTGGCCGCCCCAATCATGGTTGCCGCCCCAGACCGCACCGATCGCGAAGCGCGGCTCGTAGGCAAGCGCTCTCGGGGCGTAATACCCCCCCATCGACCAGCCCATCATACCGATCCGCGCATGATCGACGTCATCGCGCGTGCCGAGATAGTCCACCGCCGCGCTCGCCCAACGCTCGGTATCGTAGACCGCCGTCAGTCCGTTGAGACGGAGCGCCTCGCCTACCCCTGGCTGGTCGATCACCAATGTCGAAATGCCGCGTTTCGCAAAGCGATCGCGGAGCGCAAGCGTCACCATTTCCTTCGTGCTGTCGAGGCCGTTGCAGAAGACCATGCACGGCCTTGGCCCTTCTCCACGACCAGGGATGAAGACAGCTGACAGGCTCGACCCTTCATAAGGGAATTCGATCCGTGCCGCGCCAAGGTCGCCGGCCGCGTAGAAACGCTGCATTGTGTCGAGCATCGTCGAATACATGACCTTGCGCGGCGCGAAATCACGGCTCTGCATGCGCTCGGCGGTGATGAAATAGGCGGCGGCGCGAGCATATTTCTCGGCCGCCGAGACGCGGTGCCCGGCAGCATCGGCAGCAGCCGCCAAGCCGAGGACGCGCTCGCCGAGATCGCCCCAGGCGGCGAAGAACGCTTCGGTGCCTTGATTGGGATCGGTGCTGGAGACTGCCCGGACTTGATCATTTGCCGGATCGATCTCCCCCATCACCCCGCCCATGTTGAGGCAGATATTGACCGAGAGATTCCAGACGTAATTGCCGGGAAAGGGTTCGTACATGCGGTGCTCCCTTGAGCCGATTGTGGCGGCGATCAGAACTCGACGCGGTCGCCGCCCTTGAGTCCCAGCATTTCGCGGGCTTCGCTCGGAGATGCAGGATCGTGCCCCATCTCCTTGAGGATACGGACGATCTTGTGGACTTGCTCGGCGTTGGACGCAGCCAGGACACCGCGTTCGATGAACAGGCTGTCCTCCAGCCCGACGCGCACATGGCCGCCCAACAGCGCCGCTTGTGTCAGAAAAGGCATCTGGTGGCGCCCGGCGGCAAGCACCGACCATTGATAGGTATTCCGCCCGAACAGCCGGTCGGCTGTCTCCTTCATGACGAACAGATTCTCCAGGTCGGCGCCGATTCCGCCCAGGATGCCGAAGATCATCTGGATGAAGAATGGCGCCTTGACGAGACCGCGATCGACGAAATGGGCAAGATTGTAGAGATGGCCGACATCATAGCATTCATGCTCGAATTTCGTGCCGGCATCCGACATCGTCGACAGGATCTTTTCGATGTCGCGGAACGTGTTGCGGAAGATGTAGTCGTCGGAATTGACGACATAATCCTTCTCCCATCCATGCTTCCAGGTGTCGATCCGCTTGGCCGCTGGAAAGAAGGCGAAGTTGATAGAGCCCATATTGAGGGAGCATAGCTCTGGCTTGAAGCGCGCGGCGGCAGCCAATCGCTCCTCAACCGGCATCGTCGCCGCCCCGCCTGTGGTGACGTTGATCACCGCATCGGTGCGCTGCCTGATAACCGGCAGGAAGCGCGCATAGATGTCCGGATCGCCGGTTGGCCTCCCGTCCTCGGGAACGCGGGCGTGGAGATGGAGGATCGCCGCGCCCGCCGCCGCTGCATCGACCGATTGCTCGACGATCTCCTCCGGTGTCACCGGAAGCGCGTCCGACATCGTCGGCGTGTGCGCGGATCCTGTCACCGCGCAGCTGATGATCACCTTCGCCAACTTTCTACTCCTTTTCGATACGCGGCAGGATGTCCTGGAGGACCTGCTTGCACAGCGCCGCGCCGGGCAGTCCGACGTCCATTTCGTCGCCGAGCGTCAGCGCCGCTCTCAAATCCTTGTCGAAGATCGGCGTGGCGCGGGGATGGAGGTCGAGTTGGGACCACAGGTCCGCCGCGCGGCTTTGGGCGAACCCTGCATGGAACACGTCAAGCAGCACGTCGCGTGAAACGCCTGCCGCGACGCCAAGCCGCAGCCCTTCGGCGACGGCCATCATGTTCACGCAGCAGACCAGCTGATGCGCGATCTTGGCGACCGTGGCGGTGCCGACATCTCCGGTAAGCGTTACGGTCGGACCCGATACACGAAAAACCGGAAGACATGCCTCAACCGCTTCCGGCGGACCACCGACCATGTAAGACATGGTCTTGTCCTCGGCACCCTTGGCGCTGCCGCTCACCGGCGCGTCGACCAGCGACACCCCGGCGGCTTGCGCGATCCTCGCCGCCCTCGTCATCGTCTCGGGCAGGATGGTGCTGTGCACGGCGACGATCATTCCCGATCGCGCTGCGGATAAAACCCCGTCTTCGCCCGTCAATACGCCCATCACCTGGGCGTCATCGACAACGCAGATGATCACCAGATCGCTGTCCGCAGCGACGTGCGCCGGCGACGTCGCAGCCGCCGCACCAAGCACCGCCAATTCGCGCACGGGCTCGTCGCGCACGTCATAAACGATCAACGGGTAGCCCGCCTCGACAATGTTGCGGGCGAGTGGTTTGCCTTGGAATCCAAGGCCGATGAACCCGACCTTCACAGCGGCACACCGGTTCGTCCGCCAGATGACTGCGTGTTGGACACGGCCGAAATTCGGAGGAGGAGAAACGCATGGCGCTGACACGCGCTCGCCGCAAAGGCCCTGCGATTAGGCACCGGAAAAACACTCCCCTCCTGTGGCCTGCTCGGCCGGGATATTCGTTCTTGGGCAACTTCTACTTGTGCGCCGTCGACGATGGTGTCGAACTAGCATCGCGCCAAACGGCGCAGAAATTGATTGATGCGATACCAGCGATCTGCACTGCCTATGCTTCACTCGCTACGCTCTGAACCCGACAATGAGATTCCGGGAATTCCCGAAAAGACCCGGCCGCGCGGCAGACCGCGTGGCCGGGTCAGGCTGGGGTCAGAAATTATAGCCGAGCGTCACGCCGAAGGTCCGCGGCGGGATCAGCGTTCCGAGTACGGGGATGCGAAACAGCGTCGAGGAAACATAGGACTGAGCGATCGCCTTGGTGTCGCCGATATTGTGGATATAGGCCTCGATCGACCAGCCGCTGCGATTCTCCAGGCGAATGCTGGCGGAGCCGATGTCATAGGCCTTTTGAGCAACCAGCGGATTCTCGAACGGCGTGAAATATTGATATCCGGTATAATTGTAATCGCCGCGAACCGTCAGGTCATAGTCGCCAAACTTCCACTGGCTTTGTGCATATAGGGCGAACGACTCCTTCGGCGCTTGCGGCAGACGGTTGCCCGAGAGATTCTTCAGGCCACCGGCGATGTTGATCGGGTCGATGCTCGTGAACTTGTCGTACTTGGCATCGACATAGGCGAAGTTGCCGCCGATCGTGAAGCCGTGGAACGGGCGGATCGCCAGCTCGGCCTCGAAGCCATTGACCTTGGCGGTCGCCGCATTCTCCGTGACACTCGTGGTGCCGCGCACCTGCGTCACCTGGAGATCGGTATAGTCGTAATGGAACCCGATGAGATTGGCGGTGACGGCGCCGCCGATTAGCGTGCTCTTGATGCCGCCCTCGTAACTTGTGATCTTCTCCGGCTTGTAAGCGGGCGCCACGCCGGCGGGCGGCAGCACGCCGAAGGTATAGCCACCGCTCTTGAAGCCCTGGCTGTAGGTTGCGTAGAGGAAGACATCCTTGGTCGCTTGATACTCGATCGTCGCGGTCGGCGTGAAACGCGAGAAGCGGTTCTCGAGATGGCGCGGGAAGCCGGCGGTCGGGATGATCGGGCCGCCTTCCATGAAGGGCCGCGAGAAATCGAGCTGGAAGGTGTCGTGCAGCTTCTTCTTCTCGGTGCTGTACCGCCCACCGACGGTGATTTTCAGGCCGTCCAGCACCTCATAGCCGAGTTGCCCATAGGCGGCGATGCCGTAGGTCTTTTGAAATCCCTGCGAATAGAAAGCGTCGCGCAAGCTCAACGGACCGCCCGAGACGGCGGTGCTGATCGGGATCTGCGCGCCGGCCGGACCAAGGTCCTCGTAGAAATATTGACCGCCAACGAGCCACGACAGCCGCCCCGCTTTGCCGTCGACCGTCAATTCCTCGCTGAACTGCGACGCGCGATCGGAAAGGATGTTGAAGGCGATTGGGAGACTGGTGCCGTCGACATCGGTCATGTTGACCGAGTCGAGGTGACGATAAGAGGTGATCGATTTGAACTTCGCCCAGCCGGCATCGTAAGTGATGTGTTCAGCGATGCCATAGGTAGTGATGTCGACTTTCGGATCGACATCGCTGGCAATGTCGCGGCTGTTCAACAAGGCAACGCCGCCCAAAGCAAGACCGAGCGGGACCGTGCCGGCACGCGCGGGACCAAAATAGTGCAGTCCGTTGGCGCGGTCGTCCTCGCGCGAATAATCGGCGATCGTCAGGAACTCGAGCCCCTCCACCGGCTTCCACAGCAGAGACACGCGGGCGCCAAGTTCGTCGCGATCGTCGATATCCGTTCCGGTAATGACGTTCTTGCCGTAGCCGTCGCGACGCGCATAATGGATCGCGAAGCGCGCCGACAGCGTCGAGCTCGCTGGCCCGCCGGCGGCGAGATCGATGGTCGCGGCGTTGTAATTGCCATAGCCGAGACGGATATACCCCTCCATCTGGTCCGTCGGGGCGGCGCTGGTCACAACGATCGCGCCGCCGGTAGCGTTGCGGCCATAGAGCGTGCCTTGCGGGCCTTTCAGCACCTGTACCGAGCCGACATCGAACATGCCGGCGACCTGGGCGTCGGGGCGCGCGATATAGACGCCGTCCTGATAGAAGGCGACCCGCGGATCCTGGCCGGCAACCACGGCATCGGCACCGATGCCGCGGATCGCGATATGGACCTGGCCGATATTCTTGCCGAAACTGACTCCAGGCACCACAGCCGAGAGGTCCTCGACGGTGGCGATACCGCGCGATGCGAGTTCCTGTCCGGACAAGGCGGTCACCGCCGCAGGCGTGCGCTGCAGCGTCGTGTTACCGCGCAGCGCCGTCACCACGATATCCTTGGTACCATCCTCCGCTTCCGGAGCCGGCGGCGTTTGTGGTTCCGAGGCGGTCGTCGGCTGAGCTGGGTCGCCGGCAGCCGGCACGGGCTGGCTCGCTGGCGCGGTCTGCGCGGCGGCTGCGACTGGAAGCGCCGATGCGCCGAGCAGCAGACCGAGTTTAGTTAAGGTCACGCCGTTTATCATAAAACCCTCCCTTTTCTTCGTTCTTATTTCTTGCGTATAAAATGACGTGTCAGAGGAAGAACGACAGGTTCTTTGCGCTGAGCGTCGCCTGATCAATCAGGATCTTGCGGTAACAGATCTTCAGGCCCTCTTCGGTCCTGCGGATCCTGTCCTCGCGCTTTCCGACCAGCATCTCGCCAGCCTCCTCCATGCGCGACCGGTGCACCAGGAGCCTGCTCTTGACGACGATCTCCTCGCCGCGCTCCCCTTGTTCGACCCGGTCGACATAGACATTGGTGACCAGGTGCGACACGCGCGAGAGCGGCTCCTCCGCCCAGTGGATCTTGGTAAGCACCTGGTAGACCCGCGCCACCAGCGTCATCCGGTTATCGTCGATCCATGCCGACTGGTGCTCGTCGGTCGAATCCTCGAAACGCTTGTTGAATTGCAAGTTCTTTCGGATCGGTACCCAGTATCGGATGTCGTCCGTGAAATAGTCGAGCCACTCCTCGAAGTGACGAGAATCTATCGTGTCGGCCTCCCGGAAGAGGAATTCCTCGACTTCGCGTACCAGAAGCAGCTCGTCGATCGTCGGCGCCGTGCGCGGCCGCTCTATTACCAGGTCCATCAGCTATCTCCGCTCAATAGCCCATCCGGTCAGCCCAGGCGTGATAGAAGGCGACGTTGTTGCGCTCGGTCATCCACCACTTGCTGACCTTTCCCGGGATGTAGGGGTCTGAATAGCTGCCGGTGTCGGCGACGTAGCTGAACGGCGCGCCCTGAGCGGCGCGAACGGCGGCGCCTTCGGACGCATAGTTCCAGTTCTCCATGTCGTCCTGCTCGGTCATGCCGCCCGGGCCGCTGTAGGAGATGTAATAAGCGCGTAGGAAATCCTTGACCTCCTGCGGCGCATCCTTGTCGACGAAGAACATCCGCCACGCCTGGCAGGACCGCGGTCCGTTGGGATGCGCCATCAGCATGACCCGCGGCTGCTGCGTGTGAAACCCGGCGTTCGGGAAGATATTGGCCAGCACCAGCGGTGAACCGGCCTTCTCGCCGAGACGATCGATGCGACGACGCCAGCAATCCTCGAAATATTCGGAGGTGATCTTGGACAGCTGGTAATGTTCGCGCGGCTTGTCGAGCGGCACCTTCTCGAAGATGAGCCCGTGGCCGTTATCCGTGGGGGTCAGGAACAAGTCGCCGAAAGGATCGCGACGGCCGACGCCCTCGCGCGGGCCGATCTTGGACAGATCGGTCGACATGTGGCTGATGTTGTGGAGCGGATCGCCCCCGGAATTTTCCGAGACGAACTTCCAGTTGCAGGGAATATTCCACTTCTGGACGCCGCCATAGACTTCGACCTCGCCGTCGCCGCCGTCCCAGGGGCCGAGCCCGTACCAAAGGCCATCCCTGGCGTCGCCAAGATAATCCTCGAAATCGGGAGCGTCAGGGTTCCACGTCGCCCAGATCGTGCCGCGGAAGGAGGCGACCTTGGCGACCTTGATCAGCCCCCAATCCTTCTTGTTGAAGGACTCGGGATAGCTTTCCTTCTCCGGGACGCCCTTCAGGTCGCCGTTCAGATCGTAGGACCATGCGTGATACGGACAGTAGAACAGCTTGGTGTTGCCCTCGTCATACCGGCAGACGCGCATGCCCTTGTGGCGGCAGCTGTTGAGGAAGACATTGGCCTTGCCGTCCCTGCTGCGCGACAGGATGACCTGATCCTCACCCATGCGGGACAGGAAGAAATCGCCCACGTTCGGGATCAGGCTCTCGTGCCCGACGAGCAGCCATGACTTGCGGAAGATGCGCTCCATCTCCTGCTCGTAGATCTCTGGGTCGTGAAAGATCTTGCGACTGATTACGTCGCGATTGCGGTCGACAAGCGGATGCGCGTTGATGTTCATGGTCGCTTCCCTGCTCAAGGTACGATGGTGTGAAGCTGCTGCCGCATCAGATCGGCGCCTGGCAGTTCAATGCCGAGCGCGCTGGCGAGCTGAAGACTGTTTTCGAGATCCTTGGCGTAGATCGGGATGGCGTGAGGTGCCATTTTGATCTCGCCCCAGGTCTCGGCGATGAAGCTGCGCGCGAGGCCGCCCACCATGATCGCCTTGACCGTCTCGGCAGGCAGGCCAGCGGCCGTGCCCAGCCTCATGCCCTCGGCCATAGCGAGGATGTTGCCGATGATCGTCACCTGATGGGCGAGCTTGCCGATCGTGGCCGAGCCGGCCGCGCCGGTTCGCAATATCGTCGAGCCGGACACACGGAATAGGGGTTCGCAGATGGCGAACGCCGCGTCATCGGCGCCAACCATGAACGACATCGAGCGCTGCTCGGCCCCGCGTGCGCCGCCACTGACCGGGGCATCCACGAGCGCCATGCCGGAGGCAGCAGCTGCCGCGACGATCCGATCCGTCGTGGCGGGGCTGACGGTGCTGTGATTGACAATGACCAGCCCGGACGAGCCATTCGACGTGAGCCCATCGGACCCTGCGACGACCTCGATGACCTGAGCGTCCGTTGCAACGCAGACGAAAGCGACTTCACAGTTTCGAGCGATCTGCGCAGTGGTGGACACGACGCCGCCTGCCTCGCGCAAGGTGTCGAGAGGGCTCGCAGTCGTGTCGCAACCGTGAACCTCATGGCCGGCCGCGACGAGATTGAGCGCTAGCGGCAGACCCTGGACACCCAGCCCGATGAACCCGATTTTCGTCACCATCACCAGACACGACAAGCAAGGGGCCGAACCACGTCGCCAGGCGCCGCCGATCGGGCCGATACGACCTCAAGCGATCGCTTCGCAATGACAACGATGTTCCGCACCCTGCCCTCTCCATCGGGTTATTGTTTGCGCCGCTATCGAGACGCGGGTGCCGGAGCGGAAATCGTTTGTCGCGATACCAGCCATCCGCGATTGATATTGCTCGGGCGAAGCGCGCCGACGCCGGCCCGAACCTAGGCCGCCGAGAACAGGATTGCCTGTGCCGTCTATCCCCGGCCGGATTTCTCGGTATCGTGCCCGAAACGACATAATCGGCGGACCGCACCTAGCCGTCGGCAGTGAAGTAGGAGACTAAGCGGTGCACCTCCAAGGCCTCGATCTCAATCTTCTCATCGCGCTCGATGCGCTGCTCACCGAGCGCAATGTCACGCGCGCCGCCGAACGCATCCACATCTCGCAGCCGGGCATGAGCGCGGCGCTCCAGAAGCTGCGGCTGCACTTCGACGATCCGCTACTCGAACGGATCGGCCGCAACATGGAACTGAGTGCGCGGGCGCGGACGCTCGCGGAGCCCATCAAGACCATTCTCTCGCAGATACGGGACCTCAACGACCAGTCGCAGGCGTTCGACCCATCGCAGGCGACGCGGGTCTTCCGGATCGCGGCGACCACCTACTGCTGCCAGCTCCTGGCGCCGTCGCTGCTCTCGCTGCTCCAGAAGACGGCCCCCATGGTGAGCGTCCAGTTCGAAGAGCTCTCGACCGATACGCTCGATCGGATCCTCGATGGACAGAACGACTTTGCGATAACGATTTCCGCGCGCCTGATCGACAATCTCGGCCGCGACAACGAACTGCTGGCCTCGGAAGAACTGTTCACCGACCATTTTGTCGTCGCGGTTGCCAAGGACAACGGCCGCGTCGGAGACACGATCAGCTTCGACGAATTATGCGACCTCGGCTATATCGAGACGCGCTTCGGCGGAGTCATAGCAGGTGTCAGCGAGCAGATGCTGCGCCAGCAAACGAAGCAGCCTCGCATCAGCGGCTGGCTGCCAAATTTCCAACTGACTCTGGAGGCGGTCGCGGAAACAGACATGGCGACGATCCTCCCGTCGCTTCTGATCGCGCGTAACGCCAACCGACTCAATGTCCGAGCGTTGGCCGTGCCGTTCGAGATGCCGCTCCTGGAGGAGCGGCTGTTCTGGCACCGCCGCAACGATAACGATCCGGGTCACCGATGGATGGCGCAAACGCTGGCCGTGGTGGCTGGAGAGCTAATCGCCTGACTTGCCAGGTGCGTCCCAGTCCGGCGATCGTATACCGAGGTGTGCCCTGACCAGAACGCCTCCGCATTCCCTTGAGGACGGAGGCCGGTAGCTACGAATTAACGGAGCATCTGCAGCAGCATCCAGGCCATCGCGGCGATCGTCGTGATCATCGCAATAACGTCCACGAGCAAAAGCCGGCGAGGACGACGCTGCCCTCCGCAGGGACACGGTGTTCCAACGAGGCCACCATAGGGCTCGCAGCCGGTCCATATCTTTCCGGTTCCAGCACACCAGGCACACGCGACGGCGACTTCCGCCCGATCGGCAGGCGAGCGTGCCGAAACTTCGCTCCTAGTTGCGATGATCGGGTGAGGTTGCTCACCAACAGGTGCTGCGCGCGACGCCCTCAATGCCGTCACCGAACCTCTCCATTTGAGGCAGACGTTGCTGCCGAGCTCATCAGACGCTTTTATCAGCTTCACGATATTGGCTGTATGCCGGCCAGTAAAATCGCCGGTACGGATAGGTGTGATCATTTCCGGTTATGGCGGGCGGTCGATGAGCCCAGGACAAGTCCAGGTGGATCCCCCTGGCTGGAAAGCTGCTCACAAATGGGCGCCGAATGGCGGCAAGAATTTCCGTCGGCAGTGAAATCCGGACATCTCGAAGAACGCCGCCTTGACCGCAGTGGCGAAGCCAACATGGGGCGGGGCGCACCTTTGATGGGTCGGTCGGTGACCTCGATGCCGCTCATGGGGGTCTGATCTCATCGGCGCAAAAACCTGCCCGGTGAAAGACACGAGCAAGACCCCGCTGCGCTTGATGACAAGGCAAGTCCGGGCGTGTCAGCGCTCCGCGAACCGGGCCTTTGCTTCCTCGGTATAAGGAGTAAAGAGGCTGACCAGTGTTCCCTCGGGGTCACGAAACTGGGCGGCCTTATTGCCCCACGGCATTAGCTTCGGTTCCTGCACGACCTCCACCTCATCTTTCAGGCGCGCGAAATCCGCGTCGACATCATCGACCTGGAATTCAATGATGGCGCTGCGATTGGCTGCCGGTTCGGCACTTCCCACCTTGAACAGTGCCACCGTCTCCGCGCTTCCGATCGCCAGCGTAGCGCCCGGCGTGACGATTTCGGCGAAGACCGGCGCGAGCCAGGTGGCGGCTTGGCCGGTAATTTTCTCGTAGAACCCGACGACAGTCTTTATGTCGGCGACAATCAAGCGGGTGGACGCGAGCTTCATGATAGTCCTTTCGTCAGCACCGCACCAACGCTGCGCCTGTGACACCGTATCGCACAGCGCTGTTGCCACCCTTATGGCAGTAGGAATCGGACCATGCGGCGCGCTCAACGCCTTTTTCAGATCATCCAGATTCTGCGTCGGGCCACCGGGCCGCTTACGGCAGCTGCCTTGGCGGAAGAACTCGAGGTATCGAAGCGCACGGTCTACCGGGATGTCGCCGAGCTGATCGGCCAGCGGGTTCCGGTCGAAGGCGAACCAGGTTTCGGTTATCTATTGCGCCCGGGTTATGATCTGCCGCCACTAATGCTCACGCGCGACGAGATCGAGGCAATCGTCCTGGGCGCGCAGTGGGTAATGGATCGCAATGACAAGGTTTTGGCTGGCGCGGCGCGCAACGTCATCGCGAAAATCGTCGACGTGATCCCGGATCAACTAAGACCCTATGCGTTGGAGCCGAGCCTCGGCCCACGACCGGTGGCATCGGATTATAACGAGGCGATCGACCCGGGAGTGATACGCTCGGCAGTCCGTGATGGCCGAAAACTGCAGATGCGCTACCGAGATGATGCGGGCGCTGAGAGCGAACGAACGGTGTGGCCAGTGATCTTGGGCTATTCGGACACGGCAAGGATGCTGGTTGCCTGGTGCGAGTTACGCGCCGCGTTCCGACATTTCCGTACGGACCGTATCATTCAGGCGAACCTGCTCGAACCTCACGGAACGAAGCCGACAGAGTTACGCCTGCGTTGGCAGGCGTGGCGGGCGAGCCTCGGGTTTGACGATCGCCTGATCGGAGCTCCGCCGGAAAGTGCTACTCTTCGACAATGACGCAGCCGCAGCTGTCGGGGTAGCGTCGCACTGGATGATGAGGCGATCTACGTTTCTACCATCCAGCTACCTCGCAGGGGGATCGAGCAGGCTGCGGCAGGAAAGGCTGTCTCCAGCTCGAGCCCATATTGATGTCATGTCCGAGCAAAGCAGCCGCTCGGTACTGGAGGCATGAAGTTGCCGCCTTCATGCCTCACTCGCGAAGCAGAACCTACCTGACCGTTCGCCCGCGTCATGGGCCGCTCGCGGCAGGATCTGCCGGCCACCAGCCAGATTGCCACAACCCTCAAGATATTTGTCGGCCACGATTGCCAAAACCGACGAAGAGGAATGCTGCGAACAGAAAGACTGAGAGCCAGGCAAGAATATCGCCCGTTATGTTGTAGAGCGTTCGCCCGCCTCCGACGGGAACGTCGGCGTACATGATGTGGCCGCCTCTAGAGGTGGTGTCTTGCGTTGCGAGCACCCTGCCATACCGATCAAAGGCTGCCGACTGGCTGTTGTACGCGATGCGGATCAGCGAATAGCCATTCTCGATGGCCCGCACGCTCGCCATCTTCAACGTGTGCGTACGCCCAATTTCTGGCCATTCCGAACCGGGAACCATCATGACGTCCGCGCTCACACGCGTTAGCCCCGGAAAATCCGCGTCGAAACATATAACGTTGGTCAAAGTGCCGAGCGGTGTTGCGACGATCGGCACCGGGTTGCTCACCGGAGGCACGGGCTCGCTGCCGGGCACCGGATGGTTCTTGTCATAGTTCCACAGAACTTTGCCGGCGGGGTCGATCAGTGCCGTCTGGTTCCGTGCGAACGGCTGGCCCATGGTTACATTGATATAGATGTGCTCTTCTCGGGCGACTGACGCCGCCTTGGCCAACAAACCGGGCTTGAATTGATCGAGCGTCGTTGCGGCGGTTTCTGACCAGATAACGACTTTTGCACCGGCCCTGGCGGCTTCCCGCGTGCGTGCGAGAAGGTCGTCCGTCACCATTGACCAGGCCGTTTGCAACTTCGCGGGGCTCAAGGTTGCGAGATCGCTGCGCGACCTGACCAAACCACTGCCGCCGGCGTCGGACCCCGCGCCATAGAGCGTTGCTTCGGCTGCCCGCTGAATATTCATATCGGGCGTGATGCCGGCCATCGGTATGTAGCGCGCCGGCGGAGGCGCGAACGCCAGACGCAGCGCGCCGCCGAGCAATATGGCGAACAACACTACTGCATAGGCTCCGAGAACCGGGAGGGATTTGCGGTCCGCTCTGTTTTCCCACGCCCAATTGGCCGTCGTGGCCATCGAATTGATCAGGAAGCCAATGCTGTAGGGCCCGGCAAGAGCGACCAATTGCAGCACTGGCGCATTGTCCGTTTGCGTTATCGCGCGCAGCCCGAATGCCGTCCCGAGCGGGCTTAGCGATCCCATCAGGAACTCGATCGACGCGAAGGCCGCGGGGAATAAGAGCAGCTTGCCGTATAGGCCGAGGCGCGGCGAAACCAGCCGATCGACCGCATAGGGTACAAAGAACACGCTGCTGAACACGAGCGCGATTACCAGCGCTGCGGCATTCTGGCGCACACCGAGTTGCAGCGTCCACCAGACGGTGTCGATGAACATGACTGCCCATATCAGGCAAAGGGCCGGTACGACCTTACTGTCGCGCATGAACCGAAGAAGAAAGATCGGCGCTATCCACGCGGCCAGCGACACGTCGAAGCGGCCCCCGACCGCGAACAATGACGCGGTCGCGCCGATCGCCAGGAGCAGAAAACGGTTCCCCGCCCATGCCGCCAATCGCGATTCCGATCGTTCGGATCGGATCGCAGGCCGAGAAGCAAGCGTGGCCATGATGATCTCCTAGTCCTTTCTCGCGCCGAGACGGCGCATTGTTTTTTTGTTATGCTCTGGTTGACTGGATTTTGACTTTCCGGCGTCGATCAGAACCGGAAACTTAAGTCGAGCCCGTAGGTCCGCGGCTCCGTATAGCGATTCGTCACCTCACCACTGACGATGTTGTTGCTCAGCACATCCCTTTTATCAGTCAGGTTCTTGCCAAAAATGGCGATGGTCAGTCCTGGCGTAAAAAGATCACTGAGACCGACCCGGGCATCGAGTTGACTATAACTCAATCCCGGAAATGCGGTCAGTTGTGAGGCACTGTTGGTGCTCGGCGCAGCGCGCCAGTAATAGTTGGCCGTGGCACTGAATTTGGTGCTGCCCGAAATCGGCAGATTCAGCTCGCCGCTGACCCCAGCTGTTTCGGGTGTTACTCCGCCGACGTCCTGGCCCTTCAGATTGAGGCGCGGCGATATCGTGAAGAAGCGATCATATTTTGCGTCGATCTTTGAATAAAACCCCGTCAATTGAAGGCCGGGCGTTGGAATGACGGTCAGTTCGACCTCGAACCCTTTGATAGTCGCCTTGTTTGAAAGGCCGGTGACCCGATCCTGGTTGATCGTGACCGCCGTGACCGCACCACTCGCAGGGTCGACGAGCGTCAACGACGTCTGGACATTGTCATATTTGGCGCGGAATATGGCTGCATTCAAACGAAATGGGATCGTTCCGATCTTCCAATCGGCCTTCATTCCGATTTCGATGTCGTGCACCGTCTCGGGCTGGTATTCCGCGAGTGCGGGATCGATGGCGATGACGTTGAAGCTGCCGGTCTTATAACCCTTGCGCGCGGCGGCGTAGAGCAAGACCCGGCTGGCCGGTTTCCATTGCAGCGTAAAGTTGTAGTTGTCGTCGCTGTAATTGACTTTCAACCGGCGCGTGCAGTCAGCCAACGTCGTGTTTGGGAATGGCACTGCGCCCGACGCAGGCACCGGCAGAACCTGTAACGCGCATACCCGACCCGGCACGCCGGAAAAAGCCGTCGTGGCGACATTCCGATCGTCCCATGTGTAGCGATAGCCAGCGATGACGCTGAGACCCGGAATGTATCTGGAGAGGTCAACCTCGGCCTGTCCATAGACGCCGGTCGAGCGGAAATCCGTCCGCGATGTGGCTAGGCTGGGTGTGACGAGCGAGACGGGAAAAGGGAACACGCTCTGGTAGTTGATGGTCCGTCCGCGATCCCGACTGTAGACAACACCGGCCTGCAACGTGATCCGATCCTGCCAGGCTTTTCCGTACGCCTGAAATTCATTGTAGAATGTGCGAATGTCATCATCGATCGATCCATCGACTACCCTGGCGGGCGTGCCGTCATAATCGCGCGTAATGAATGACCCGGTCCGCCCGTAATACGTCGTGTCTTTCAGGGTGATCTTTCCCAGGGACACCGTCAGGGTATTGGTGATTGAGTCGCGGCGCTGGAGATCGGCGACGGGATCGCTGTTGACGGTGCGGCCGAATGGCAACTGCGCCTGCTGATTGTAATAAGCGCGCAGGTTGTCGGTGCCCAGGATGGTGCTGAATGGGGGCTGGAACAAACACGCCGCGGCCGGGGTAGTTGGGCCAGTGCACGGACCTGCCAGGGATACCGCCACGAACGGACTACGATGCTCGTTGGCGCGATAATAGGTCGCCTGTGTATAGTTCTCGATCACGCTATTCGGGCGCCATAGCAGCGAACCGCGTACGGCCTGATTATGGCGGTTGTCGTATTGCAGCCCCGGCTGTGTCGCGCTCTCGAACGTTCCGTCCCTGCGCTCCAGCTCGCCCGCGACCCGGAACGCCAGCTTGCTGGTAAGCGGGATGTTCAGGGCCCCCTCAAACCTCCGCTCGGCGAGGTTGCCGATACGGACGTCGGCATAGCCGCCAACGCCGTCGAGTTTCGGGCGCTGGGAATTGAACAGCATCGCACCGCCGGTACTGTTGCGGCCGAACAGCGTGCCCTGAGGACCTTTAAGTTCCTGAACGGACGCCAGGTCGAACAAGCCGTAGACAATGACGCGCGAGTCCTGCGGCACGTCATCGATATAGCTCACCACGGACGGATCGACGCCGAAGCCGGCGAACGACCCACGAATGATGAAGTCGAGTTGACCAGTGGTGGTCTGGTTGATCCGCAGATTTGGCACCAGACGCTGAACGTCATCTGTCGAACTCACCACTGCGTTGCGCAGGCGGTCCGGAGTGACGGTCGAGATCGCGAGCGGCACATTCTGCTGCGATTCGTCGAAGCGTCGCGCCTGGACGATGATATCGTCTATCTGAGCCTGAGGCTGGTCTGCCTGCGGTGCCGGAGCGGGACGTGCGGCCTCGCCTCCTGTACCGGAACTGGCGGATTGCGCCCTCGCCGTCGCGGGCACGAGAACAGCCACGCCCATCATGAATAATGCCTTCCGCGTCATTGCGGCCTCCCCTAAAGCGGCCTCTTTTTGGGGCCGTCATTAGAAAGGCTATCCACGACCTCGCCCTTCCGATAATTCCTTCTTTTGTACAGCCAGCACATTTCGGAATGGCTCGGAAGCCCGCTCCGTTGATGCGGGCTTGCAACCGCCAGGCAGGAGCTGGCGCGGCGCGGGTTCGGCTGGCAAAACTCACCGCCCGGCCCGGAATGGCGAATGATCGACACATGAGGACGGCTGTCTCCCATCGCGGCATCGGCAAGATCGCGGCGCCGATGTACTCGTCGCCAGCGGCCCGAGGCGCTACTCGGCTGGTCCGCTAACGCGGACCACCAGCTTTCCGACTACCCGCCCCGCCTTGCTGGCCGCGAGCGCGTTCACGACGCCGTCCTGGCTAAAGTCGTAGACCTGCGCGACATGGGGTTTCACGGCTCCGTCGGCGATCAAGGCGTCGACCCTATCGAGCAGGCTATGGTGCGCGTCGAGCATCACCATCAGATATTGAATACGTCGTCCGAAGCGGGACGCGAATTGGCGCCAGAGGATCGGCGGTAGGAGCCGAAGGATCGCACCCGCCGTGACGACGCCGTCCTCATCGCGCGCGATGGTCACGAAACGACCGCCATCCCGCAGGACGCGCTTGGCAGACAGCCACTGCGATCGTCCTCCGACGCAATCGATGACGGCATCCAGCGACCCAGGCGCCAACGCGGAATTGATGGTGTGCGATTTGTAGTCCACCACCTCATCTGCTCCGATCGCTCGCACGAATGCGGCATTGTGCTCGCCGCAGACGGCGATCACTCGGGCCACGCCGGCAGCTTTCGCCATTTGCACTACCAGGCTTCCAACGCCGCCGGACGCGCCGATCACGCATAAGGAACTGTGCTGCCCAACAGCAGCACGGTCGAGGCACAGCAGCGCGGTTTGCCCAGCCAGCGGAATGGCGGCTGCCTCGGCAAAACCGAGCGCCCCCGGGATTGCGCTCACCAACGCCTCATCGACATTAACGAACTGGGATGCGCCGCCCGCCTCCAGCTTGTTATCGCAATGAACCCGGTCGCCGATCCTGAACCGTTCCACCCCGGCACCGATGGCGCTTACCACACCGGCTATGTCGAACAGCGGAATGAACGGAAATGCGCGCTTCGCGATCATCCGCCGGTTGCCCTCGATCATCTGCCAATCGATCGGGTTGATCGACGCGGCACGCACCTCGATTTGCACCTGCTGGGCAGCCGGCGACAACACCGCGACGTCGTTCCGCAGATGCAAGACGTCCGGGGCGGGGCCATATCGAGTCTGCGTAACTGCGGACTGGGCGCGGTGTAACGGGACTCCATCTCCCGCGCTCGCGCGTTCAGCTGGCGTCGTCATCCTCAAGCGCCCGTTTGCGACTGTAGCGATTGCAACGTCAGGACGAATTCTTCCATGGTCTGCGCGATGATTTGCTGCACCGGCTTGATCTCGCGGATTCTGCCTGCGACCTGACCGGTCATGGCGACGGACGCCAGCATGTTACCGTCTCGATAAAGCTCGAGGATCCGTCCGAAATCGGCTCGCATATCCTCCGGGGGTTCGTCTTCGTATTGCTCGGTCTTGCCGGTTCTGAGCACGCGCATCGACATCCGCCCGCTCTTTGGCGTGACGACGACGGTGTCGGTTTCCGAGGCGGCAATGACGGCCTGCTTCCAATTCGCATGGACCGGTGCTTCCTGGCTCGACACCATCCGTGTGCCCATTTGCACCCCCTCCGCACCTAGCGCGAACGCTGCGGCCATCGAACGGCCGTCGGCGATGCCCCCGGCCGCGATGATCGGCACATCGACATGATCGCGAACCAGAGGAATGAGCACCATCGACGCGACGATATTGTGCGCGTTCTTGAACCCCGCGCCTTCCCCGCCTTCGACGACCAGCCCGTCCACACCGCACGAGACCGCGCGGAGGGCCGCCTTCAGCGTGGGGACAACGTGAAAAACGGTGAAGCCCTTCTTCTTGAGCGCCTCGCAATAAACCGCCGGATCACCGGCGGAGGTCGTGACAAAGCGCACGCCTTCATCCGCCAGAAGTGAAACGATGTCGGGGTGGTGGACGAAGGCCTGAGCAATATTCACGCCGAACGGCTTGTCGGTTAGAGTACGCATCGCCTTGATCTCGCCGCGAATGACGTCGAATTCGCCGGACGAAGTCTCGATTATGCCCATCGCCCCTGCGTTGGACACGGCAGAAGCCAATTGCGACCGCGCAATCCACCCCATCGGCGCCTGCAAGATCGGGAATTCAGTGCCAAGAAGGTCGGTTACTCGGTTGCGCACGCGGCATTCCTCTCAATCCGTTAAGACATCAGCGATGCAAGACGATCTCGGATGATCGCTTGCGCCTCCGACACGATGCGCGAGACCAGTTCGTCCACTGTCGGTATGTCATGGACCAGCCCCTGAACCTGGCCAGCGGTCCAGATTCCGTGGTCCAAGTCTCCAGCAACCAAGCCTTCTAACCCACGCGTGCCCTTGACGAGCGGAGCGACGTCGTCGAACGGCCGCCCCTCCCTCTCAAGCGCAATCACGCGTTGGCTGATGGCGTTGCGCGCCACGCGCGCGGAATTGCCGTAGGAGCGAAAGATGACATCCGTCGAACGTTCGTCATTTGCGACGATCGCCAGCTTGAAGGCACGGTGTATCGGTGCCTCGGCTGTCGCGCAGAAACGCGTTCCCATGTTGATGCCGTCCGCCCCAAGCGCGAGTGCAGCCGCTAGCCCGCGCCCGTCGCCGAAGCCGCCGGAGGCGAGGATCGGCACCGTCACCTTGTCCGCGGCGGCGGGAATCAGGACCAGGCCCGAAACGTCGTCTTCGCCGGGGTGACCAGCACATTCAAAACCGTCGATGGAGATCGCATCCGCGCCCATCCGCTCGGCCGACAGTGCGTGCCGCACGGAGGTGCATTTGTGGATGATCTTGACGCCGTGTCCTTTGAAAAACTCGATGAATTGCGCCGGTCGAGACCCCGCCGTTTCAACGATATTCACGCCCGCAGCGACGATCGCCCGGCAATAGTCCTCATAAGGGGGCGGGTTGATCGACGGTAAAATGGTCAGGTTGACCCCGAACGGTCGGTCCGTCATTGCCCGCACGCGCGCGATCTCGGCCACCAAGGCATCGGGGCTGGGCTGGGTCAGCGCGGTAAGAAAACCAAGGGCGCCGGCATCGGCGACGGCCGCGACCAGCTCGGCGCGGCCGACCCACATCATGCCTCCTTGGACGATCGGGTGATCCACGCCGAAAAGTTCGGTGAAACGAGTTTTGAGCATGATCGCCGATGAACCGTCTAACAGCCCGTGAAAATAGGCGCGCGCCGCAAACCGAACGCAGCGATCCCCTCTGCCGCATCGCTCGTCTGGCCGGCATCGCGCTGGGCGTCGCGCTCGGCGGCCAGCACTGCGTCCAGTTCTTGCTCGGCCGCTTTCCATGACAAGGCTCGCGTCAGGGCGAAAGCGCGCGTCGGCCCCTGCGCGAGCCGCACCGCGAGCGCCAGGGCGGACTCGTCCAAGGACCCGTCGGGCACAACGCGATTTATCAGCCCCCATTGCAGTGCCGCCTCTGCCGATAGCCGGTCGCCAAGCAGCATCAATTCCATGGCCCTCGCCCGCCCTAGCGTGCGCGTCAGAATCCACGTCGCGCCACCATCGGGCACCAGCCCAATCCGCGAAAAGGCTTGGAGGAAATAGGCAGTATCGCTGGCAATTATCATGTCCGCGGAGAGCGCGATCGAACAGCCGACCCCGGCTACCGCACCACGTACAGCGGCAATCCAGGGCACAGGCAGGTCCCTCAGCTTGGCGATTAGCGGATTGACGTGAGTCGCCAACATCATACCGGCATCGAAGGGCGTATTTTTATCGGCGCTCAATCCGTCTGCCGATAGGTTCGCACCCGAGCAGAAGGCACGCCCGACAGATGAGAGCACAATTGTCCTGGCGCTGGTGGCGCAGCTGTCGATGGCGCGATCGAGCTCTTCGATCATCGCAGGTGTAATCGCGTTCAGCGTTTCGGGCTCGTTCAGCCTGATGATCGCGACGTCACCAGCTCGCTCGATCGTCACTTTGGTATTCGGCATCCGTTCCTCGCTTCGGAAGATCCGCCGCGTTCTTGCGGCCGTGCATGCGTCAGCTGACGGCGCGGTCGTGACCTTGCCAATAGCTCTGTCGGAGCTCCCTTTTCAGCACTTTGCCTGCAGCATTGCGTGGAAGGGTGGCGACAAATTCATAGCGCCTGGGAACCTTGAACCCGCCGAGACGCTGCCGGCAGAACCGGTCCAGTTCCTCGGCGCTGGCGCCATGACCGTCGCGTAGCACGATTATTGCCATGACTGTTTCGCCCCATCGATCGTCGGGAACACCGATCACGGAAGCGTCGCTCACCGCGGGATGATCAAACAGGACCGTCTCGACCTCGACAGGGTAGACGTTCTCCGCACCTGTCACGATCATGTCCTTTATGCGATCGCGAATGTAGAGATAGCCTTCGGCGTCCAGATACCCCGCGTCACCAGTATGGAACCAGCCATCAGCCAGCGCGGCAGCGGTTGCTTCGGGCTGCCGCCAATAACCGACAAAAAGTTCGTCGCCGCTGATCAGGATCTCACCAATCTCTCCTGTCGGCAGGTCATCACCCTCGCGTGACACGATCTTAATTTGCGTGCCCGGAAATGGCTTCCCGGCTGAGAGAAGCAGGTCGCTTTGGCCGGCAAGGGCGCGACGGTGGTCGACCTCGTTGAGCAAGGTCGCAACGCCGCCTATCTCAGTCATGCCATAGCCCTGGGCGACATGGCACGCGAAGACGTCGAGCACCTTGCGCAGCAGCGACGCTGCGATGGGAGAGGCACCGTATCCCAGGTATTTCAACTTGGGGAACGACATACGTTCGATCCCGGGGACGCCGGTGAGAAGGAACTGGATGACCGCAGGGACCAGACTGGCCACCACGATTTCGTCGTCCTGCAACGCCGTGACGATTGCGTCGAGATCGACGTCGCGATGGATGATCAGGCAAGCGCCGGTGGCGATTGCGCACAAGGCAGTCGAGATGGCGGCAATATGAAAGAGCGGCAGTACGACAAGCGAGCGCTCGCCCGGGTTCAGGCGATAGGGGATGGAAGCGTTCGACTTGTGGATGTTGGCCAGCATACCCCGGTGGCTGAGCAACGCTCCCTTGGAGCGCCCCGTCGTGCCGCTGGTGTACATTTGGAAAATGACATCCCCATCGCTGGGACGGATCAGCGGCGTGGTTGAATCTCGAGCTGCAATATAGTCAGTCAGTGACCGCCAACCCGACCGCTCTTCCGCAAGCGAGACCTTAATCAGGTCGAACGGCAAGGCCCGCTCGCTCAGTGCAGCGTCGAACTGATCCGCCAAATCCGGATCGGTGAAGAACAATCGAGCTTCCGCATCTGCCGTAAGGTCGACCCACTCTCGCGGCGACAGGCGATAATTGATCGGGACCAGGACGGCGCCAATTCGCGACGCCGCGAAAATCAGCAACAACCCTTCGATCGAATTGCGCTGCAACAGACAAATCCGGTCTCCGGCTACCACACCGGACGCCGCGAACGCCTGCGCGATAGCGACGGAGCGTTCGTAGGCCTCGGCATAGGATAGAGTTGTACCCAAGCAACGTGCGAAACACAGGTCACCTCGGGTGCGGGCATGAAAGTCAAACGTGTCGTGCAACAGCACCTGTCGATCTCCTAAGCCCGCGCTCCGGATCATTCTCGTCGATCCGGAATCCATACGAACACCAGTGCTTCAGCTCTCGCACGAACCGGCGCAACAGATCCTTGCGAGCGCCGGCTGAAGACTCTCGCCCGCTATTGGGGCGCGAGCGCAACATCCTGTCCCATCCGTTCCTTAATGCCGGATTTGGACTCAGCTAGCGTGGCGCCATGGCGGCTGTTTTCGAAGGACGTTGCGTCGTCCCACCTGCCAAGCAGCTCTTCGGCAGTGAATTCATCCTGGAAGAAGACGCCCTGTGTTTGTTCCCATCGCGTCTGCGAAACCCAACCGCCACCGACCTCGAACAGCTTACCGGTGGTCGTCGAACTCTCATGAGTAAGGAGGATCACCGTGGGAGTTACGTATTCGGGCTTGAGCGCCTCCGTCACCTCCTTGGGCAGGACGGTCGCGGTAAGGCGTGAACCTGCAGTCGGACCGACCGTATTGACCAGGATGTTCTTAGATGCGCCTTCGATCGACAGCGTCTGCGCCAAGCCGAACAATCCGAGCTTTGCGGCGGCATAATTGGCTTGGCCGAAGTTACCATAGATCCCGGCGACCGAGGTCGTCATGATGATCCGTCCGAAGACGGCGTCGCGCATATACGGCCATGCCGCTCTCGTGACCTTGTAGCTGCCCAATAGGTGTACCCGGTAGATCAGATCCCAATCCTCGTCGGTCATCTTCGCGAAAGAGGCATCACGCAGGATGCCGGCATTATTGACCACCACGTCCACTCGGCCGAAATGATCCATCGCTGTCTGGATGATCTTGTCGCCATGTTCGACGCTGTCGGTATTGGCGGCCGCGTCACCACCCATCGCCCTGATCTCGTCCACGACGCCCTGGGCGACCGACGTGCTGCTGCCATCACCCTTGGTGCTGCCACCAAGGTCGTTGACCACCACCCTGGCGCCGCGGCGGGCATATTCGAGGGCGTGCGAACGGCCCAACCCCTGCCCAGCGCCAGTCACGACGACCACGCGATCATCAAATCTCAGATCCATCCATGCCTCCTGAAAAATAGAAACTGCGTCCGGTCGCGGTCCGCTCAGGGAAGTGCCACCACCGCCTGGCCCAGCAACGTCTGACGCCCATCCTGCGCGGTCGCGATCAATTCGATCCGGGCACGGCGCTCTCCGTCCTGGTCAAAGCGTTCAATAACCTTGCCGGTGCACGTCAGCAGGTCATGAACCTGTGTGATCGATACGAAACGGGCGCCAAATTCGCGCAGCTGTGCGCCGCCAGCCCATTGGGTCACCACCCGCGAAAGCACGCCGAACGACAACATACCCTGAGCGAACACGTCCGGCAGCCCCGACTTCTTGGCAAAGTCGAGGTCGATGTGAATGGGATTGTGGTCGCCCGACGCGCCTGCATATAGCGCCAGCGTCGCGCGTGACACCGGTCCGTATTGCAGTTCGGGGAGGTCGGTTCCTATTGCCGGGTCTGGCGAAGTCATCTGGTTCAATCCTATCCTAGCCGATGCAACAGGGTTCGCTTGGAGCGTAGCAAGACGCCGCGGTCGACATGCGTGACCAACGATTCGAGGACGACGAATTCCATCGCCCCGCCCTTTTTGTCGAAGAAGTCGACGACGCGCGTCGACAAGGCGACTTCGTCGCCCGCATAGATCAGCCCGTCGTAACTGTACTGCTCATCGCCATGCAGCAAATACCGAAAGTCGCAGCCGATGAGCGCCGCCGCGACGGGCTCACCCCGCCGTCGCCGTTCATCGTCGGCCAGGGCTTCCAACACCATGTAGAAGGATGGTGGTGCAGCTAAGTCAGGATGACCCGCCGCGCGTGCGGCCGCGACGTCAGTGAAGAGTGGATCGCCTTCCCCCAGAACCTGGCTGAAGAATTGAATCCGGCCGCGCTCAACCCGCACGGTGATCGGGGCAATAGACTCCCCTTTCGTATCGCGCCTGAACAAACCCTTGGGATTGGCCGCTGCCGTGCCCTCAGTCATATCCTCCCCAATTCCCTACCCTGATCGACGCGCTGCGCCATGAACTTGGGAGAGAATGCGGATTGCGCTTCAAGGCGTCCAATTCATTGTCTTGGGAATCTATTCCGCGAGATCATGTCCCGCTGGGAAAGCTTCGTTTCACAATCGCAATGAAGGCGCGCGTCGCGGCCTTCGGCTCCCAGCGTGCCCGGACAGCGCAACACAGTGGTGCGATCGGAAAGAAGTCGTCATATGGCAGAAGCACGAAACGCTCGGCAAAATGGTCTGACTGGGCATAGGCCCAGGCAACGACGCCGATCGCGTCCGATTGCTCGACAATCCGCCGGACGACCGGAAAAAAATCCGCTCGATGCACGCGGCTATGCCAGTCAATGCCGTGGCTTTCGTAAAGGTCGCGGATTACTTCTCCATAAGGCCGAGACTCGGATGGCGACACAAAGTCATACTCAGCCAGGTCGCGCCGGGTGATTTTATCCTTCCCGAGAAGCGGGTGACCGGTGCGGACGAACAGCGCGGATTTTAGCGTGCCCATCGGCTCACGGCGCAGATCGGCCCACTCCCCGAATGCCGCGTCAAAGCCGACAGCCACATCCAACGTGCCGCTGCGAAGATGCTGAACGACGGTCTCGAAGTTTGCGCTGCTGATCTCGTAGCGAACCGCCCGATGGCGTTGCAGTAGCTCCGCCAGCGGATCCACGAGACGCCATTCCAGCGACGCCGGGCATACCCCTATCCGCAGAACACCAGCGTAAGGATCGCGGTTCGTCGGACCACTTTGCAATAATTCCCGTGCGTCCTCCAACAACCGAGACACGCGTTTGACGAAATCGCCGCCCTGCTCGGTAAGGATCACGCCGCGCGATGTTCGGTAGAAGACGGAGTAACCGATCTCCTTTTCCAGATCGGCAATGCTTTTCGTAATCGCCGATTGCGTCACGCCGGCGGCCTGAGCTGCCGCGGTGAAGGATCCGCTGCGAGCGACCGCTACCAAATATCTCAATCTAGAATCCAGCATGACCATGCTTAGCAGTCATGGCTGCGGCTAACAATGAATTTGACCACCTCCACTTTGCGCTCCACCCAAACGGCATCAGACCATCGGGGACGACATGATCAGCCTGGACGCACGCGTCGCTTATTCAGCCGACCACGACTTGTTCCGCGACGAAGTACGCAAGTTCATCGCTCGCGAAGTCGCGCCGCATTTCGAGCGCTGGGAACGCAACGGTAATGTCGACCGCGATTTCTGGAAGGCAGCCGGCGCCGCGGGCTTACTGTGTCCGGGCGTGCCCGAAGAATATGGCGGACTTGGACTCGACTTCGGGTTCAATGCGACTGTCAACGAGGAACTCTCATATTCGACGGGATCGATGCCTGGCCTCGTCCTGCAATCCGACATCCTGGCTGACTATATCGTGGCGCTTGGCAGCGAAGAGCAAAAGCGACGCTATCTGCCGGGCATGATAGCCGGGGATATCATTTGTGCCGTGGCGATGACGGAGCCGGGGGCTGGATCGGATCTCCAAGGCATTCGCACCACCGCGCGGCGCGATGGTGCCGGCTTCGTTGTCAGCGGGTCGAAGACCTATATTTCCAACGGCCAAAACGCAGACCTGATCATTGTCGTGGCGAAGACCGCACCCGATTTGGGTGGAAAAGGTATTTCGCTGATTTTTGTCGAGGCCGATCGCGACGGATTTCGCCGTGGCCGCAATCTCGACAAGATCGGCAACTGGTCGAGCGACACGTCCGAATTGTTTTTCGAAGAGGTGCGCGTCCCCGAGGAGAACCTTCTTGGCATAGAAAATCGAGGCTTTGTTCAGCTCATGGAGCAATTGCCCCAGGAACGCCTCGCGCTTGCCATTACAGCCCAGGCTGCGGCCCAGCGGGCGTTCGATGAGGCAGTGACGTTTACCAAGGAGCGCAGCGCCTTCGGCCAGCGCGTGTTCGATTTTCAGAACACCCGCTTCAAGCTCGCCGATCTGGCGGCGAAGCTGCAGATCGGCTGGGCTCATATCGATTGGGCATTGCAGCGTCATGTCGGCGGCAAGCTGACGACGGCGGAGGCATCAGCAGCAAAATATTGGCACACCGAGATGCAATGGGAAGTCGCCGATGCGGCGCTCCAGCTGCATGGCGGTGCCGGCTACATGAACGAATACAGGATCGCGCAACTGTGGCGCGATGCGAGGGTCCAGCGCATCGTCGGCGGAACCTCCCAGATCATGCAGGAAATAGTCTCGCGCTCGCTTTGATGCGCGGAGAATCGAGAGGAGCAGCTTCTTGAGCGGGCCATTGAACGGAATCAGGATCGTCGAGTTTGCCGGGCTGGGCCCGGGGCCGTTCTGCGGCATGATGCTCGCGGACCATGGCGCCGAGGTCATCCGCATCGACCGGATCGGCAACAAGGGCTTGCTGCAGGATCCCGCGCGAGAGTTCACGAACAGATCGCGCAAGGCGATTTCGGTCGACCTGAAATCGCCCGACGGGGTCACGTTGGTTCGACAGATCTGCCGCTCGGCCGAAGCGGTGATCGAGGGCTATCGACCGGGAGTGATGGAGCGGTTGGGCCTCGGACCTGATGTGTTGCTCGCCGATAATCCGGGGATCGTCTACGGTCGAATGACGGGTTTCGGCCAGAGCGGCCCCTATGCGGGCATGGCCGGTCACGACATCAACTACATCGCGCTTTCGGGCGCGCTGCACGGATGCGGGCGGCCGGATCAGCCGCCGGCGCCGCCGATGAATATGATCGGCGATTTCGGCGGCGGCGGCATGATGCTGGCTTTCGGGATCCTGGCAGCGATCATCCATGCCCGGGCGACCGGGACAGGCCAGGTGATCGATTGTGCGATGACCGACGGCAGTGCGGTGCTGATGTCGATGATCTACTCGCTGCGCGCCGACCGCTTTTGGACCGATAATCGCGGTGCAAATCTGCTCGACGGCGGTGCCCACTTCTATGATGCCTACGAAACAGCGGATGGCAAGTTCATTTCCCTAGGATCCGTAGAACCGCATTTCTATCGCGAGATGCTGCGCCTGGTCGGGTTCAGCGAAGATCCTGACTTCGTGACGCAGAACGACCCCGCGCACTGGCCGATGCAGAAATTGAAGCTGGCGGCGAGGATCATTACGAAGACCCGGGACGACTGGTGCGCGATCCTCGAGGATACGGACGCCTGTTTCGCGCCGGTCATGTCGCTGGACGAGGCGCCGCTTCACAAACACAATGCCGCGCGCGGCAGTTTTGTCGAGGTTGACGGAGTGCTGCAGCCCGCACCCGCCCCGCGCTATTCGCACACGCATGCCGACGTGCCCCACCCGCCGGCAAGTGGCGACGATGTTGTTCTGCCACTGTTGAGGGACCTCGGTGTCGCCGACGCAGAAATCGAGCGCATGCGGCGGGACGGGGTCGTGGCGTAGCGTGCGAGCACGCGCCGCCTTTCATTCTGAGGAGATAAACTGTGACACGATTGAACCGTGAAGTTTTGGTGGCGGGCGTCGGCATGATACCGTTCGCCAAGCCCGGTCAGAGCGCGCCCTATGACGAGATGGGCGCAGAGGCGATCCGGCTGGCGCTACGGGACGCCGGAATCGGCTATGATCTGGTCGAGCAAGCCTTTGCCGGCTACGTCTTTGGCGCGAGCTGCGCTGGCCAACGCACGGTCTACAAAGCCGGCATGACGGGCATTCCCATCATCAACGTCAACAACAATTGCTCGACCGGCTCGACCGCGCTCTATCTGGCGAGGCAAGCGGTCGAGAGCGGCATGGTCGAGTGCGCTCTGGCGGTCGGATTCGAGGAAATGGACCCAGGCGCAATTCCGGCGGCATACCCCAACCGTGTCAGCCCGTTCGTCGATTTCGACCGCGAGTGCGACATGCTGGTCGACGTGGACCTGCCGCTGGCGCTCCGGTATTTCGGCGGCGCGGGCAAGGCCCATATGGACAAATATGGCACGACCCTGAAAGACTTTGCCAAGGTGCGCGCCAAGGCGAGCCGACATGCGGCACACAACCCCCTATCGGTGTTCAAGAACGTCATGACCGAAGAAGAGGTGTTAGGCGCCCAGCTCATCTGGCCAGATGTGATGACACGCCCGATGGCATGTCCGCCGACTTGCGGGGCCGCCGCGACGATCCTGATCTCGCGCGACTTCGCGAGGAAATTTGGCATCGATCCGCAGGTGCGCATCGCCGCGCAGGCGATGACCACAGACCGCCCGGTCGCCCTGGAGTCGCATGACATGATGCAATTGGTTGGCAAGGACATGGCCGAACGCGCCAGCCAGCAGGTCTATGAAGCCGCCGGCATCGGTCCAGAGGACATTCGCGTTGTCGAACTGCACGACTGCTTCGCGCATAACGAAGTTATCACCTATGAAAGCCTTGGTCTGTGTCCGGAAGGCGGCGCGGCTCAATTTATCGCTGACGGGGACAACACCTATGGCGGCCGTGTCGTGACCAATCCTTCGGGCGGGCTGCTCTCCAAGGGACACCCACTGGGGGCGACCGGACTCGCCCAATGCTACGAGCTCACGCACCAGCTACGCGGGACCGCTGGTGCACGCCAAGTCGAAAGTCCGACCCATGCGTTGCAGCACAATCTCGGGCTAGGCGGAGCGTGTGTCGTCACGATGTACGAAAAGGCCTGACCCCTAATCCGCGCTTGGGCCGACGGTCTCGTCGCCGGCCCAGGCTGTCTTCAGCTTTACGAGATGGCGGCGAAGGGATTCGGGCAGCTTTTCGACGTTGATCATGCTGTCGTGCACCAGCATGTTCTGCAGGTGGCCGATCTGGTGGAGCGCGAAGCCGTGCTCCATCGCCTGTCGTCGACCCATGGCGTCCTGCGCATGGTTCACCGCTTGTTTGATTAGCTTGAGCGTGAACCGGTCATTGGCGGCGATCCGTTCAGCAAGCTCGAGCGTCGCTTCCGCAAGGCGCGCGCGCGGTACCACCTGATTGACCATCCCGCGCCGCTCCGCCTCGGCCGCCGTCATCCACCCACCGGTGAACAGCCACTCCTTGGCCTTGCGCACGCCCAGCTCGAAGGGATGCTGGAAGAACTCGACGCCCGGCACGTCCATGTCGGCGCCCGTTCCATCGCGGAAGCGAGCATCGTCGGCGCAGACGATCAGATCGCACGCCCATGCCAGCATCAAGCCACCGGAAACGACCGCGCCCTGGACTTCGGCAATGGTCGGCTTCGGCACGTTGCGCCAGCGTTCGGTTGCGTCGAGATAGAGTTCGCGCTCCCGCGCGTAGCTGCCTTCCCATCCGGGGCCGTCAAATTGGCCCCAATTGCCGCGGCTCTCCTGCACCGTCGGCATCCACGGCTCACTTCCGGCTATGTCGTGTCCCGAGCTAAAATGGTCACCAGCGCCGGCCAGAATGATAACCACGACCTCGTCATCGTGCGACGCTCGACGCAGCGCCTCATCCAGTTCGTGGGTCATGGTGGCCCCTTGCGCGTTTCGCTTGTCCGGCCGGTTCATCACGATGCGAGCCACGCCCGGCGCCGGCGTCTGATACAGGATCTGAACGAATTCGGCAGGCATCAGCATCTTCCTTCAGGAGCGGGAACCATCAACGGGCGACGTAGCCGCCGTCGACCACGATCTCGGTGCCGGTGATGTGCGCTGCGTCATCGGACGCTAGAAACCGCACTGCCTTGGCGATATCGGCCGGACTGGTCATCCGACCCAACGGGCGTGGCATTGCTCGCGTGGCTGAGGCGATGTCGGGATAAAGACCCATCTCGACATATCGGCTCATGATCCCGTCGACCATCGGCGTCTGCACCGGCCCAGGATGGACGCTATTGACCCGCAGCGGATATCCCAGGCTGAGGAACTCGACCGCTGCCGCCTTTGCAAGCAGATGCACGCCCCCTTTCGACGCGCAGTAAGCAGTGCTGAACGCGCCGCCGACCAGTCCCATGATCGAAGAGATCATGATGATGGACGCGCCGTGCGGACGGCGTTCGCCGGTACGGCGCATGAGGTCGATACACGCTCGCGTGCCGAGATACGGCCCTTCGAGGTTTACCGCCAGCGACAGCCGCAACTCGGCATGGCTGGTATCTTCGAGCCGTCCGGTAACCGCCACACCGGCATTGTGAACCAATATATCCAGCGCGCCATACTCTCGCGCCACCATCTCTGCCAGGGTGCCCCACCCTGCTTCATCGGTTACGTCGAGCAGGTGGCAACCTTCGACGGCGCTTGCATCGTGAGCGCGATCCACACGGATCACCGTCGCGCCTGCTTCCGCGAGCACACGGCAGATTTCGCTGCCAATACCTCCGTTCGAACCTGTAACTAGCGCAGTGCGTCCGGCCAGTGCGGTCATACCGCTACTCCCTGACTGCGATTGCCCGACTGAGGCGGCGCGTTCGTCCGGGCGAACCCGCACCGCCGGAACCCGCGGAGATGACTATCAATTGCCAGTGGGCAAAAACCGAAAAGGAACAAAGTGTTCATCGCTGCAACCGACCAGAGTTCGAAAGCACGTTCTCACAAGGCCTTTCACGTCAGCAGCCGCTGACCGCCGGAAGAGCCTTGCGCGAATGCCGCGGATGCTGAGCTGATGCACCGGCGAGGAGCGTTCTCTTGCATTCATTTTAGGGTCAGGACATTCGTTGCTGTCATTCTTCCGTCGCGCCGCCTTCGACCGGTTGCCCCGTGCGACGCAATTGCCGAACGCGGACGCCGTCACCGATAGCCGTGCTCGCCGCAACTGATGCGGGAGCACCTTCGATCGCAGGAGCGGACGGCGGCTCAACCGAAACCGTTCCGCCGCTTCAGTCCGGCAATCGAAACACCCTAGCCGCCAGATCGCCTGGCCGAGGCGACGACAGGAAGCAGGACCGCGCTGAGCCCCTTGGGCCCATGCTCGACCGTCATGATCGCCTTCCGATAGTCGGTCGGACGCGCGAAGAAGATGTTCGGCACAAAGGTCTGTGGGTTGCGGTCGTAGAGTGGAAAGAGAGTCGATTGGACCTGCACCATGAGCCGGTGTCCCGGTTTCACCGTGTAATTCACCGTTGGAAGCCGGAACTTGTATTCCTGGACCGTGTCGGCGGGGATTGCCGTTGGGTGATCGAAGCTCTTGCGATAACGCCCTCTGAAGATGTCCAGGCTGATCGGCAGCTGGTAACCGCCCATTTCCGGTTGTTCGGCGTAGGTCGTCGGGTAGACGTCGATCACCTTGACGACGAAGTCGGCGTCCGTGCCTGACGTCTTCACGAACAGATCGGCGACTGGCGCGCCTTCCAGGCGCAGTTCATGGTCGAGAACCGGGGTTTGATAGCTGAGCACATCGGGCCGGGTCGTGACGAAACGCTGATCCTGTACCAACCATGTCGCCCAGCTGGAGTGATCGCCCATGCGGACCGGTAGCGGTTCAAAGGGGACCGGTTTGGCGGGGTCGGACACGTAGCTGTCCTGGCCGCCGCCTGGCCTGGCGGGCGCGAGGCCAAAATCCCGCTGCAGGTAGAAGGGCGTTAGTTCATCGGGCTGCACATGTGGCCAGTCCGCGAAACTGTCCCACTCCTTCTCGGCAGGGTTGTAGATCAGCACCGGCGACATCGGGTGGGCCGACACTTGGTCCTTCAGATATGTATCGAAGAACGGGACGAGCACATCGTGACGAAAGTCTGCGGCTGTATCCCCGCGCCACCGCAACGGCCCCAGCGCTTCAGCTTTGCCGTTCACCTGGCTGTGATGCCATGGACCCATGGCGAGGTAGTTGCTTCTGTTGAGCCCCTTCGACCTCAACGCTTCCCAGGTGCGAACGGCGCCATATATGTCCTCCTGATCCCAAAGCCCCTGCACCCATAGGGTCGGAACTTTCGACGGCTTGGCCGCGATCAGCTTATCCAGCGCCTGCTCTTGCCAGAACGAGTCATAGACAGGATGGATCGACAGGCGGTTCCACCAGGGCAGTTGCCGAAAGCCGTGCGCCTCAGCATAGGCGCCGGCCGATCCCGCATCGAGAAACGTCTGATAGTCGTCATAGCCAGGCCTGGGAACCGCTTCGCCTTTTCCGGTCTTGCTCGTCTGCCCGGTGAAATAGTCCAGGTTCCTTTGCCGAAATGCGCCATAGTGAAACCAGTCGTCTCCCATCCATCCGTCGATCATCGGGCTCTCGGGTGCCGCAACCTTCAGCGCCGGATGTGGCCCCAGCAGCGCCATGGCGACGGCCCAGCCATCGTATGATGAACCGATCATGCCGACGCGGCGATTGCTCTCCGGCACCTGCCTCACCAACCAATCGATAGTGTCATAGGCGTCGGTGGTGTCGTCCGTCCTGCTCAGGTTCAGCACGCCCATCGGGGGACGCGTCATCGTATAGGCACCCTCGGACCCGTATTTGCCCCTGACGTCCTGATAGACGAAGATATAGCCATCGTCCGCGAACTCACGGTTGGCCGTCCACACCGCATCGCGCAGCCGCGGCTGCTGAAGGTCCACAAAGGTGCCCGCATCATAAGGCGTGCGCTCCAGCAGCATCGGCAAGTCGTGGGCGTCTTTGCGCATCACTATCACCGTGTGGAGCTTTACGCCGTCCCGCATGGGAATCATCACGTCGCGCTGGACGTAATCATAATCGGCGTCGGGCGCGACCCAGCGCGCGGGTATGTCGCTCTCGGGATTCCGGTGATTGTCTTTCTGGCCGCTGGCGGGCGCGGATAGCGCGAGGATTGCTGCCAAGGGGGCGAATAAAACACGCAAAGGATGCAAAGGAGAAACCTTGTGCTGGTGAGGCGCGCCTGCAATGAACGCTCGGCAGTATCGATCGCGGTTGGTATCACAGGGACCGCGCGGGGCAACCGCCTGGATAGCAACAACCGCATCTTCATCATAATCAGCGTCGGGCGCGACCCAACGCGCGGGTATGTCGCTCTCGGGATTCCGGTGAGCGGTAGCGTGCTCGTCCCAAAACAGCCCAAGATGACCCTAGGCACTTGAGACAGCGCAGCTTTTTGGAGCTGACGCTCCATCGATTCCCAAGGAATTTCGTCACGTCCGACGCGTGCTGTGGGAGCTAACGAGGGAGCAAAACCAGTGGGAAGATTGACTTCTGTCAGCGTCAGAAATGCCAAGGCAGGTCGGCACGGAGATGGCAATGGATTGTACCTTCTCGTCAAGGAGTCGGGCGCGCGATCGTGGATGTTGCGTGTCCAGCGCTACGGCAAACGAAGGGACATTGGCCTCGGTTCGATCGCCGCGCTCAACTTTGCTGAGGCTCGCGAGAAGGCGGCCGAGCTGCGCAAGCACGCGCTCAATGGTCGCGATCCCATTGCCGAACGTGACCGCGACCGTGGCCCCATCCCTACCTTCAAGGAAGGTGCAAAGAGCTGCCCACCATGATCTGAAGTCCGGTTGGGCGCAAAAACATGGGGCGGCGTTTCTGTCTACACTCGAAGACCATGCTTCCCGCGCTTGGAAACCGACGTGTGGATACGATCGATGCCGCCGGCAGCCGCGATATGCTCGTCCCGATCTGGAACCAGATACCATCGACTGCTCGAAAGGTGCGGCAGCGCGTTGGCATGGGCCTCAACTTTGCGCAGTCGAAAGGTTGGCGTGAACACGAAGCGCCGATGAAATCGGTCGCTTTGGGGCTCGCTCGGCAGACCGCCAGGGGCAACTTTGCCGCAATGCCTTACGCCGAGGTTCCAGCGTTCGTCGCCGACATCAGGGGCAAGTCGGCGACGACCGGACAAGATGCTCTGCTGTTTCTGATCTTCACGGCAGCCAGGTCAGGAGAAGTGCGGAACGCACGTTGGTCTCATATAGATTTTGCGACGTTAACCTGGAGCCGGCCAGCCGAACTAATGAAGAATCGGATTGCCCACGCGGTAACGCTAAATCGGCTGGCCGTTGCCCTCCTACGTCGTCGTTTTGCTGAGGCTTCACCCCGCCCGGACGACCCGATTTTTCCGGCCCGAAACGGCAAGCCGCTATGTGACATGACGATCACGAAAGTGCTAAAGGACGGAAAGATTCCATACACCGTGCATGGCTTCCGCAGCTCGTTTCGAGATTGGGCGGCCGAAAAGATGCCCGCTATCCCCGACCCTGTTGCTGAGGCGGCGCTGGCCCATCTCGTCGCCGACAAAGTGATCGCCGCCTATAAGCGAACGTCCTTCATCGCGATGCGGCGCGAACTCCTGGATGCGCGGGCCGACGCCTTGGCGGCGCCATTCATCTAGGCGTCCGGTTCGAACTGCCAGGCCATCGTCTCGGCGCCGTCGTAGAACACACCATAGCCGGGCGTGATGCGGCGGGACCCGATCGACTGGACCGCCGCCATGCCGGCGAGGTACGTGGACACGTCCTGCGCCTGGACGGCATAGCCAAGCGCAGCCGAAAGAACGGAAAAGGCGATGCCGCTCGGCTCGCCGCACGTCGGGTACCGCTGTTAGACCAGCACGGATTGGAGCATCGCATTCTGTTGAGGAGGGACGCGTCCGGATGGGACGGATGCTCAGCCGGTCGGGTCGATGTTGCAGCGGAGATCGGGAGCCATCGGTCGCGCCGGTTGATTAACCTCGCGCGGCGGCGCATCATCCACGGGAACAAAAAGAAGCTTCAGATGATCGTCTTCATCGTTGGACAATGCGGGAATGGGCGGTGACCGACCGTCCAGCACAATATGACGAGCACGCCTTCGCGACCGCATATGACGAGCGCAGGGCCGAAGGCGGCGGCCCGAACGAGATCATCGAGCAGCCAGCGCTGAGATCGCTGCTGCCCAATCTCGCTGGCAAAGACCTCGTCGATCTCGGCTGCGGCACGGGCGACATAGCACGCTGGGCACTGGAGCGCGGCGTGGCGACCGTGCGCGGGTTCGACGCATCGCAGCGGATGATCGCGCGCGCGAAAGCGTCCAGCGACGATCAGCGCGCCACTTTTGCCATCGCTGACATCGAACAGCTTTGGCTCGAGGCAGGCAGCGCCGATGTCATCACGAGCGGGCTGGCCATGCACTATGTCACGGACCTTCCGGCGCTCATGCGCAAGGCCGCGCGATGGTTGAGGCCGCTTGGTTCCATCGTCATGTCGGTCGAACACCCGATCATGACCTGCGCCGCGCGCGAGTGGCAATTGGCCGACGACGGAACGAGGCGGCATTGGCCTGTGGACCATTATCTCGATGAGGGTGTCCGGCGCGTGCGCTGGCTCGGGTCCGAGGTTCGCCGCGAACATCGCACCGTTGCCAGTTACATCAACGCCGTGATCGGTTCGGGCCTGACGATCGTGCGTGTCCTAGAACCTGGCCCCGATGCCCGCGACCTCGAACGCTGGCCCGCGCTAGCGAGCCATCGTCGCCGGCCGCCCTTTCTGGTCATTCGCGCGGACCGGCGTTGCGGCACGATCGACTAACTGATCCTTTAGCCGTCGCGACGCGTCAGGACCGCGACGTTCGAGCAATGAAAGCTCATCCCCACCACCAGCACAGGGCGGCAATGGCTGCCCAGCTCGGCCGGAATCTGCTCTAGGTTCAATAGCGGGTCCGATGCGAAGACATGCGCCGCGTTTGGCAGGGAGGGCCAACGATACCGCGTAGCGTCGAGCTTTACGGCGGCGAGCAGCGCGCTCATTACGCTCGGCTTGAGGTTCGTCGCGACGATCGCATCGATGTCCGAACGAGCGAACCCCGCGCCGCTGATTGCGATATCGACGGCGCGCGCGAGCGACCGCACGGTCAGTGCCGTTCTCAATGGCGCGCCCTGTTCGGGGTCCACCATGCGAGTACGGTGATCGACCGTCTGTCCCAGACCTTCGATTGCCCAGCCACGCGCCACGCGATCAGAAACGATGCACGCCGCAGCGCCATCGCTGAGCAATGCGGCGCCGAACATGGTCAATCGCTTCGCATCATCACTGGCGGCGTCGGTGCAGACGATAAGGCAGTGCGACCGCGGGTGCCGCGACACATAGCCCAGGGCCAGATCGGTAGCAGCGAGTAACCCCGCGCAACCGTGGAGCGTCACGCCGGTGGTCGGGATAAACCTGAAGCCGATTTCGGCCAGCGCGTTCACGCAAGTCCAGCCGCTCGATTCCAGCACATTGCTGCAGATGAACAGATGATCGATGTCGCTGGCGCTCAGGCCCGCGCGTTCGAGCGAGCGTTGCGCGGCCGATCGGGCATGCTGCGCCGGACCCATCGCACTCTTGCAATAGCTTTGCATGCCTTCGGCCGACAATTCAGCCAGTTTGGTCGCGTCTATCTTGCCCGAGAGCGTGTCGAGCGGATGCGCGTCGCCGAGGTCCCAAGCGATGCTGTGCAGCAACGGCGTCATGGGCTGGTCTCATCGCCACCCATCGTCCCGGCGGTTTTCCGGGGGGCGGCATCGTGGCAGATCGCCGTGAAGTCCACGAAACCGATATGCCGGTCGCGCGCGCGTCGGAACGCCGTCTCCACTGCCTGCCACAGCGGAAATGCGCGATCGTCGCCCATCGAGCGCGACACGAGCCCGATGTCCTTAATCGCCATGTCCAGAGCGAAATGAACATCCATGTTCTGTTCGGCGATCTTGTGCGAGAACCGTTCGAGCATGCGGCTCGATCCCGACGACGCAAGGATCGCCGCGAACGCTTTCTCGGGTTCGATTCCGGTCGCGAGTGCGCGCTGATGGACCTCCGCGATCTGTGCCATGATGCCGATATGCATCATCTGATTGAGGAGTTTGAGGTCGAGACCGCCGCCGCGTTCCCCGGCATCGAACCGATTTGCCGACAGTTGCGCGATCACCGTATCGAAGGGTGCGCATTCGCCCTGCCGGATCCCGCAGAATATGGTCAATTGGCCGGCCCGCGCCTGGATCGTTGAGCCCGACACGGGGGCATCGACATATGCGATAGCGCGTTCCTGCAAGCGTCGTGCTCGGGCGCGGCTGAGCGCCGGATCCGCCGTCGAGAAATCGATGACGAGCGGCGGCAGGCTGTGTTCGAGCGTCGCGAGAACGGATGCGATATCGTCGTCCGACGGCAAGCAAAGACACAGTACGTCTGCATCGCCGCATCCGTTTGCCCGTGCGACCGTGCCAAACGCCGCACGCATCCCCTCGACGCCCGCCACACCGTGACCATCCACGATCGGTGTACGGACCGAATTACCGGTCTCGGCGAGGCGGGACGCCATCGGCAAACCGAACGTACCGACACCGACCCAGCAAATCGCGAGTTCTCCTTTCACGGGCCAGTCCTTTGCAATTCCGAACCGATTTCGTCGATATCCCGCAAGACGATCTCCGCGCCGAACGCCGTGCGCGCAAACGCGGCGAACGATCGGCCGAGGACCGCGCGGCGGATCTTGCCGGTGATCGTTCGGGGGATGTCGTCGCGACCGATCAATGCGATGCGGGGGCGACGCTTGGCATCCATCGCCGCCAAAGCCAGCCTGAGCTGCGCCCGATCCAGGCCATCGCGCGGCGCACGGATGTATAGACCGATTTCCTCGCCGACCGAGTCGTTGGCAAATCCCGCGACCGCGAAGTCCAGGTCGGGCATCGCGATGCGCAATTGTTCCTCGATCTGAGTTGGTGCGAAATTCTCACCGTTACGGATGATGATTTCCTTCAGCCGGCCGACCAGATGCAGTCTCGGAGCGCCTTGGGCGTCGTCGACCAGATAGCCCAGATCGCCGGTTCGCAGCCAGCCGCGCGGAACGGCTTGCGTCGTGGCTTCCGCGTCGTCCCAATAGCCAAGCATCAGATTTTCACCACGGATCAGAACCTCCCCGACCAAACTCGCCGATTCTTTTTCGGGCGGCAGTGCGATAGTCACCTGGCATCCGGCGACGGCACGTCCCACGGTAAGCGAAGTGCCCGGTGCTGGCGGTGACACGATCAGGTCGCCCGATCCCGACCCCGTCGCAAAATTGGTACATTCACTCAGGCCATAGCCCTGACTGATCGGGACGCCGGTGCGATCTAGGAATTGCGCCGCGATTGCCACGGTTAGGGGGGCCGCCGCCGAAATCGCATAAGCGAGCGTAGGGATCGAACTACGCTCGACCGCGCGAAGCGATAAGGCGCGCAACAATGACGGCGTCAACGACACGATGTCGACGCGATGCCGGCGAACGATCGCCCAGATACCCGGACCGGAAAACTCATCCGCCATCACGAGCGAGACGCCGGCGTATAGTGAGGTCACCATCGACAGCCCGAATGCGTTGCCGTGGAACAGCGGCAGGACGCAAAGATGGACTCGCCGTTCGTTCAGGCGGTGCAACCTTACAAGCGCTTCGGCATTCACTGCGAGGTTGCGGTGGCTGAGCACCACACCCTTGGACCGTGCCGTGGTGCCCGAAGTACAGATGATCGCTGCGGGCATATCGGGATTGAGCGCCGCGGCAGTCGGCGCCCCGCGCTCGACCCGCCGCGCAGCGGCCACCATGTCGGCCAGTATCACGACATCGCCGCGCCCGTATTCTCCCGGAGCGCCGCGGTCGGACGCGATGACCAGACACGGCCGGGTCAATGCGATCAATTCCTCGATGCCGTTGTCGCCGAGCTGCGGATCGATCGGGACGATAATCGCACCCAGGCTCATGATCGCCATGTCGAGCATCACGACGTGCGGATGATTGCGTGCACAGACCGCGACACGGTCGCCGGCGCTTATCGCATGGACTTCGCCCAGATAGCCCGCCAAAAGCTCGATTTCAGCTTTCAGCGCCGGCCCGTCCCACCGCGCCAGCTCTTCGGTCGGACTTGCCCAGACCAGCGCAGGACGGTCCTCGTATATCTGACCAAGCCGCTCGACGATCTCGCCGATCGTTGCCGCCGCGCACTGAACGGGCGCCACTTCGGGCAGGTCAGGTGCGAGCATGGCGACATCTCGTGCAGTATCGTGGAGGGTGTCCCGATCGAGCGCGTCGAATCGAGTCATCGCGTCCGTTCGATCAATTGCGCGATCGACCCCAGCGACTGCAAATTGTCGCGGTTGAAATCGACGTCGGCGATGGAAATCCCGAAGTCGCTCTCGATCAGGCAGATGAAATCATATAGCGAAATCGAGTCGATGCCGTAACTGGTCAGCGGTTCGTTCTCGTCGAGCTTGCCGTGAGGCTCGCCTTCGACGGGACGATAGGCGTCGAGCAAATCACGCAATCGTTGAATGATTTCACGAGACATTATATCCGAACCTCCGTCGATGCGGCGTGAACATCCGCGACGATGTCGGACGCGACGCCCGCGACGGCGGCGAGCTCGTGCGTGCCGCAGATCGCAATCGTCGCCAGGTGCAGCGCGATCACTTCGTCAAATTCCGCTTCGGCCACGCCCTCGCCGTCGTGGAGATTGATGGCGTTGCCGTCGGCCAGGATCGTGACGCGATGTGGGGGATCGGGCAGGACATATTCCGTGCCCCCGCGCGATGCTGCCGGCGCGCGCAAATATCGTTGCAGCGACTGACGCACTTGGCGCAGGTCCTGCGACGACACGCTGCCCAGTACGGCGTCGTCGGCGAAATGGACGAGGTCGCTCTCCGTGATCGATGGTTGACCGACGCATCCCATATAGAGGCGTGGGCGATGTTGCTGGACCGCCAAGCTGATTGTCATGGATGTGACAAAACCTTGCGAACGTGCCTCCCTGGCCTTGTCGGGCGACAGTTCGGCCACCACTGGGTAGGCCCCCGCCGCGCGCAACTGCCGTGCGAGGGGCGCACCGATCGCGCCGAATCCGCCGACCACGATACGCTCCCCAACAATGCGATCGTGCGGGAGCAGCCGCCGCAACGCACAGACGCAGCTGAAGGCGATCGCACCCGATGCCCGTTGCTTGATCGGCGTGTTCGACACGTCGACGAAGCGAATCTCGGGGTGTTCGGCGCGCAGCTTGCGCACGCCCTTGGCAGTGCTTTCGATGCAGACGATGTCGTGGCCCCAGCCGCACGCCTGAGCGATCAGATCTCCGCCATCGTCAAAGACGATCAATCGGCTGGCGCATCGATCAAGAATCGTTTTGAGTGGCGGGGAAAGATTACCGCGCTCGTCGGCAACCTGATCGATGACCGTGACGCCCAGTCCGCGCAACGTCGCCATGACGAAATGGCGATGTGCGGCCAGGTCGGGCTTGGGAACGAACAGGAGCTGACCCGGCGGCAGGCCAAGCCGCAACAGGTTGTCAATCAGATTCAGCTTCTCGAGTAATGGATGCTCCCGGATCAGCAACCACGATTGCGACAGATCGACGCGCGACGCCTGCAACCGGTGGCCGACACATGCGGTGATCGGGTTGAAGGTCCTAATGAGCGCGCGCTCGGCCGTCGAGAAGGCGGAAATCGTGGGCTCCAGATGCACGGTCTCGCCGTCCAGCACGATCGCACGGGGTACCAAGCTGGCAACCGCCCGCCCGAAATTCGTATAAGGGGGGGCTATGGCGAATTGCGCGCTGCGGCCGGACGAGCGGCCTTGATCGGGCGACCCATGACCGGTGGAGGATGAAGACGCTCGCGTGCGGCCGCACGCGACGCCAGTTTGGTCCAGCGCCTTCACTTGGTCAGGGTCTGGTTCATCACCGGATGGATTTCGTCGGTGGGGCCCCAGTCGCTGTCGGGATGATAGGTCACTACGCAAAGCGGACTGTCGGCGGTCCTGAAGAAATGCAGTGCCATGGGGTCTAGTCGAAACGCCACGCCAGCCCGCATGACCTGATCGCCCGACGGCGTGACGCAGATGCCTTCGCCGCTGACGACATAGGCCAATCGGACCGTCGGATGCAGATGCTCGGTCTGCTCCGTCGCCTCCGGAAACCACAGCGAATTCACCACCGGATCGCCCTTGCGAAGCGGCGGAAGGAGGAGCGACGTGCTGCAGCCGTCGAGATATGCCAGCCGGCCCCGGTCGGATAAAGGCCCCGCCAGGTGAAACTCGCCGACCACCCCTATGCGCACGAACAAAATGGCGTGGCCGTCTCCCTGAAGGCTAAACTCGCCCGGCACCGAAAACCAGTAGCGCTCGCCGACCGCTGACCAGGTACGCCCGCCCTGAACGATGTCCACGCAGCCCTGCGTGACGAACCCGTAAGTAGTCGCCGATCGGTGACCGTACGCGACAGGATGCCCTGTACGTCCGTCGAACCGGAACATCGCGCTCGGCAACGCCCCCTCGAACTCGTCGAACAGAAGATCGTCGTTCGCTTCGAGAACGTCGCATGACGTAAAACCAGTCGATTGCATGGTCAGCAATTCCCCACCCCTTTAACGATCGGATACTTTTCGTAGCGCACTCCGGTCATGCCGGTCCCCGGCTGGTGTGAGCGCGCGAATGCTCATCTGGCTTCCGCCATTCGCCAGCAGCGCGCCGTCGCACGACCAGATCGAGCAACTCCCGAATAGCGCGCCCGCCGCGGCCGGGCCGACAACGCTCTCGACGAGTAGCCAGTCATCTGCACCTCCGGCACCGTGAAACCACGCAGCGAGGTCCAGGCTCACTGCACCAAAATCAGGTCGCGGGTTTTCGGTCCGTACGAATGTCGGCCAGACCAAGGTATCGATCAGCACGACATAGCGCGCGCGATCCAGCCACGGATCATGACCGGGCTCGAAATCGCGATACCGAAACCAGGCGCGATGCGTTCGCGGTGCGAATCGGTCGCTCAACGAAGCGTCGCCGATCGGCCGTATGTCGAAATGACCCCAGAAACCATGACCGCGAGACCGCGTATCTACCGCAGGGACGGCGTCGGGACCGGGCACATCCGGCATCGCGCTTGCCCGTAGCACCGGCCCCGACGTCTCCGGTCGCATCCAGGTCTGCGCGCGCAAAACCTCCCGGTCGCCTTGGTCAAGCGATACTTGCACGCATTGCGCATTTCGTCCCCCGCCCATCGGCGCGGAGCGGATCTCGACATGACCGGGTTGCGCTCTGGACAAGTATTGCACAGCAATACTGCAAGGCTTGAACAGCGGATCACTTCCGAGCGCAGCGGCGCGTAACGCAATGGCGCTCATATACCCGCCATTGGGCCCAGCGATGGCCCAGGCATCTGATAGGACCGCCGTCAGTACATCATCGTCCTGCGCAACCGACGTAGCGTCCCCGAAGTTCATTCCTCGTCCCTCAATAATTTAGTTTTTTTATCAGCTATATTGTCTTACACCCATTTTTTTCACTTCACTGGAGGATATATTTACGACTTTACTGTAATTATATTTCGGCTGACTGCTTTTTTTCTGTCTTTTGAAATAATTACATAGCGGTTTGATATTGACAATCCTATCGGTTCACTTTGAACCAATTTTGTGGCGACGGGGTCGGCCGCGCCGCATAACGGGAACGCCGCGTCCCGGCGACCGCTGCTCCGCCGGATTGTCAAACCAAATGGGCCGCGATCGATGCGCTCGCGACGTGACAGGCGGTGGCGAGCGCGTTGTCGCCCTTTTGCAGGCCGCGTCCGAAGAGATCGTAGATGGCGACGCCCGCGCGGGCGACCGATCGAACCGTTACGGTCCCCGCCAGGCGCTCCGGATTTCGGGTCGCACCGATGTAGCCGTCTACCAACGATCGGATGTCGGCTATGCTCGCGATATCGAATGCGCCGCCGCGGCTACGGTACGCTAACATGGTCGCCAGATCGTAGGTGACCGGCGCAAGCTTGCGAAATTCGAAATCGATCATCGTCAAACCGCTGCTCGACGCGATCAGGTTGTCTGCACGATAGTCGCCGTGCGCAATTACCCAAGGGCCCACCACCTCATCATGTAGGCTGGGGTCGAATGCAGTACCGCACAGACCGGAAGAGATTGATCGCCCGTGATTGTCCAGTATACGCGCAGTCGCGGCATGATAGGACGCGAGCAATTCTCCCGCCGCTTGCCAGCACGCCGCCGTCCACCGCTCGCTTGCAAGCGAGCCCGGCACATAGTCATAAAGAACCCAGACCCCGGCTTCGCTTTCCGGTGACGCCGTGATCGGCTTAGCCAAGCGGTTGAAACCAGCAGCGGCGGCCAGTTGGGCGAACCGCATTTCGCTTTGTGCGGCCACGCCCTGCCAACCCGGCGCATAACGCTTGAGGACGTAGCGTGCCCCGGCCGTATCCACGCGGAAGACGACCGAAAGGTCACGATCGCTGTTCAACGGCACCAACGCCAAAGGCGTCTCCGCACCGGCCATCGCCACGAATGCGCGCCTTGCGTAGTGCGCGGCCCGGGTGCGGTCCGCCCGGCTATCGCGATGCGCCAGTTCTAGGCCGCCAGCTGATCCTGCAGCCATCTCGGATATGCTTTCGGGGTAGTGCTGGCACTGTCGAGCGCCGCCAGGCAGTCCGCCGGAAGCGACCACCCGACCGCGCCGATATTCTCGACCAATTGGCGCTCGGTACGCGCACCGATGATCGCGGAGGTGATCGCGGGGCGGCTCAGCAGCCAGTTGAGCGCGACCTGCGGCACGGTCTTGTCGATGGCGCGCGCGACGTCCGCCAGCACGTCGACTAGGTCGAACAGTCGCGCCGGATCGCATGGCGGCCCGGTACCGGGAGCGTTGTGCGCGCGCGTATCGCCGACCGGCGGACGGTCGCGGCGGACATGCCCTGTTAGGCGTCCCCACCCGAGCGGACTCCAGGCGAGAACCCCCAATTCCTGATCGATCGCTACGTCGCGCAACTCCCATTCGAAATCGCGATGCAACAGCGAGTAGCAGACCTGGTGACTGCAATAACGCGGCAGCCCCATGCGCTCGGCCTGCATCTGCGACTTCAACAAGAACCAGCCGGACAGATTGGAACAACCCACCGCACGCGCCTTGCCGGCACTCAGCAGATCGTCGAACGCGCGCAGGGCATCCTCAATCAGTCCGGGGGGATATTGCACGTGCAATTGCAGCAGGTCGACATAGTCTGTGCCCATGTTCGACAACGACCGTTCCAGTGACGTAACGATGCTTTTGCGAAAGGACATTCCCTGTACCTGGGCATCGGAGGACACGGCGATCTTGTGCGAAACGCGCACGCTGCTACGCCGCGTTACGATCGCTTCGCCGAGGAACGCTTCCGCCAGGCCATCCGAGTAGCTGTCCGCCGTGTCGAACGTCGTGATACCGTGGTCAATGCATACGTCGATCAACCGCCGGGCTTCTGCGCGACTGGTGGAACCGAGCTTGCCGTAAAACGGCCCGACGCCGCCGAACGTTGCCGTGCCGAAGCTCAGGACTGAAACGTCGAATCCGGACCCACCCAAGCAGCGATATTGCAAAGCGCGATCCCAAGTCAGCCTCACCGACGAGCGTATCATAGCCCCGACAAACGTCGAACGCTTAATGGTTCATTATGAACGCAAAATCACTTCAATTTGGCGCGACCTCCGTTATTTCTTGCCCTGTGATCGGCGTGCATCTTGCCAACATCAGTCGCGGTCGCCCGCCACTCCCTTGGCGGCGCGTCATAACTTTATGACAATTCTGGAGCATCTGATCGCATCAGGCGACCGGGAAATGGCGCTCATCCTGGCACTGTCGCGAAAACGGCAGGAGGATGATCCCGCCGGCCTGGCGCTGGCGGGTTCGATCGTGGACGACGGTCTCGACTGGGAAAGGCTTTTCCTGAAGTCGCTATGGCACAAAGTTGCGTTCATCGTCCTGCAAAATTTGATCGAGCTGGGTTTGGTCGATCGGGCATTGTCGACCGGCAATCTGCCGCTGCTGTTACTCAACCACTGGAAGCAGCTGGCGGCCGCCAACGACTATCGAAACCGGCTTCAGCTTGACGTGCTCGACGGACTCGAACGGGCGTTGGCGTCGGCAAATGTGCAATGCGTCGTCGCTAAGGGCGGCCCTTTGCTGGTTCCGTCCTGCTATTCGAGGAAAGAGCGCAAGATCTACGATCTCGATTTCCTGTGCGACCGAAACGACAAGGGACAGGTGGAACGTGTCTTCGTCGATGAGGGCTTCGTCATCGGGTCCTATTCCCACCGTGACCGCAGCTTACGCCCGCTGACCAGCGCCGAGATCCGGCCCTGGTTGCTGCATGCGCGCGGTCTGCCGAATTTCGTGCTGAAGCTGGACGACCCGTTCGTGGAATATATCGTGGCGCAGGTACAGTTCGGGATTGGCGTCGGGCGCGATCAACGCCCGCTGTCGATCTTCGACATACAGGATCGACTTGCCGTCGACGGCCATCGACGGCGTATCGGCGAGGTCGACACGTTCATCAGCCTTTGCCTGCACCTGGCGAGGGAAACTGAATCCGAACTGTTCTCGGGCTGGGGAATGGATTGGAACGTCATTAAGATTACGGACGTCGTACGTTGCGCGGACATCATCGTCGTAACGGAGGGTCACGATCTCGCCGATCGGGCACGCCAGCTCGGCGTCCATGCCCCCGTCGCACGCGCGATCGCGATTTGTACGCTGATCATGCCGACGCCGGCGATCGCCCGCTTGCAGCAGGCGCTGCCAATGGACGAAGCGGCGCGCGGGCGGCTGCCGACGATTTCGCAACTCGCCATCGCAATGTCCCGCCTTTGCTTTACGCCCGCGATTACCAAATGGGATGAAATGGTCGGGACGAAGACCACGTGAGCGGCCACAATTTGATCCTCATCCTGGGTCCGTCGGCCGCTGGCAAAACGAGTCTCGGCGAACGCCTGGCGCAAACGCTGGGCGGTCAAAGCCGGTCGATGGGCGGCCTCATCCGTGAAGCCGTCAGCGAACGGCCACCCCTGGCCGCGGAATATGCCCGGATAGCGACGGGCAAGGGGCGCTTTCGCACCGAGCTGCTCGCCGAATTGTTGGGCGAGGCATGGGAGGGGCGCGCCGTGACGCCGCTAATACTCGACGCGGGGGCAGGCATAGCCGAAGCACTTCGCATGCTTAACCTCCTGCCCGATCTCGTGCTGGGAGTGCAGGCCGGGGCCGCGCTTCGTCGAGAAAGATTTGCGAAGCGCAACCGCGCGGAGCCAAGCATGACGAACGTAGCGGACGGGGCGATATTCGATCGCCGGGAATCGTCGCTGAGTGCGGGTGCCATCGAGGCTTACGTGGCGGTATCGGCATCGTCCCCCGTTTATTCGATCGACGCTGGCGGGACGAGAGATGCGGCGCTGCTTCAAGGGTTGTCGGCCTGTATCCACGCGGGCGCGGTGCGCCTTGCGTCGCCGGCGCGGTATCGCGTCGAGCGCGACGCGCTGTTAGACTTCGCGCGCAACGGCGACACTCCCGCCACGGCCAACGTGCTCGACGACGACAGCGAATGGCACGCGCCGCTGTTGTTCCTGCTCAAGCCCGGCATGCCGCCGAATGCCGCGCTGATCAATATCGTGCTGCAACGCTTTGCTGGGGCCGGATATCGCCCACGGGCGGCCGCTCGATGGCCGGGCGACCAGATCAGGACCCGCGGCGTCGCGCGCGCTCACTTCGACAAGCATTATCTGTATGCGCGCTATTCGGCGCTGGCCGCCGACGGAATGGCTTGCGCGCAAAAGGGGGCGACCCCGGCGGTCCGAGGCGCGCTTGACCCAGCATTTCGTCGCAGCACAGCGTTCGAGAATGGTCGCGCGCGACGGATCGCGCAAAGCCTCTGGGCCGAGCTAACGCCGGATGTCGTCATCGCCAATGGTCACATGCCGACCGTGCTGGCCGATTTCGAACGCGATCGCGCGCTGGTCACCGCGATCGCGTTCGACGGCGCACCGGGAGCCACCGGCTTGGCCGAACTCCGCGCGGACCTATTGGGCGACTCGGACCCGGCGCAAGCGCCCGCCAACAGCTTGCGCGGGCTTGCGGCCGCTCGTCGCCTCGCGGGTGCGGGACCGGTGTCGTTCATCAACAACGGCTTCCATCTCTCGGCAAGCCATCCGGAAGCAGTTCGCGAGATCGGCATCTGGTTGGGCCAGGATTATGCCGATGGTATCGCCGCGCGAATATCGTGTGGTTGTGGCGGAACGCGATGCCGGTGCCTCTGCATCGATCGCCCGGATGGGATCGGACTTTATTACCAGAATGCGGAAAGGCTCTCGGCGACACAGAGCTTTTCCAGGCTACGGGAACTGACGCGATGGAACGGCTAGCGGCGCCGTGCGGAGGCGACCGGTGACCGGGCCATCGATCCACCACCCCGATCCGGTCGAACACCCGCCGGAATGGCCCGTCTACACGCCAGACGAAGTTGCAAGGTGCGCCGAGCTCGTCCGAACCGGACGCACCTTCGACTATGGCCGCGGCGACGAGATCGAACGGCTGGAGACGATATTCGCGCAGTTTTACGGTCGAAAGAACTGTCTGGCGGTGAACTCGGGTACCAGCGCGTTGCTCGGCGCCTACTACGCGCTGAGGATCGGCGCCGGGGACGAGGTCATCGTGCCGTCCTTCACGTTCGCCTCGACCGCGACGCCGCTCCTCGTATTGGGTGCCGTCCCGGTCCTCTGCGACTCCGGCTGCGAGACCGGCAACGTGACCGCCGAATCGATTGCCGCAGCGATCACGCCGCACACCAGGGCGGTTACCGTTACCCATTTATGGGGTCACCTTTGCGAGATGCAGCCGATCCGCGAATTGTGCCAAGCGCAAGGTCTGGCACTAGTCGAGGATTGCTCGCACGCCCACGCAGCCTCGCTCAAAGGGACGATCGCCGGAAGTATAGGCGACGTCGCGATCTTCAGCATCGGCGGGCATAAGATGATTTCCGGCGGGCTGGGCGGCATATTGCTCACCGACAGCGACGAGCTTTTCGCGCGGGCATGTTTGCTCGCGAATTTTCAGAAGCGCGCCGAACTGTCGCTGCGTGATACCCCCTTCCAGGATCATGCGCCGCTGGGACTTGGCGGAAATCTGCGGATCAGCCCGATGGCGGCCGTGCTGGCGCACAGTCAAATGGAGCGTGTCGCCGGCCTCGTCGCGACGAAACGTCGAAACGCTGAACGTCTGCTTTCCGGCTTGGCCGAATTGCCTGGACTGACCCCCCAGGTCCGCGCGTCCGGCGCGGACTTGGGCGGGTGGTTCGGCGTGAACCTTCGCTACGACGAAGACCTGACTGGCTTGCCATTGGATCACGTGATGGCGCGGCTGCAGGCGAGCGGGCTGAAAGTTCGTCGCCCACATACGAGACCGCTCAGCCATTCGGCGCTGTTCAGTGGCAGCATGCCGGACAGCCTATCGCCGGCGCTGACCGCAGCGTTGCATCAACGATACGGCAATCGCCGGCACGCTGACATCGTGGCGGAACGGCTCTGGCGCGAACTGATCGCTTTGCCGGGCAATTACCTACACGAGGAAAACAGCGCGCTGCCGGACGAGTATATCGGCCGATTTCGTATGGTCTGGGCCGATGTTGTCGATGCGCGCTGAACCCGGTCACGCGCCGCGATCCGACGCCGTGCGACATGATTGTGCGCTCGTTAGACGACGGATTCTGGAAATGGGCCGGGCGCTCGGTGCCGCGCACTATGGCGGATGCCTGTCCTGCGTCGAAATCCTGTATGCAATCTATCGAGACATCGACCGGTCGGCGATCCAGGCGAGCGATCCAGCGCGACCGTTCGTTTTGCTCAGCAAGGGGCATGCTGCACTGACCCTCTATGCGGTGCTGGAGCATTTCTTCGGATGGCGGTTCGATGCCGATGGTTCCGTGGACAGTATTTCCTGCCACCCCCTTCGTCGAACCGACCGAGGGATTGAGGCGATCGCTGGTTCGCTGGGTCACGGCCTGGCGATCGGCTGCGGTCGAGCGCTCTGGTGTCGTCGCAACGCGCATCGCTCGCTTACCTATGTCGTGATGGGCGACGGCGAATGTCAGGAAGGCAGCGTATGGGAGGCGGCGCTGTTCGCGGGCCACTACGGCCTCAGTAACCTGTTCGTCGTCATCGATCGCAACGGGTTTCAGCAGCGCGCCGCAACGACCGACCGCTCGCGATACGCCGCCTCGCCAAATGCCTGGTCGGCGATAGGATGGGATGTTCATTCGGTCGACGGACACGATGTCGAGCGGCTCTCGGTCGCACTTTCGCCCGAACGCTCGGACGACCGCCCCCGCGTCATATTCGCCGATACCGTGAAGGGACGAGGCGTATCGACCCTCGAAGGCGAGCTCGGTTCGCATTATCGCGCCGTGCCGGACGACCTGCTTCAATCCGCCATTGCCGACATCGACGGAGGGTTCCGATGATCGGCGCAGTCTGCAAACGCGTCGGCGCCCTGGTCGAAACCGGGCATGACGTCGTGTTCCTGACGGCCGATATCGGGGGCGATGGCATCGACTCGCTGGCCGCGCGGATCGGCGACCGCTTCATCGACATGGGCATCGCGGAGGCCACGATGATTGGCGCCGCCGCTGGGTTCGGTTTGTCCGGCACGACGCCGGTTATCTACGGACTGGCAACCTTTCTTTCGCGGCGGGCGCTGGAGCAGATCAAGATCGATCTCCTCGCCAACGACCTGGGCGGGATCGTGCTGGGCGGTGCGAGTGGCACGACGTTGAGTGCGCTCGGCCCGACCCATTCGGCGCATGACGATATCGCGTTGATGCGCAGTCTTGGCGACGTGAGCATCTTTTCGCCGCGTAATGGCGCACAAGCTGCCGACGCGCTGTCGATGGCAGTGGCCGCGCGCCGGCTATGCTACGTGCGACTGGCGCCCGAGCCCGACCAGGCCGGAGCCGCCGCCGCGTTCGGCGACGGCGTGTTCGACCTCGTAACGGCCGGTGATAATGTCGCGTTGCTTACGACCGGACCCTGCTTGCCCGCGACACGCGCGGCCCGCGAGCAGCTCGCAGCGCTGGCTGCGATCCGCCCCGCGGTCATCCACCTTAAGGCGATCTATCCGCTCGATCGCGAGAATATCATCTCGCTGCTTTTGGGATATGAATTAATCGTTACGGTTGAGGACCACCTCAGAAGTGGCGGCCTAGGTAGCGTCATTGGGGAGATGATAGCCGAATCCCCCGGACGGATGAAATTGATCAGAATAGGAGCGGTCGTGCGGGGACACGACCTTTTCTGGTCTGATGGTAAATTCTCCAACATCTCGCTGGAGCAGACGATCATCTATTCCATCCGGACCGAAATGGAGCGCATTCGATGACGATATTGACCGACGTGCCCAATCTATACTTGCTGACCGAGTGCGACATGGGCTGCAAGTTTTGTTATGCGAGTAAGAATCTCGGCCGCTTCACGCTGGACCAGGTCAGCACCATCCTGACGACGTTACGCGGTTTCGGGATGAGCCGGATCAACATTACCGGCGGAGAGGCGCTCATGCATCCCGATGCGCTGGATATCGTGCGCTTCGCCTATCAGCTTGGGTTGAAGGTCACGTTGTTCACCAGCGGCTCGCTCTACACTCAGCAGCGGGTCGAGGAATTTTCCCCGCTGATCGATTGGTTGGCGCTTTCGCTCGACGGCGATCGTCAGATCAACCGCAAGAGCGGGCGCACCGCGCGGCATTTCGACGCGGCGCTAAACGCCGCCGAGCTGTCGAAGCGGCTGTCTCCCGAGGTCAAACTGCGGATCGCGTCAGTCGCTACGCGCATCAATGTCGACAAGCTCAGCGCGCTGGCGGAGATACTCGCCGACGACCGCTACACGCCGCGCATCTGGCGGATCAAGCAGATGGTGCCGACCCGCCGCGCCAAGCAGTTTGAGGACGATCTGGGCGTCGAAGATTCCGTGTTCTTCGAGGAAATGAAAAAGATCACCGAACGCTATAGCGGCCGCATACCGATCCAGGTGCATGGCTCGGCATCGAAGATCGCCGATACGATGTGCATTCATCCCGACGGGAATTGCACCGCAACGATCTTGGAAAACGGCGAATTCGAAATCTTGCGGCTGGGTAACATCCTGACCGAACCAAATCAGGCGATCGATCGCTGGAACGAGGTCAAGGATACCGACAATTCAGCCTTGTACGGGCGGCTGTGGGACAATCCGCAGGACGTGGAAACCGCGCCGCGCGTTTTTGGCGCTTAGTCCGGTGAGCCAACGGGACGAGAATCTGATCAACCTGCCGTCGACGTGTCGCGACGACATCGCTCGCGCGTTCGATCGCGGGCGGCTGATCGCGGTTTGCGGTATCGACGGGAGCGGCAAGACGACGTTGATCTCGGCGCTCGGGGCACGGTTGCGTGCGCGCGGTTTCGACGTCGAGACCACGCGTCAACCGACCGACTTCTATCGCACCAACATTGCGGTCCGAGCGTATCACGACACCGGTGAGCAGATGATGTGGCCCGAAGGGATCGCGCTTTTGTCGGCGTGCGACAGGCTGCTCCATTTGCGCCGCGATATCGTTCCGGCGCTCGACCGTGGCGCGATCGTCCTGTGCGATCGCTACGTTGCGGCGGCTTACGCGATCTTTGCTGCACGCGGTCTCCCGGTCGACTGGGTCGAAGCGATCAACACATATGTCCCGCCGGCTCATATGACGCTGCTGCTCGATCTGCCGGCGACGACCGCCGTCGAGCGGATTGCGCGTCGCGGCGAGCATATCCGGCTTGAGGAACGGTCGGCGGCGTTCCTCGAACGGGTGCGCCAGCAATACCGCCATCACGCCGCAGACGCGATCGTGCTCGATGCGCTACAATCCGCCGATGACCTAACGGATCGCGCGGAAGCGGCAATTCTGCCGGTATGCGATCATTTGCCGCTATCGGCCGGCGCATGACTGTCGGGGGGGGCGCGGCCGCCGTGTACGACGCGTCGTTTGCCGCGACGGGCGCGGCGCCGATCGACGAACCGGTCCTTCATGTGCTTTCGCCGCCGTCGCTCAAGTCGTGGTTTCCGTGGTTCGCTGACCTGAAACCGGGCGACCGGTTCATCGAACTCGACGAAGGCAACGCCGATGCGGCGCAGCGGTTTCTGGCGGATTCGACGACGTTCTGGCCGGCGGGCACGATCGTCATTTATTCGGGCCACCAGTCCTTATCGCGGGACGAGCGCCTCGCCGAAGCGTTGCGCGGATCGCGGCGCGGCCGCGTCATCCACCAGAGCCCGCGCGCGATCGAGGCAGGCATCGACAAGTTGCTGATGAAGGAAGTCTTCGCCACGAACGACATTCCCACCGAACCTTGGCTGCTGCCCGGCATGGTCGTCCCTAGCGACGCGCGCTATTTGATCAAGGCGCGCAACGGGACCCAGGGAGAAGGCGTGCGCTTTGCTATCGCCGGCGAGATGGTACCGTCGGAGGGATATGCCGAACGCTTTGTCGATGGCGTGGAATATTCGGTGGTCAGCTATACGATCGACGGCGTGACCGGCACCCTGCCGCCGGTCTGGAAGGGCGCGATCAGGGGAGACTTGCAGCCGCCCTTTCGACGCTTGCGCACCTGCCCCTGTCCAGCCCTGCCGCCCCGGACGGACCGGATATTCCGTGCTCTGGCACGGCGGCTGGCGACACTGCTCGACTGCGAAGGCTTCGTCGAACTCGAACTGGTGCTGAAGTATGACGGGTCGATCAGCGTTCTGGAAATCAACCCCCGAGTGTCCGGGACCATGCGGCTGGCAGCGATGGCATGCGGTGTGGCGATCTTCACCGATCGAACGCGCATGACCGCCGACCTCCACGCCAACGGAGTCGCACTCGAATACCCCTATTCGGGACCGCATTTTTCCCGACCTGACGAACGGATTTTCGCGACCTCGCGATTGACGATAGCGGCCGACCGGTTTGACCAAATCGTCGACAAGCTGACCGCGGCGCCCGACCTCCAGGGCCTCACCTATTTACCAGCGATCGTGGCACTCGCCGACGCCAGGGGCGGAATTGCATGACGGGTTTCGCTCCGGATGCCGCCCAGGCTGACCCTACGACGATCGAAATGACCGATGACTTTGTGGCGGTCAGACGCCCGAAACCCGTTACGATCTCCGGACTAGACGGGGGGCGAACATATTATGGCGCTGGCATCGCGGGATTTACCGCCGCCGCGCTGCTTGCCTTCTCCAAGGCGGAAGACGTGCGGTTCGTTCGTCCGAAGGCGAAGCACCACGGCCTTATGCTGCAGATCGAAGGGCCGGCGGCGCGTTCCGACGCTCGTCCCCTGGTCGTGACGATGGACGACCGTCCGTCGCTGCCTCCACCGCTAGCGCACGCGGAGTTCGTGCGACGCGTCCCGACGCTGGTGCAGTTCGCGCATGGTCTAGCAACGGTTCGCGGCGAACTCCCCCTGATCGAGCGCCATCTGGTCGGCAGGAAAGGCGATTTTCTGCTTTCATCCGGCAGCCGTCGTGATCTCTATATCGATGCGATACCGGCGCTCACGACCTATGACAGCGTCGTTCAGGTCGCCGAATGCCTCCGCCCGCTGGCCGATGTCGATATCGTATTGGCTCCTCCTTACGGCGGCATCTCGCTGGCAGTCGCGGTGGGCCTCTATTATGGGATAGACATCGTTATCCCACGGATCGACGCCGCACCGCCGCATCACGCTTCGCTGATCGAGATCGCGCGCCGCGGAAACCGAGTGCTGATCGTCGACGACTTCACCAGCACCGGCGGCACGCTGGAACGGATTTTCGCGCCGCTGTTAGGCACCGGGCGGACGGCGGTCTTCTCGCTCTGCGTCGGCCCTAAGGCGAAGCTGAACGCGCTACCGCTGCGCTGGTTGTTTCGCTTCAACGGGCGGCGGCTGGAGCGACCGACCGATGGCATCCTTGGTACGATCCCGCCGGCGATCCCCGCTTCGTGAACATCGACCGACCGATAATGGGCCGATCCGAACCGTTCGATATGTCGCCGCCGTTCTGGTCGCCGCTGCACTGGCCGTGTCCGCCGGGGCGCGAGGTCGATGTCGCGTTGCTCAATGCCGTCGCATCGCGCTTTCCCGCACTTCGGGGAGCCGGCCCATTGGCGTTTTCGACGATGCAGGTCGGTACCAACTCGATCAATTATCTTATCGAGGCGTCTGCCGGAAAACGGTATGTGCTCAAGCGGAACCTGCTGCGAAAGGATCCGGCGCAGATCGACGCGATCATCGATTGGACCGCGGCCTTCCCGGCTGGCGCGCTTCGCTGCAAGGAGATGCTGCGTTCGGACGAGCGACGCTACGCTCTGTCCCATGGCCCCGACGCGGCCGTCTGGGAAATGAGTAGGTTCATGAACGGCGAGCGTTACGCCGGAAATGTCGCCGACTCGTCGCGGCTGGGACATGCCGTTGGCTTCCTGCACGAGCATATGCGCCGCAGCGGCGGTCCGCCGGTCGCGCCGGCTCACTATTGGAACGTGGATGAGCCGCTCGACTGGCCGCGCGGCCTCGAGACGGTCTTGGCCGCGACAACCACCGAACCCGCGACTGCCGATCGCCTGAGCGAGGCGGTACGGCGTGCCTATGATCGTGTCGGCGCGGCTGACGATGGGCCGGTCGGCTGGGCGCATGGCGATCTCCACCTCGACAATATATTGTTCCAGCGTGAGGGGAACGGCGTTTTCATTTTCGACTTCGACTTCACGCGTGTTACGCGGGGCGGCGAGTTGCTCGACCTCGGCACGTTGTTGCATCGAACCGCACGGGACGCGCGGATCGCGGGATGCGACCCCGCGTCGATTGCGACGATCGTATCCGCTCTGCTGGCGGGGTTCGAGACGGCGGGCGGGACGTCCAGCGACCTCGATGCGGCGTTCGGCTATGCGATGGCCGAGAGCTTGCGCAAGATTCAGGCGTGCGTGCGGCTCATCCGCGAGCAGCCCGATGGCGACTGGTCGATGCTGGCCACCAACCATGCGATATTTTTGGGGGAAATGCTCTGCCTGTCGGCTGCGGGAGATTTCGTCAATGATCGTTGAAGGACGGCATTCGCTGAATCATATTCGCGGCAACGTGTATCGGTTCGGACACGAAAACCATTTTTCGATTCTGGCTATCAGCGGCACGACCGCGATCATCGCCGACCCGATCAGCCGCTCGACGGCGGATTGGATCAAACGGGTTGTCGCGGCCAGGTTTGGCGCGGAGATACGGTTTGTCTTCTATTCGCACGATCATGCAGATCACATCACCGGTGGCGAGGCGTTTCCGGGCGCAACGATCATCGCGCACGACCGAGCAGCTCGCGTTATCGCCGAGGAACGCCGCCCCACACGTGTGCCGACTGTGACGTTCTCGGATCGCCTGACGATCGATCTTCCTGACGCCAAGGTCGATCTTATTTATTTTGGGTTGAATTCGACCGACAATACGATCGTCGCGCACTTCAGCGATCATGGCATTCTGTTCGCGGTGGACATCGTCGGGGTAGCCACGCTGCCGCATCGTGAGATGCGCTACGTACATATCGAGCCCTGGATCGATGGCCTGAAACAGATTGAAAGGCTCGATTTCGACATTCTGGCACCGGGGCATGGCCCAATCGGCACGAAGGACGATTTGCGTGATCACCGTTCGTACGTGGAGGAATTATATCGATCGGTCTGGCAATTGATGCGCGCGGGTCATGACGTCGACGAAATCGTCTCGCGCGTGCGGATGGAACGCTACGCTGATTGGACAGGCTATGAGAAATGGCTTGAGGGCAATGTCCGCGGCGCCCATCGCTATATCGACCTGTTTCGCCGGCCCAACTAACGTGATCGACACCCTGCCGGCCGGAGCCTCACCGCTGGCCTCGGTCGGCGTCTATTGCGGGTCGTCCGCGGAGGTGTCGGCCGCATTGCTCGACGCGGCGGATTACCTGGGCGCGGCATTGGCGACATCGACGCTGCGCATGGTCTATGGGGGCGGCGGCCGGGGTTTGATGGGCGCCTGCGCACGGGGCGCCCTTGCCGCCGGAGGCCTGGTTATCGGCGTCCTCCCAGAATTTCTTGTCGAGGTAGAGCAGAGCGTTGAAGGCATCGATCTCGTGCTTGTCGCCACAATGCAGGAACGCAAGTTGCGCATGTTCGAGGAAGCGGACGCTTTCGTTGTGCTGCCGGGCGGTATCGGCACGCTCGAGGAAGCGATTGAACTGCTGTCGTGGCGCAAGCTGAACCTGCATGCCAAACCGATCGTCTTCTATAATCCCGATGGTTTCTGGAACGATCTGTTCGCGCTGTTCGATCGGTTCACGGCGCAACGGCTCGCGCCACCATGGTTCAACGATTGCTGGCGCGCGGTTGCAAATATCCCGGCGGTGCTGCCGACGCTACGCTCGATGGCATCGGCTCCGCGCGACCGCGCGTGAGCGGCTGGGCCGCGTCATCGCACCATGACTTTGCTTTTTCCAGCGGCCACATTAGGACGACGGTCGCATCAGCGGAGTGGATCGCGTTCGTGAGCATGTCAGCCGAGAATCCCGATCGTATCGACACGATCAAGAAGCTTCACGCGGCGTCGCTCCTGCACGGCCGCTTCCTGCTCCGGTCGGGACAGTATGCGTCCAACTATTTCGACAAATACCAGTTCGAATCGGATCCCGCGCTGCTTGCGCCGCTGGGTGAATGGCTGACCGAACTGGTCGTCGGGCAAGCGGATATTTTTGCCGGGCTTGAATTGGGCGGCGTGCCGTTGGCAACCGCTATGTCGTTACGCACCGGCATCCCGGCCGCATATGTCCGCAAGCGCGCCAAAGGCTATGGCACATGCAAGGCAGTCGAAGGACCCAATGTCTCCGGGCGCCGTGTCGTCGTGGTCGAAGACGTCGTGACGACCGGCGGGCAGCTCATCGAGAGCGTCGGCCTGTTGCGCGACGCGGGTGCCATCGTCGATACCGTCGTGTGCGTGATATGGCGCGGTGAGGATCAGACACGTGTCCGCGACGCCGGGCTTGAATTGCGCTGGCTGCTGACGCCGGCGGATTTCACGGCCTTGGGGATCGACGCCTAGCCTTCGACTGGGCGGGTCAGCGGTACCGGGCGGCGCGGCGTCCGCTGTATGACCAGGATTCCCGACAGCGCGACCGCGCCCACCGCATAGGGTGCGGCGGTCCCAATGAACTGGAATATCGCCCCGCTGATCGTGGCGCTGGCGAAGATTCCCAGCATCGACGCCGCGGCGGCCAAGCCCTGCGCCGCGCCGCTTCTTTCCGTCGGCACGCTGGCGGCGATCTGCGTCGGCGGTACGATATTTGCCAGACCGGCCGCGACGCTCAGGACGATCGTCGCAAGGACGAACGGCACCGGCGTCGTGCTGAACCCGATCACCAGTATTGCGGGAATGCCGATCGCCACGCATATCAACAGGAGGCGATGCAGCCCCAGTCGCGCGGAAGCTGGGGGAAAGACCATGAAACGCGCGATCGCCATAGTCATCGCGATCGCAGCGAGCAGCCAGCCGGTCGCCGCCGCGCCCCAGCCGAACATCCTGCTGACGAACAGCGCGGTGACGGACAGCGCGACTCCTTGCGCGTAATTAATCAGGAACACCGTGCTCAGGGGTTTGCGGAGCAAGCGTATGCCGGCAACGATCGAATTTCCCGGCGCGGAGCGCGCCATTTTAGCGAGATCGCGGGCGACAGTGTCGTCGCGAAACACCATCGCCGCCGCGGCGAACGCCAGCGTGGTTACCGATAGCGACAGGACCAAGGTTAGCGTCCAGACGGTTCTTTCGTCATGCGTGAATAGCCCCGCAACGCCCGCAATCGCGGGCCCGGCAGATACGCCGAGCGAGTAGACGGCAGAGATGGACGCCATGCGACGCGGCTGCTCTTCGCGCGCGATGCCCCTGATTGCCAGGGCGCGGACCAGCCCCAACCGGCCCGTCAGGAAGCCCATCATCGTTCGGAAGAAAAACAGGCTGGCCAGCGACCACGAGATCAACAGGCCAGTCGTCGCGATCGAAGAGAGCAGCAGGCTGACGACGATGACCCGGACGAAACCGTATCGATCGCCCCACCGGCCAATCATCGTCGAGCCGGCAAAGGCCGCCAGGCTGTACACCGCCAAGGTCTGCGTCACGAGGGCCGCGGGCCCCCCGAAGTGAATCACCATGAAGGGGACCAGCGGCATAATGATCCCAAGCCCGATCGCGTCGAGCGCGACCACCAGAAGAGCGACGCGATAGGCTGTGGCGCTTACCCGACGAACCTCGTTCATGTCCCCTCCCAAACTGGCGGTCGTACGAATCCGCCGAACGCGGCGGACGAGCCGCGCCATTCGATCGCTCGCGTGATGTGCTCGATCGTCGGCTTGTCCATCATTCCGCCGCCCGGCGCTGAGACGCCGCCGAATGTAGCAAGCGATTGCGCGTCTCGATTTCCTCGAACTGCAACGCCTGCTGCATCGCAACAGCATCGAGCCGTTCGGCAAGATCAGCGAAAACCTCCGCGTTGCGTATGCATTTCGCTGCGGCGAACGCCTGCGGCACGAAGCGGAAGCGCCGCCGGAGAAACCGCAATACCGACGGCAGATCGGCATCGGGCATCGGTTCGGCTAATCGCGTCGCGACGAGCTCGGCGGCATCGAGCACCTTGCTTTCCGCGAAGGTGAGCAACGCACGCGCGCCCAGTCGCCAGTCCAACAACGAGAAGCCGGTATCGGGAATCAGGCCGAGTTTTGCATAAAGCAGGGCGAAGCGGGTTTCATCGCCGGCCAGCACGAGGTCGGATGCCAGCACCATATCGGCCCCGGCGCCCGCAGCGAGGCCGTCGAGTATCGCGACGGTCAGCAACGGGCAGTGGATCAAGTCTTCGATGATCCCTTGCACCGCGCGCGAAGCCGCCGCGCGGCGAGGAACGTCATAGGCGAGCAGCCGTTCCATGAACGGCCCGGATCCGCCGATGCAGAACCACCCTTTCATCCCCTGAAGTATCAGGAACCGGGCGTCTGCCTCGGTCGAGGCGCGCTGGATCGCGTGCCGTAGCGTGGCGACGATCTCCTCGTCGAGCCCGTTACGCGAATCCGGCAAGGCGATCGTCACGACGACCGCGTCTCCGTCGACCGCATAATCTATCGGCATAGATACAGTTCCGCACGCGCCATCCGGCATTCGCGCGCCCGATACTTGTCACCGGGATCCCAGATAAAACGGGTCGATACGCCGGGGATGGCAGGTTGCGCGCAGAGGGCCGCGAGGACGTCGGCAATGTCCGACACCGTCGGCAACTTGCCGATCTGATCGCGCCGCGCGTCAAGCAGACCAGGGTTGGACATTTCCAGCAGCTTCGCAGTGGCGGTACCGACGACGATATCGGCGCTGACGACATGCAGTTCGACCGCTCTCGCGATCATCTCGGCACCGCGTTCGCGCAATCTGGTTTCGCCCAGGCGCTTGCTCGTCGCGACGCGCGCATAGGGTCCGTAAGGCGGAACGCGGTCGGAAAAGTGCGCCTCGTGGCTGGTCAGGAAGACGACATGGCCGCCCGTCGGCATCAGGGGCAGCAGCAGGTCTATTATCCGCTGCTGGGCATCGACGTTGATCGCCTCGGCATAGGTTGCGGGCTGATCGCGCTCAAGGCCGCCGCTGGCCGAAAGTATCAGCACGTCGATCGCCGTTTCGCGTCGCGCGAGCATATCCGCAATCCGACGAAGATCGTCGTCGACGCATATGTCGAGCTGAACGATTTCAGCGTTGCCGCCGTCCGCCGCGATCGCTGCGGCGACCTCGGCGGCATGGCGATGACGCTGGCGATAGGTCAACACGATGCGATATCCGATCTGCGCGAGCCTTTTGGCGGCCGCTGCACCGATGCCGCGTGATCCGCCAACGATCACCGCCGTTCGTTCCCCGCCGCCCATCACAAATCACCCAGATCCGACGCGTCGAGCGACAGCGTGGCCACGTCGGAGAGGCGGGCGGTCGGATGGGCGAGCGCGATCGCGCGACGCGCTTTAACCGTTGTCGAGATCGACCAGTCTCGACCGCCTCGGCGGCAATTGACGGCGTCATCGCCGCTGACCAGCACGCCAGCCAGATCGACGTTCCGCATCGGTACGGTCAATCCCTCGCCGGTCGCCTTCAACAACGCCTCCTTCGAAGTCCACAATCGATACAGCCCCGTTTGCCGATCGCGCATGCCCGCCAGCCGGGCGCTTTCGCCGGCGCTGCATATCCGCGCCAGCAACCGCTCGAGATCACGCGGGTGGGTGATCTCGATATCGACACCGACCGGTCCGTCCGCCGATATGGCCACGGCCATTTCATCGCCGCTATGGCTGATGCTGAAGTCGTACACGCCGCCCAACAGGCTCGGCCTGCCCGCAGCGGGCCAGGTAAAGCTGGCATTGGCCGCCGGCACGCATCCGCTGTCAGCTAGCGCCCAACGCACCAGGGCGCGCGACAGCCGCCGCCGCTTTCGCAGCGGCGCCGATCGTTCCGCGGCAATCGCCGCCTCGTCGACCGCGTCGAGGTAGCGGGTGGAAAACCGCTCGATCGCGGGTGTTGCCCGCCCGATTCCCGGAAGCGATATAAGTAAGACCGTTGCGTGACCGCACAGCGCGGCCGACGGAGCAGCGATCGCACGTATCATGAATGATGGATCCGCGGTTCAGGCGGACGCACGGGCACGATCCGGGTTGCGTGTCTGGCCGGGCGGATGCAACGCGTATATCCCCTCCGCCCGCGCGATCGATACGTCGTTCTGCACCACCTCTATTTCCACTGTTACCGACGAGTCGTCCTGCTTGATCACCTCCGCCCGAACGATGACGGGACCGGGGTTCGCGCGCTTCAGGAAGGATAGGTCCAGCCGGCGTGTCCCGCGCAAATGCCGGAATCCGACAAGGCAGCACGTCGCCAGCCCCCCTACCTCGTCGAGCAACATCGCCGATACACCACCATGTACGCTGCCCAGCGGATTCTTTATATGATCGGGCAAGACGGCCGATACGGTGATCGGCCCGTCGTGACGAAGCGCCAATGGCGCGATGTTCAGCAGTTCGCACGCGCCGCCCATCGCCCGATACATCGGCCAGTTGGCGACGCACCAAATGCAGAAATTCTGTCCCGGCGTGCCAACGTAGTGCGGTTGCGTTTCGGTTTCGGCGTGATCCATGTTCAGCTACCTATGCTCGTGGCGAGGCCACCATCCACCGGGATGATTGATCCGGTCAGGTAGCTCGCCCTGTCCGACATCAAGAAAGCGACGGCGCCCGCAATCTCGGTCGCGTGCGCGGGTCGGCCGATCGGGGTCGCCGCGGCGACGCGTGCCTCAATTAGGGGCAGATCGGCGATCATCCGGGTATCGACAAAGCCGGGGGCGACGGCGTTTACCGTGACGCCCTTGCGCGCGTATTCGGTCGCCAACGAGCGATTGAAGCCCTCGATCGCCGCCTTGCTCGCCGCGTAGATCGCGTTGCCGCGACTGCCGCGCGCCGCCGCCACCGAACTGATCGCCACGATCCTGCCCTGTCGCGCGCGCGACATGCCTCGCACGAGTTGTTTGCATAGCGTGACATACGACCAGAAGTTGACGTCCATAGCACGTCGCGCCTCTGTCATCGGCAGGGCAGCCACCAGACTGTCGCACGCGATGCCAGCGACATGAACGAACCCAGATATATCGCGCGCCTCCAGCATTCGGCACAACCGATCGAGCGCGAGGCCATCCCCCAGATCGCATTCGACGCCCTCCGCGATCGCGGCCAGCGTACCGGCGCGATCTCGACCGTGATGAAAGGTGAACAGGACATCGTGCCCGTCGGCGGCGAGTTCGCGGACGATCGCCTCGCCGATCTCCCCCGAACCGCCAGTGACCAGAACGCGGGGTCGACCCTCCGTCACGCGCGTTCAACGACAACCGACACGTTCTGCCCGCCGAAACCGAACGAGTTGGAAACAACGAACTGCAGGTCGGGCGGTCTGACCGCTTTGGTGGCGACGTTGAGCCCAAGGCTATCGTCGAGCGTGGTGATGTTAATACTCGGCGGCACTATCCCGTCGCGAACGCTCAGCAACGAAAAGACGATTTCGACCAACCCGGCGGCGGACAATGTGTGGCCAACCATCGACTTATTCGACGTGACCACGGTATTGTCGAGCGCAGAGCCGAGTGCCAGCCGCAGCCCCAGCGCCTCCATCTTGTCGTTTTCAGGCGTGCTCGTACCATGTGCGTTGACCGCGTGCACGTCGCTACGGGTGATCCCCGCATCGTCGAGCGCGCGCGTGATACAGGCGCTGATCCGTTCGCCTGTCGGGTTGCTGCGGGTTCGATGGAAATTGTCGGTGGCGTCACCGCAGCCGCGAATATAGCCCAGGATCGTGGCACCACGATCGACCGCGTGAGACTCGCTTTCCAGAACGAGCGCGGCAGCTCCCTCGCCCATCACGAAACCATCGCGATTGAGATCGAACGGCTTAGATGCAGTTTCAGGCCGATCATTGCATCGCGACAGCGCCGACAAGAGCGAAAAGCGGATCAGACCTTCGGGCGATACGGTCGAATCGGCGGCTGCGGCCAGCGCAACCCGCGTCTCGCCACGACGGATCGCATCGACCGCCAGCTGGACGGCGGTCGCCCCCGACGCGCAAGCCGTGGTGACGATTGTCGGCCGACGCAGCAGCCCGTATCGGCTTTGCAGGTCAGCGAGAGTATATTCGGTAAGACCGTCCTGCTGGATCCGATCCAGTATCTCCTGTTTCCGATCCGCGTCCTTGTGAAGGCCGATGCGGTCGAACCATGCCTCCTCGCCGCCCGGAACCGCGGCAAAAACGCTGGCTTGTGGCAACAGGGGGGCTATCGGCGATCCGGAGCTTGCTTCTGCAATGGCTTCGGCAACCACTTCATTGATCATCAGCCGAACGCGACGCGCGCAAGACATGTTGTCGCCGACGTCAAAATCATCGACCGTCGCGGCGATCGTCGTCCGCAACTCGTCAATCGGAAATCGCGTGATCCGCCGCACGCCGGACTTACCCTCGATCAGCCCGCCCCAATTGTCCGCCTTACCGATACCAAGCGACGTGATGATGCCGATGCCGGTGACGGCGATCCGCCCTGTGATGTTCCGTTGCATCGTCATGCCCATTCAACCATGGCGACGGCGGCCTCGCCGTAGCGCGTGACCGCTAAAGCCGCAGTCTTGCCGACCTGGCCCGCGCCGGCATCGACCGCCAGCGCCAGCGCTAGGGGGAACGCTGCTTCCATTAACGCGCCGGTGCCGAGCGAGGCGTTTCGCCTGTCGGCGCGCCCGGCCCAAGCGTCGAGCGGGCGAGCGAATGCCGCAGTCGTCCGACAGCCGATCGTGTCCAATTGAACCGTGTCAGGCGCCGGAACGTCGGCGAATACGTCGGGGTGCTGAAGACTGCCCAGCGATTTGACCAGCCGGAGGTGCGGACAGCCCGCCCGGTTTCGCGCCGCCGCTGATTCCGCGCTTTCCAGCACCAGAAATGCACAACCCGCACCGAGCGGCGCCACGCCCTCCGCCGGCTGCTCCAGCCATTCACGCGCTTCATCGGCAACCAGCCTGGCCATATGCATTTCGCGCGAGCATTGGCGAAAGCCGTTGAACACCCCTCCGACCAGCGCAATCGAACAGCGTCCGTCGCCGATTCGTTGCCAGCCCAGTTCGACCGCGTCGATGCCAGCATCGACCCCGCCCATGAACGTGATGCTCGTGCCCAGCACGCCGTAGGCGATCGAGATGTTCGCCGCGAAGAGATTCTGCAGCTCCGACAGGAACAGGCTCGGACGCAGATTCGACAATTGCTGATTGAGCGCAACGCCGTCGTTTCCGGCATCGGCGACGATTTCGACCGTTGCAAGGTCGAAAGACTCGTCGCGCTCGCCGCCAGGCGTCGCGACAAAGAGGTTCATATCCTCAAGCCGCGCGGCGTCACCCTTCAGACCGGCCTGGTCGAGTGCGCATCCGGCGGTATAGCTCGCAATCAGCTGCGATAACCCCTGGGCACGCTGGTCCGAGCGGTTCGGAATTTGTTCGTTCCAGTCGAGTGCTTGCAAATCGGTTGCGACGATGCCGTTCGCCGCGTCGGCACGTGCGGACAACCATGCGACGCCCGATATGACGACATCGATCATGCCGCGCCTGCCAAGACCGGACCCGCGGGCGCGTCCAATTCTTTGTGCGTGGCGATCATGGCGATCACGTGCCCCCGCATCTCTTCGCTGAAGAAGGGTGTTATGCGCAGCCGTATCTGCGCCTCGGCGAAGCGCTGCCCCTCGTGCCGCAGCGTGGTGTCGAGTACAGCATAGCCCGAACCGTCGTGCACGAGTTTCGCTTGCGCCGTCAGCGCCTGACCGGGCCGCGCCAGCGATCGAAACCGCGCGCTGTCGACTCCGGCGAGGATCGGCATCGCGGTGACGCGATTGCGTGCGAGGATGAGATATCCGGCGGCCTGCGCCATCATCTCGATCATCAACACCCCCGGCATCGTCGCAAAACCGGGAAAATGTCCATCGAATACCGGCGATTCCAGCGGCAGAGTCGCTTCGCACGTGATCGCGTCGCGCTCGTCCGAAACGCTGCTCACGCGATCGATAAGGGCCACCCGTTCGAGTATCATGGCTGCCCCGAGCGAGCCCGGCCTGAGCAAATTTGGCGCGGGAGGACCGACACCGGTTTCAGTCCGTCAGGCCGCGGCCAACTGCTTCAACCGATCCACCTCCTCGCAGATTCTCCGCAGTTCGAACTGGTCGGTCGCGCCGGGCTTGCCGTCGCTGACGTCCGCCGCCCACGCTTCGAATGGCAACTTGATGCCGAATTTCTGGTCGATTTCGTAGGTCGCGTCCATGAAGTCGATACTGTCGATCGTAACGTCGCTGACCATATTCGTTTCAGGTGCAATATCGCCTTCTTCTAGCCCGCAAATCTGAACGAAGATGTCTTTCACATCGTCATATGTTGCCATGACCATCCCCTGCTCGACCACTTGACCGGCAATTTAGATCGGCAGCGGCGGTGGTCAAGCGACATCGGACTCATTGGAGTTATGAAAATAGTTCAAAATGAACTGATTACCTCCTATCTATTGGCGATCGATCACCATTACGTAGCCGTGTCTGAATAAGAGGGCACGCGATCAATGACGATGTTCAAATACGGCCAGAATCCGCAGGATATCGTTCTGCAGGCCAAAATCCCGTCGCTCGATCTGCTGCCCGCCGGGGCATTGTCGTTGAACGCCTATCTCGACATCAATTGCGGTTACGCGATGGCCGGCACGCGAACGGGGCAGCTCGTCTATTGCAAACACGCGGCGCCGGTCTTTGCCCTGAAATTGGGGGGAAGCGATTGGACCACGCGGCTGGAGCGGTACATCGCGCTCAACGCCGAACGCGATTTCGGAACGTTCGTCTATAACGGGCAAATGACCGTCGATATCCTCGACGCTATTGCCGGGCTGCGGTTCCACACGCTTGCCGCGACGTCGGCAACGGACCAAGCGATCGCCGTGCTCGACGACCCCGGGTTTCAGGCGCGCAACCGAGGCGTGCTGTTTGCGCTCGGTGATTTCGACGCCGATCCCTCCCGGATCATCCGATTGGCGTCGGCGCATCATCAGATCGAATATGCGCTCGAATCCCCAGCCGGCGACGAATTCGCGTGTTTCATGGAGCGGATTATCCGAGAGTTGCGGACGCTCGCGGCGGCGGTATTCGTCGGAGAGGATCTGGCGCGTGTCGCGTGCGGATATTTCGATCCGATCGAACTCGTCGAGCACACGCTTGCGCCATTCGAAGGATGCGATGACGATTTGGTGTTTGCCAGCGACGCGTGTTTCAGCGTTAAAGATCCGTCCACCCTCCTGCGTGCGGCCAACGTCACGACACTGCATCTGTTCGGCGGCAAGGGCGAGCACGTCGGGCTAGTGGACACGTTGCGTAGAAACGGCATGGCGGCCGAGCTCCATCCGCACCGCGCCTTCCGGTATTGAGTCGGTTTTTCGCTTGTCGGCTGCGGCACCATGATCAGCCGGCCCAATCATAGCGCAGAGAAACGCACATGATCCGACTCAACGAACTGGAGGACAATGCCCGCCGATTCCTGTCCCGGTGGGGCATGCGTATCGAGGATCTTAAGCATCGCGCTCCCGACGTGGCGGCGGACGAGTGCCTGATTTTGTGCAGCACTATACCGGAAGGGCTGGCCAACCAAGCGTCAGATATCGACCTCATCTATATCGGTTCCGGCGATCTGAAGAGCGCGATCCGGATGAACATCAACAAGGGCGTCGCGCTGGATGTCAGTTTCGACGCCGCCGGTCGCGAGTTCAACGTCAACAGGATAAGCCCCGAGGAACTCGGTGAATTAGCCGAGAGCATAAGATCGTCGATCGCCATCGTCGAAAAACCCAACTTCCGAAATCTGACGTCCGCGAAGGTCGAGCGGGAATTCGCGCGGCTGATGCTGCTGCATCGGATCAGATGCGGCGTGCCGGTCGTCAACCCCCACATCGTATTCAATTGGCAGGAGCGGCTGCAGTCGGACAAGCTGCACCTGCATCTTTGCCTCCAGAACGTCCTCGACTACCTGAATTTCGAGGAAGACGTGGTCGGCGAACTGAACGACGGCCACGTCGCGTCTGCTGACTGGATCGCGAGGCAATCGATGGCGATCAGGCTCACCGGCGCCCTGCTCGCATCGATCGGATGCACGAATGTCAACGTCAAATGGTATCGCAAGCTCCTCGACATGCACCGCGACACGTTCGGCGCCGCGCTCGTCGACAGATTGCTCCAATTCATCGCAAGCGCGCCGGCGCCGGATGCGGCGGCGCTTCGCGCCAGCATTAAGCTCTGCTGCGCGCCGGTACTCTATGACATCTACCGTCGATTGCCGATGATCAAGGAGGCGTCCGAACGGTTCGGCAAGGTCGTCCGTTATTCGACGCTGGAGGATGCGTCATAAGCCCAAAGCGTCCTCGGACGAGCCTGTCGGACCGACGTGGTTCGGGTGCTGCCATCGCGGATCCGGCTTGCCGATCGACGCGTGGCGGGTTCGCGCGCTAGCCGCCATGTGACGAATGAAGTCGCTACAGAAGTTCGCTAGCATACGCGCGAACATCCGCAATCACTTCATCAACCTGGAACGCCTCATCGATCGACAGACATTCAAGCAACGACGCTGGGCCGCACCGGCCAAATGGGGGGGGCGCTCGCCAGTTAGTCGCCGCTTCCCGCGCGCATCGATCGCCGCAGGTTAGGGGCGTCGCGCGATAGGATATCCCGGGAATATCGAGCTACGCTGCGACCTCGCCCGTCATCACGTGTCGCAATTTTATTGAGACACGAACTTGCTCGTCGGAGCTATCGGCCAGCCTCGGATGAGTAGAACATCGGGTTGCTCGTCCATGCGTTAATCGCCGACTCGCGCCAACCTGCGCAGCGCGCGCTGATCTGGATGTTCTTCGGGAAAGTCCCGTTCTGCATTTTACGATAGAGGGTCGAGCGACTGAAACCGGTGCGGTCGAGCACAGCGTTGAGACGAAGAATGCGGTCGGGAACGTCTGTCATGGCATGATCCTGTCTGCGTTGCTTTGGCGCCCGGCGAACAGGATTGGGATTGCGGCAACGCAAGGGGCCACGGCCGACTTGCACCGCATAGCGTCCCACAGCGCACAAAAAGATACTCTGGCGTAAGAGCAATCTTTAGAGTCGGAATCCCACGGCGTCTCGCGCCTTTGGCGTGACCGCGCTCTACGCTGCTCGCGCGTCGCCGAGTCGCCGTTTCGGCGTCTCGGGCCATTCGGATGACGATCGCATGACGTGTGCCGGAGCGTCGCTCCGGTCTGCGGACATCGCGCGAGCGCGATGGCGTCGTGCCTCCGGCACGCGAACTGACGGGTGTGACCTTGCCGCCCCGGACCGTCCCCTTTCCGGCCTCGGTCAGCCGCGAGGCGCAGTCGGCGCTCAGACGGCTCGTGGGCGAGGACGGCGTGCCGTTCAACGCCCTCCATGAATTGCCGGCGCCGGATGCGCACGACGCGTGGATGACCCTCAAGGCGGCTGCCGATGCGCGCTATGCGAACATGGTGAAGCAACTGGCTGGAAGCCTGCGCGCCAGCGTTGAGACGATCGAGGTCGGCAGCGCCACCATCCATGTTGCGACGCCCGAGGTCCAGACCCAGCCGGACCGTATCTATATGGACCTGCACGGCGGAGGCTTCGTCTTCGGCGGTGGAGATGCCTGCCGGGTCGGCGCACAGATGCAGGCCGATCAACACGGCGTGCGGTGATACGGCGTCGACTACCGAATGCCGCCGGAACATCCTTATCCGTATGCGCTCGACGATTGTCTGCTGGCTTACCGATATCTACTGGATCGGCATGGCGCGCCGAACGTCGTGATCGGTGGTCGCTCCGCAGGCGGCAATCTTGCCGTCGCGACCGTCCTTCGCGCCAGGGACGAGCGGCTGCCGATGCCGGCAGGCCTGGTGCTGCTCTCGCCACAACTGGACCTCACGGAATCGGGCGACAGCTTCGAGGTCAACCGCATGGTCGACGTGATGCTGCCCGGCTCGCTGATGCCGAACAACCTGCTGTATGCGAACGGCATGGACCTGGCGCATCCCTATCTGTCGCCGCTTTTCGGCGACCTCGCGGGCCTGCCGCCGGTCTTTCTGCAGTCGGGTACGCGGGACCTCTTCCTCTCTAACGCGGTGCGCATGCATCGTGCCCTTCGCCGTGCCGGGGCCGCAGCCGAGCTGCACGTGTTCGAGGCCATGCCCCATGGCGGTTTCATGGGGGCGACGCCCGAGGACCGGGAGCTGGCCGAGGAAATCGCCCGCTTCGTGCGCGAACGATGGGGTGGCGGGGAACGGCTGACCGGCGCCAGTTTGTCCGCCGGTCCCGGGTCCCGCTAGTCGAGCAGCGGACCGAGACCGGCCGCCGCGGCCCTGGCAACGGCCACGAGCCGGGCCGAGTCCATGCCCTCCCGGGCGCTCGCCGAGAGCCCCGACATCATGCTGGCGACGACATCGGTCACGGCCGCGGCCGCCTTGGGATGGGTGGCCGCGACGAACTCGCGGATCACCCGACGGCGCCGCTCGGCGATGGAGCGGGCGGCCAGTACATGCGGCGCGCCGTGGTCGCCGCGCACGCCCTCGAGCACCAGGCATCCCCTCGCCTCGGGATCAGCGGCATATGTCCGCGCCGCCTGCTCGAGCAGTTCGGCGAGCGCTTCAGCAGGGTCGCGTCCCGGGCGCAGCATGTCGTCAAGCGAGAGCGTCGCCTTCGCGTAGCGCGCGAGCACCTGTTCGTAGAAAGCGAGCTTGCTTTCAAAGATGGCGTAGAAGCTGGGTGGATTGACGTTCAGTCGTTCGGTCAGCGTCGCGAGCGTGAACCCTTCGAAGCCTTGGGCATGGAACAGGCGCCGCCCCTCCGCCAGCGCTCTCTCGGGATCGAATCGACGTGGGCGGCCGCGAGGTGGCTTTAATGTAGCACGCATTACAAAACACTCTTGCAGTCAGTCGCATCCGATATATTTAGCGATCACTAAGAAAATGCAATCGCGCTCAAATGCGCGCTTCGCGGCGCAACCCTGCATTGGCACGGAAGGAGCAAGCAAATGACCGATACCGCGGATCAGACGGTTGTGTACGTCACTTATCGCGGCACGAGCGAGACACGCTTCGACCGCGAATATTATGTCGAACGGCATCTGCCGCTCGTCATGCGGTCCTGGAGCCAGTACGGCCTGCAAGAGATCGCGGCCTTCTTCCCGCCGGTGCAACAAGGCGGAACCATCGCCCTGTGCGAGTGCCGCTTCCGAGACGACGAGGCCGTCCGGGCCGCCTTCGCCTCTCCGGAAGTGCCCGCAGTGATGGCCGATGTCGAGCGCTTCAGCGATGTCCGCCCCACACGTTCGCGCGCCACCGCACTGTAAGGAAGGTCGGCGAAAGTATCGGAGTGATCCCCCTCCGAACCGTCCTCCGCGGGCAGGTCCGCGGCGAGGCGTTGAACCGGCAAGCCTTCACGGTGCGCGGTTCTTCGCCGGATAGAAGCACGCTACCTTGCCGGCGTGTTCCTTTGAACCCTCCGGCACGACCTCCATCTTGAGAGGATATGACAATGAAGATCGGTTTTATCGGGCTCGGCGCGATGGGCAGCGCGATGGCAAGCAACCTGGCTGCAGGCGGCCATGACGTGAGGGCGTGGAACCGCTCCGGCGGCTATATCGAAGGGGTAACGATGATAGCCTCGCCAGCTATGGCGTTCGACGCCGACCTGGTAGTGACGATGCTTTCCGATGATCAGGCCATTCGCAGCGTCGTCCTTGAGCAGGACCTCCTGACCTCCGCTCGATCCGACGTCGTGCATGTGGTGGCCTCGACGATCTCCGTCGCCTTTGCGCACGAACTCGCCACCGCCCACCGAGAGGCCGGTATTGCCTATATCTCGGCGCCGGTGTTGGGGCGACCCGACGTAGCCGTCAAAGGCGAGCTCAACGTCCTGGCGGCCGGCCCGGCCGCCGCCCTGGAGCGGGCGCGCCCTATGTTCGACATTATCGGCAAACGTGTCTGGATGTTCGGCGACCAGGCGCCCACCGCCAACGCCGCCAAGATTGCCTGCAACATGATGATCACCATGGCGATCGAGGCTATGGCCGAGGCAGTCGTGCTCGGCGAGGCAAACGGTCTCCACCGTGACGACTTCTTCGAGCTGATCCTGGGAACGCTCTTTGGCAGCCGCTCCTACGAGGTCTATTCCGGGAACATCGCCAGAGACGCTTACGAGGCTGGCTTCAAGGCGACACTCGGTCTGAAGGACTTGCGCCTGGCGAAGGAGGCCGCGGCGCAGGCAGGCCGTCGGCTGGCGATGCTGGACGCGGTGCACGACCAGATGCGTCAGACGGTCAATGCCGGCCTCGGCGACAAGGATTGGTCGGCGATGGCGAAGTTCACGATCGCGGGTGCCTAGCGGCACGGACCCGCCTCACCGCAACGCCGCGCCTGCCCTCCGATGCCGAAACGGCCTCCCGACCGCCCGGGAGGAGTTGCATGAACCAGGAGCCATATCGCGCCAGCGCATCGCTCCTGGTCGAGATCAGGGCGCCATCGTCACCAGACCAAGAGAGCCTCCGCACGCCCGAGTTCGAAGCGTCCGGGATATCCGCGGTTCCGTAAGCGCCTTTCCTGCTTACGGTATAACCGCGTCGGCTCAGGCTTCGCACAAAAGCCTTTCGGGGTGACGATAGCGGGTCCAATCTAGCCGAGCGCCCGGCGTTCAGCCGGCACAGCAACCAGCCACGGGTGCGCACAATCACCAAGCCCTGGTCACCCCGCTGGCGCGCTCTTTTTCTTGCGAACCTGCTTTCCCGCGCCGTCTGCGACAGCGGATTTCTTTTTCGAGATGGCAGTCGAGACTTTTCCGCTTGCGCGCCCCCGAGCGCCACGCGGCTTGGGCTTGTCCAACTCCAGCATGGCATCGACCATGCCATCAGGCGCCGGCGTGCCGGTCAACGCCTCATAGTAATAGGGCGCCAGCCGCGCGCGCTCGGCCAGACTTTCTTCCAACGAAAGCGCAAAATATCCCACCTGATGAAAGTACATGATCCTCGCGCGGACAAAGCTCTCGGGCTCTTTCAACCCGCTGCGCTCGAAATAGGCTTGAAAGAGCGAGATCCAGTTCTCATCGATCTGGCGTACCGCCGATGCGACTTTTTTCGCCTTGCGCGCCCATCCGCGTATCGCCAGGTCGAATGACGGATAGGAGGGATCCTCGCCCAGCCATACGCGAAAAAGCTCGATGAGCTCTCCGCCATCCTCCGCCGCGCGCGCCTTGATGACGGCGATCTCGCGGCTATTGTTCGCCTCCCAGTCTTCCAGCAGGGCGTCGAGCAGATCCTGCCGGTGTTTGAAGTGCCAGTAGAAACTGCCGCGCGTGACCCGGAGCCGCTTCGCCAGCACGTCCACCTTCACGTCGTCGATGCCCGACGCGATGAGTACCTTGCGGGCAATTGCCACCCAGTCCTCGCGAGACAATCTGCCCCTCAGTGCCATTCGAGATCCTCATCCACTTTAGCGATCCATCCCTGCCGCAGCCGCAGTCGAGATGCACCAATGTTCGTTCTAGCTGGCAGCCAACGAGAGTCACGCGCTCTACCGAGCGGCATGAAACTTTATGCCAGCTCGGCCGCGATGCAAACCTGCTGGTCTCGGCTCAGAAGAAGGTCCGCACGGCATCGACGACCTGATAATCGTCGTCGATCACCATCATCACCGACCAACGGTCAAAGGTCGTGCATGGGTGCGCGATACCGAAACCGACCATGTCGCCGGTCCGGAGCGGCGAGCCTTCGGGCATCTCGACGTAACAGTGATGGTCGTTGAGCCGGAGGACGCGGTGTCCCGATAGAGGCCTGGCGTGAGCATCGCCGGGGCGGTACCATTTCAACGGGGTCGGCAGATGCACGTCAAAGGAGCAATCGCGCTTGCCGAGCGCCGCGAGTGCAAGGCCTGGCTCAGGTGTCGACTGGACATGCGCCCAGACCTCGATCGCGGCCTGCAACCCTGATCCGAGACGCTTCACCTCGGGCATGCGATCGGCGATGGCCAGCGCATAGTCGCGAAACCAGCTTGAATCGTGGGTGACATAGCATCCGCTGCGAAGCACGAAGGTGGAACCCAGCGACAGCGCTTCGAACGCTCGCAGCTTGAGGGGCAGATCGAAATATTGCGACCCGCCGGCCGACAGCAGGATGCCGCCCTCGCCCGGATCGAAAAATCCAAGCCGGTCGCATGCCTCGGCGACAGCCCGCATGTCATCAAAAAGCTCGTCGATGCGCGCCAACGTGACGCCCGGCTCGGGCGCCTCCAGCACGCCTTCGAACCCTTCGACCCCTCTCAGCGACAATTGGGGAGAGGCCGCGCGAACCGCGGCCGCAACGGCAACGGCCTGTTCAACGGAGCGCGCGCCGGTCCGCCCTCCTTGCTGGCCCACCTCCACCAGGACCTGCAATGGTCGCGTGCACCCGTGCGCCGTAATCGCGCGGCGGAGAAGCTCGACGCCTTCGAGCGAGTCCACCAGGCAATAGAAATCGAAGGCCGCGTCGCGGTCCAGCTCCGACAGTACGAACCGGATGCCGCTGGGGTCGACAAGCTGGTTGGCGAGAAGGATGCGCTGGACACCGAACCGTCGGTAGACGTGGAGATGCGAAACCGTCGCCGCGGTTATTCCCCAGGCACCGGCGCGAAGCTGGAGGTCGAAGAGCTGCGGGCTCATGCTGGTCTTGCCGTGCGGGCAAAGCCGGATACCGGTCATCTCGGTAAAGCCGCGCATCCACTCGACGTTGTGGTCGATCGCGGACTTCCGCAACACAGCAGCGGGCAAGGGAACATCGCCTGCGAGCAGGCGCCACCCCTGTTCGCCGATCGAACCAAGCGGCAAGCTTGCGGAAGCCGGCATGCCCTTGGTCAATCCGTCGATCCGCTCGGCCGTGACTGCGTCGAGATCTAGGTTCATTGTTGCCCACCTGGATTGTTGCCACCGAACGTTCGGGCGAGGTGGCGATCCAGCGTCTGGAGCGGCAGCGCGCCCTCGCTCAGGATCGCCTCATGGAAGTCGCGAATATCGAAGCCGGGAAGTATGGCGGCTCGCTCGCGCATGCTCTGAAAGCGAACGCGGCCATAATGATAGGCCAGGGATTGGGCAGGCCAGTCAGTCGCGTAGCGTAGCAGTTCGCTGGCGATCTGTTCGTCACGCTCGAGTGTCTGCGCCCGCATGAACGTCGTCGCCTCATCGAGTGTCCAGCCAAAGGCGTTGAGGCCCGTGTCGACGACGAGCCGCTGCGCAATGAAGCGTTCGTGCAGCAGACGGCCGTAGAGGTCGACAGGGTCATCGTACACGCCCGCCTCCATCCCAAGGCTGGACGCATATTCAGCCCAGCCTTCATTGAACACGCTGAGTTCGCCGCTTTCGCGCCTGATTGCCGGGAGCGCCACATTTTCGACCTGACGTGCAAGGTGGAAATGGTGCCCCGGCACGAGCTCGTGGAGGATCAGGCAGGCTGCGGTGAGCTGGGGACGCTCTGCCAGGTTGGAACCGTTATAATAATACGTCCCGGTGCCGCCTGCCTGCGCGGGGCCCTCATAATAACCATACGCCATTCCCGCCTCGGCTTCGGCCGCCAGACGCACGATCCTGAACGGTGCGGACGGCAGCGTGCGGAACAAGGACGGGAGCGCCGCCGTCATCCTGTCGATGTATTGTTGATAGCGCGCGCCGACCTCCTCGGCCGAGTTTGCGTAACTGCGCGGCGACCGGCGAAGCTCGTCGTGGAATGCCGCCTCGTCGGCCGTCCACCCGTTGCTAGCGCGCAGTTCGGCCATTGCATCGGTAATCCGCGCGACCTCCTGGCGCCCCAGCTGATGGAGCGCTTCGGCTGAAACGGGCTCGGTCAAATGACGCTGGACCGCTCGAGCATAAGCGTCGCTCCCGCCCGGCATGTGCAGCAAGCCAGGAGCTTCGGGAGCCAGGCGGGCGTAATCGTCGTCGAGCGTCTCGGACAGCTCATGAATCGCCGGGACGATCTCGCTCTCGACAAGCCGCGTGATGTCGTCGCGCGCCTGTGCCGCAGCGTTGCCAAGTCCGACCAGCCTGGCGGCCTCCGGTATGAGAAGGCCGGCAGCGCTTGCCCGCAAGCCAGCAATTGCCTTGCGTGCGCCCGCAATCGCCGGGCGCGCCACCCTCCACTCCCGGGCTGCCAACATCCGCATCTTCTCGGCGCTATTGCGAACCAGATCTCGATAGTCGGACAGGAGCGACAGATACCGCACCTGATCGTTCCGGTTGGTGAAGGCGAACGGCATGAAGACATGCCGCAGGTGAGCGGAGAGACCGACGATCGTCATGTAGGGCGTGACCGGAAAGGAATCCCACCAATCTTCCCTCGCCCGTCGCGCTTCGCCCGCCATGTGCAGCAGGAAATCGGCCGTGACCTCGTCAGCCGCGGCAAGTCGTGTTCGGTCAATCGTTTCGAGCGTAGCCGCGATGCGGGCCCCCGCATCGCTCTCCTGCTCTGCCTCGACTAACGACGCGGTCGGCAGCTGTTCGATCGGCGAGCCGGACCTGCTGCGATAATAGGGTTCACGCCGCTGGAGCCGCTCCCACAATTCAGTCGCGCAGGCGTCGAGCACGCCGGTTTCGTCAGCGGCGGCGATGGAGCGATCAGCCGTCACGGTCTTCGCTCCCGCCCGGCTTCAAGCTTCGGTCGAAATGACGCACGAGCTTTCCGATGAAATAGGCCTCCTGTCTGGCGCCATAGCCGTGGGTTTCGTCCGGAAGCATGACGAATTCGTGGTCCACGCCGGCTTTGAGCAGCGCGTCGGTCATCTTAACGGCGTTCTGCCACGGACCGATATCGCCGCTGCCCGCCACGATCATCAATGGACGCGTCAGCCGCGGCGCATCGCAATACAGCAAGGCGTCGGCATAGGCCGCGGCATTGTCGGGGCCTGGCGTCCCTCCGAAATAGGGCTCGTGAATGAAATAGTCATAGGGATCGAAGCCAGGGGCGGATGCAAGCCCGGCGCTGTATACGTCGGGATGATCGATCAGGCAGGCGAAGGTGTGATAACCGCCCCAGGAATGCCCCCAGATACCAACCCGCTCCGTGTCGATCCACGGACGCTCCGCCGCCAGTTGCCTGATCGCGCCGGCATGATCCTCGCCGACATGGCGCCGCCATTCCTTGAATGATGCATCCTGAAAGGCCTTTGACCGCTCAGGAGTCCCGCGCGCATCCAGCACGACAACTGCATAGCCAAGCTGCGGCAGCGCGCAGTGGAGGGCGAAAAAGGGCGACCCGACCGGAGCGTGGAAATTGTGCGGCGTGTTGACGATCTGCGGACCGCCATAGATATATTCGATCACCGGATAAGATTTCCCCGGATCGAAATCTCGCGGCTTGAACAGAACGCCCCACAGATCGGTCGTGCCGTCGGCTGCCTTGACGGAGAACTGCTCGGGGGGCGTCCAACCGAGCTCGATCACCCTGGAAATGTCGGCGGGCGCGAATGTGTGCACCAGATCACCATTGCTGCGATAGACCTCACTGCGAGGCGGCATGTCGGGCAGCGAACGCGTGGCGACAAAACTCGAAAAGTCCGGCGCCAACTGGATTTCATGGACACCTTCGTGCGGCGTCAGACGCTCGACCGCGCCACCGGCGAGCGAAAGGCGGCAAAGATGAACATCATAGGGTCGCTCGGGGTCGTGATGCGCCGAAAGGTAGATGTGGCTCGAGGACAGGTCGATCCCGAGCACATCCAGTACGGGCCAGTTACCGGAGGTGAGCTGCCGCTGCAGCTTTCCGGTCATGTCGTAGAGATAGAGGTGATTCCAGCCATCCTGTTCCGACTCCCATAGGAAGCCCGAACCATCCGCCAGCAGCCAGCAGCCGGCGCGTCCCCAGACCACTTGGTGCTGAATGCGGATATAGGTGTCGCCCTGCTCGCGGTGGACGAGGCGCGCCGAGCCGGTCTTGGGATCAGCGACGTAGAGTTCAGCGACGCGCATGTCGCGCGAATACAAAGCGAAGCACAGCGAGCGTCCACCGTCCTGCCACCCGAGGAAGAGCAGGAAATGGTTTTCGGTGGCGACATCGATGCGGATGGCGGATCGCTGCAGTACGTCGACGACATAGGGTTCGACAATTTGGAGCGGATCACCGGTGCGCGCGACGCGGACCTCCTCCACTTCGTCGTAACGCTTGAGCGAATGCGTGCGCGTTCTTGCCGGGACGCGCCTCTCGTCGAACTTGGTCGCGAACAGGAAAAAGCCGTCGGGAGACCAGGGATTCGTCGTTCGGTGAACGATCGACCCCCCGGCCGCCATGCCCGCGCGGATCGATTCCACATCCCAGCTGTAATTTTCCTCGCCGTCCTCGGTCAGGAATTCGACGCGCCCATCGTCAGCATAATGAATGGCCAGATTGGAGTCCTGCAGGCCAACAAACCGCCGCCCGTCCGGCGACGCCATTTCCGGCACCGAAAAAAGCTCGCCGTGATAGGATGGACGTTTGAACATCCGAGGGGCAGCGAGCGCTGCCGGACTGCGCTCGAAAATCTGCTCCATCTGATTGGGCGCGGCTTTGACCTCGACTGCGTAAGTGTCGGTATCGAGGAGATAGTCCTTGCCTTCGAAAGAGAAGGATACCGACGGCCCAACACTGTGAAAATTGTCGAAAGGGAGACCAGCGTAAGGCAGCGGCCGTCCCAGGAATCCCGACAGCGCCTCGCGTATCCTGGCGACATCGAACATGTCCTCGATCTGACCGGATGCCGTATCAAATACCTTGACGGAGACATTGTCGGGCGCGCCTTCGACATACCAGAAACGCCCGCCCGGAAGCCAGTTGGCGGCAACCCGCCCTCCCCGGATCAGCGAACCGAAATCGAGGAAGGCGTCGAACGCGTTTGCGTGGACCTGGGTTCGGTGGGGTGTCTCGGACAAATTCAATCTCCATTTGGTAGCGCCGCGACCGCTCGTCGCTGCTCCGCCGCATCGTGGTCAATCGCGCGGCATATTCTGGGCAAACCAGTCGGTGATCCGCGCGACGAAATCGATCACGGCGGGGAATTGACGGACGCCATGCCCCTCGCCGGGATAGGTAAGCAAGACACTGTTGCCGCCGCCACGCTGCAGGGCGTGATGAAGTTCGACCCCCTGGCCGGGCGGCGTACTGCGATCGAGCTCGCCGGCAATGATGAGCGTCGGTGTGCGCGCCTTGCTCGCGTGAGCGATCGGGCTGCGGGCCGAGTAGCGGCCATCGCTTTCATGTGGTTCGCCGCCCAGCATCATCTCGATTGACGAAGGCACGTGGCTGGTCAGATGCAAGCTCGTCCAGTCGGAAACCGGCGCGATCGCTACTGCGGCCGCGAAGCGCTGATCCTGCGTGATCAGCCAGGCCGTCATGAAGCCACCATAGCTGCCGCCGATGATGCCAATGCGATCGGCACGCGCCAGGCCGCGCTCGGTCAGGTAGTCGAGGCCGGACAGCAGGTCGCCAGCATCGGCGCCGCCGGCATCCCCGAAGACGTGACGCGCGAATGCCTGTCCCTGCCCGCTTGAACCGCGCGGATTTGGTTGGAAGATGGCGTATCCCGCACGCAGCAACATCCCGGCATAGCCGCCGCGCCCCACATAGCGCGGCCGCGAGCGCCAGACCGGTCCGCCATGGACGTCCATGACGAGCGGGTGCGGCCCGTTGCCTGGTGGCCTGATCAGCCAGCCCTGGATGCCGAGCCCGTCGGGCGCCGCCCATTCGATTCTGTCCAGCACCGCACCCGGATGAGCGCGCTCCGCCGGTACCGGATCGAGGACGGAAAGCGTTCTTGCTGCTTTCCCTCTTGCGGCAACGACGAGCGCCGGCGGCGAAAGATGCCCCTCCGACATAAATACGGCCGTGCCGACGACTGGCGCCGGCGCTGCGTCGGGATAGAGCGGACCACCGATCGTGCGGCAGGGCGAACACCATATCTCCTCCGTCACCGAGGTTTTCAGATGGTGCACGCCGAGCACGGTCTCGAACCCGCGAAGACCAGCAAGCAGGAGCGTGTCATCATGCTGCCAGGCTGTGAAGGTGACGTCGGTCGACATCGTGTTGACGGGCACAAAGTCGCCGCGATGCCCCAGCATCAGCGTTCCCGCGACCAGCATGCGGTCGCTGCACACCGCTTCGACGAAAGCGATGCCGGCGCCTGAGGGCGAGGCGGATATCCAGCCTAACTGGTCGGTCGGGACATAGAGCGTCGAAACGCCGCCATCGGCGACGTCGAGTAACCGCACGTCGGCGCTGTACCATGCCTCCTCGCTGGGATCGTTGCTCGCGATGCAGGCGATCTGTCTGGTTCCACACCAGCACGCTTCCCAGATGTTGAGGTCGGGCGGGGAGACCTGTCGACAGGAGCCGGTAACCGGATCGAGAATCCATAACGTCCGCCAGTGCGACGCCGCGGTACCACTGTCGATGTAAGGCGCCCAGGCGGGCGCGTCGCCTCCCCAGGTGGGCGCGGAGATGGCGCCTTGCGCGCCCGCGAGATCCGCGCCCCTCCCTGCGGCGAGCAGGAGAATCCCCCTCCCATCCGATGACCATTGCAGGAATTCGACCCACCGCTCCTCAAGCGGGAACCGGGCGACATGGCCCGTTGCCAATGTCAGGATTGAGAGTTGAAAATCATAGGGCGTCGCCGCGTCCGAAAGATACGCAATGCGTTCACCGGCCGGATCCCAGCGCGGCAAGCGATCGCGATTCGGACCATCGGTTACTCGCCGCACCGCCCCGGTTTCGAGGTCGACCAGGACTATCCGCTGCTCCGGCAGGCCTGCCAGTTGATCGAGGATGACGCCTGTGGCCGCGACGGTGCGGCCATCAGGCGACACCGCGAGGTCCAGCAAATCGTAGGGTTTGGCCGACCCGATCGCATAGGCATCGACAAGGAAGCTCTCGGCCTTACGGAACGCATCGCTGTCGCGTATGTCGCGCCTCATTGACTTGGATCCTCGCCCAACTCCCCTTGCCCCGCACCATACATCTCTGAACTGTATGGTCAATCAGTAAGCTCATCGACCGATATCGTTTGGATCCGTTTAGATCGCAGATTCTTTTAGCGTCCACCGACGTAGCGATCACTCATATTCGCCGTCGCAACCAGACGCCCTGTTATCGAGACACCTGCGCCACTAGCTCGATTCTTCGCCGGCGGGCCAACAGCAGGAGTTCGCCGAGTACATATGTCGGCGCAGGGATGCCCCACTGGATCGAACGGAGGCACACTTCCCCTTCGGCCCGACTACAATTTGGTGCGCGGTTCATTCAACGAAACCATTGCCATACGCCCGTTGACATTCAGTTCTGTATTGTTTGTATCGCTCCGCCGATATAGGCTTTCAGCGAAAGACGGGGTCCACGAGCGCGTTCGACTGCGCGCCGCTCCCGGGAGAAATGGGAAATGGGCGAAACCCTTATCATCGGCGGCGGGGTGGTCGGACTAACGACCGGGCTTGAGCTGCTCAGCCGCGGCCACAGGGTTCGCCTCGTCGAAGCGGCGCAGCACGAGGCTCTGGGAACCAGCTTCGCCAATGGCGGGCTGCTGACGCCTTCGATGTCGGACCCATGGAACTCGCCCGGAGTTCACAGACATCTGCTGAAGTTCCTGATCAGCTCAAACTCAGCGCTAAAGATCAGGTTCGGTGCCCTGCCTTCTCTCGCGACATGGGGTCCGCATTTTCTGCTGAATTCCATTGCGAGCCGTCACGAGGCTACCACGCTCGCCAACCTGAGTTTGGCAGCGTACTCGCTCCAAGTGCTGAACAGGATCGAACACGATCACAGCCTTTCGTTCGACTCAGCTCGAACCGGCACGCTGAAGATTTTCCGTTCGGCCGAAAGTCTCGAAACGGCGGGCAAACTCTCTGGCCTCCTCGCAAATCAGGGCTTCGCTGCTGAAATCATAACGGCGGATCGGGCGGCGACGCTGGAACCATGTCTTGCCCCGGTGCGTGACCAGCTTGCCGGCGCAATCTACTATCCAGGCGACGGCTCGGGCGATGCGCATCTTTTTTCCAGATCCATCGCAAGCATGTTCCGGCAGCTCGGCGGTGTATTGGAGTTCAATCGCACCGTCAGCTCGATCGTGACGCGGGGCGGAATGGCGGTAGGCGTGCGCGTTGGCGATGAGGTGATCGTAGCTGATCGCATCATTATCGCCACTGGCACCACTAGCCCAGGGCTTGCTGCGAATTTCAAGCTCAAACTCAGGATCAAGCCGGTCAAAGGCTATTCGGTTACCTATACGCCCTCTGCATCCCGGTGCGGTCCGACCCTGCCGGTTATCGATGACGCACTTCATGCCGCCGTCACGCCGCTTGGCAATCGCCTGCGGGTCGCCGGCACCGCGGAGTTCGCCGGAAATGATCTGCGCCTCGACCCCAAACGCGTCGAAAACCTCTCACGGCTGATCAAGACGATCTATCCCGAGATCATGGACGATGACACATTGGCCAGAGGCCAGGCATGGGCCGGGTTGCGCCCCGTCTCCGCCGATGGCCGGCCGTACATAGGAAGGGGCGAGACTCCCAACCTATGGGTCAACACTGGGCATGGGCATCTGGGCTGGACGATGGCAGCCGGCTCTGCCCGACTGCTTGCCGATCTGATAGAAGGCAGGCCTACGGAGATTGACGCCACCCCGTTCAGGGTTGGCCGTTAGCTCGCGGCAACTTTGCAGACGTCCAGCCATTTGCCGGACACCAGGCTCGCCAGTCGATCGGGCGCCAACTCTACCGAAGCCGTGCGAGAGCCTGCGGCAGGGAACACGGTCTCAAAGCCATTGAGCGAGACGTCGCAATAGACCGGCACATCAGCCGGCAAGCCGAACGGGCAGACGCCTCCGACGGGATGACCGGTGACTTCCAGCGTCTCGGCCGGATCGAGCATGCGCGGCCGTCCTCCGAGGGCAGCTTTGCACTTTGCGTTATCGAGGCGAGCGTCGCCGGCCATGACTACGAGCAGCACCTTGTCTGAGACGCGAAGCGCAAGTGTCTTTGCGATGCGCGCCGCCTCGACGCCAAGCGCGGCAGCGGCGTCAGCCACCGTCGCGGTTTCGCGGCCATTGTCGATGACCCCAAGGTCCGGGGCATGTTCGGCCAGCCAGGCCGCGGCGCTCTGTGCTGACATATGATCTCCGAATTTGATGCGGGCGATGACCTTGGCCGGCGGGTTGTCGATCGTTCTGGCAGGCGGATCGTCGCGCCGGAAAACGCTCCTCCCACGGTCCTTTCATATCGGTCTCCGTGTTTTCCTACAGTCTCAAGACAGGGCGTGCATCGTGGTCCAATGGCCATATCGGCCTGGTCAATCGTCTGTAGAAGCTCTCGTCGAAGTCGAGCGTCAGCGACCCCGGTGTCTCGCAGTAAAAGACGTCGGCCGCGAGCGGCGCGAAGCGCTCGTGAAAATGCTGCGACGACTTGACGACGATCACACGCATCGCTGCCAGATCGACGCCGAGCCCGGTGAAGCACACCGGATCGTAGACCTGTTGGCGGGCGCTGTTGACGACGACGGCGACTCCCTCGACCTCCAGCAGAGCCGCACGTCCGATCGCAAAATAGACGCCGCCTGCCGGATCTTCCTGTTCGATCCCGCCGGAAAGGGCACGAACGGTGGCGACGACGTCCAGCGGATCGCCGGCAAACGGACCGGTCTTTCCACCGAGCCGCAAATTGAACGTGCTCCCCACCCCGGCATCATGGGCGAAGTCGGCGGCGATCGGATCCCAGATCATGCCCAGCGCCGCCTTGTCGACCCCCCGCTCGAGCAGGCGCCTGAGGATGAACGTGGAGTCACCCCCTGCCCCGCCGCCCGCATTATCCGCCGTGTCGGCAATGACGAAAGCGCCGCCGCCCGGTTCCGACGCGATCCGATCGAGGATAGCGTCGATCCGCTGGCGCAGATTGCCCGTCTCGTCGCGTGCGGCAAAGAAGTCCTGCGCGAGGTCAAATGCCATTTCGGGCACGTCCGTGCGACCGGGCTCGGCCACAACGATCACGCCGGCGCCGGTGTCCGGCTGATCGGACCAGGGAAAGCCGTGCATCAGCGATACCGAATGAACCCCGGGCGCGCCCTCCAGTTCGTCGGCCCTGCGGTCGACCGCCTGCATTCGCGGCAGCGTCGTGTAGAACATCCCCAGCATGGGCACGCGACAGAAATAGTTGCGCGCCCGGATGTCACCGCGCGCGTGGCGATCGCCGATCTCGAACAGATGCTCCGCGCGCTCGTCGAAATCGGTGTGGGGATAGAAACGGCAGGCGACCAGCGCATCCGACATTTCCAGCATTTTTGGCGAAACGTTGCCGTGCAGATCCAGTTCGATGCCTATAAACACCTCTGGCCCCACGATAGACCGGATGCGTTCGATGATGTCGCCTTCGCAGTCGTCATAGCCCTGCGCCATCTGGGCGCCGTGCAGGAACAGAAAGACCATATCGACGGGCATGGCCTGCGCGAGGTCCGACAGGATTTCGTCTCGAAGTGCCTCATAGTCCGCCTGCCGGCAGGGCGCGGCAGGTTCAGCGAACGCGTGGGTCGACGTGTAGGCACCATAACCCTTTTCGCGCGCCTTCCTGAGAAATGCGCCATAGCCGAGCAACTCATAGGCCCTTGGCTCGGGGACCGGGCTCAGCGTCGCCGGCCGATAATAAAATGGATTGTCGAAGGCGCGCCGCGTCGTCGGGATGGCGGAAAAGCTGCTGGTCTCCATCATCAGACCCGCGACGAAGATGTTCATAAGCGCCTTCCATGTGACAAGTTCCGCTTACGCATCCGGCGTTGCGGGAATGGGACGAGGCCGGCGAGGTCATGGATCGCGGACCGTTGCATCAGCCGGTGCGCCGATAGGCAAAGATACCATTCAGATAATGTGTCGGGCGCCCCTTCCCGTCGTCGCCCCAAAAGGCCACGTCCCACAGGCGGTTGCCGGAAAACGCCGGGTTGCGCGGCAGGAAGCGCCCGCCCCCCAACGGCGTGAGTCCGGATTCGACCAGGGGGGCGCTGTCATACAAGCGCGCCACATCGCTATCCTCGGTGATGACCAACGAGCCTTCTCGCAACGCCACGTGCATGGTGATGCCAAGCGCCTCGTAACGGCCCTCGAACCGTCCAAGATCGCCATCGCTGCAGCCTGGTTGCGTGAGGTCGGGCGAGCGCGGCGGCGTGATTCCGAAGAGTGCTGGCAGGACTGCATCGAAGATACGCTGCGCCAGCGGATACCCCTGGTTCGCAACGTTGACGAGCGTCGCGATCGCGAAATCGCGCTCGGGGCACCACAACAACATGGACGACCCGCCGACATTGGTACCGCTATGGCCATAGATAGCGGTGCCATCCCAGTGCTTGCGATACGGCCCCACGCACCATTCGTCCGCCATGAAACGGCTGAGAAGTGTCGTCTGGGGCGTCTGCATTGTGATGACAGCGGCCTCGCTAAGAACTGTTGCCCCGGTCGCGGCAGCGCGCCCCCGATCCACGAACATCCGCCCAAACCGGGCTAGGTCTCCCACGCTGAGGCACAAGGTGCCGCCAGCCGGCGCCATGCTGCGCGGCAGGGCCCAGCCGGCGACCGGTGTCGCCGGCGTATCCACACTCTCTCGTTCGTATCCAAGAGCGACGGGATGGCTCAGCAAGTCCTCCGCGAACATCCCGGCATGCTGAAGGCCAAGCGGCTTCAGAACACGATCCGAGAGAAGCATCTCCCAGCATTGTCCCCCGACTTTCGTGGCCGCATAGCCCGACACATTCGTGCTGGCATTGCTATAGCTGAACGCCGTGCCGGGCAGGAACAATTGGGGCATACCGGCGAGCGCATCGACGTATCGCCCGAGCGCGTCCGCGCCGCGCCCGTAATCATGATAGGTTCCGTTATCCAGGCCCGCCGTCATCGACAGAAGGTGGCGCAAGGTCACCTTGTTCTGCGCTTCGAGATTGGCCAGCCGAAGGTCGGGAATATAGGCAGTGACGGGAACATCGAGATCCAGCTCGCCGGTGTCGACCAGCGACATAATCAGCGCAGCATTGAAGACCTTCGTTGTCGAGCCGATCTGGAACAGCGTCTCTGGGGTGACCGGCAAATCCAGCCCGAGATGGCGGTGACCGGTCGCAAACACCCTGACATGCTCGCCATCGGCGATCGCGAGCTGTGCGCCGACGACGCCGAGCGCCTGCGCCGATATGTCCAGGAGCTGCTGTATTTCTCGATCCTGCATTTCCCACCTGAGACTTGAGCTTGCGCACGGTGCAATCCACCCGCGCGTTGAGAGCATGCGAGCTGACGGCGCCGCCCGCTCAAACGCCCGATTCACCTTCCAAATTCGCTAGCATCCAAACACTACTGCATGGTAAGGTCAATAGCTTTCGGAGGTCGGATCGGCGAAAGGAATAGCGATGGAGGTGATGGGCGCCCGTGCCTTGCTCGAGTCCAGCCTGGTCTGGGACAATCACGGCTGCATGCCGCTAAGGCCTGGCGACGAGACCTTTCTACCGCAACTCGCCCGCTACAGGACCGCTGGCGTCAACATCGTCAGCCTGAACGTGGGCTTCGGCGAGCAAGGTATCGTCGAGCATGTGCGCATGCTGGCCCACCTCAGGAAATGGGTTTCCGCGCGCAGCGAGAAATATGTCATCGCCCATAATGTTGGCGACATTGTGCAGGCCCGCCGCGACGGCAGATTGGCCATCGTCTTCGACATCGAAGGCATGAACGCGGTTTCGGATCAGCTGAGCATGGTCCAGCTCTATTATGACCTTGGGGTCCGTTGGATGCTGGTTGCCTATAACCGCCACAATTCAGCCGGCGGCGGCTGTCAACAAGAGGGCGACCCAGGCCTCACGGAATTCGGCCGCCAGATTCTTGACGAGATGGCCCGTGTCGGCATGGTCGCTTGCTGTTCCCACACCGGTCATCGCACTGCGATGGAGGTCATGGAGTACAGCAGCCGGCCCGTCATCTTTTCGCATTCCAACGCCTATTCCGTTTACCCGCATCCGCGGAACGTGCGCGACGAAGCCTTGAAGGCCTGTGCGGCGACGGGAGGAGTCATCGGCCTGAACGGGATCGGAATCTTCATTGCTCGCGATGGAGATCCCGTCGAAGGCCTTGTCCGCCACCTGGACCACGTCGCCCAGCTTGTCGGTGTCGATCATGTCGGGATCGGATTGGACTTCGTCTTCGATCAGAGCGAGCTGGACGACCTGACGAGCGGCGATGCGTCAACTTTCCCCCCCGAATTGGGCTATGGAAAAGGCATGCGGATGATCCCGCCGGAGGGCATCGAAAGTATCGTCGAGCGGCTGATAAGGCTCGGCTATACCGACAATGATCTCCGCCTGATCCTCGGCGGGAACCTGCTTCGGGTCGCAACGGAAGTCTGGGCTACACCGCCTCCGCGACCCTGATCCGCCGCCCATTGCTCCGTCGACCGGGCCGCCGGCTGTCGCTCCGATCGGCTGCGCAGGGCGCTTTCGCGCACACGGCAGGCGCCACCGCATTGATCTTGATGCCCGCCCTTGCCGGCCAGATCGAGCCTGACCGGGTGCCGTCATCTTTCCGATCTTGCCACAATGCACTTGAACCAAACTCCGTTCCGTGCATACAGTGCAGTTCTGTATGTGTATCAGTGTGAGTCCGCATCTAGACGGACGCGCTGCAGGACGGAACGGGGGCGCCACGATGGTGGCGCCCACCGACAAGTTGCCGAAAGCCATTCGCATCACGCGAGCGGCGCCTGTTGCGCACGCGAATTGAGTAGGGAGGACAAAAAACCATGAACTTTATCCGTCACAACAAGGCCGCGCTTATGGGCGGCATGGGCGCACTCATTCTCGCGAGCCCCGCGATGGCGCAATCGGTAAGCGGCGCCGCGAGCTCGCCGCCGCAGGCGTCGGGAAGCGCGACCACCTCGAACGACAATAGCGATCAGGACATCGTAGTCACGGCGCAGCGGCGGTCGGAGCGCCTGCTCGACGCGCCTCAGTCGGTCACGGCGCTTACCGCTGCCGACCTGGCAAAGTTCAACGCCACGCAATTCGTCGACTATGCAAACACGGTGCCCGGCCTGCAATTCACCACCCAGGGGCCAGGTCGAACGTCGATCAATCTGCGTGGGGTGACCACTGGTCTGGACGTCAGCCAGACGGTTGGCATTTATGTCGACGACGTGCCTTACGGCTCGACGACGATCTTCGCGGTTGGCCAGCAGCTGACGCTTGACGCCGCCCTGTACGATCTTGACCGCGTCGAAGTGCTGCGCGGCCCGCAGGGAACGCTGTACGGCGCGAGCTCGATTGGCGGCGTGCTGAAATATGTTACGCGCGAGCCCTCCCTTACCGAATTCTGTGGAAGCGCCCAGGGGGGCGTCTCTACGACGCGCTACGGAGGCACCAGCTATAACGGAAACCTCGTCGCAAACGTGCCGATCGTGAGCGACAAGGTCGCGGTTCGCGCCAGCGCCTTCTATTCGAAAAGCGGCGGCTATGTCGACAATGTCGCCCGGGGTGACAGGGACGTCGATGGCGGAAAGATTTACGGTGGGCGTGTCGATGTACTTCTAAAGCCGACCGACCAACTCAGCATTCGGCTCAGCGGCTACGGCCAGAACATCCGCCGCAACGGAAGCCTCTACGTCGACTATGACCGTGCGACGGGAAAACCGATCAATGGCGACCTCGACCAATCGCACCCACTGCTTGAGCCATTCAATTCGGAATTCCGCCTGGCTAGCGGTACGGTCATCTATGATTTCGGTCCGGCTGCGCTGACTTCGGTCACGAGCTATCAGACGATCAAGACCCGCGTCTCGCAGGACGTCTCGTCCCTCTACGCGCCATTTTTCGCATTTCTCGGCACGGCTGCGGTGTCCAGCGACAATCAGGTTTCGACGAAGAAGTTCTCGCAGGAAGTGCGCCTGGCGTCGAGCGGAAGTTCGCGCCTCGACTGGCTCATTGGAGGATTTTACACCAACGAAGACAGCAGCGTTCGAAATTCGATACCGCTCTACAGCGCCTCTGGCGCCGTTATCCCGTTCGTCTATTATAACGGCTTCATCCCAAGCAGATATCGGGAATACGCGGTCTTCGGAAACGCCACCTGGCATCTTACCGATAAGTTCGAGTTGGGTGGCGGCATACGCTGGGCGCACAACAAACAGGATTATCGACAGGACGCGACGGGGCTTGCCGCTATCCCGCAGGCGCCGACGACATCGTCAGAGAGCGTGGTAACGTATCTGGCAAATGCTCGATATCATTTCAGCCATAACGTAATGGCTTATGCGCGTTTCGCGACCGGCTACCGCCCGGGTGGACCAAACACGGCGGTGCGCGGTCTCAACGGTTCGGTCAGCGGCTCTCTCCCCGTCCAGTCCGACAAGCTGAACAGCTATGAGATCGGCTTCAAGGCCGAGACTGCCGATCACAAATTCACGATCGACGCCGCGGCTTTCTATCTCGACTGGAGCAACATCCAGCTGGCGACGGTTGCCAATAACGTCGCTGTGTATTTCAACGGATCCGGCGCCCGCGTGAAGGGGGGCGAACTTACCCTCACGGCGCGCCCCGAGCGGGGCCTCACGTTCGTCGGCGCTTTCGCGTATAATGATGGCAGGATCACCGAAGCCAGTGCGGCGCTCGGCGCGGCCAAGGGAGAGCGCCTGCCGAACTCCGCTCGGTTCACGGGCACGATCACCGGAGACTATGTGGTGGAGTCCAGCCCGCTCAAGCCGAGCATCGGCGGGACCGTTCGCCTGGTTGGCGATCGCATGGTCAGCTTCAATGGAAGCCTCGGCATGCCGCAATATCGCCTGCCGAGCTACGCGACCGCGGATATCCGGGCAGGCCTGACCATCGGACCGGTGGACGCGCAGGTTTATGTGCGCAACCTTTTCGACGCCCGTGCGCAGCTCAGCGCGCAGACCTTCCTGGGCCCGGCACAGGTAGCGATCGCCCAGCCCCGGACCATCGGCATCAGCGCCACCACGCGCTTCTAGGGCTTTGCCTGCCGGCTCCAGAAGATCTGGAGCCGGCCCTTGGGCTCGGCCATGCCGCCCAAAGAGCGCCGACCCCTTGTTCGCGTCGCGCGGCTCTTTCCGTGCGGCGCGCCGATCGGAAGCGACCAAGCGCCAGGGATCGACAAGGACCGTCGCCGTGCCGCCACCTTGGGAGGAATGCCTTGGAAGAGCTCGGATTGGGAGCGTGACAATTCCAGACACTGGAGCCGGGGTGGATGGGCAGCGCGATCGCGGACTGATGATCGGCATGCTCGCATTGGTCCTTCTGTTCCAAACAGCCGATATCATCGTCTTTTCAATGGCGATGGGACCAATCCAGACTGAACTGAAGCTCAGCGACGCTCAATTGGGCCTGGTGAACGGCTCCGCATTCGCCCTCTTCTACGCCATTGCCGCAGTGCCCCTGGCGCGCTTCTCCGATCGCGGCAATCGCCGTATCGTCATCGCAACGTGCCTCGCCATGTGGAGCTTCTTCACCGCATTGACGTCGCTGGCGGTCGGTTTCGAGTCGCTTTTCGCGGCTCGCCTTCTTGTCGGAATCGGAGAGGCCGGCGTTGCGCCGGCCGCGCTCTCGCTGATTGCGGCACGTTATCCCGCACATGACCGCGCCGCCGCGACATCGTGGGTACAGGCCGGAAAATACACCGGTATGGTTATAGGCCTCCTGGGAGCAGGCATCGCAATCTCTGCTTTGGGTTGGCGACACACTTTCCTGCTGTTCGGCCTGCCAGGCATTGGCCTCGCTGTAGCGTTCCTGGTCCTCGTCCAGGAGCCCGAGATGGTCGAGCGCGGTAAAAGAAACGCGACTTTGAAAGAGGCTCTCAACAGTTTGCGCGAGCCGGCAACTCTGCACCTCATCTGCTTTCTGATGATAGCTGCGCTTGTCGCCGCGGGCGTGATCGCGTGGTCACCGCTTTACTATCAGCGCACATTCGGAATGTCGCCGAGCGAAGTGGGGGCCGGCCTCGGGCTGGCGCTGGGGCTCGGAACCGTTATCGGCACCGTGACCGGCGGCGTCGTGTGCAGCCGCCTGCCCGCCAGCCGTCCAGCGGCAGGATTGGAGCTGGCATTCTGGACCACGGCGCTGAACGCGCCGCTCACCATCCTTGCGTACGTGGTCGACAGCAAAGGCCTGTCGCTCGTGCTTCTGTTCGCTTCAACCGTCAGCGGCGCGGTCTGCATCGGCCCGCTGTTCGCAGCTCTTCAGACGCTGACACCGGCGAAGGTTCGAGCGACGGCAATAGCGTTTGTCAGCATCGCCATGATCGTAGCGGGTCAAGGGCTCGGACCCTTAGTCGTCGGGGCGATAAGCGACCTTGCCAGAGTGGCGGCGGGCAACGGAAGCCTCCGCCTTTCACTGATCATTGTCACGTCGATCGGCATATGGCCGCTCTTTCACGCTTGGCGGCTGGTCCGGCTATACCCCGTCGCGGCGGCCGTTCGTGGCGATCCGACCGCGGCGGTTGAGGCATCAAGGTAGATCGGCACATCTGTCCTCACCGGTACCTTCAGGCGGCGAGCTTCTGATTGATGCTGTCCAGATACCCGGTCAGGGCAGCGTCGAACTGCCCTTGCAACTCAGCAACTGCGGCCCGGATCTCCTCCGCACCGGCCTCTTCCGGCAGATCGAGGAACAGGTTCGAATGACAGTCGATCCTGTAGGACGTGCCGCCATCGGCATCCGCTGCGTGATAGGTCACGTACACGACCATTCCGTTGGTCAGGCAATCTCCCCATATGCTGAGGCGCCGGCGCTCTGGATCCAGCTCCGTAATGTGGCAGATACGATCGTCGACGACCATTCCACCCTGCTCCAGCCGCAGGCGATAGCTGCCTTCGACGGCGGCAGGGTCCTCGAACGGCTCGACACTGTAGCCAACCTCCCGGAACTTCTTCGCGTGCACATACTCGTCGAGAATGCCGTTCCACACCAACTGAGGCGACGCAGGGATGTATTTCACCACATGATTGACGATCGTGGTTCGTAGACGCTTGTCGGTCATATTGATTCCTGCTCCCTAATTCTGGTGGCTATCCAACTGGCCGTTGCGCCAGTCGCCTGGTCAACCGGCAACCGTCCGACGCTTGATCATTCTGCATGTGTCGCGGTCGTCAGCGCGCCTGGGGAATTGTCCATGGAATCGGCGATCGACGGACATTGCCGCTGTCCGGCGAGCGACCGCGCTGGCCCCCTGCCGCGCTCTGCCGATGCAATGGTATTTTCGAGCAGCATGGTCACCGTCATCGGCCCCACACCACCTGGAACCGGGGTGATCCGAGAAGCCTTCGCCGACACCGTATCGAAGTCGACGTCCCCGGTGATGCGTCCATCCGACAGACGGTTTATGCCGACATCGATGACGACGGCGCCAGTCTTGACCATTTGCCCGACGATGAGATTTGGCACCCCCGCCGCGACGACGAGGATGTCCGCAAGGATGGTGAACTGGGCGAGGTCGCGCGTCCTGGCGTGACAAATCGCGACCGTGGCGTCCCGCGCCATCAACATGAGCGCCATCGGCTTTCCGACGATGTTGCTGGCTCCAACGACGACCACATTTTGCCCCGCTATCGGTACGCCCTCGCTTTCGAGCAGCTTGACGACTCCATAAGGCGTGCAGGGCGAGAAGATCGTATTGCCCGTCACCAGGCCGCCCACATTATAGAGATGGAATCCGTCGACGTCCTTTTCCACGGCGATCGTCTCCAGCACGGCAGGAAGATCGATGTGCGGCGGAAGCGGTAGCTGGACGAGAATACCATCGATCGCGTCGTCCCGATTGAGACGCGTGATCGCTCCCAGGAGTTCCTCATTCTGGACGGTCGTCGGGAAGCGGCGGCATTCGGAACGAATGCCAACAGCCTCGCAGGCACGAATTTTATTCCGCACATAGACGGCGGACGCCGGATCATCGCCAACCAGGATGACTGCCAGACCGGGTGGCGTACCCCGCTGACGCGTTATTTCCTGCGCCCGCGCCAGAAGATCAACGCGAAGCGTCTCCGCCAGGCGACGGCCGTTAATCACTTTTGCCAACGAATTCTCCTGGTCCGATAGCCGGAGCGTCCAAGGGCGTCACGCTCAATCGCTGTCGACGCAGCAGGAGCGTCGGAATGTCAGCTTCAATCGAACCGTAACGTTTGGCCGACGACCCATACAGATGTGTATTTTTTATGTAAAGATAGTGATCGTGCAAGAATGCTCCTGGCGAACGTTATCCACCCGTCAGCCGCGACAGCCGGCACGCCCCACTCCCCGCCCGGGCAGCATCCAAGGCGCCGCGACCACTAGCCTCGACGAGATCGGGAAAGAGTGTTGCGCCAAACAATGCAGTTCTGTATGGTGAAGGCAAGAGAGGGAGCTGGGGTGACCGTACGCTATTCTGCATTGTCATTGCTGCGCGAGGGCTTGAACGGCCAGCGCGGCTGGGAGCCTGCATGGCGCGACGCTTCACCGAAGGCCCGCTACGATGCGGTCGTGATCGGCGGCGGCGGGCACGGTCTCGCGACGGCTTACTATCTCGCGAAGAACCACGGGCTCACGAATGTGGCACTGATCGAGCGCGGCTGGATTGGTGGTGGCAACACCGGTCGCAACACGACCATCATCCGGTCGAACTACTTCTATCCCGAGACAGCGCAGTTCTTTGAATTTGCGCTCAAGCTCTATGAGGGCCTGTCGCGCGACCTCAATTATAACATCATGTTTTCGCAGCGCGGCATGTGGATGCTGGGTCATGACCGCCATGGCCTGGAGATGCTGCGCCGATCGGCCAATGCGATGCGTCTCAACGGGATCGACGCCGAGCTTCACGACGGCGACGCGGTGCGCGCACACATTCCAGGTCTGAACGGAACGCCGCGCTTCCCCATCCTCGGTGGCCTCAACCAGCCGCGGGGCGGGTCGGCGCGACATGATGCGGTCGCCTGGGGCTATGCGCGAGCCGCATCGGCGCTGGGCGTCGACATCATCCAGAATTGCGAAGTCACCGACTTCCTGATCGAGGGCGGGCAAGTCCGCGGAGTCGAGACCAGCCTTGGCACGATACGCAGCGAAACCATCGGAATGGCCGTTGCCGGTCATTCAGGCGTCCTCGCCGCGAAGGCCGGCGTTCGTCTGCCGATCAGCTCATACGCGCTTCAGGCCTTCGTCTCGGAGCCGGTCAAACCGTGCCTGGATACTGTAATTCTCTCGCCGGCTACCGGTACTTATCTCAGCCAGTCGGACAAGGGCGAGCTCGTCATCGGCGCCGGGCTGGACCTCTATCTGTCCTACGCGCAGCGCGGAAACCTGCCGTGGATGGAGCGCGCCGCCGCCGGGGTGATCGAGCTGTTTCCCGCCTTTTCGCGCATGCGCTTCCTGCGGCAATGGGCCGGAATTGTCGACGTGGTACACGATTCGACCCCGATCATCGGCAAGACCAACCTGGGCGGGTTCTATGTCAATTGCGGCTGGGGAACCGGCGGCTTCAAGGCGATTCCCGCAGGTGGCTGGTGTCTGGCTCATGCCATGGCCACCGGTGAGCCGCACAGCCTTGCCAGCGCCTTCACGCTCGACCGCTTCAGGACCGGGGCCCTCATCGACGAAGCGTCGGCGTCGGGCATCGCGCACTAGGATATCGCGACATGCTGCTCATCAATTGTCCCAACTGCGGGCCGCGGCCCGAAATCGAGTTTCGCTGTGGTGGTGAAAGCCATATCGAACGCCCCGGCCCGCATGGCGAGGTGACCGATGAAGCGTGGTCTGACTATCTCTTCTACCGCTCCAACCCGAAGGCGGAGCATCGCGAGCGCTGGGTCCATGCCGGTGGTTGCCGCAGGTGGTTCAACCTGGTTCGCGATACCGTCACTCACCGGATCACGGCGGTCTATCCCATGGGAGAAGCCGGGCCTGCGGAGGCGGCGCGATGAGCGGAAGCCGGACGGATGGCGGCACGACCCTTGATCGCGGCAGGCCCGTGCCGTTCAATTGGGCGGGACGACGCTATCACGGTTATGCCGGCGACACGCTGGCCTCGGCGCTGCTCGCGAACGGCGTGTCGATCATCGGCCGGAGCTTCAAATATCACCGCCCGCGCGGCCTGATTGCGGCTGGCCTGGACGAGCCGAACGGCATTGTTCAACTCGAGAGTGGCGCCGTGACGGTGCCGAACGTCAAGGCGACGCAGATCGAGCTTTATGATGGACTGACCGCCAATCCAGTGAATGCGCATCCCAGCGTCGATTTCGACGTGATGGCGGTCAACTCGCTGGTCAAGCGGTTCATTCCGGCCGCCTTCTATTACAAGACGTTCCTCTGGCCGAACTGGAAGCTGTTCGAACCCTCGATCCGCAAGGCGGCTGGCCTCGGCCGCGCTCCTGGTGAGGCCGATCCGGATACGTACGAACACCGCTATGCGCATGTCGACGTGCTGGTGGTCGGCTCCGGCGCGGCCGGGCTGGCCGCCGCCGAAGCCGCCGCAGCAATTCCAGGGAATGAGCGTGTTGCGCTGGTCGAGGCTGACGCCGAGTTCGGTGGCGGCCTCCTGTCGAGCGCCGACCAGATCGAAGGAATGGCGGCCATCGAGTGGCGGAATGCAGCGCTCACCCGGTTGGAAGCGTTGCCGAACATGCTGCTCCTCAACCGGACGATGGCCTTCGGCTTCTACGATCATGGTTTGGTGGCGCTGTGCGAGCGGCTCACGGATCATCTGCCACCGCACGAGCGTAGCGGTCCGCGGCAGCGCCTGTGGAAGGTACGCTGCCGCAGGGTCATCCTCGCAACCGGCGCCTTCGAGAGGCCGATACCTTTCGCCGGCAACGATCTGCCAGGGGTGATGCTGGCTTCTGCGGCGCAAACCTACGCCAAGCGGTATGGCGCCCTGCCCGGCAAGAGAGCGGTGATCTGCACCAACAACGACAGTGCCTATGCCGCGGCCTTTGCGCTGCAGGACGCGGGATGCGAGATTGCCGCCATCGTCGACACGCGCTCCACTGCCGGAGCCCGGGCCGAGGAGGCACGCACGCGGGGCATCGCGATCATGTCGACCGCGGCGCCGCTCCGGGCCAGGGGCCGGCGACGGGTCAACGCGCTGGAGATTGTGGCACTGAACGACGCGGCAAAACGCCGCATCCGCTGTGACACCGTGCTGACGTCCGACGGCTGGAATCCGGCGGTGCATCTGCATTCCCAGTCGGGCGGATCGCTCGCATATGATGACGACTTGCAGGCCTTCCTTCCGGACCGGGCGGTCCAGGATGCCGTGAGCATCGGAGCCGCGGCGGGCGTTCTCACGATGGATGCAGCCGTGACAGGGGCGAGGTCACTCGCGCGCGGAGAAACGCCTGTTCTGCCGCCGGCGGCCGCGGTCGGCCCGACACGCCACTTTGCCGACGGTGATATCGCCGCGCAGAAGGCCTGGGTCGATTTTCAGAACGACGTCACCGTCGGTGACATCCAGCTGGCCGCTCGGGAAAACTTCCGTTCGGTCGAGCATCTGAAGCGCTATACGACCCTCGGCATGGCGTCTGACCAGGGCAAGACGTCCAACGTGACCGGCATCCAGGTGCTTTCCGATCTTCTCGGCAAGCCTCCGCAGGCGATCGGCACGACCAAGTTCCGGCCGCCGTTCGACCCCGTGACGATCGGAGCATTCGCCGGACGCGCGGTGGGTGCCGACCTGATGCCCCTCGCCCAGACGCCCGCCCACGATGCGCAGGTGGCGCTGGGCGCCAAGATAGAGCCCTATGGCAGCTGGCTGCGTGCCGCCTATCTGCCGAGGAACGGCGAACGCGAGCATGAGGCCCTGGCGCGCGAAGTGCTGGCGGTTCGCAACTCGGTGGGGTTGTTCGATGCCTCCACGCTCGGCAAAATCGAGGTGAAGGGGCCGGACGCCGCCGAGTTCCTTCAACGGATATATGTCAATGGCGTCCGCAATCTCAAGATCGGCAGCTGTCGCTACGGATTGATGCTCAACGAACATGGCATCGTCTACGACGACGGCGTGTTCGCGCGCCTGGGCGAGGATCATTTTCTCGTCGGGACGACCAGCGGGCATGCGGGCGCGATCGCCGACACGCTGCACGAGTGGCTGCAGTGCGAGTGGTCGGATCTCAAGGTGATGGTGGAGAACGTCACCACCGGCTGGGCGGTGATGAATGTCGCGGGCCGCCACGCCCGCGATGTGTTCGCCGAGGCCGGCACCGACATCGACCTTTCAGCCGAAGCCTTTCCGCACATGACCTACCGTGCCGGCACGGTTGGGGGCGTTCCGGCGCGGGTACAACGCGTCAGCTTTACCGGTGAGCTGTCCTATGAAATCGCCGTCCCCTGGGGATATGGCGCAGCGTTATGGGATGCTCTCATGCGCTGCGGACGGCGCTACGGCATCACCCCGTTCGGCGTCGAATCGCTGATGGTGATGCGCGTCGAGAAAGGGTTTCTGCACGTCGGTTCGGACACGGACGGCACGACCTATCCGCAGGACGTCGGTTTCGGGGCGGCGATCGCCAAGAAAACGGATGATTTTGTCGGGCGGCGATCGACCATGCGCCCCGAGGGGCTGCGCGAGGATCGCCGGCAGCTTGTCGGCCTGGAGATCACCGATGGCGGCGGTCCGCTCGAGACCGGCGCCCACGTGCTGCCGGGCGACGCAATCGAGCCGCGCGGCACCCAGGGCTGGGTCACCTCGAGCATCAATTCGCCGACTCTTGGCCGACCGCTGGCTATGGCGCTGGTCGAGCGCGGAACGCAGCGGCTGGGTGAAGCCGTCCGCGTGTGGGACCTGGACACGTGGCGCGAGGCAAAAATTGCCGATCCGCGCTTTTTCGATCCGGCAGGGAAGCGGATTCATGGCTGAGCATGATCAACAAATGGCCCTGCAGCGCAGGCCGCCGATCGCCGAGATCGTACGTCCCGACCTGATGCTGACGATGGAAAACGCAATCGGCATCGCCAAGCTCCAACTGCTCGAAGACAGGATGGATCACGACGTTGCCCATGTCGTGGGCATACCCGCTCCTTCAACAGGCACCCAGGTGGAAGCGGACGGCTTGACCGTTGCCTGGCTCGCTCCCGGCGAGTGGCTACTCCTGGGAGCAGAGGACCTCGTTGCGGCGCGGCTGCCGGAAATCGACGCCCGCAGCGGTGGCACGGCTCTCATCGTCGACGTAACCCATGCGCGTGTGTCGTTCCTCCTGACCGGCGCAAACGCGCGTGGCGCGCTGGCCGCCCACTGCCCGCTCGATTTCTGGCCGGCCGCCTTTCCGGTCAACACAGTCGCCCGCACTCTTCTCGGCGATACCGGCATGTTCATTGCCCGCCTGAAGGACACAGCGGATGGCCCCTGTTTTCGGGTGATCGTCGACCAGACGATGGGCACCTATGCCGCACGGATGATCGCCGGCCCGTCAATGCATCCTGGAGCCAGGCCGTGAGCAGCAATCTCGTCCTTCGTTTTCGTGCCGCGGATCGCCCCGGTATCGTCGCGCGCGTGGCTTCCCTGGTGGCGTCGCTTGGCGGCGACATTCGGGCAGCGGAAGTCTTTGGCGATCCGGATACGGGCGGCTTCTTCTGTCGCATGGAGCTTGGCAGCCCGATCGGGCGGGATGGGCTCACGGCGGAGCTTCAGCCGATCGCGAGCGAGCTTGGGCTGGAGTGGGACGTCAAGGACCTGGCGCAGAAGATGCGCGTGCTGATCGCGGTCTCGAAGTTCGGCCATTGCCTTGTCGATCTGATCCACAAGCAGGAAATCGGGCAACTGCCGATAGAGATCGTCGGCGTCGTCTCGAACCATGAGGCGATGCGCAAAACGGTCGAATGGCACGGCCTACGCTATCATCACCTGCCGATGTCGGATGGCAAGGAAGCGCAAGAGGCGCGTTTCCTGCAGATCATCCGCGAGACCGACACCGAACTGACGGTATTGGCGCGTTACATGCAGATCCTTTCGGACAGTTTCTCGGTCGCCCTGGACGGACGCTGCATCAACATCCACCACAGCTTTCTGCCAAGCTTCAAAGGCGCGAAACCCTATCATCAGGCGCATGCCCGCGGCGTGAAGATCATCGGCGCGACAGCGCATTTCGTGACCGCCGACCTCGATGAAGGCCCGATTATCGAACAGGACGTACGACGGGTGAGCCACGCGATCACCGCCGCCGAAATGGTGGCGATCGGACGCGAGATCGAGGCATCGGTTTTGAGTCGCGCGGTGCGCTGGCACGCCGAACACCGCATCTTTCCAAATGGAAACAAGACGGTGGTGCTCTGAGCAACCCATGCCGTCGCGATCTCGCTCCTGGGCAAGACGCCAAGCGCCGCCGCGCCATTTGCATCGGCCGCCCGCCGCCGCCGCTACTTCCCTCGCCACGTCGAGCGCAG
>Ga0136846_1226751_pt1 | contig 104214 bp, 94 predicted proteins | sample HopSoiMetagenom2_FD_96841 | JGI IMG/M metagenome (GOLD analysis project Ga0136846, IMG submission 96841) | Grasslands soil microbial communities from Hopland, California, USA - 2 Assembly 2016 (version 4) | ecosystem: Environmental > Terrestrial > Soil > Grasslands | place: USA: Hopland... | reverse complement strand
CGGCGCCGCTCGCCGGCGGCGGCGACGCGGAGGCGATCGGCGGCGGGGCGTCGCCGCCGACGCCGTCGAACACGCGCAGGTCGAGCACGCGATCGCCGTCGGGCCCGCGGAAGGTCGCCTGGCGCGGCTGCAGCGCGGCCAGCGTCCACTGCGGCGCGCTGTCGACCGCTTCGTTGAGCTTCACCCGCACCGGCGCGGCGCCGTCCGCGGTCGGACGCAGGATCGCGATCCGGGTGTCGCCGGCGATCAGCACGCTGGTCAGGGTGAAGTCGAAAGTGTTGGCCTTGGCCTCGTCGGCGGTGCCGCCGATCACGAATTTCTGCGGCCGCCGGTTCTCGGAGAAGATCGGGCGGTCGGCGATCGCGAGGTATTGCGCCGGCGGGCCGGGACGCTCGGCGGCGGGCAGTTTGGTCGCCGGCAGGCGCTGCGGTTCGACATCGTCCGGCAGCTTGCCCAGGCGGCCGCCGAGGCCGACCAGCGCGAACACCCACAGGCAGACCGCCCAGCCGGCGACGCCGGCCAGCAGCCAGGTGCGGGGACTGAGGCTATCGAGCCGCATCGCTGGTGCCTCCCGCGGCGGGCGCGACATAACCGTAGAGATCGAACGCCACGTCCAGGCCGCCGCCGACGGGCGCCTGGTCGGGGGAGAAGAAGAAGCGCTGCGCGGTGACGTTGAGGTTGTCCACGAACAGCCGCGGCGAACCGCTTTCCAGCGAATGCAGCACCGCCGCCAGTTCCGGGGTGCCGCACTGCAGCCGGACCTGCACCACCGCGCGCTGGAAGCGCTCCTTGCGCGGGTCGGTCAGCGGCGAACGGTTCTGGATCGCGCAGCTCCGGTTCTTGGGACTGGCCTCCTGGACCGCGGTCTCCAGGCGCTGGATCAGCGCCGCGGTCGCAAGTTCGGTGCTGCCCTCGGCCATGAATCCGGGCAGGCGCGCGGCCTGTTCGCGGACATCGCCCAGACGCTTGCGGATCTCCGGCGCCTGCGCCAGCGTCGCGCGGGCGCGGGCGTCGCGCTCCTTCAGATCGTCGATGCGTTCCTGCAGGTCCAGCATCGGCACCGTCCACCACGGATGGATCAGCGCGAAGTACGCCACCAGCACCACGCCGGCGAGCAGGCCGAGCGCGATCCAGCGCTCGCGCGGCGGGACGGTCGCGGTCGAAGTCGCGCTCGAACTCGCGGTCCTCGAAGTCGCGGTCGCGGTCATGGCGCGCCCTCCGTCTCCGCGCCGGCGGCGCCCGCGGGCCTGGCGCCCTTCTTCGGCGCCCCGGCGATGGTGAGGTCGGCGACCAGCGTGAAGCGATCCTTGCCCTTGCCCGGATCGGGCATCAGCGCGCCGGTGAGGTTCATCGCGTGCCACAGCTTGGAGGACTGCAGCCGTTCGACCAACTGCGGCGCCTGCGAGCTGAGGCCGATGATCATCAGGTGATCGCCTTCGATCGAGACCTTCTCGACGTAGGTGTCGTCGGGCAGGCGGCGGGTCAGCTCGTCCAGCACCTCGACCGTGGTCGGACGGCCGTTGCGGGTCTGCTGCAGGAAGCGCAGGCCCTCGACCAGATCGACCAGTTGCTTCTTCTCGGCGGACACCTTGCGCGCCTGCTGGCCGCGCTGCTTCGCCTCGAGCTCGAGGGCGTCGGCGGCCTGTTCGCGGTTGGCGCGGATCTGCCACAGCCCCGCGGCCGCGGCGGCGAGGGCGATCACGACCAGGCCGGCGTTCCAGGCCGCGCGCGGGTCGCGGCGGTGGCGGCGGCGCGCGCCCGGCAGCAGGTTCACGCCCAGCGGCAGGCCGTCGGCGCCGGCGATGTCGACCCCGGCGAGGGTCGCGGCCAGCGGTTCGCCCAGCGCGGCCAGCGCCGCCTCCAGGGCCGTGCGCGGGACCACCACCAGTTCGGCGTCGACCTGGCCGTCGCCGCGACGCCCGACCAGGCGCGCGTCGTGATGCACGTCCTCGGCCGAGAAGGGCGTCTGCCGGTCGATCTCGAACCCGAGCACGTCGTGCAGGCGGTCCGCGGCGGCGGCCGGGAGGGTGAGCCGGCGGCGCAGGCCGGCGGCGGCGGGCAGGACCAGCCAGCGCGGCAGGCCGGCGATGCGCGGCGACAGCATCCGCGCCAGCGGATCGACCGGCGCCCCGGCGACCGCTTCCTGCGGCAGTTCGGCCAGCGGACGCACCGGCGCCTCGCCGGGCTGGGCCGGGAGGGTGAGCGACAGCGCGACGGTGTCGCCGCGGGCCTCCAGCAGCAGGCGCTGCTGGGCCAGGCCGAAGACCGCGCGCATCCGCGGCGGCAGCCAGCTCCCGAGGGCGTTCAGCCACCAGCTCCAGAACCCGCGCAGCCCCGGCCAGGCGCGACCGAGACCGGCCTGCGGCAGTCGGGGGAGCGCCCGGGCGGGCGTCGCATTGTCGGCGGGAGTGCTCAGAACCTGTCCTCGTTCGATCGACGCGCGGCGCCCGCGGGGCGCCTCACGCACACAAGACCCCGCGGGTCCCGAAAGGTTCGGGCCCCCGGTTCGGATACGGTGCGGGCCCGCGACGGACCCTGGCCACGGCGGCGCGGTCCCGGGCTCATCGCACGATGGCGCCTTCTTCCCAGCGCAGCGGCGTGTAGGCCGAGCCCGGGAGCCCGCTGTTGCCGGCGCGCACCACGGCGCGAAGCACCGAGACGCGACCGCCACGCAACCGCGCCCGGCTGTCGATACTATACGTGCCCGTGCCCGCACCGACGAGCGCCGCCGCCTCGCCGGGCTGGCGCGGACGCAGGCGCTCGGCGAGGGCGCGATCCGCATCGACGCCCATCGCCTGCAGCACCTTGGCGTCGGCGTACTGCTCGTTCGGCCGCCCCTGGCCGCTGTAGACGGTGAGGTGCGGGGCCAGCTTCTCGAACAGTTCCGGGGTCATCCCCAGCACCAACTGGACCTCGGCCACGGTCTCGAACGGCGCGTCCTTGGCGCCGTAGGGCAGCCCGGCGCCGGCGTAGTCGCTGTCCTCGGCGCCGCCCTCGGCCTGGGTGAGGCTGTCCGGATCGCGCCAGTCGATGATCGCCGCCGCCAGCTTGCGCGCGGGCGTGCGCTCGACGCCCTCCGCCTGCATCAGCCCCGCCAGCAGGTCGAGATCGGTGGCGTTGAGATCGATCTTCCCGGACTCGTCGGTGATCTTCACCTTCACCTCGGCGTCGCCGTAGCGCCAGTCGTAGTCGCGGCCGTCGGGCAGCCACTGCCGGGTCTGGTCGAGGTCGACCACGCGGGTCATCGCGTATTCGAGGCCGGCGCGGGCGGCTTCGTCGGCGACCACGCCGTCGCTCAGCGTCCGCCCCTGCAGGTATTCGACCCGCGCGGCCATCGCGAACGCGCCGACCACCGCGGTCAGCAGCGCGATCAGCCAGATCACCAGCAGCAGCGCCGCGCCGGACGCGGTGCGGCGGCGACGGCATGCCCCATGGCGGCATGACCCGCGGCGGCGCGGCGCGGCCATCTGCGCGGCCATCAGTAGGGCACCTGCGAGAAGCCGCCGTAGCTGGCGGCCTGCGGCAGCGAGACCACGATCGGCGGCCAGCGCGCGCCGTCGCCGTCGACGATCTCGACCTTCACCTGCAGCGGCAGGCGGTCGCTCTGCTCCCAGCGGTCGGTCCACTCGGCCATGCGCAGTTGGGTATCCAGCGCGCGGTAGCGGATCCTGACCTCGCGCAGGCCGCCGACCAGCGCTTCCGGCGGCCGCGGGTTGGTCTCCTCGACGACCTTGTTCGCCAGCACGGTCGAGAACTGCACCTCCAGGCGCAGGCCCTGCCCGCCCGGATCGCGGACGACCGCGATGTCGTGCAGGTGCGGTCCGCCGCGGCCGAGGTAGGCCGGCAGGTCGGCGACGAAACGCAGGCGGTCGGGTTCGCCGAGGAACCGCGACGGCATGCCGCTGGCCGCATCCATGTCGTAGCCCACCGGCAGCGCGGAGGCGATGCGCTTGCGCAGGAAGCCCTCGACCGCGCGCATGCGCTCGTTGCGCTGCGCCCGCTGTTCGCCCCGGGTCGCGGCGGCGGAGGCGGCGCGCAGGGTGGCGAAGGCGAGAGTCATGGCCGCGGCCAGCAGCACGGTCGCGACCAGCAGTTCGATCAGGGTGAAACCGCGCGCGGCGAGGCGGCGGCGATTCACGGCACCACCCCCGCGGCGTTGAGATCGGTGGGCGTGACCAGCCGCAGCGAGTGGATCGCCAGCGTCTGCCGCGGCCCGCCGTCGCCCCAGCGCAGCACCAGGTCCAGTTGCATGAGCTGCGGCGCGCCCAGGAGCTGCTCCTGCTTCGGCGGCGCGGTGGGATCGCGCCACGGCGAGACGTCGAGTTCCCAGCGATAGCGCCCGTCCTCGAGCTGCCCCTGCCTGTGCCCGGGGGTCAGCGCTTCGCCGACGCCGGCCTGGTCCAGCAGCGACTGGGCGTGCAGCGCGGCGCGGCCGTATTCGTCGGACAGCCGGACCTGTTTGCTGGCGTTGGTCATCGCGCCGAGCAGCAGGCTCAGCGCCAGCGCGAGCAGCGCGAACGCCACCACGACTTCGATCAGCGTATAGCCGCGCGCGGGACCGCCGCGCAGGGGCGCGCGAGGCAAGGGACGCACGGGGCGCGGGGATGGGCGCGGGCTCATCGCCCGGCCTCGCCGCGGTGCAGGGACACTTCGCCGGTCAGCCAGGCCACGTCCACGTTCCACACCGCGCGATCGTGCCGGAGCTGGATGCGGCCGCCGGTGGAGGCGCCGTCCTCGAAGAACAGGATCACGCCTTCGCCGCGCTTCTCCTGCACCTGGCGCACGCCGATGAACTTCACCTCCAGCGACGACGGCAGCTCGCCGTCGTGGTTCTTCGCGCCGGTCCAGGCGCGCTTGTCGGGAGTGACGGTGAAGCGCTGCACGGTGCCGGTGGCGATCGCCTGCGCGCGGGCGAAGCGCAGTTCGGAAGCGATCTGCTTGGCCGCCGAGCGCATGCGGAGGCCGTCGATGCCGCCGTTCATGGCGCCGACCGTCAGCAGCGTCAGCGCCGCGATCAGCGTCAGCACCACCAGCATCTCGACCAGCGTGAAGGCCGCCGCGGCGGGCGGCCGTGAGGGGCGTCGGAAGCGACGGGAGCGCATGCGTCGACGCCCGGAGCGAACGCCCCGCGCTTACTGCTCGTAGTGCAGGTCGGCGTCGACGCTGGTGCCGCCGGCCTTGCCGTCCTTGCCGTAGCTGATCAGGTCGAACGGACCGTCCTGCCCGGGCGCGGCGTACTGCAGCGGATGGTTGAACGGGTCCTTGAGCTGTTCCTTCTTCACGTACGGACCCAGCCAGCCGCTGGCCTGCGGGTCGGTGACCAGATCCTCCAGCGAGCGCGGGTAATCGCCGACGTCCGAGTTGTACTGCTCGATCTGCGCGGCGACCTGGTTGAGCTGGGTCTTCGCCAGCTTGTACTTGGCCTTGTCGCTGTTGCTGAAGATGGTGCCGCCGATCACCGCCATCACCGCGCCGATCAGCACGATCACGATGATGATCTCGATCAGGGTCATGCCGGCCTGCGAGCGGCGCGGGGCGGGGCGGCGGAAGGGGCGGGCATGGCGCATGGCGTTCATTCCATTCAGTAAGGTGGAGTCGCGAAAGCCACCGGATTATAGGCCGGGGCCACGGCGGGGTCGGTCACAGCGAGCCGGTCAACTGGTACATCGGCAGCAGCACGGCCATGATCACGAAACCGATCACCAGCGCGAGGACGATGGTGATGACCGGCACCATCAGCGCGAGCATGCGGTCCAGCGCCTGCCCGGTCTCGGCCTCGAAGGTGTCGGCGGTCTTCAGCAGCATCGTGTCGAGCGCGCCGGATTCCTCGCCGACCTGGATCATCTGCAGCGCCAGGCGCGGGAACCGTTTGCCCTTGCCCAGCGCGGCCGACAGGCCGATGCCGTTCTTGACGTCCCCGGCAGCAGCTTCGACATCGGCGATCAGCGCCTGGTTCCCGAGAATGCGCCCGCCGATGCCCAGCGCGGTCAGCAGCGGCACGCCGTTGCGCAGCAGGGTGCCCATGGTCCGCGCCAGCCGCGCGGTCTCCATCCGGGCCACGATCGAGCCGGCGAGCTTGCGCTGCAGCAGCCATTCGTCGAACTTCGCCCGGAACGCCGGTTCGCGGAGCTTGCGGAAGAACAGCCAGGCGCCGGCGGCCGGCAGCGCCACCAGCAGCCACCACCAGTCGTGCACGACCTGGCCGAGCGCCAGCACCATCCGCGAGAACAGCGGCAGCTCGGTGTCCAGGTTCTCGTACATCGCCGAGAACTGCGGCACCACGTAGCCGAGCAGGAACAGCAGCGAGAACCCGACCATCGTCATCAGGATCGCCGGATAGATCAGCGCGTTGATCACCCGTCCGCGCAGCGCGCGGCTGCGTTCGAGGTACTCGGCCAGCCGCTGCAGGGTGTCGTGCAGGCTGCCGCCGGCCTCGCCGGCGCGGATCATGTTCACGTACAGGCGCGAGAACGCGCCGTGCTGCCGCTCCAGCGCCACCGACAGCGAGGTGCCGCCGCGGACCGCGTCGCGGATGTCGGAAATGGTGCGCCGGGCGCCCTCGTCCTCCGGCAGCTCCAGCAGGATCGTCAGGGCGCGATCCAGCGGCTGGCCGGCGCCGAGCAGGGTCGCCAGTTGCTGGGTGAACTGGACCAGGCGCGCGCCGGCGAACGGCTTGGGCTTGAACAGGCTGCGCAGCGCCAGGCCGTCGCCGCCGCCCGCGGGCCGGGCCTCCATCGGCAGGTGGCCCTGCTCCTGCAAGCGCAGCACGACCTCGGCGTCGCTGGCGGCTTCCATCTGGCCGTCCAGGACCTCGCCGCGGGCGTTCAGGGCTTTGTAGCGGTACAGGGGCATGGCGTCCGATCGGCCGTGGAATGGGCCCCGTCGGCGAACGACGGGGTCCGGCAGCATATCGGCCGCCGTCCCCGAATGGGAGCCTCCGCGGCGGCGAAGGTTCCCTGCGCGGGCCTCAGCCGCCGGATGCGGCGCTCTTCGCAGGCGCGGCCGGCGTCCCGCCCTGGGGCGTCCCGGCGGCGGCCGGCTGCGCCGGATCCTGCGTGGGCGGCGGCGCCCACTGCAGCAGCGAATTGCGGATGACTGCGACGGTCGCGTCGACCTTGGCCGGATCGATCGCCTTGTTGCGGTTGGCCCGGTAATAGCTGATGAAATCGGGCTGGTTGCAGGCGAACAGGCCGACGCACATCACCTTCATCATCCGCGAACCACGCGCGCAGTCGTACCCGGAGGTGCAGGCGACGAGCATCCACGCCTGCGATCCGATCACGTTGTCGAAGGCCATCGCCTCCTCAGGCTGCGACCAGGTGTCGCGCATCCGCGGCAGCAGCGACACCATCTCGAACAATGCGTCCGGATCGCCGGTGTTGGCGATCTCCTCGATGAAATAGCGCATCCGCGCCTCGCTGATCCGCGCGGAGGTGCGATTGATGTAGCGCATCTGCGCGGTCAGGTCGCCGGCCTTGGCGCTGCTGTGCAGCCAGTAGACGGCCGCCTGCGGGTTCTTGCCGAGGTCGGCGTCGGCCTGCACGCACATGCGGCGGAAATCGTCGAACACGCCCCGGATCGCGGCCTTGGAATGCAGGTCCGCGCTGCTGAGCCGCGCCAGCATCTTCATGTTGTTGCTGAGCGGCCCCCGGAAGGCCAGGCAGTCCTCGTAGACCTCCGAGAGCCGGCGCTGCGCGACCGGGTCGCCGTCGATCGCCGCCTGCCGGATCTCCACGTAGCTGGCCTCGCGCCACCAGTGGCGATTCTTCTCGACCGCGGCCCGCACCGCTTCGGCGCGCTGTTCCGGCGTCAGCTTCTTCGAATGCTGGACCGGCTGCACATCGTCGGTGCCGGCCTCGTCCCGATCCCGGATCAGCCACCAGCCGATCCCGAGCAGCCCGACGACGACGACGACCGCGATCACGGCCAGGATTCCCTTCTTCATGCCCCCACCTCGGTGAATGTCCGCGGGCGCCCCCCGCGCGGTGCCGCTCTGCCGGCGGCGATCATGCCACGGATGCCGGGGTCGCCGGCGGTCGACGACGGCGCGCCGCGACCCGGGTCAGGCATCCTCGGTGACCCGCAGGACCTCTTCGATCGTGGTCAGCCCGGCCATCGCCTTGACGATGCCGTCCTCGTACATGGTCCGCATCCCGGCGGCGCTGGCCAGTTGCTCCAGTTCGCCCATGCCGGCATGGCGCATCACCGCGCGCCGGATCTCGTCGTTCATCACCAGGAACTCCATGATGGTGGTCCGGCCGAGATAGCCGCTGGGCGCGATCGCCGACCCGCGCGCGTGGTACAGGTGGATGGTGCCCTGCGGCTGGTAGCGGCGCAGGCCGAATTTCTCGATCTCCTCCGGCGTGGCCTCGTAGCGCTCGGCGTGGGTCGGCTCCAGCCGGCGCACCAGACGCTGGGCGAGGATGCCGTTGATGGTCGAGGTCAGCAGGTAGTCCTCGACGCCCATGTCGAGCAGGCGGGTGATGCCGCCGGCGGCGTTGTTGGTGTGCAGGGTGCTGAGCACCAGGTGGCCGGTGAGCGCGGACTGGATCGCGATCCGGCACGTCTCCAGGTCGCGCATCTCGCCGATCATGATGATGTCCGGATCCTGGCGGACGATGCTGCGCAGGGCGTGCGAGAAATCCAGGCCGATCTGCGGCTTGGCCTGGATCTGGTTGATGCCCTCGATCTGGTATTCGACCGGGTCCTCGACGGTGATGATCTTCACGTCGGGCGTGTTGAGCTTGCTCAGCGCGGTGTACAGGGTGGTGGTCTTGCCCGAGCCGGTCGGGCCGGTGACCAGCAGGATGCCGTGCGGCTGGTCCAGCACCTTCTGGAACTGCGGCAGGAATTCGTCGGTGAAGCCGAGCTTGTGGAAATCGAAGACCACGGTCTCGCGGTCGAGCAGGCGCATCACCACCGATTCGCCGTGCGCGGTCGGCACCGTGCTCACGCGCAGGTCCAGCTCCTTGCCCTGCACCCGCAGCATGATCCGGCCGTCCTGCGGCAGGCGGCGCTCGGCGATGTTGAGCTTGGCCATGATCTTCACGCGCGAGATGACCGCGGCGGTGAGGTTGGCCGGCGGGCTCTCGCCCTCCTCCAGCACGCCGTCGATGCGGTAGCGCACCTTCAGCCGGTTCTCGAACGGCTCGATGTGGATGTCCGACGCGCGCAGTTCGACCGCGCGCTGGATGATCAGGTTGACCAGGCGGATGACCGGCGCCTCGGAGGCGAGGTCGCGCAGGTGTTCGACGTCGTCGACGTCGCCGGACTCGCCCTCGGCGGTCTCCACGATCGCGCCCATCGCGCTGCGGCCCTGGCCGTGCCAGCGCTCGATCAGGTCGCCGATCTCCGAGCGCAACCCGACCAGCGGCCGGACCTCGCGCTGGCTGGCGAGCCGGATCGCGTCGCGCACGTACGGATCCTGCGGGTCCGCCATCAGCACGTCCACCCGGCCGGGCGCTTCGGCCACCGGCACCGCGGCGAACTGCTTCATGAACTTGAGGCTGAGATCGATGCCCTCCGGTGGCAGGTCGGGCAGTTCCTTGACCGCCAGCAGCGGCAGCCCCAGCACCTCGGCGCAGGTTTCGGCGTGGTCGCGTTCGGACACCAGGCCGAGGCGGGCGATCAGCGCCAGCAGTTCGCCGCCGGTGTCCTCCTGGACGCGCTGGGCGCGGGCCAGGTCGGCCTCCTTCAGCCGGCCCTTCTCGACCAGCGCCGCGACCACGCGGTCGCCGTCGGCCAGCGGGGGCGGCGCGGGAGCGTCGGTCGGATCCACCACGGCAGCGTTCACCTGCATCGTCCTCCGTTCTGGCCAACATCGGTGGGCTGGCGCGGGGCGTTACTGTAACCCGTCGCCGGAAACGAAGCGCGCCGCCCGAGGGCGGCGCGTTCGCTGTTCCATCCCAGGACCCGTTCCGTCGGGTCCGGCCATTGGGACCGCCCGTCCGCGGGGAAGTTCCCGACCCGGCGACGGCCCCGGCCCGGCGCTCAGCGCGCCCCGATCACCATCCGGCTCTCCGGCTGCGGCGCGTCCGGCGCCGTCGCCTCCCGGGTCCGCGTCGCCTCGGCCATCCGCGAACTCTGGTCCAGCGTCTGCGTCGTCGCCTGGGTGTAGTCGATGTAGGCGTTCTTCGAGGCCGGGCTGGTCGGGTCGCCCTGCACCGCCACCAGCAGCGTCTGGTTGCCGCTCGCGGCGTTGGTCCTGGCGATGTGGTCGATCGCGCTCAGCCCGCTCGCGCGCGCGTCCGCGGTGACCGCAGCCGCCGCGCGCTCCATCTCCTCGCGCGACTTGAACCCGCCGCCCGGGCCGAGCTGCTCGAGGTTCGCCAGCGCCTGGCGATACATCGCGTTGTCCGGATGCCGGGGGTCGGCCATCGACGGCTTGTCGGCCTGCGACGGCTGCGGCGGCTGGGTCTGGCCGCTGGTCGACGGCGGTGGCGTCGTCGACGACGGCTGCTCGGCCGACGGGGTCCGCGAAGCGCCGTCGACGACCGGGCCGGTGACCCGGCCGTCCGCGGTGATCTTCGGGTCGAACTTCACCGCCTCGCCGAGCTTCTCCAGCGTCGCCCGGTCGGCCGTCCCGGTCTGCGGCAGGCCGTGGGACGTCTGGAACTTGCGCACCGCCTCCCGGGTGTTGTCGCCGTAGTCGCCATCGACCTTCAGCGGCTTGCCGTTGCTTCCGGTCAGGCCGAGCTGGTTGAGGTTTTCCTGGAGGCCGCGGACGTCGGGGCCCTTCTCGCCCGGCTGGAGCTGGCCGTCCGCCGCCGCGTGGCGGGTCATGCCCTTCTCGACCAGGCGCAGCGTCTCCTTGTCGGCGACGCCGGTGGCCTTCAGCCCGTTCTCGCGCTGGAACTGTTCCACCGCCTCGCGGGTGTGGTTGCCGAAATCGCGGTCGGTCGCGAGTTTCTTCCCGGCCGCATCGGTGTAGCCGAGGTCGTTCAGCCGCTTCTGCAGGTGCTCCACGTCGGCGCCCTTGTCGTGCAGCTTCAACTCGCTGCGGGCCTGCGGATTCGCCGCCGGCGCATCCACCTGCTTCGCGCCGTTGAGGTAGGGCATGGGATCGACGCGCACGCCGTCCTTCCTGATCTCGAAGTGCAGGTGGGTGTCGCCCGCGCGCGGCGTGTTGCCGGAGCGGCCCATCGTGCCGATCACCTCCACGTCCTCCGGCACCTTCTGGCCGACCTTGGCGTACATCTTGTCGAGGTGCATGTAGGTCGAAGTCAGGCCGTTGCCGTGATCGATCACGATCATGTTGCCGGCGTCGCCGTTGTTGGGCTTGACCGCGATCACCCGGCCCGGCATGAACGATTCGATCGGATCGCCGACCTTGCCCTGGATGTCGACGCCGCCGTGCCTGTGGTCGCCGCGGGGCGTGCCGAACTCGCCGCGGCCCTCGCCGGGCTTGTCGGCCTTGTTGATGTTGTGGTTGCCCGGCGCCGGCCAGTTGACGCCATTGCGGGCGGGTTCGGGCGTGTCGGTCGTCTTCGCCGGGTTCGGCGTCTGCGCCTGCCCGGTCATGCCGCGGGCCTCGGTGGCGTATTTCTGGTAGTCGTCCATGAAATTGCCCATCCGGGCATAGGCTTCGGCCAGCGTCACGCTGCCGTTGCCGTAGAGCGACGCGTTGCCGTGGATGACCTTCGAGGACAGGATCGCATCGACGCGCTGGTTCGGATTGTTCTTCAACGCCGTCAGGAACGCGGTGCCGTCCTTGTCGCCGAGGTTGTGCAGGGCATAGACATTGGCGTCCGGATCGCGGCCGCCCAGGCGAGCGCCCTTCTCGACGTTCTCGCGCGTGAACTCCGCCAGCATCGCCGCCTGCAATCGCGGGTTGTCGCGGATGGCCGGCGCATTGGTCTGGGCGATGGACAGTTTGTCGGCATCGGGGACGCCGTATTTCTCGCCGTACTTGTGGATCATCCTGTTCCAGGTGTCGTCCAGGAACTGGCCGTACCCGTAGGCGGACGAGATCGCCATCTTCCCGTCCCACTGGCGCACCGTGTTGTTTTCCGGCTTGGTGACCGCGATCGGCTGGGCGTGGGAGTTGTACTTCGATTCGAACCCCGCGATCTTCACCATGATCTCGGGATCGACGCCCGCCCTTTTCGCGGCGTCCACCAGAATCTGCTTCGATGCGTCCCAGCGTTCGTCGATCTTGCTGCCAGCCATGAAATGCCCCTTTCCCGTTGAAGTGCGTTGATTGCGGAATCAGAAATCGCCGATGCCCGCGTACATCCCCTTGGCGCGGTCGAATTCGACGGTGCGTTCCCCGACCTTGCGGTCGCCCCGGTATTTCTCGACCCGCAGCGGGTACGCGTCGCGTTGCGGGTCGTCGGAGATCACCGCGATCCTGTATTCGACGTCCTGGGCATCCTCGCGGATGTCCGGAATGTCGCTGATGTCCTTGAAGCCCTGGCCGCTGGGCGCGACGATCTCGTGGTCCGAGACGATGACGCCCTGCCACATGCCGCCGCTGGTGAAGGTCCAGCCGTAGGTTTCCCTGCCCAGCCGCACGAACGTCGCATCCTCGCAGCCGCAGCCGCCCGCGGTGCCGAAGGGCATGCCCTTCTCCGATCCGAGCAGGGTCCAGCGGCCGTCGGGGGACACCGACAGCCGGAACGCCGCCATCAGCCCCGGATCCGGCGCGGCATACGCATAGTCCGGGTTGCCGCGGATGTCCGTCGCGTTGGAGGCATGGAAATAGACCGTCGGGCCCGACGCGGTCGCCACTTCCCGGGCAGGATGCGGCCGCATGCAGTAGGCGAGTTCGTCCTGTTGCGTTTCGAACGCATACGTCCAGCACCCGTGCTCGGCATCGCGGGCGCCGGGGTATGCCTGGTCCATGACTTCGGTGACGATGCGCTCGAGGTCCGCCGGCGCGAGTGCCGGCTGCGCCGACGGCTGCGGCGCTTGCGCGGAGGCTGCAGGCGGTTGCGCCGCCGACTGCGCGGCGGGCCCGGATGCCGGCTGCGCCGCGGGCGCCGGTTCCTGGCGGCAACCGGGCAGCGTGACGACGCTGGCCAGCGCCAGCACGCATGCGACGAGACGGTATCGGATCGGGGTATTCATGACGGGAGACGGCTTCCATGAGGGCAAGGAAGCGTGAGCATCTGTCGGCGCATGACAAAACGCCAGCCGCCGGACGCGGTGCGCCATCGACGGAATCCGGGGGCAGATATCGAAGGGCGTCGGCCGGAAGCGGCCGCGACGCGACAGGAGGACGGACACGGCGCTCCGGGGCGTGCTGACGCCGGGAGGTCGGTCGGGCCGGGAGACGAAGCCGCCCGGCATGTACATGTCCAAGGACATGGATCGGCAGTGGCCACTGCCCGCAGTCTCGTATCAGCCATGCAACACCCGAATGGATACGATCGATCAAGTTGTAGGCGTCACGCGCGCCCGGAGGCACTGTGACGTGGCGCAATGTTTAACACATCGGTCCGCCGGCGCACCAGCGGTCCCGACGAACGGCGCAGCTCGCAGGGCCGGCCGCCGGGGCCGGCCGCGCGTTCAGCGCACCTCGGCGACCTCCACCCCGTCCAGACCCGCGGCCAGGGTGCGGGCGTCGCCGCCCTGAGCGAGCTTGATCTTCAGCCGCACCTCGTTCTGCGAGTCGGCGTAGCGCAGCGCGTCCTCGTAGGTGATCTCGCCGGCCTGGTACAGCTCGAACAGGGCCTGGTCGAAGGTCTTCATGCCGAGGTTGGTGGATTCCTTCATCACTTCCTTCAGCTTGTGGATCTCGCCGTCGCGGATGTAGTCCTGCACCAGCGGGGTGCCGAGCAGGATCTCCATCGCGACCTTGCGGCCCTTGCCGTCCGGGGTCGGGATGAGCTGCTGCGCGACCACGCCCTTCATGTTCAGCGAGAGGTCCATCAGCAACTGGCTGCGGCGATCCTCGGGGAAGAAGTTGATGATGCGGTCCATCGCCTGGTTGGCGTTGTTCGCGTGCAGCGTGCACAGCACCAGGTGGCCGGTTTCCGCGAAGGCGATGGCGTAGTCCATGCCCTCGCGGGTGCGCACCTCGCCGATCATGATCACGTCCGGCGCCTGGCGCAGGGTGTTCTTCAGCGCGTTCTCCCAACTGTCGGTGTCGATGCCGATCTCGCGCTGGGTGATGATGCAGCCCTCATGCTTGTGCACGAATTCGATCGGGTCCTCGATCGTGATGATGTGGCCGGTCGAATTCTGGTTGCGGTAGCCGATCATCGCCGCCAGCGAGGTCGACTTGCCGGTGCCCGTGGCGCCGACGAAGATGATGATGCCGCGCTTGGTCATCGCCAGGGTCTTGATGATCGGCGGCAGCGCCAGCTCCTCGACCGTCGGGATCTTCGACTCGATCCGGCGCAGCACCATGCCGACCTGGTTGCGCTGGTAGAAGCAGCTCACGCGGAAACGGCCGACGCCGGACACGCCGATCGCGAAGTTGCACTCGTGGGTCTTCTCGAACTCCTCGCGCTGCGCCGGGGTCATCACGTTCAGCACCAGGTCGCGGCTCTGCTGCGGGGTCAGCGCGTTCTGGGTGATCGGCTGGATCTTGCCGTGGACCTTCATCGCCGGCGGCATGCCCGCGGTGATGAACAGGTCCGACGCCTTCTGGTGCGCCATCAGCTTGAGGAAGGAGGTGAAGTCGATGGTGCTCATGCGGTGCTCCGGGGCGTGGACTCGTCGTTCGGCGTCGCGCGGGGGCGGACGTCACTCGAACAGGCGCTTGTCCTTGGCGTAGCTCTTGGCCTGCTGGCGGGTGATGAGGCTGCGCTTGACCAGGTCCTGCAGATGCTGGTCGAGGGTCATCATGCCGAAGTTCTGGCCGGTCTGGATCGACGAATACATCTGCGCGACCTTGTCCTCGCGGATCAGGTTGCGGATGGCGGGGGTGCCGACCATGATCTCCCACGCCGCGGTGCGGCCGCCGCCGACCTTCTTCAGCAGCGCCTGCGAGATCACCGCGCGCAGCGATTCGGACAGCATCGAGCGCACCATCGGCTTCTCGCCGGCGGGGAACACGTCGATGATGTGGTCGATGGTCTTCGCGGCCGAGCTGGTGTGCAGGGTGCCGAACACCAGGTGGCCGGTCTCCGCGGCGGTCAGCGCCAGGCGGATGGTCTCGAGGTCGCGCAACTCGCCGACGAGGATGTAGTCGGGGTCTTCGCGCAGCGCCGAGCGCAGCGCCTCGTTGAAGCCGTGGGTGTCGCGGTGGACCTCGCGCTGGTTGATCAGGCACTTCTGCGAGGTGTGGACGAATTCGATCGGGTCCTCGACGGTGAGGATGTGCGCGTATTCGCTCTTGTTGATGTGGTCGATCATCGCCGCCAGCGTGGTCGACTTGCCCGAGCCGGTCGGGCCGGTGACCAGGATCAGGCCCTGCGGCTGGTCCATCAGCTCGCGGAAGATCGGCGGCGTGGCCAGGTCCTCCAGGGTCAGCACTTCCGAGGGAATCGTCCGGAACACGGCGCCGGCGCCGCGGTTCTGGTTGAAGGCGTTGACGCGGAAGCGGGCGAGGCCCGGGATCTCGAACGAGAAGTCGCACTCGAGGAATTCCTCGTAGTCGCGGCGCTGCTTGTCCGACATGATGTCGTAGACCAGCGAATGGACCTGCTTGTGGTCCAGCGCCGGGATGTTGATCCGGCGCACGTCGCCGTCGACCCGGATCATCGGCGGCAGGCCGGCGGACAGGTGCAGGTCCGAGGCCTTGTTCTTGACCGAGAATGCCAATAGTTCGGCGATATCCATGCGTGCTCCCCGCGGTGCGATGTCGTGCGGGTCGCGTGGACCCGGGATGCGGCCGAGTATAGCCCCGCACTCCGGATTTGCACCGGGGGCCGCGGCGGCGCCCAGGCCGTACACTGCACGGCGTCCGCATCGTTCCGCGACGCCCGTCGCACCGCCGCGCAAGACCCCGCCACACCCGCCCTCGCCATGTCCGCACCGCCCCTGTCTCCCTCGATCGTTCCCGCACTCGACGCCCTCCTCGCCGGCATGGCCGCGGCCGCCGCCGGCGGTCCGCCCGCGCGGCTGCTCGCGGTCAGCAAGACCCAGCCGGCCGACGCGGTCGCGCGGGTGGCCGCCGCCCTGCGCGCGCGCCCGTCCGCGGGGCCGCTGGCGTTCGGCGAGAACTACGTGCAGGAGGCGCTGGAGAAGCAGCCGGCGCTGGCCGGGCTGGGCATCGAGTGGCATCTCATCGGCCACCTCCAGTCGAACAAGGCGAAGGACGCCGCGGCCGCGTTCGACTGGGTGCAGACGGTCGACCGCGAGAAGCTGGTCGAGGCGCTGGCCAGGCACCGCGCGCCCGGGCAGCGGCCGCTGAACGTGCTGATCCAAGTGAACATCGACGACGAGGCCAGCAAGCACGGCTGCCGGCCGGAGGACGTGGACGCCCTGGCCAACGCCATCGTCGCGCGGCCGCAGCTCGCGCTGCGCGGGCTGATGGCGATCCCCGCCCCCGATCCCGACATGGACCGCCGGCGCGCGGCGTTCCGGCGCATGCGCGGCCTGTTCGACGCCCTCGCCGCCCGCCACCCCGGCATCGACACCCTGTCGATGGGGATGAGCGAGGACTACGCCCTCGCCATCGCCGAGGGCGCGACCCTGGTCCGCGTCGGCAGCGCCCTGTTCGGCGCCCGCCCGCCCAAATCCCCCACCGCCACAGCCCCGGAGCCCGCATGACTTCCGCTTCCCAGATCGCCTTCATCGGCGGCGGCAACATGGCCCGCAGCCTGATCGGCGGCCTGATCGCCCGCGGCGTCGCGCCTGGCGCGATCCGCGTCTCCGAGCCCGTCGACGCCCTGCGCGAGGGATTGGCGCGCGACTTTGGCGTCGCCACCACCGCCGACAACGCCGAGGCCGCGGCGCCCGCCGGCTTGTGGGTGCTGGCGGTCAAGCCGCAGGTGATGCGCGCGGTCTGCGCGGCGCTGGCGCCGCTGGCGCAGCAGGCGCGTCCGCTGGTGGTGTCGATCGCCGCGGGCATCACCGCCGCGCAACTGCAGCGCTGGCTGGGCGGCGGCGTCGCCGTGGTCCGGACCATGCCGAACACGCCCGCCCTGCTCGGCGCCGGGGTCACCGGCCTGTTCGCCAGCCGCGAGGTGGACGCCGCCGGCCGCACCCGGGCCGCCGAGCTGCTGGCCAGCGCCGGCAAGACCGTCTGGATCGACGACGAGGCGAAGATGGACGCCGTCACCGCCACTTCCGGCAGCGGCCCGGCCTACGTCTTCCTGCTGGCCGAGGCGATGCAGGCCGCCGCCGAGGCCGAGGGCCTGCCGGCGGAGGCCGCGCGCACGCTGGTGCTGGAAACGGTGCTCGGCGCCGCACGGATGCTCACCGAATCGGGCGAGCCGGCCGCCGAACTGCGCCGTCGCGTCACCTCGCCGGGCGGCACCACCCAGGCCGCGGTCGAGACCTTCGAGGCCGGCGGCCTGCGCACGCTGGTCGCCGCGGCCATCCGCAACGCCACCGAACGCGGACGCCAGTTGTCCGCCGCCAACGACTGAGTCCCCGCCATGCGCCCGACCGCCCTCGCCCTGTCCCGTCTCGCCCCGCTCTGCCTGGCCGCGCTGTGCCTGGCGCTCTCCGCCTGCGGCGGCGACAAGCCCAAACCGGCGCGAGTGCTGGACCAGCCGCAGGAAGCCGTCACCCGCGTCGGCGACGTCAGCGTCCGCGCCAATGCGATCCCGACCGCGCAGCTCAATCCGGCGACGGCCAAGGCCTACGGCATCGACATCGCCGACGACACCGTGCTGCTGGTCGTCGCCGTCCGCCAGGGCCCCGACGGCCAGGACCGGGCGGTGCCGGCCGAGGTCGCGGCCACCGCCACGACGCTGCAGGGCCAGCGCGCGCCCATCGCCCTGCGCGAAGTGCGGACCGGCGACCTCGTCGACCACGTCGGCATCGCCAAGGTGGTGCGGCCGGACACGCTGACCTTCGACATCGCGGTCAAGCGCGACGGCAGGTCGCTCACCGACCTGAAACTGGTGCGGGATTTCGCGAAGGAGTGAGGCGCGCCGCGCCCCCGCTTTTCGTAGGAGCGACGTCAGTCGCGACCCCGTGCGTTGCGATTCCATGCGTTGCGACGTCGTGCGTTGCCGGGTCGCGACTGACGTCGCTCCTACAAAAGCGGGTGCTCGCGGGAATCAGCGATCCGCGCGATCCCGTCCACGCCGTCGGTGAGCGCGGCCGGACCGGGCGGAAACATGGCCGTCGCCCCTCTGGCCGAGCCGGGTCGCGACTGACGTCGCTCCTACGAAAAAGCGGGGCTCGCGGGGATCAGAGCCCCGCGCGCGCCGCCCACGCCTGCACGATCCGCGCGATCTCGCGCACGCCGTCGGTGAGCGCGGCGGGGCCGGGCTGGAGGATGATCGGGGACTTGATCTCGTGCAGCGCGCCGTCGCGGACCGCGGGTATGGCGTCCCAGCCGGGCCGCGCGGCGACCTTCTCCGGGCGGAACTTCTTGCCGCACCACGAGCCGAGGATCAGGTCGGGCGCGCGCCGGATCACCTCGCCGGGATCCTCGAGGATGCGGCCCTTCGCCAGCGACGAGGCCGCGCGCTCCGGGAACACGTCGTCGCCGCCGGCGATCGCGACCAGTTCCGACACCCAGCGGATACCGGTGATCTGCGGTGCGTCCCATTCCTCGAAATACACCTTCGGCCGCCGCGGCAGCGTCGCCGCCTGCGCGGCGACGGCGTCGAGCCCGCGGCGCAGGTCGTCGGCGTAGGCGTTCGCGCGCCCGGCGACGCCGACCAGCGCGCCGAGCCGGCGGACGTAGTCAAGGATGCCTTCGACGCCGCGGTGGTTGCTGATCCACACCTCGACACCGTGTTTGATCAACGCCGACGCGATATCGGCCTGGATGTCGGAGAAGCCGACCACGAAATCCGGCTCCAGCCGCAGGATCTCGTCGATCTTCGCCGAGGTGAAGGCGCTGACCTTCGGTTTCTCCTTGCGCGCCCGCGCCGGCCGCACGGTGAAGCCGCTGATGCCGACGATGCGGTGCTGCTCGCCGAGTGCGTACAGCACTTCGGTCGGCTCCTCGGTCAGGCAGACGATGCGTTGCGGGCCCATGTGGCGAAAATACGACATAATGCACGGCACGAGCAACAATCCACCAGGGAAATAGCCGAATGGAATGGCTAAAAGATTACGAAGGAAAGCGAGGTTTTGCGTACCTTTCCATAATCGTGGCGTCAATCGCGCCCTCTTATTGCGCCATGTTCATCCTGGAGCGAGGGCGACTATCGGCATCAGAGCTAACATCCAATATTTTTGCCTGCGCATCCCTCGGAGCCACGATTGGCACATTACTGTCAATTATCTCGGCACTTTCTTTGGCAAAAAAAAGGAAGCCAATAAACGACAGGAGCACCAGCCTCTCGATGGTCGTTGGTTTTTCCTACGGCTTGGTAATTCAAGCCATGGTCTTGTCATACACCATGTGGAAAGGTGGAGACTTTGAAAAGTACTACTCGAACTGCTTTGTTTTCACCATTTTTTATGTATTTCTGCAAATCCCAATCGGAATAGCTTATCGGGCGCTGAAGAATCCGATGCCAGATTCAACTCACGGATAGAGCATCCGCTTCGTCCACGCGCCGTCCGCGCCGCGTTCGTACACATGCCGCTCGTGCAGGCGGAACTGCGCGCCGTACCAGAACTCGATGGTCGTGGGCTTCACGCGGAAGCCGCCCCAGCGCGGCGGGCGCGGGACGTCGCCGCCGGCGTAGCGCGCCTTCGCCTCGGCGAAGCGCTGCTCGAAGGTCTCGCGGCTGTCCAGCGTCTCGGACTGGTGCGAGGCCCAGGCGCCGAGCTGGCTGTCGCGGGGACGGCGGGCGAAATAGGCGTCGGCCTCGGCGTCCGCGACGATCTCGACGTCGCCCTCGATCCGTACCTGCACGCCGTCCTCGCCCAGCGCCTTCCAGAAGAACAGCAGCGCGCACTGCGGGTTCGCCTGCAGTTCGCGGCCCTTGCGGCCGTCGAGGTGGGTGTAGAACACGAAGCCGTCGGGACCGTGCGCCTTCAGCAGCGCCATGCGCGCCGACGGCCGGCCGTCGGGCGTGGCGGTGGCGACGGTCATCGCGGTCGGCTCGGGCAGGCCCGCGGCCTGCGCCTGCGCGAACAGGGCGTCGAAGGTGGCGAGCGCTTCGGCGTACGGCGTCGAGGCTGGCGAGGTCATGGCGAACATCCTGGCGAACGGCGATGGCGTATTGTCGCCCGATGCCGCGCGCCCCGCACCCGACCTGGATCAAATCGGCGGCGCCGCCGCGCGGCTTTCCGCCGGAGGCGGTGGCCGATGCGCTCGACGACGCGCAGGCGCACGGCGCCCGCATCTTCGGCATCGCCGGCCTGCAGGGCAGCGGCAAGTCGACGCTGGCCGCGCAGGTGGTCGCGCTGGCGCGGACCCGCGGGCTGCGCGCGGCGACGCTGTCGATCGACGACGTCTACCTGGGCCCCGGGGCGCGGCGCCGGCTCGCGCGCGGGGTGCATCCGCTGCTGGCCACCCGCGGCCCGCCGGGCACCCACGACACCACGCTGCTGTGCGCGACCCTGGACGCGGTGCGGAGCGGCGAACCGGTGCGCCTGCCGCGTTTCGACAAGCGCACCGACCGGCGGCTGCCGCCGTCGCGCTGGCCGCGGACCGGGCCGCTGGACCTGCTGGTGTTCGAGGGTTGGTGCCTGAAGACGCCGGCGGAGGACGAAGCGGCGCTCGTCGCGCCGGTCAACGCGCTGGAACGCGACGAGGACCCGGCCGGCACGTGGCGACGGTGGTGCAACGCCGCGCTCGCCCGCGACTACCCGGCGCCATGGACGCGGATCGACCGGCTGCTGTGGCTGCAGCCGCCGGGATTCGGGGTCGTCGCGGGCTGGCGCCTGGAACAGGAGCGGGCGCTGGTCGCCGGCCGGCCGGCCGCGGGGCCGTCGGCGGCGGCGGTCGAGCGGTTCGTGCAGCACTTCGAGCGGGTCAGCCGGCAGGCATTGCGCTGCCTGCCGGGGATCGCCGACCGCACCTGGCGGCTGGACCCCGCGCGCCGGATCGTGCGATGACCGGCGCGGCGCCGGTCATTCGACGACGAAGCTGACCCGCATGTTCACCCGCCACTCGGTGACGTTGCCCTGGTCGTCGGTGACCACCTTGGTTTCGTTGACCCAGGCGCCCTTGATGTTCTTCACCGACTCGGCGCACTTCTTCAATCCTGTGCGCACGGCGTCTTCCATGCTGGTCTTCGACGCGGCGTTGACTTCGATGATCTTGGCGACGGACATGGCGGGATTCTCGTTCGGCTGCCGGCGAATCGCCGGAACGGCAGCATACGCCCGCACAGCATGGCGCGGGGTCGGAATCGCGGCCGGAATGGCGGCTAAAATGGCGACCATGACTCGCGCCCCGCACCTCGTCCTGATCGGCCCGATGGGCGCCGGCAAGAGCGCGCTGGGGCGCCGGCTGGCCCAGGCCCGCGGCCTGCCGTTCGTCGACCTGGACCGCGAGATCGAACGCCGCGCCGGCGCCGACATTCCGGCGATCTTCGCCCACGAGGGCGAAGCCGGTTTCCGCCGCCGCGAGCGCGAGGCCCTGGTCGATGCGCTGGCCGGGCCGACCTGCGTCCTCGCCACCGGCGGCGGCGCGATCCTGGATGCCGGCAGCCGGGCGCGGATCCGCGAACGCGGCTTCGTGGTCCACCTGGACATCGACATCGACCAGCAGTTGGCGCGGCTCGCCCGCGACCGCAGCCGGCCGCTGATCGCCGGCGACGATCGCGAGGCCGTGCTGCGCCGGCTGGCGGTGGAGCGCGCGCCGCTGTACGCCGAAGTCGCCGACCTGGTGTTCGCGACCGGCAGCGGCGATCCGGCGGACGCCGCGGCGCGGCTGGCGCAGCGGCTGGACACGCTGTGGCCGCCGCGCAGCCCCCCTTCCGACCCGTCCGCGGACCCGACATGACCACGCCCCACCTGCGCACCGTCCACATCGGCGGCCCCCATCCCTACTCGATCGCGATCGGCGAGGGCCTGCTCGACGACGGCATCGCGCTCGCCTCGCGCCTGCACGGCCGGCACGTGCTGATCGTCAGCGACGGCCACGTCGAGCCGCTGTACGCGCGGCGGGTCGAGGTCGCGCTGCACAACGTCCGCCCCGACCTGCGCCTCGCCCGCTACGTCATGCCGCCGGGCGAACAGGCCAAGACCCTCGCCCATTTCGCCGAGGCGATCGACACCCTCGCCCGGCTCGGCGCCACCCGCGACGCCTGCGTGCTGGCGCTGGGCGGCGGCGTGGTCGGCGACCTCGCCGGCTTCGCCGCGGCCTGCTGGATGCGCGGCATCGACTGCATCCAGCTTCCGACGACCCTGCTGGCGATGGTCGACTCCTCGGTCGGCGGCAAGACCGCCGTGGACCTGCCGCACGGCAAGAACCTGGTCGGCGCCTTCCACCCGCCGCGCGCGGTGTTCGCCGACACCGGCGCGCTGGACACCCTGCCCGACCGCGAACTGCGGGCCGGCCTGGCCGAGGTCGTCAAGTACGGCGCGATCGTCGACGCCCCGTTCCTGGACTGGCTCGAAGCGCACGCCGGCGCCCTGCTCGGCCGCGACCGCGCCGCCCTGACCGAGGCCATCGCCCGCAGTTGCCGGCACAAGGCCGACATCGTCGAGCGCGACCTCTACGAACACGGCGACCGGGCGCTGCTCAACTTCGGCCATACCTTCGCCCATGCGATCGAGGCCGAACAGGGCTATGCCGGCGTCGGCAGCGCCGCCCTCAACCACGGCGAGGCGGTCGCGGTGGGCATGGTCCAGGCGGCGCGGCTGTCCGCGCACCTGGGCATGGCCCCGGCCGCCGACGCCGAGCGCCTGCGCCACCTGCTGGAGGCCCTCGGCCTGCCGACCACCCTGCCCGAGGGGCTGGAAGCCGATCGTCTGATCGCGCGCATGCGCCTGGACAAGAAGGCCCAGGCGTCCGGGCTGCGATTCATCCTGTGGGAAGGCGCCGGGCTGGCGCGGATCGTCGACGACGTGCCCGAAGCGGCGCTGCCGGACATCCTGCTCAACGGCTGACGGGCGGCCGACGACCGGTCCGGGCGCGCGCAGGCGGCCCGGCCGCTTACAATTCCGGGATGCGCATCCTCCTGCAACAACGCCCGGACGGCCACGAAGCTCCGCGATTCGTGCAACTGCAGTTGGAAAGCGACCTGTTCGGCGGCTGGACGCTGGTCCGGGAAACCGGCCAGACCGGCGGCCGCAGCACCGTGCGCCGCGAACAGCACGCCGACCAGGCCAGCGCGCTGGCCGCGTTCGAGCGGGCCCGCGACCAGAGCCTCAAGAAGGGCTTCCAACTGGTCTTCGCGCAGGGCGTGGACGCGCCGCACTGACGCGCCGGGCCGTTCCGCGCGCTTTCCCTTTCGATCCCCAGGATTTCCCGTGACCCAGGCCTCCCCGCTCCGCAACGACCGGCTCCACAACGACCGCTTCCTTCGCGCCCTCCGCCGCGAACCCGTCGACCGCACGCCGGTGTGGCTGATGCGCCAGGCCGGCCGCTACCTGCCGGAGTACCGCGCCACCCGCAAGCAGGCCGGCAGCTTCCTGGCGATGGCGAAGAATCCGGAGCTGGCCTGCGAAGTCACGCTGCAGCCGCTGCGCCGGTTCCCGCTGGACGCGGCGATCCTGTTCAGCGACATCCTCACCGTGCCCGACGCGATGGGCCTGGGCCTGTACTTCGCCGAGGGCGAGGGCCCGAAGTTCGAGCGCCCGGTGCGCACCGCCGAGGACGTGGCGAAGCTCGCCGTGCCCGACATGGAGACCGAACTGCGCTACGTGATGGACGCGGTGCGCACGATCCGTCGCGAGCTCAACGGCAGCGTCCCGCTGATCGGCTTCTCCGGCAGCCCGTGGACGCTGGCCTGCTACATGGTCGAAGGCGGCGGCAGCGACAATTTCTCGAAGATCAAGGCGATGGCCTTGAACGCCCCCGACCTGTTGCACCGCATCCTGTCGGTCAACACCGACGCGGTGATCGCCTACCTCGCCGCGCAGCGCGCAGCCGGCGCGCAGGCGCTGCAGGTGTTCGACACCTGGGGCGGCGCGCTGAGCCCGGCGATGTACCGCGAATTCTCGCTGCCCTACCTCGTGCGCATCGCGAAGGAACTCGAGCGCGGCGACGGCGCCGAGCGCGCGCCGCTGATCCTGTTCGGCAAGGGCAACGCGCCGTACCTCGAGGAACTCGCCGCCTCCGGCACCGACGCGGTCGGCGTCGACTGGCTGATCGAACTGGGCGAAGCCGCGCGCCGCGTCGGCGGCAAGGTCGCGCTGCAGGGCAACCTCGACCCGTGCACGCTGTACGGCAGCCCCGAGGCCATCCGCACCGAAGTGCGCCGCGCCCTCGACAGCTACGCCGCCGGCAACGGCGGCTCCCGCGACGGCCACGTCTTCAACCTCGGCCACGGCATGTCCCCGGACATGAACCCGGACCATGTGGCGGCGCTGGTCGAAGCGGTGCATGCGGTGAGTGCGAGGTGAGCGTGCGCCGACGGCTGCGCCTTCCCCTGCTTGCGCTGCTGTCGTTGCACGCGACAGGCGTCGTGGCGCAAGCCCGCGATGCGCTCTACCTGGACGCCTCGCCGGATGCGGACCGGAACACCGTCGCCATCGCGATGGTCGTGTCCCCGCCGAGAACCGCCGTCCGCTACGACTGCGGGCTGGACACCATCGTGCGCATGGCGCCCGGAGCCAGCCCGCAGAAGATCGGCGACCACGCGTCGATCGCGATGCGCCCCGGCCAATATTCGATCTCGGCGCAGTACACCTATGCCGGCCGGGAGGGATTCATGTTCGAACAGCACACCTTCGAACCGGGGCATGTCTACCGGATCGGGTGCGGCGGCGGCACCGTCCGCCATGCGCACATCGCCATTTCGGATGTCACTGAAGGCGGCGGAACGCCGGCCGCACCCCTGCCTTCCCCCGATGCGCCAGCCGCCCGCGACGAGCCGCATTGATCACCGAACCCTACCTGCTGCAGCTTCCGCACTGGCCGACCGCCGGTCGCCATATCCTCGCCCACCACGACGACGCCAGCCTGATCGTCTACTAGGCCTATCGCCCCGCCATCGCCGATTTCGCAGTGAAGCACCAGCGCTTCGGCGGCGAGTTCAGCTACAACCGCATGAGCTGGATCAAGCCGAACTTCCTGTGGATGATGTTCCGCGCCGGCTGGGCGACCAAGGAAGGCCAGGAACGCATCCTCGCCGTCCGCCTGCAGCGCGCGTTCTTCGACGAGGTGCTGCGCGACGCGGTGCCGTCGTCGTTCGACCCGGCACGACACGCCTCGCACGACGACTGGAAAACCGCCGTCGAGCATTCGGACGTGCGCCTGCAGTGGGATCCCGACCACGATCCGCTCGGCCGACCACTCGAACGCCGCGCGGTCCAGCTCGGCCTCCGCGGACGCGCACTGCGTCGCTACGGCGAAGAAGCCCTGCTCGGCATCGACGACATCACCCCGTTCGTGATCGCACAGCGTGCGCACCTGCGCGACGGCTTCGCCGGACTGGTCATGCCGCGCGAGCGGGTGTATCCGATGCCGGCTGGGGCGGCGGGCTGACGCGGCGAACGTCCCGATGGCAAGTCGGAACCCGCCCTACGGCGCCGTTTCGCCGCGACGGACCACGACCTCCGCCAGCATCGCGCCGGTCACCGGCTTGCGCAGGAAACCGTCGAATCCGGCTGCGATCGCCTGCGGTTCGGCGTCGGAATCGGCGTGGGCGGTGACGGCGATCATCGGGCGATCGAAGCCCATCGCGCGCAACTGGCATCCGAGCGCGAGGCCGTCCATGCCGGGCAGGTCGAGATCGATCAGCGCCACGTCGAAGCGGCGGGTCGCGTGCGCAGTCAGTGCGGCGAGCGCATGCAGGGCATGCGCCACGCGATGGCCGCGCGCCTGCAGCAGGCCGGCGATCACGTCGGCGACGGTCGGATCGTCCTCCACCAGCAGCACGTCGCACGTCGCGGCGACGGCCGCATCGCCCGGCAGCGCCCCGTCCGGCGACGCCGCGACCACGCGGTCGGCGCGCACCAGCGGCAACCGCACGACGAAGCACGCGCCTTCGCCGGGCGCGCTCGTCACCTCGACGCCGCCGCCCATCGCCACCGCCAGTTCCTGGCAGATCGCCAGCCCCAGCCCGCTGCCGCCGTAGCGGCTGGCGGTGCGCGCGCCCTCGGCCTGCTCGAAGCGGCGGAACAGCCGCCGCTGCTGCTCGGCGTCGAGCCCCGGCCCGGTGTCGCGGACGCTGCAGCGCAGGCCGTGCGGCGAGAGCGGCCCGATGCCCAGCGCGACCTCGCCGCGCTCCGTGAACTTGATCGCATTGCCGAGGAGGTTGAACAGGATCTGGCGCAGGCGGGTGGCGTCGCCGCGCCATCCGCCGCGGACCGCGTCGTCGACCACGACCTCGAAACGCAGGCCCTTGCGCTCGGCCAGCGGGCGCATGAGCCCGACGAGGTCGTCGACGATGCCGTCGAGCGCGAAATCCGTCTCGTGCAGCGCGAACCGGCCGGCCTCGATCCGCGCCAGGTCGAGCGCGTCGTTGACCAGCCGCAGCAGGTGGTCGCCGGCGCGGCGGATCGCCTGCGCGTGGCTGCGCTGTTTCGCGTCCAGCGGCGTGGACAGCAGCAGTTCGCTCATGCCGAGCACGCCGGTCATCGGCGTGCGCACTTCGTGGCCGAGGTTGGCCAGGAAGCGGCTCTTGGCCAGCGATGCCTGCTCGGCGAGCGCACGCGCCTGCTTGGCCAACCGGTAGCTGTGCCGACGGCGCTGGCGGATGCGATCGACCATCGCAAGCCAGGCCAGCAGCGCCGAGGCGGCCAGCGCGTACAGCGCGACTGCCCACCAGCGCCGCCACCACGGCGCATCGACGACGATCGCGATGCGCCGGGTCGCCGACCAGACACCGTCGCCGTTCGCGCCCTGCAACTCCAGCGCATAGCGGCCGGGCGCGAGGGTGGAGAATGCGCGCTCGCCGTGTTCGCCGTCGACGCCCTCGGTCACCCAGTCCGGGTCGTAACCGCGCAGCCGCGAGCGATAGCGATGCGCGGCGGGATTGGCGTACGACATCACCCGGGCGACCACGCGCAGGTCGCGATCGCCCGGCCGCACGACGATCGGCGCATCGGCGTCGATCGGCAGCGCGACGGTGTCCTCGCCCCGGCGCAGGGACAGGGTCTGGATCGCCAGCGGCGAGGGCCGCGGCCGCGACAGCCTGCGCTCGGGGTCGAAACGCACCACGTCGCGACCGACGATGGCGACGCCGTGCCCGGGCACGCCGCACGCGAGCTGGTCGGCGGTGAAGTCGAGCCCGGCCAGCCCGTCGGCCGGGCCGAACACGCGGGCGCGCCCGGCGCGCGGGCCGTACTGCACCAGTCCGCGGACGCCGTTCATCCACAGTTGACCGCCCGCGGTCACGCGCACGCTGCGGACTTCGGCGTTCGGCAGCCCCTCGTCGGCGGAGATGCGCTGCGCGCGTTCGAGGCTTCGCCCGTCCCAGCGGTAGCGCTCGAGACTGCCGAAGCGGGCGACCCACAGCGTGTCGTCCGACGCGAAATCGAGCGCGTAGACGTATTCGCCCGGCGCGACCGCCAGCTTGTCGAACCGGACGCCGTCCCAGCGCCGCAGCGCCTGCCCGTCGCTGTACCAGGGCGCGCCGTCGGGCGCGAAGCGCAGGTCGATGTAGGCCTGGGCCTCGGCGTCGAGGGTCTGCGCCGGCGTGAACACCCGCGGCGGGCCACCGTCCGCCGGCAACCGCACCAGCCCGCCGCCGAACAGCGACAGCCACAGCGCGCCGTCCGGTGCGCAGGCGATCGTTTCCGGCGGATGCGGATCGTCCTCGTCGGTCAGGCGATAGCGCCGGCGCACGCGCCGTGTCGCGGGGTCGAAATCCAGCGCGCCGCGCGCATCGGCGATCGCCAGGCGGCCGTCGGCGCAGGCGCGGACCGCCTGCGCGCGCCCCAGACCGAGCGCGCGGGCATCGGCCACGCGCTGCAGCCCGGGCGGGTCGCCGGCCTGGTCGACGGCCTGGCCACCGGCCTGCGCCGGGGACTGCCGATACAGCCCGGCGTCGCTCAGTGCCCAGATCGTGCCCGATGCATCGATCGTCGCCGACTTCACGTAGGCCGCGGGGTCGTCCGCCGGCAACGTGGCGCTGCTGAAACGCGCCGCGCCCGGCGCGATGTGGAACAGCCCCTGCGAATAGCCGGCGACCCAGACCCCGCCCTCGTGATCGGCGACGACCCGGATCGCGCCATCGTCGACGCCGGGCATCGCATCCTGCGGCGTCGGCCTGCGGTCCGGGCGACGCCGGTGCAGTCCGGTATAGGTGCCGATCCAGTCATGGCCGTCGCCGCCGCGGGCGATCGTCGCCCGCCGCGCGCCGTCCGGCGGCGTCCACGGCAGGGGCTGCGGCACATCGTCGCGATCCAGGCGCGACAGCGTCCGGTCGCCGCCGACCCACAGCCCACCGTCCGCCGCAGGACTGAAGACAAATACGCCCTCGCCGTCGTTTCCGGGCCACGCCAGGCGCTCGGCGCGCGCACGTGGCCGGTTCGGGTCCAGCCGCCACAGGCCGCCATCGGTCCCGATCAGCAGCGCCCCGGACGGCCGGACGGTCATGGCGAACGCGGTGCCGGCGAGCGGATCGCCGGCGTCGCCGAGGATCCGCGACACCGTCCCGTCCGTCGCGATGCGGCACAGCTTCGCGGTGCTGGTGAGCACCCACAGGGTGCCGTCGGCCGCCGACGCGAGCGCGCCGATGTCGGCGGCGCAGGCGGCCGCGTCGCCGGAAAACGCCACCGGATGCAAGCGCTCGCGCCCGGGGCCCATCCAGTCCAGGCCTTCCCAGGTCGCGATCCACAGCCGGTCGCGGACATCGACGTGGAGCACGGTGATCTCGTTGCCCGGCAGCGTCGGCGTGCGGCCGATCTCGCGCCGCCAGAAGCGGAAACCGGTGCCGTCGTAGCGGGCCAGTCCGTCGCCGGTGGCGAGCCAGACGTAGCCCGTGCGGTCGATGGCGAGGTCGTAGAGGGTGCTCGACAGACCGTGTTCAGGCCCGAAGCGCACCAGCCGCGGCGGCGGGGCCGGGTCGGCGGCGAACGCGGGCGGGACACCGGGCAGACTGCAGGCCAGCCACGCCGCGAGGGCGCCCGCTGCACGCAGCGCGGGCGCCGGTCCCCGGCAAAGCGTCCCAGTCCCCATGCCCCTCCATTCCGTGCGACCGTGCCCGCGCGCTGCGACGATGCGTTGCGCGCGCGGACCGGCACATCCTGCGCCATGGCCTAGAATCGGGCAAACCCGCGCGCCCCCCGCGCACACCTCGCCGTCCCCGCCCATGTCCGCGACCGACCGCCCCGCCCGCTTCCTGCTCGCGCTCGCCGGCCTGCTGCTGACGACCGTCGCGGCCGCGGAACCGGCGCACTACCGCCTCGACCCGGTGCACACCCGGGTGCTGTTCGCGGTCGAACACGCCGGCTTCTCGCACGCCCTGGGCACCGTCTCCGGCAGCACCGGGACGCTGGACTTCGATCCCGACGACTGGACCACCGCGCGGCTGCAGGCCTCGGTGCCGCTGACCCGCGCCGACCTCGGCGACGCCGCCTGGAACAAGGCGGCGCTGGCCGCCAACCTGCTCGACGTGGCCGACCACCCGACGGCCACGTTCGTCTCGACCCGGATCGAGCCGCTCGCGCCCGACCGCGCCCGCGTCCACGGCACCCTCACCCTGCACGGCGTCTCCCGCGAGGTCGCGCTCGAAGTGACGCTGAACGCGCTCAAGCGCCACCCGCTGCCGCCGTTCCGCCGCACCGTCGGCTTCTCGGCCACCGCGACCCTCAGCCGCAAGGCCTTCGGCATCGACGCCTGGCCGTCGGTGATCGGCGACGCGGTGGACCTGCGGATCGAAGCCGAAGCGGTGCGCGCCCGCGCCGACGGCGAGGACGACGCAACCGATCCGCCCGCGGCCGCCTCTGCTTCGGCGACGGCCGATCAGGCCGAACCGACCGCACCCGCCTCCACGCCAGACCCGGAACCCACGCCATGACCCTGAAGAACACCGCCGACCGCTGGGGCGCCGTCAGCCAGTTGCTGCACTGGACGATCGCCGCGCTGATCCTCTACATGGCCTACCTGGGCCTGACCATGGGCGACCTGCCCAACGGCCCGGCCAAGATCCAGACCTACGCCCTGCACAAGTCGATCGGCATCACCATCCTCGGGCTGGTCGCGCTGCGCGTGCTGTGGCGGCTGTACGCCGGGACGCCCGCGCACATCGCCGGCACGCCGACCTGGCAACTGCGGGTCGCCGGCGCCACCCACCTCGCGATCTACGCGCTGCTGTTCGCGATCCCGATCAGCGGCTGGGTGCTGAACTCCGCCGCCGGCTTCCCGCTGCAGTGGTTCCACCTCGTCAACCTGCCGCACATCGTCGAGCGCAACCAGGATCTGCACGAGCTGGCCGAAGAGGCGCACGAGCTGATGTTCTGGGCACTGGCGCTGCTGGTCGTGCTGCATGCCGGCGCCGCGTTCTACCACCATCTGTTCCAGGGCGACGCCACCCTCGCGCGGATGCTGCCGCGGGGCTGGATCAAGCGCGACGCAACCGTTGCCGTCCCGCCCGCCTCCGATGGGAACACCCCCGTCGCTTGACCCGATCAGGAGCCCCACGCATGTCCCGCACGCACCTGTCCCGACTGTCCCTGTCCAGCATGTTCCTGTCCGCCCTCGCCCTGGCCGCCGCACTGGCGTCGCCGGCCTTCGCCGCCGATTACACCCAGGCCGCGGGCTCCACCCTGACCTTCGGCGGCAAGTACCAGGGCGAGGCCTTCAACGGCCGCTTCCCGGGCTTCGCCACCACCTTCTCGTTCGATCCGGCGAACCTCGCCGGCGCCAGGCTCGACGTGACCATCCCGCTGGCGACCGCCACCGCCGGCAACCCCGACTACGACGGCGAACTGCGCGGCGCGTCGTTCTTCAACAGCGGCAAGTTCCCGCAGGCGCACTACACCGCGACCAAGTTCCGCAGCCTCGGCGGCAACAAGTACGCAGCCGACGGCGCGCTGTCGCTGCGCGGCGTCGCCAAACCGGTCACCCTGACCTTCACCTGGACCGCCGGCGCGAAACCGGTGCTCGCCGGCACCGCGGTGGTCAAGCGCCTGGACTTCGGCGTGGGCAGCGGCGACTGGGCCGACACCGGCGTGATCCCGAACGAGATCCAGGTCGCGACCAAGGTGATCTTCCAGCCCAAGCCGGCCGCCGCCGCGCGCTGAGCTCAGGGCGTCGCCGCCGGCTGCAGCCGGTACACGAACGCGCCGAGCATGTCGCCGGCGCGCTTGTCGCGATGGCAGCCGAGGCATTCGTCGCCGGCGCGGATGGCGCCGGTGACGCGCAGGCCGGCGCCTTCGGGCACGACGACGAGACGCTGGCCCGCATCCAGATCGCGCAGCGCCCGGCGCTCCTCCGCGGTGATCGCGCGACCGGCGCCGCGTTCCCGCGGCGCGTTGTCGGCGGGCCGGTGGAACACGTCCATCGACAGGCCGCCGCCGAACGCCCGCGGCGGATGGTGCCGGGCGACGCCGATCAGTTCGAGCCCGGCCACGAACCACGGCGTGTCCGCGACCGGCTCGTGCAGCAGCCGCGCCATCGCCGGCAGGCGCGCCGGGCCGAAACCGCGGCTGTCGACGAACGCGAGCACGTAGGTGTCGTGCATCTTCAGCAGCGCCGGCGGCGGATCGCTCCGCACAGGACGTGCGGAACGTCCACCGGCGGCCAGCGCCACGGACGCAGCCAGCGCCAGCAGCGCGACGACGGCGACCGTTCGGCGCAGGCGCGTGCCCGCGCTCATGTCCATGTTCATGCGCTTGTTCATGCCGCCGCCAGCCCGGCCACCGCGTCGCGGTCGAACGGCCAGTCCAGTTCGACGCCGTCGCTGCGGCGCAGCACCGGCACGCGATGGCCGTACGCGGCCTCCAGGCCCGCATCGTCGTCGATGAACACGCTGTCGAACGTCGGCAGGCGCGCGGCGGCGAGCACATCGAGCGCACGCTCGCACAGATGGCAGTCGTCGCGCTGGAACAGCACGAATGCGGCCGAACGGGATTCCATACGCCACCGTCCCTGTCGTCGTGGTGAGGCGACATAGAATACGCTCCCCGGCGCAACGGCAACCTCCACGCGCCCGCCTTCCGGAGCCGCGCATGGCTGTCAGCACGTTCGACCTGTTCAAGATCGGCATCGGCCCGAGTTCCTCGCACACGGTCGGACCGATGCGCGCGGCCTGCCGCTTCGCGACGCGCTGGCTGGCGGACACCGGCGAGCTCGCCCGCACCGCCCGCATCCGCGCCGAGGTCTTCGGCTCGCTGGCGCTCACCGGCCGCGGCCACGGCACCGACAAGGCGGTGCTGATGGGCCTGGAGGGCCACTGGCCGAACGAGATCGATCCGGACCTGATCCCCGATGCGCTGGCGCGGATCCGCGCCGACAAGCGGCTGCGGCTGCTCGGCAGGCACGACATCGCCTTCGACGAGAAGCGCGACCTGGTGATGAACAAGCGCCAGAAGCTGCCGTTCCACACCAACGGCATGCGCTTCACCGCCTACGACGCCGACGGCGCGGAAATCGCCAGCCGCGACTACTACTCCGTGGGCGGCGGCTTCGTCGTCAACCAGGACGAGGCCGCCGAAGACCGCATCGTCGCCGACACCACCGCGCTGCCGCATCCGTTCGGCAGCGGCGCGGAACTGCTGGAGCAGTGCGAACGCAGCGGCCTGCGGATCGCGGCGCTGATGCGCGAGAACGAGCGCGCCTGGCGCGACGACGCCGCCATCCATGCCGGCCTGAGCGAGATCTGGGAGGCGATGCAGGCCTGCGTGCGCCGCGGCATCCGCGAGACCGGCACCCTGCCCGGCGGCCTGCACGTGTCGCGCCGCGCGCCGAGCCTGCATGCGGAACTGTCCTCGCGCCCGGAGGCGGCGATGCGCGACCCGCTGACCGTACTCGACTGGGTGAACCTGTACGCGCTGGCGGTGAACGAGGAGAACGCCGCCGGCGGCCGCGTCGTCACCGCGCCCACCAACGGCGCCGCCGGGATCATCCCGGCCGTGCTGCACTACTACGACCGCTTCTGCCCCGGCGCCAACGAGGCGGGGGTCTTCGAATTCCTGCTCACCGCCGCCGCGATCGGCATCCTCTACAAGGAAAACGCCTCGATATCCGGCGCCGAGGTCGGCTGCCAGGGCGAGGTCGGGGTCGCCTGCTCGATGGCCGCCGCCGGCCTCACCGCCGCGCTCGGCGGCACCCCCGGGCAGATCGAGAACGCCGCCGAGATCGGCATGGAGCACAACCTCGGCCTGACCTGCGACCCGATCGGCGGGCTGGTGCAGATTCCCTGCATCGAACGCAACGCGATGGGCGCGGTGAAGGCGATCAACGCCTCGCGCATGGCCCTGCGCGGCGACGGCAAGCACAAGGTCTCGCTCGACAAGGTGATCAAGACCATGCGCGACACCGGCCGCGACATGCAGGACAAGTACAAGGAAACCAGCCGCGGCGGGCTGGCGGTGAACGTGATCGAGTGCTGAGCCGCGGGACGGCGGCGGCCGCACGTCCGGCATGACCGGCATGACCGGCGTGACCGGCCACGCGCCTGCGCCCGGCGGCGACGTGCGGCCGGGTTCGCACCGCCCGGCTCGCACCGTCCGGTTCGCACGGCGCGGTTCGCACTGCCGGGCGTCGCCTGGCCGGGCGTCCCGTCCTCGAGCCCCATGCCGTCGATGGCCGCGGCGGCGGCCCCGCAACCGCCCCCCGCGTGGACCGCTGCGCCCGTCCCGCCGCCCCGCCCGGCCGCCCCGCCCGGCCACTTGGCAGCCGCGCCCGCTTGGCGCATCCTGAACGCTGAGCCGACCTCCCCCCTCGACGTCCTGCGGGTCATCGAGCCGTCTCGCCGCTGTTCCGCGTCCACGACTTCCGGGAGAAGCTGTCGTGTTCCGAGCGCTGTGGCTGTCGGGCCTGTACGTGTTGGGCGCCTGGTACGCGGGCGTCTTCATCCGCACGCCCGAGGACGTCACCCTGTTCTGGCCTGCGGCCGGGGTCGCCTACGCCGCGGTGATCCGCTATGGCGCGCGCTGGGCCCTTTTCATCCCGCCGGCCGTGCTCGCCGCGCACCTGTTTCTGCTGCCGGTGCCGCCGCTGTTCCTGCCGTTCTCGGTCTTCAGCAATCTGCTGGGCACCCTCGCCGGCGAACGGATCTTCCGCCTGATGTCCGAGGAGGGCGCGCGGATCAGCGTGCGCAGCGGGCTGGCGCTGGTGAGCGGCGCGGCGGTCGCCTCTTTCGTCTCCGCGGCGATCGGCGTGCTCGGCCTGCTGTTCGCGGGCGTCGCCCCGACCGGCGGCTTCTGGCAGGCGTTCGCGCAGTGGAGCGCCAGCGACCTGCTCGGCCTCAGCTCGGTGGCGCCGTCCATCCTGCTGCTGACCGCGTCCCGTCCCCGCAGGGTCGCCGCCCGCGTCGTCGACGGCGAGGCCACGTCCTCCGAACACGCGCTGTGGCTGATCATCGCCGCGCTGCTGGCGGCGCTGTTCTACCTGCTCGTCAGCCACGACAGTCTCTACGCCCTCGGCGCGACGACGCTGCCGCTGGCGATGCTGGTGTGGAGCGCCCTGCGCTTTTCGCCGGCGTGGACCATCTTCGGCACCGGCCTGGTCGTGGTGACGCTGGTCAGCCTGACCGGGCTCGGCCTCGCCGGGTTCCGCGCGCCCGTGGATCCGCTCGATGCGACGCTGCTGCTGGTCTTCCTGTGCCTGTTCTCCTTCATCCCGCTGATGCTGCTGGCGGCGGTCGTGGGCCAGCGGGTGGCGAGCCGGCGGGCGCTGCTGCGCGCCACCACCGACGCCGCCACCGGCCTGCCCAACCGCACCGCGTTCGTGGACGGACTGGCGCGCACGCTGCAGTCGCGCGACGCGATCGGCGGCGTGGTCAGCCTGGACCTCGACCATCTGAGCGTCGTCAACGACGACGCCGGCCATGCCGCCGGCAACGCGGTGATCCTCGCGGTCGGCTCGCTGCTGCGCTCGCTGGTCGGCGAAGACGGCCAGGTGTTCCGGATCGGCGGCGACGAGTTCGCGCTGGTGCTGTCCGGCGACATCGACGCCGTGGCGCAGAAGGCCGAAGCCGCGCGCGCGGCGATCGAGCGTTACCGCGTGGGCTGGCAGGACCGCGGACTCAACGTCACCGCCAGCGTCGGCGTGGCGCCTTTCGCCGGCGGCAGGACCGCACTTCCGGACCTGCTGTCGCTGGCCGACAGCGCGTGCTTCGCCGCCAAGGAACTCGGCGGCAACCGGATCTGCGTCGCCGGTCGCTCGCCGGGCGAGCTGGAGGCGCGCAACGAGGCCATGCGCTGGGCGGCGCGCATCCGCGAGGCGCTGGAGCACGGCTGGTTCGAGCTCTACTGCCAGGCGATCTCGCCGCTGGGCGACGTGCAGCAGGGCGGCCGCACGATCGAGGTGCTGCTGCGCATGCGCGACCCGGACACCGGCCAGATGCTGGCCCCGGGCGTGTTCATCCCGGCGGCCGAACGCTTCCATCTCGGCGTGCGCCTGGACCGGCATGTCATCGAGCTGGCGCTGGGCTGGTTCGAGCGCCGGCCGGACGCGGTCGCGGGGCTGCGCCGCTGCGCGATCAACCTCACCGCCGCGTCGATGGTGGACGACCAGTTCCGCCGGTTCCTGCTCGACCGCGTGCGCCGCAGCAGCGTCCCCGCGCACAAGCTGTGCTTCGAGATCACCGAGAACAGCGCGGTGCGCGACCTGGCCGAGGCGCAGTCGCTGATCGCGCAATTGCGCGCGCTCGGCTGCGCGTTCGCACTGGACGACTTCGGCACCGGGTTCTGCTCGTTCAACTACCTGCGTTCGTTGGACGTGGATTATTTCAAGATCGACGGCAGCTTCGTGCGCGGCCTGGAGGACTCGGCGCTCTCGACCGCGATCGTGCGCTCGATCACCGACATCGCCCACGTGCTCGACAAGCACACCATCGCCGAGCACGTCGAGAGCGCCACCCTGTGCGCGACCCTGCGCGCGCTGGGGGTCGATTTCGCGCAGGGCTTCGCGCTGCACCACCCGGAGCCGCTGGACACCTTCTTCGCGCCGCGCGGCGCGCCGCTCGCCTTCGCGCCGCCGGGCGACCAGGTCGCGCAGACCTGAGCGCGAACGCTCAGCCGCGGCGGGCGCCGGCGACGATCGCCAGTGCGTCGTCCAGCATCGCCGCCGCGGTGACTCCAGCGCCGGCGCCCGGGCCCTGGATCACCAGCGGCTGCGCGCGGTAGCGGTCGGACCAGATCGCGACGCGGTTGTCGGTGCCGCCGGCGAGCGGATGGTCGGCCGCCAGCGCTTCCAGGCCGACGCGCGCGCGGCCGTCTTCCAGCCGCGCGATGAAGCGCAGTTTCTCGCCGCGCTTCCAGGCGGCGGCGTAGCGCTCGCGCAGCGGCGCGTCGATCTGCGGCAGCGCGGCGTCGACCGCGTCCGGCGCGAGCGCGGCCAGCGCCGGCGGCACCAGCGAATCGACCGCCACCGCCTCCGCCTCCAGCGCGACGCCGGCGCTGCGGGCGAGGATCAGCAGCTTGCGGCGCACGTCCTCGCCGCTGAGGTCCTCGCGCGGATCGGGTTCGGTGTAGCCGGCCTCGCGCGCCTGGCGCACGAAGCCCGAGAACGGACGCAGGCCGTCGTAGTGGTGGAACAGCCACGCCAGCGATCCCGAGAGCACGCCGGCGACGGCGTGGATGCGGTCGCCGCCGGCGCGCAGCGCGCGGATCGCGTGCAGCACCGGCAGGCCGGCGCCGACGGTGGCGCTGTCGCCGTAGCGGGTCGCGCCGGCGGACTGCGCCCGGCCGATCGCGCGCCAGCGCGCCAGCGAGGTGCCCTGCCCGAGCTTGCAGGCGGTGACCACGTGCAGGCCGCGGGCCAGCCACTCGGCGTGGCGCTCGGCGACGGCGTCGCTGGCGGTGGCGTCGAGCACGATGCGCACGCCGTCATCGCCCAGCCGCGACGGCAACTCGTCGAGCGAAGGCGCGGCGCCGGCCGCCACGGTGCGCGCCGCGCGCGCGACGGCGCCGGCGGCGCTGTCGGGCCGGAACCCGGTCCGCGAATTCGCGACGTGGACCAGCGACAGCGCCGCCGGCGGCGCGGCGTCGGGCGCCGCCTCCCACGCCGCCAGCCGCGCCAGCACGGCGCGACCGACGGTGCCGGTGCCGAGCAGCGCGATGCGCGCCGACGGCGATCCCGCGGCGGCGGCCGCCGCGACCGGCGACGGCGCGGACGCGACGGCGGCGTTCATCGCGCGCCCTGTTTCTGGCGATTGTTCAGACGATCGTTCTGGCGATCGTTCTGACGATCGTCGCGGCGACCGCCGGCGGCGACGGCCGCGGCGGCGCGATCGAGCGCGGCGGCGAGGTCGGCGATCAGATCGTCGGCATGTTCGATGCCCACCGACAGCCGCACCAGCCCGTCGGAGATGCCGGCGGCGGCGCGCGCCTCGGCGGTCATCGCCGCGTGGGTCATCGTCGCCGGATGCGCGACCAGGCTTTCCACGCCGCCCAGCGATTCGGCCAGCGTGAACAGTTCGAGCCCTTCGACGAACGCGCGCACCGCCTCCTCGCCGCCTTCCAGCTCCAGGCTGAGCATCGCGCCGAAGCCGGTCTGCTGGCGCGCGGCCACCGCGTGGCCCGGATGCGAGGCCAGGCCCGGATAGTGCAGCGCGCGCACCGCCGGATGGTCCTGCAGCAGCGCGACGATCGCGTCGGTGTTTTCCTGGTGCACGCGCAGGCGCGCATCCAGCGTGCGCAGGCCGCGCAGGGTGAGGAAGCTGTCGAACGGCGCGCCGGTGAGGCCCAGCGCGTTCGCCCACCACGTCAACTGGGTGGCGGCCTCGGCGTCCTTCGCGATCACCGCGCCGCCGACCACGTCGCTGTGGCCGTTGATGTACTTGGTCGTCGAGTGCAGCACGTAGTCGGCGCCGAAGGCGATCGGGGTCTGCAGCGCCGGCGACAGGAAGGTGTTGTCGACCACCGCCAGCGCGCCGGCGGCGTGCGCGGCCTCGATCACGAAGCGCAGGTCGGTGATCCGCAGCAGCGGGTTGGACGGGGTTTCGATCCACACCGCCTTCGGCTCCTGCGCCAGCGCCTCGGCCAGCGCACGCGGGTCGGTGAAATCGATCGTGATCAGCGTGAACGCCCCCTTCTTCGCCAGCGCGTTGAACAGCCGCCAGCTCCCGCCGTAGGCGTCGTGCGGCACCACCAGGCGATCGCCCGGCGACAGCAGCGCGTGCAGCAGCAGGGTGATCGCGGACATGCCGGTGGAGGTGACCACCGCGCCGGCGCCGCCTTCCAGCGACGCCAGCGCCTCGGCCAGCAGGTCGCGGGTCGGATTGCCGCTGCGGGTGTAGTCGTACTGCCGCTTCTCGCCGAAGCCGGCGAAGCTGAAGTTGGACGACAGCACCAGCGGCGGGGTCACCGCGCCGAAGGCGGGGTCGCGGTCGATGCCGGCGCGCACCGCGCGGGTCGCGGCCTGGGCGCGGGGCGCGGCGACGGCGCCGTCGATGCGCGCGCTCATGCCGCACCTCCGCAGGCGTCGAGCGCAGCGCTGTCGAGGGTGTCCTTCACCAGCGCGGCGATCGCCGCGGTCTCGACCAGGAAGGCGTCGTGGCCGACCTTCGAGCGCAGCACCCGCAGCGCGCCCTGCGGCAGCGCCGCGGCCAGCGCGGCGAGGTCGGCCTGCGGCACGAGCCGGTCCTCCTCGATCGCGACCACGGTGGTCGGCACCGCCACCGCGGCCGGATCGACGCGGTGCAGGTCGATCGATTCGGACAGGCGCAGGAAAGCGGTCGGCGACGTGCGCGCGACCCACGCGGCGGCGCAGTGTTCGAGATAGTCCTCGGCGGCGACCCGGACGCGGCCGTGGGCGACGGCCGGCGCGTCGTCGAAGCGTTCGGCGAACTCCTCCGGCGTGCGGTAGCTCAGCATCGCCAGTTGCCGCGCCAGCGCCAGGCCCTGCGCCTCGTCGCACTGCAACTGGCCCAGCGCCACCGCCTGGCGCTGCAGCGCGCGCCACGCGCTGGCGAACGGATGCGCGCGGTGCGCGCCGCTGATCGCCAGCAGCCGGCCGACCCGGCGCGGATGCCGCGCGGCGAACTGGAGGCCGACCATCGCGCCGTAGGAGCTGCCCAGGAACGCGGCGACGCGCGCGATGCCGAGCGCGTCTAGCACCGCCGCGAGCGCGTCGGCCTGGTCGGCGCTGTCGATCACCGCGTCCAGCGCGCCGTCGGCGCCCAGCCAGTCGATCGCGAGCACGCGTACCCGGCGCAGGTCCAGCCCGGCGCCGTTCTGGCCTTCCCACCAGCCGGCCTCGGGGAAGGTCTCGCTGGAAACGACGTGGCGGTGCGCGGAAATGCCGCCGGCGGCGATCACCACCGGGGCGTCGTCCGGACCGGCCAGTTCCCAGGCGATGGCGAGATCGCGCTCGCCGGCATGGCGCAGCGAAAGCCGCGCGGGGACGCGACCGCGGCGGGCATCGACGGCGGCGACGGCGGCGGCATCGGCCGCGGAAAAGGACGGCCGCGACGCGGGACAGGCGGCGGGCGTTTCGGCGAAGGCGAGGGACATGGCGGCGGTCTCCGGGAAAAGGGCCCATCGAGCCCGCGGGGAGACCGAAAACCGCTGAGCGCCGGCATCACGCAGCCGCGGCGCGCAACCATCTTCCGGTGGACCGACAGGTCCCCGCAGGAGTTGGCACCTTCACGGCCGCGCGCGGATCGCACGCTGCCATCAGGTTGCCCCGGCGTCTTCGGGCCTGTCCCTCAGCCGGTCTTGATGGATGGCCGCAGCTTGCCGGAGCTTTCCACGGATGTCAATCGCTTCATGCGAATGAAGCGATACGACTTTCGCCGACTGTGCCGCCGGATCGCCTTGGGCGATACTTTGGCCGATGCGCACCCCGACTCCCGCGCCCCTCGGCGCCCTCGTTTCGACCGTCCTCCTGTCCCTGCTGGCCGCCTGCGCCTCGTCCCGCGCCGCGACCGCCGCCCCGCCGCCCGCCGGCGCGGTCGAGACGCTGCGCGAAAGCTACGTCTCGGCGCCCAATCCCGGCGAGGAACTCGACTCGCTGGCCGCCTGGCACGGCGCCGACGGCCGGCCGTGGGTCATCGCGACCGCCAAGTCGATGCATCGGCTGGTGGTGTTCGACGCCGACACCGGCGAGCGCCTGCGCGAGGTCGGCGGCAAGGGCGCGGCGCCCGGGCAGTTCAAGCGTCCCAACGGGATCGCGGTCGCCGGCGACCGGGTGTTCGTGGTCGAGCGCGACAACCACCGCGTGCAGGTGCTGTCGCTGCCGGATTTCCGCCCGCTGGGCACCTTCGGCGAGGGCGAACTGCGCTCGCCCTACGGCCTGTGGCTGGACCCGTCGGCCGACGGCAGCGTCGAGGTCTACATCACCGACAACTACATGCTGGGTGCGCGCTTCGACATCGTCCCGCCGCTGGACACGCTGGACCACCGGGTGCAGCGCTACCGGGTGCGTTTCGATGCGGACGGCCAGGCGACGGCGACGCCCGGGGGACATTTCGGCGCGACCACCGACGCCGACGCCCTGCGCGTGGTCGAGTCGATCGCCGGCGACCCGGCGCACGACCGGCTGCTGATCGCCGACGAGTCGATGCCGCATTCGACCCTCCGCGAATACACCTTCGCCGGCCGCGCCACCGGGCGCCACATCCCCGGCGACACCTTCGCCTTCGAGGCCGAGGGCGTCGCGCTGTGGGCCTGCGGCAAGACGCGCGGCTACTGGGTCGCGGTCGACCAGTTGTCCGACCACACCGTGTTCCACCTCTTCGACCGGCGCAGCCTGGCGCTGGTCGCGAACTTCCGGGGCGAGACCACGGCCGCGACCGACGGCATCGCCCTGCGCACGACGCCGAGCGAACGCTTCCCGCACGGCGCGCTGTTCGCGATGCACGCCGACACCTCGGTCGCGGCGTTCGACCTGCGCGGCCTCGTCGATGCGCTGAAACTCGACGCGGCCTGCCGCTGACCGCCATGCGCGCGGCGACGATCGCGCTGTCGCTGCTGCTCGCCGTCGGCGCGGCCCGGGCCGACGATTTCTACCGCTGGCGCGACGGCGGGCTGCATCGCGACGCGCCCGCGCCCATCGCGCCCGACGTCCCGTCGCGCGCGCCCGACGCGCCGGCCGTGCGCCTGCGCTTCGAGCCGCACGCCGGCGCGATCGAGGCCTGGGCCGACAACGCGCTGGCCGGGCCGGTCGAGATCGAACTGCGCGCCGAGCGCAGCGCGGTCCCGGGCATCGAACCGGCGCTGCCGCTGCGGACGACGCTGCGCGCCGGCGAACGCCGCCGGATCGCGCGGATGCCGGACGACGCCGACGCGCGGCTGCTGATGGTCGCGGTGCGCGGCGCGCCCGGCGCCCGCGTCGACGACGCGGTCTACGGCTTTCCGCTCGCCGGCGCGACCCTGCGGATCGAACAGGGCTGGGGCGGCGGCTGGAGCCATCGCGACGACGAGAACCGCTACGCCGTCGATTTCGGCGCCGACGCCGGCACGCCGGTGCGCGCCGCGCGCGACGGCGTCGTGATGGAGGTCGAGGCCGACCACGACGGCGCCGGCCAGGACCGCGCGTCCGACCTCGGCCGGGCCAACTTCGTGCGCATCGTCCACGCCGACGGCAGCATGGCGCTGTACGCGCACCTGCAGCACGGCGGCGTGCGCGTGCGTCCCGGGCAGCGGGTCACCGCCGGCGAGACGATCGGCCTGGTCGGCGCGACCGGCTTCGCGACCGGTCCGCACCTGCATTTCGCGGTGCAGGCCAACCGCGGGATGCGCCTGGCCTCGATCCGGTTCCGGATGATCGGGCCGCAGGGCGCGCTGCGGTTCGCCGAGGCGCCCTGACGTTCGCCACATCCCGCCCCGTGGACGACGTGCCATGGTGACGCCCTCCCCCGGACCGGAGTCGCCCGTGGCCCGTCTCGAAGACCGCAAACCCCCGGTGCGGATGGTGCTCGCCGCGCTGTGGGCGTCGACGATGTTCTGCTACCTCTACTGCGACTACTTCGAGCTGTACACGCCCGGCAAGCTGCAGGGCATGCTCGAAGGCCGGATGGGCTCGGGAACGGTGAGCGAAGGCGTCCTCGCGGGCGTGTCGCTGATGATGGCGATCCCCAGCCTGCTGGTCGCGCTGTCGCTGCTGCTGCCGGCCGGGCTGTGCCGCTGGACGAACCTCGTCTTCGGCGCCGCGTTCACCGTGCTGATGGCATGGCTGGCGCTGCAGGACCATTGGCTGTTCTACCGGGGATTCGCCGCGCTGGAGGCCGCCCTCACCGCGACGGTCGTGGTGCAGGCCTGGCGCTGGCCCCGCCGGGCCGACGACGCGGGCGCCGCGCGCATGCCCGGCCGCTGAGCGGCGTCAGCCGCGCGCCGCGGCGATCCGGGCGACCACCGGGCAGTCGGCGCGGTGCGCGCCCGGCAGATACCCCAGGCTCATCAGGAATTCGCCGACGATCTCGCCGCCGGTGAACTTGAACGTCCTGCCGAACAGCTTGACCCATGCCGGCTTGTCGCGCGGACGGCCGTCCAGCGTCGCGTGCGCATCGAGCCAGTCGGCGAAGCCACCGTGGCTGGCGCGGAACCCGCGGATCACCTGCGCATTGTGGATGGCCGCATTGACCTTGAGCCGGTTGCGGATGATCCCGGGGTCGGCCAGCAGCCGGGCACGTTCGGCCTCGCCGTAGGCGGCCACGGTGTCCACGTCGAAGCCGTCGTAGGCGTGGCGGAAGCCCTCGCGCTTCCGGAGGATGGTCTCCCAGCTCAGCCCGGCCTGGTTGATCTCCAGCACCAGCCGCTCGAACAGCGCCGCCTCGTCGCGGGTCGGGAAGCCGTATTCGTGGTCGTGGTAGGGCCCGTGGACGGGGTGGCCGGGGGCGATGTCGCAATAGGCGCTCATGCCGCGCAGGATACCGCCGGCTGCCGACACCCGATGTCGGCAGGGTAGTCCTTGGCCCGCCATCGCACAGGAGCGGCATGCCGCCGGGCCTCGGCACGCCATCGCACGGAAACGACATGACGGCGGGTCAGGACCCGCCCTACGGTGGGGGTGGACCCCAGCCGCTATAATCCCGCCCCTCCCTTCGCTCCCCGGGCGCCGTGCGGCGCCGTCGCCGCATGTCCGAAGTCCAGACCGAAGTCGCCCGCGAGGCCGCCCGCCGGCGCACGTTCGCGATCATCTCCCACCCCGACGCCGGCAAGACCACGCTGACCGAAAAGCTGCTGCTGTTCGGCGGCGCGATCCAGATGGCCGGCTCGGTGAAGGGCCGCAAGGCCGCGCGCCACGCGACGTCCGACTGGATGGCGCTGGAAAAGGAGCGCGGCATCTCGGTCACCTCGTCGGTGATGCAGTTCCCGTACGAAGACCGCATCGTCAACCTGCTCGACACCCCCGGCCACGCCGACTTCGGCGAGGACACCTACCGCGTGCTGACCGCGGTCGACTCGGCGCTGATGGTCATCGACGTGGCGAAGGGCGTCGAGGAGCGCACGATCAAGCTGATGGAGGTCTGCCGCCTGCGCGACACGCCGATCATGAGTTTCATCAACAAGCTCGACCGCGAAGGCAAGCCGCCGATCGACCTGCTCGACGAAGTCGAATCGGTGCTCGGCATCCAGTGCGCGCCGATCACCTGGCCGATCGGCATGGGCCAGCGCCTGAAGGGCGTGGTCCACCTGCTGACCGGCGAAGTCCACCTGTACGAGGCCGGCCGCAATTTCACCCGGCAGGATTCGACCATCTTCCCGTCGATCGACGATCCCGCGCTGGAGGCGCGGATCGGCGCGCAGATGCTGGCCGAACTGCGCGAGGAACTGGAACTGGTCGAGGGCGCGTCGCATCCGTTCGACCTCGACGCCTACCTGTCCGGCAGGCAGACGCCGGTGTTCTTCGGCTCGGCGGTCAACAATTTCGGCGTGCAACTGCTGCTGGACTTCTTCGTCGAGCACGCCCCGGCGCCGCGCCCGCGCGCGACCACCACGCGCGACGTCGCCCCGGCCGAGGAGAAGCTCACCGGCTTCGTGTTCAAGATCCAGGCGAACATGGACCCGCAGCATCGCGACCGGGTCGCGTTCATGCGCATCTGCTCGGGCCGGTTCACCGCCGGCATGAAGGCGTTCCACACGCGCACCGGCAAGGAAGTGAAGCTGGCCAACGCGCTGACCTTCATGGCCAGCGACCGCGAGATCGCCGAGAGCGCGTACCCGGGCGACGTGATCGGCCTGCACAACCACGGCACGATCTCGATCGGCGACAGCTTCTCCGAAGGCGAGTCGCTGTCGTTCACCGGTATCCCGAACTTCGCGCCGGAGCTGTTCCGCCGCGCGCGGCTGCGCGACCCGCTCAAGCTCAAGCAACTGCAGAAGGGCCTGGCCCAGCTTTCGGAGGAAGGCGCGACCCAGTTCTTCCGCCCGCTGATGAGCAACGACCTGATCCTCGGCGCGGTCGGCATGCTGCAGTTCGACGTGGTCGCGTACCGGCTCAAGGACGAATACGGCGTCGACGCCTCGTTCGAGCAGGTGCAGGTCGCCACCGCGCGCTGGATCCGCTGCGACGACGCGAAGAAGCTGGAGGAGTTCCGCGACAAGCACGCGATGAACCTCGCGCTCGACGCCGCCGGCCAACTGGTCTACCTCGCGCCCACCCGGGTCAACCTGCAGTTGGCGCAGGAGCGCGCGCCGGCGGTGACGTTCATGGCCACGCGCGAGCACGCGCACGCGGTCGGCATCGACTGACCGCATGTTCGCGGCGCTCGGCCAATGGTGGCGCTACCTCCTGGGCAAACGCAGCGAGGTGGCGCAGATGGACTACAAGGACGCCTACATGGGCAAGGTCGTCCTCGACATCCACCGCAAGCGCCGCGACAAGCGCATCGTGCTGGTGCCGCTGGAGAAGCTCGAACCGATCCACCGCATCGACCGCGAGAACGCGCTCGCCGCCACCCGCGCACGCACCGAGGCCCTGCGCGCGCACCGCGACGCCCTGCTCGCCACCCGCACCCTCGACGGCGCGGCGCTGCAGGCGATCATCCCGTCGGTCTCGGCGATCAAGGTGGTCGCCGACGGCGACCGCTGGCTGGCGTTCGAGGGCAACGGCCGCCTGTACGCCATGCGCGAGGCGTTCGCGGCCGGGGACGGGATGCAGGTGGAGGTCGAGGAGTACCTGTTCGACGACGCCCGCAGCATCCGCCGGCGCCTGGCGCGGGTGCGCCGGCTCAACCGGCTCTGACCCTTCCCGGCGCCCCGTCCGATCCGCTACGCTTGCCGCGCCCCGCAACGGGGTCGAACACTGGGGAGTGTTTCCATGTATTTCATCGGTTCCTTTCTGATCCTGATCGGCGCGATCTGGATGACCGTCAACGCCGCGAAGAAGGACGGCGCCATCGCGGCGATCCTGACCTTCATCTGCGGGTTCTACACGATCTACTACGGCATCAAGAACTTCGCCGAGAACAAGATCCCGTTCATCCTGTTCCTCGTCGGCATCGCGCTGGCGATCGCGTTCCGTCCGGACCTGGCGGCGCTCTCCGCCGTGCCCGCGCCCGCGACGCCCTGATCCATCCGGCGCTTCATCGCGACACCGAAACATCCGGCTCCGGCCGGATGTTTTTTTTGGCCGACCGCCCCGCGCCCTGCCGCGACCGCCGCGGACGCCGGACGCGGAGGGGCCGCCCCGGCGGGCCGGCTCAGAAGGTGTAGCCGAAGCGTTCGAGATCGCCGCGGTACAGCGCGGCGACGCCTTCCATCAGGGCCCGGTCGTAGTACTGGCGATAGTCGCCGCGACGGGAGCTGTTGACCCTGTCCAGCGGCCGCGACGGGATGCCGATCCGCGCGCAGATCGCGTCGTAGTCGTCCTGCATGCGCTCGACCCGGCCGATGAAGTCCATTTCCAGCGCGCCCGCATCGTTCGTCAGCAGGGTGTACTGCGGCTGGAAATGCACGTGGTCCATCGGCCGCAGCTCGAACAGGATGCGGCGCATGGTGCCCCGCGGATCGCGGTCGAAGGCGCCCTGCTGGCGGGTCATGAAGGCGCAGTACGAGACGAACCGGTCGAACGGATTGCGCACGAAGGTGAACTTGAAATACTCGTCGCAGACCGCGTCGCCGAGGTACGGCCGCACCTGGCGCACGCTGAGGTGCCCGTGCTGGAGCTGCGCGATCTCGTCGAACGGGAAGCGCTTGTTGACGAACAGCCCGACCTGTTCGATGTCGTCCGGCCCCAGGTGCTCGCGCAGCGCCTGCCGGACCGAGTGGGTGCCGGTCTTGGGCATGGCGACGAACAGGTAGCGGTGCAGGTGGGAGACGATCATGGGCGGCGCGGGGCGGTTCGACCCCCATGATCGCACAGCCCGCCGGGGCGTCCGCCAGGTTTGGAATGTTTGCACTAACCGGGACCGGCATCGTCCAAGGATGACCGACCGCATCGAGACCCTCCGCGAGGAGATCGCCAGCGCGCTGACCCACGGGCTCGGCGCCGCCGCGGCCCTGGCCGGGGGCGCGGTCCTGATCACGCTCGCGGCGCTGTACGGCGACGGCTGGCAGTTGAGCGCCGCGATCGTCTTCGGCATCACCCTGCTGCTGCTCTACACCGCCTCGACCCTGTACCACGCGATCCAGCACCCGGCCGCCAAGGGCCGGCTGCAGATCTTCGACCACTGCGCGATCTACCTGCTGATCGCCGGCACCTACACGCCGTTCACCCTGATCGGCCTGCGTGGACCGGTGGGCTGGTGGCTGTTCGGCACGATCTGGGCGCTGGCCGTGTTCGGGGTGATCTTCAAGCTGATGTACACCGGCCGCTTCCACCGCATCTCGACCCTGGTCTACATCGCGATGGGCTGGCTGATCGTGTTCGCGGCCAAGCCGGCGATGGCGGCGCTGGACGCCTGGACCTTCGGCTGGCTGCTGGGCGGCGGCGTGGCCTACACCCTGGGCACCTACTTCTACCACCACCCGAGGCTGCCCTACGCCCACGCGATCTGGCACCTGTTCGTGATCGCCGGCAGCGTCTGCCACTACATCGCGGTGATGGCGCAGGTGCTGTCCGGACGCTGAGGGCGCGCGCCGGAGGTCCCCGCCGCGCCGGTCCCGACGCCGCCGATCCGGGACGCCCGACCGTGTGGTGCGGGCGGCATTCAAGTCGCCTATCATGGGCGCCCGCGGCCCGGACGCCCGTCCGGACGCACCGACAATCGAACTGGACACCGCGACATGGAGCAGGGACGCGCGTCATGAAGATTCTGTTCTTGAACATCTGGGCCGACCTTCCGTTCGGCACCCGCCACCTGGACCACCGCGAACACGAAATCTGGCACGTCTGCGACCCGAACGGGCTGCGCTACATCCGCATGTGCCTGGCCGACGACGAAGTCCGCGGCATCACCATGCCCAAGAGCGAGGACCCGCGCGAACTGCTGATGATGCTGCAGGCGGTGTACGCCCAGTTCCCGTTCGAGCGGGTGGTCGCGCTCGACGAGCACACCGTCCTGCCCGCGGCCTACATCCGCGAGGTCTTCAACATCCCGGGCCCGCGTCCGGCCGAGGTCGAGGCGTTCCGCGACAAGCGCAGGATGAAGCAGATCCTCGGCCCGAAGGGCGTGCGCGTGATCCGCGACATCGAGCCGGGCACGATCACCCCGGAGAACTTCCGCTCCTGCGTGATCAAGAAGGTGGACGGCACCGCCTCGGGCGGCGTCTACCTGTGCCATTCCTACGAGGACTACGCCGCGCACGTGGACGACGTCGCCACCGGCGCGCTGCTGGAGGAGTTCGTCGAGGGCGAGGTCTACCACGTCGACGGCGCCTACGGCCCCAACGGCTTCGTCGCGGTCCCGCACCTGTACATCAACAACTGCCACATGCTCTACATCGACCGCAAGCCGGTCGGCTCGGTGGGCGTGGACGACCCGGTGCTGCGCCAGCGGATGATCGACTTCACCCGCGAGGTGGTGAACGGGCTGCCTTCGCCCGAGGGCGTGTTCCACATGGAGTTGATCCGCACCCCCGACGACGAGCTCGTGTTCCTGGAGATCGCCGGCCGCGTCGGCGGCGGCGAGGTCCAGCACAATTTCGCCGACGCCTACGGCTTCGACCTGGTCGATTTCCACGTCGCCTCGCAGCTCGGCCTCTCGCCGGAGGTGGGCAAGGTGCGCGAGGGCGTGATCGCGGGCTGGATCATGATGAACCACTGGGAACACCTGGACGGCATCTACACCGGCCTGCGCCTGGATCCGCTGTCCGACGACAACTGCCTGCACGGCATCGGCCAGCCGCGACTGGGCCGGGCGCTGATCCCGGGCTCGACCCAGGTGGTGAAGTTCTGGCTGCGCGGGAACAGCACCGAAGCGGTGACGCGGAGCATCCTCGAACTGTTCGAGAAGGCCCACCCCGGGTCGGTGCCGCGACCGCAGTAAGCGCGGTCACGCTTCGCGGCGTCCCGCCGCGGCGAACCTGTCGACGTGTTTGCCCGAGGCGCCGCGCCGACGCGGCGCCCGGTTGCGAGCGCCGCCGTCCGGCGGCGCTCGCTCAGGCCGCGGGCTCGGCGTCGCGGGGCGAGCGCTCCGGGCGCTCGGCCACCCAGCGGCTCCAGTGCGACAGCACCAGCGACAGCGCTTCGGACCGGCGCATCACGCTGCGGGTCATCGGCATGGCGTGCGCCCATTCGGCGTTGGCGATCGCCTGGAAGGCGTTCGCCGGGGCTTCGCAGAACCCCATGTACCAGCCGCCGAACAGCCGCTCCGGCTGCGGCGCGTCGAGCAGCAGTTGCAGCGAATGATGCTGCGGCGACGCCAGGATGCGGGCATGGACCTCGCGCACCGCGTCTTCCTCGCCCTCGAAATACTGGAAGAACCGCCCGGCGTGGTGGAACAGCACGCCGGTCACGCCGGCGTGGGCGTTGAACCGGCGCGCCTCTTCCAGCAGGGCGGTGAGCGCCGCCCCGGACATCGGGAAGGCGATGCTGGTGTAGGCGATGCCGTGCAGTCCACTCATCCGCGCACGGTCCGGCGGCGGGACGCAGTCCCGGGGAAGGCGCCGGATCGCAGGGCGAGCGCGAGCGGGTCGGTCATCGAGGGTCCTCGGGTCGAAAGGAATGAGCGCACGGTAGAGGGCGATCGATCGGCCTGCATTAATCCGGATTAATGCAGGCCCCGATCCGTCCGGGGCGCGCATCGGGGCAGGGCCCGCGCCGGCGACGTCCACCGCCCCGGAACCCCGGCGGCTGGCGGCCGGTCATGCGCCGGGGAACCACGAGGTGTCGATCCGGAAGTGGCGATCCTCGAAGTCGACCGCGCGCTTGAGCCCGGCCTCGTCCAGCAGATCGATGCGGTGGCCGTGGCGGGCGATCGTGCCCGCCGCCTCCAGGCGCTTCAGCGCCCGGCTGACGTGGACGTTGGTCAGCCCGATCGCGTCGCCGATCATGCCCTGGCTCAGCGGCAGGTCGTAGGCCGTGCCGAGGTCGCGCCGGGTCACGCGCAGCCGCGACACCACCTCCAGCAGGAAGTGCCCGACCCGCGCGGTCGCGCCCTGGCGGCCGACGATGCGCAGGCGGTCGGCGAGGACCGCGTGCTCGACCATGCCGATACTGAACAGCAGCGCCGACAGGCGCGGCGAGCGCAGGAAGATCTCGTCCAGCGCCGACTTGGGGAATGGGCACAGCTCGCCGTCGGTCGCGGCGGCCAGCGCGGCGCTGGTGCGCTCGAAGGCGATGTCCGGAATGCCGACGATGTCGCCCGGATAGTGAATGTGCAGGATCTGGCGGCCGCCGTCGGGCAGCATCGTGTACGAGAAGAACCAGCCGCCGCGCACGACGTACAGGCGCTCGGCCTGCGCGCCGATGTCGCGCACGATCGCCTGCGAGCGCCAGGTCTCGCGCGTTTCCTCCAGCCGCGCCAGCAGCGCCTCGTCGCCGGGCGCGAGCGGGATGTGGTAACCGATCTTCTCGACTAGGCAACTCCCGGCCATGCGTCCCCCGTCCCGCGGTCTCGTGGCGTCGGCGCCCTGGGAGGCGCGGTTCGAGCGGCGCCGCTCGGGCGACGCTGCACGGACAACAATGTTCAGCTTGCGATGTAGCGCTGCAGGTGGTCCAGCTCGACCTGCTGGTCCTCGATCACCGCCTTGACCAGGTCGCCGATCGAGATCACCCCGACCACCTCGCCGCCCTCGACCACCGGGAGGTGGCGGATGCGGCGCGCGGTCATCAGTTGCATGCAGTGCTCCGCGGTGTCGTCCGGCACGGTGGTCACGACCTGCACGGTCATGATGTCCGCCACCGGCGTGTTCGAGGACGAGCGGCCCTGCAGCACCACCTTCCGGGCGTAGTCGCGCTCGGAGAGGATGCCGGCCAACCGTGGCCCCTCCATCACCAGCACCGCGCCGATGTGGCGTTCGGCCATCAACCGGATCGCCTCGAGCACCGGGACCTCGGGACGGATGGCGTGGATCGCGGGGCCGCGATCAGCCGACTTCGTTTCCAGCAACTGACGGACGGTACGCATCGGGGCGTTCTCCTTCAGGGGCGAGGTCGTCCAAGGATACGCCGGTCGCCGGCCGCCAGCGATCCACCAGGTACAGCGGCCGCTGCTTCGACTCCTCGTACAGCCGGCCGAGGTACTCGCCGATGGTCCCCAGCGCCATCAACTGCACGCCGCCGAGCAGCAGGATCACGGTCATCATGGTCGGCCAGCCCGCGACCGGGTCGCCCCACAGCACGGCCTTGAGCACGATCCACGCCGCGTACAGGAAGGCCAGCGCCGCGGTCAGCAGGCCCAGGTAGGTCGCCACCCGCAGCGGCGCGGTGGAAAAGCTGGTCACGCCCTCCAGCGCGAAATTCCACAGCTTCCAGGCGTTGAACTTGGTGCGGCCCGCGGTGCGCGCCTCGCGGCGGTAGGGAACCGACACCTGGCGGAAGCCGACCCAGCCGAACAGCCCCTTCATGAAGCGGTGGCGCTCGCGCAACTGGCGCAGCGCGGCCAGCGCCCGCGGCGACAGCAGGCGGAAGTCGCCGGTGTCGGTGGGGATGGGCGTCTTCGACAGCCGCTGCATCACCCGGTAGAAGCCGTGGGCGGTCGTGCGCTTGAACCAGCCGTCGCCATCGCGGGCGATGCGGGTGCCGTGGACGTCGTCGTAGCCCTCGCGCCACTTCGCCACGAACTGCGGGATCAGCTCCGGCGGGTCCTGGCCGTCGGCGTCGAGGATGATCGCCGCGCCCTCGCGCACCCGGTCCAGGCCGGCGGTCAGCGCGGCCTCCTTGCCGAAATTGCGGCTCAGCCGCAGCGCGGACACCCGCGGGTCGGCCGCGGCGAGCGCCTCCAGCACCGCCCAGGTGTCGTCGCCGCTGCCGTCGTCGACATAGAGAAGGTGTCCCTCGACGCCCTCGCCGGCCAGCCCGTCGAGCACCGCGGCCAGCCGCGGATGCAGCACCGGCAGGGCTTCGGCCTCGTTGTAGGCGGCGATGACGACGGTCAGGCGTTCGGCAGGCATGGCGCGAGTGTACGGCCCCGTGCGTTCGAGGGGCGGAAGTTGCAGGGCGCGGCTAGTCGAAGGCCAGGTATCCCGGGCCGCCGAGCGCGCGCATCTGGCGCTGGATCGCGGCGCTGCGCCGCTGCACGTACGGCCCGGGCTTCGCGACGCTGTACTTGCGGGGGTTCGGCAGCACCGACGCCAGCCGGGCGGCCTCGGCCGCGGAGAGCGCCGACGCGTCCTTGCCGAAGAACCGCCGCGCCGCCGCCTGCGCGCCGTAGACCCCGTCGCCGTACTCGACGACGTTGGCGTACATCTCGAGGATCCGCGATTTCGGCCACAGCGCCTCGATCAGCACCGTGTACCAGACTTCCAGCCCCTTGCGCGCCCAGCGGGACCAGCCGCTGCCGCGCCAGAGGAACAGGTTCTTCGCCAGTTGCTGGCTGATCGTGCTGGCGCCGCGGACCCTGCGGCCCTTGGCGTTGTGGGCGCGGGCCTTCTCGATCGCCTCGAAGTCGAAACCGTCGTGGACCGGGAAGCGCTGGTCCTCCGCGGCCACCAGCGCCAGCGGGAGCTGCGGCGAGATCCGGTCCGCGTCGCGCCAGTCGTAGGCGAGCGCGAAGCCGCGGTCGCCGGCCTCCCAGGCTTCCATGTAGCGACCGATCATGAACGCGGTCACCGGCGGATCGACGAAGCGCAGCACCGCCACCTGCAGCACCGTCACCAGCACGAACAGCAGCGGCAGCCACAGCAGCAGCCAGCGCCACCAGCGCACCCGGCCGCGCGCCCGCGGCGCTGCGCCGGGGGGCGTCCCGCCGGGGATTGTCTCGCCGGGGTTTGAAACCGCCTCCACCTGCCCCATCTTCTGCGTCACTCCGCAACCCGTCGCCCCCGGCGCCCACGCGCCGCCGGGGGCATTATCGACCATCCGCGCCGCAGCGCCCGCCCCAGCCCCGCCGACAGCCCCCCACATGTCCCAGACCGACCAGCACGACCGCCTCGTCCGTTTCCTGCTCGAACGCGCCGGCGTGCGCGGCGTGCACGTCCGCCTCGACCGCACCTGGGCCGAGATCGGCGAACGCGCGTCGCCGCCCGCGGCGATCGCCGGCCTGCTCGGCGAAGCGGTGGCCGCGGCCGCGCTGTTCACCGGCCACATCAAGGTGGACGGCCGCCTCTCGGTGCAACTGCGCGGCCAGGGCGCCCTGCGCACTCTGTTCGCCGAATGCACCGCCGCCGGCACGCTGCGCGGGATCGCCACCCTCGCCGAGGGCGTCGCCGCCGACGACCCCGCCGTGTCCGCCGACCTCGGCAGCTTCGGCGACGGCGCGCTGCTGGCGATCACGGTCGAGAACCCCGGCGCCCGCGGCCAGGAGCCGCATCGCTACCAGGGCCTGGTCGACTTGGACGCGACCCGCCTGTCGGCGGCGTTCGAGGCCTACTTCGACCGGTCCGAACAGCTCCCCACCCGCCTGCTGCTGGCCGCCGACGGCACCCGCGCGGCCGGGCTGATGCTGCAGAAGCTGCCCGGCGACGCCGGCGACCTCGACGGCTGGGAGCGCGCGAGCGCGCTGTTCGACACCCTCGGCACCGGCGAGCTGCTGGACACCCCGGTCGACCTGCTGCTGCACCGGCTGTTCCACGAGGACGGCGTCGAGACCCTGGGCGAGCGCCCGCTGCGGTTCGCCTGCTCGTGCTCGCGGGACCGGGTCTCGGCGATGCTCGAATCCCTGGGCGAGACCGAATCCCGCGAGGCGGCGGCGGGTCACGGCGGCGTGGTCGAAGTGCGCTGCGAATTCTGCGGCGAGACCTATCGCTTCACCGGTGACGACCTCGACCGCCTGTTCGCGCCCCGCCCCGTCGCCGCCGCCGCGCCCGAGCGGCTGCAGTGACGGCCGTGCAGGACCCGTCACAGTTCCGGCCCGCCCGCGCGATTGTTAAAGAACCATAAATCTGCTAGCCTGCGCTTCGATGGACCCGTAACAGGAACTCGACCGCCCGAAAGCGGTCCCACCAAGACCATGTCCCGCCGCGCCCTGCCCCTGCTGATGCTGCTCGCCGCCGCCCTGGCGACTTCCGCGCATGCGCAATCCAGGCCGGCCGGCGACCGCGTCGAGCTGCCGATCTGGAACAAGGCCAGCGGCGAGATCGAAGGCATCGTGGTCCTGGAGCCCACCGACGTGGCCAAGAGCCGCTCGCTGGCCCGTTTCGGCGTCCGCCACCTCGACACCACCCTCGGCCTGAGCGAAGGCGATTCGCTCGGCCTGCTGTGCGACCACAAGCCGGGCCTCAACAGCGCCCTGAGCAGCCTGGCCGCGAACTGCGTGCTCGCCTCGGTGCCCGCCACCCGCCGCACCGGCGCGGCGGCGATCTTCCAGCGCGGCGGCACCCAGCTCGGCGTGAGCGCCGGCAACACCCGCGGCGCCATTCCCGCGTGGATGAGCCCCGGCAACGGCGTCAACGGCCGGGTCGACCTCAACGACATCACCATCTTCAGCCAGAAGGCCCTGCCCCGCGAAGGCTACGTCTCGATCGCCGGGACCGTCGCCAAGGCCCGTCTGCAGAGCCCGTCCGAGATCCCGGGGTTCAGCGACCGCTGGACCTCCCGCCAGCTCAACCTGGGCGGCGGCTTCGGCGCCTTCGGCGTCAACATCATCGGGGAAGTGGTCGACACCCCCGGCCGCGACCGTTTCGGCAGCCTGGGCCTCGGCCTGAGCTGGCGGACCCCCTGGAGCGGCCAGCTCACCGTCGGCGCCGACAACCTGGTCACCCGCGGCAAGAACCCTTTCGCGCCGCCCGCCGCCACCGGCAGCGACGACGAAGGCGCGGTTCCCTACGTCCGCTACGAACAGGACCTCTGACCCCTTCCGGAGGGGTTCCACCGGGCGCTTCGCCCGGCCTGTTAACGACACTTTAATTTTTCTCCGAGTGGGGCTACTATCGGCCCCGGCCTGACCCGGCTTTGCGGCTCCCTTGCCGTTCCGGGACAGGTTCCCATGGGAAACCCCAAGACTCACTTGGAGAGAGAGATGACTTTGAAGACCAACAAGCTCCGCGACGCGATCTCCTTCGCGCTCGTGGGCACCTCCGCCCTCGCGGCCTCGGGCGTCGCCTTCGCCCAGGAAGAGAACAAGGACGCCGGCCAGCTCGACACGGTCGTCGTCACCGGTTCGCGCATCCCGCGTGCTGAGCTCGAAAACGAACAGCCGATCATCACCGTCAGCCGCGAGCAGATCGAGAAGCAGGGCTTCAGCTCTGTCGCCGACATCCTGCAGAACCTGACCTCCGCGGGCTCCCCCGCGATCAGCCGCGCCAACGCGCTCTCCTCCGGCGAAGACGTGGGTGGCTACTACATCGACCTGCGCAACCTCGGCGCCAGCCGCACCCTGATCCTCCTCAACGGCAAGCGTCTCGGCGTCTCCACGTCGGGCCTGCAGGATCTGGGCCAGATTCCGATGTCCGCGATCGAGCGGATCGACGTGCTGAAGGACGGCGCTTCGTCGATCTACGGCTCCGACGCAATCGCCGGCGTGGTCAACGTGATCACCCGCAAGAACTTCGAAGGCGCGCAGGCCGACGTCTACCTCGGCGCGTACGACCAGGGCGAAAGCAAGCAGGACTACAGCTTCACCATCGGCGCCAATTCGGATCGCGGCGGCCTGACCTTCAGCGCCGAATATTCGAAGGAAGATCCGGTGCTGGGCGGCGACCGCGAGTTCAGCCGCTACGGCAACTCGGGCCGCAACTTCCCGTTCTCGGGCTGGAGCCTCATCTCCCAGAACGGCGTGTGGCTGGGCGGCAACTGCAGCTCGGGCCTCTGCACGCTGAACCGCGGCAGCGACCCCCGCGACCCGAACAACTACCACAACATCACGCCGGCGGAACGTTCCAACGCGAACGAAGTGATGTACGTGCAGACCGGCCTGGAGCGCAAGTCGACGTTCCTGAGCGCGTCGTACGACATCACGCAGAACATCCGCTTCGTGACCGACATCGGCTACAACAAGCGCATCACGCAGCAGCAGATCGCGGGTTACCCGGGCAACTACGGCTTCGGCCTGCTGTCCGCCAACAGCTACTTCAACCCGGCTCCGGGCGCCGACCAGTACTGGTTCCGCCGCTTCTGGGAACTGCCGCGCCGCACCCGCAGCGAGCTGCAGACCGTCCGCGTCAGCCTCGGCCTGGAAGGCAGCTTCGACCTCAACGACCACCTGTGGACGTGGGATGTCGGCTTCCTCTCGAACGAGAACACCAACAACAAGTACGCCCGCGGCGACGCCTACGTGCCCGCCCTGCAGGCGGCGCTCGGCCCGTCGTACCTGAACAGCGCGACCGGTCGCGTCGAGTGCGGCTCGTCGACCAGCCCGACCCCGTACGGCACCAACTTCGGCAACGGCGAGTGCATCCCGTTCAACCCGTTCCTGCCGTACGGCCAGGCGGGTCAGGGTTCGCTCGGCAACAGCGCGCTCCAGGCGTTCCTGTTCCCGGAATACCACGACGCCGGCAAGACCCAGACCACCGACTACACCGCGAACATCGCCGGCTCGCTGTTCTCCATGCCGGCCGGTGACTTCGGCATCGCCTTCGGTCTGGAACACCGCAGCGAAGAAGGCCGTTTCGTGCCTGACGCCGTGAACCAGGCGGGCCAGAGCACGGGCCTCCCGGCGACGACCACCCAGGGTTCCTACTCGCTGGACGAGGCCTACCTCGAACTCGAGATCCCGGTGCTGGCCGACCTCCCGGGCGCGAAGGAACTGACCTTCAACGTCGCGAGCCGTTATTCGGACTACTCGAACTTCGGCAACACGACCAACAACAAGTTCCAGATGCGCTGGCGTCCGATGGACGGCCTGCTGGTTCGCGCCACCTACGCCGACGGCTTCCGCGCTCCGGCGATCGCCGACCTCTACGGCGGCGTGGGCGGTTCGTTCGAGTACTACACCGACCCCTGCGGCATCGGCGCCCCGGGCACGGTCAACGGCAACGCCGCGTGTAACGCCGCCGGCGTGCCGGTCGGCTACGTGCAGCTCGGCCAGGCCAACGTGCCCTGCACCGTGTATCCCTGCCAGACCAACTTCCAGTTCCTGAGCGGTTCGAACCCGAACCTGTCGCCGGAAACCGCGAAGTCCAAGACGGCCGGCATCGTGTGGAGCCCGAAGTTCGCCGACGGCCTCGACCTGTCGCTGGACTGGTATGACGTCAAGATCGACGACACCATCATCTCGGACTCGGTCGACAACATCCTCAACGACTGCTACCGCAACGGCATCGCCGCGCGCTGCGCGGGCATCGTGCGCAACAGCGCGGGTGCGATCACGAACCTGTTCTACGGCCTGACCAATGCCGGCGGCCTGCGCACCGAAGGTTACGACCTCGGCGTCCACTACCGCCTGCCCGAGTTCTCCCTGGGCAAGTTCACGCTGGACTGGCAGACCTCGTACACCAGCAAGTACGACCAGCTGGCCGACAACTCTGCCGATACCAAGTGGGTGGGCTACGTCGGTTACCCGGGCATCTTCCGCGTGCGTTCGAACTTCGGCGTCGACTGGACCAAGGGCGACTTCTCGATCGCCTACATGGCCCGTTACTACTCCGGCATGAAGGAAACCTGTGCGAGCGCCCCGCGTCCGTGCAGCGACCCGACGCACATCGACACCTACGGCAACCTCGACAAGCAGAACCGTACCGGCTCCAACACCTTCCACGACCTGCAGTTCTCCGCCAGGCTCCCGTGGAATGCGACGGCGTCGATCGGTGCCAACAACGTCACCAACCACCTCGGCCCGATCATGTTCTCGGCGCCGAACAGCAGCTTCCCGTACTACGGCGGCTTCGACATCGGCCGTTTCTGGTACGTCAAGTACCAGCAGCGCTTCTGATCGAAAGCGCGTCAGCGTCAACCTACGGCCCCGCAAGGGGCCGTAGTCTTTTCCGGGGACAGAAAAACGCGCGGAGAGCATCGCGGCCGGCACGACCCGCAGCGGCGGCCGTCGCCGCGGCCCGGCCAACGCCCGCTTCCCGGCCGGGGATCCCCACCGGCACACCCGACCACGAATCCCGGCCGCCACGTCGCACGCTGCGCAGCCGTGACCGCGTCATGACCGTGGCCATGCCCGCCTGCCGCACTCGCCAGGTCGCGGGCCCGATCGCAGGTTCGACGGCGTGCGCGCCCCGCCCTCGCCGGCATGCCGCTCCGGCGACCTCGGGGTTCGATCAGACTTCCACCGGCGGCCTGCGCGTCGCCATGGCCGGCCGGATGCGGCCCGCTGCGGGCCGTTGGGTCAGGAGATCGCGCCGCAGGCGCGCAGGCCGTCGAGCAGCGGCTGCAGGTGCTTTTCGTACGGCTTCCAGGCCTGGCTGCGGCCGCCGAGGATGCCCTTGCGGGCGTGGGCGGCGCTGGCGGTGGCGACGTTGCCGCCCTCCTGTCCGCGCTCCAGCGCGCCCGGCACGTACGCGAGGCCGCAATGCGTCATCACCCGCTTCGCTTCGCGCTCGGGGTCCGCGACGATGTCCGCATAGTCGATGTCGAGCACCCGCGACGGCAGGACCGCGCGCCAGTGGGCCATCAGTCCGCGGTACAGGCCGAAATAGTGCGCCATCCGCCGCTGGTCGCAGGCATAGGGCGTGCCGACCCGGAACAGGGTCCGCAGATTGGAGAAGCAGGTGGCGACCGGATCGCGCTGCATGTGCAGGAGGCTGGCGTCGGGCAGCGCTTCGGCGATCAGCCCGACGTTGAGGAAGTTCAGCGGCAGCTTTTCGGTGACCCAGCGCTTGCCCCGCCCGCGCCAGCGCGCGTAGTCATGCATGCGGGCGCGGACGCCCGCGAGCCCGTCGGGCGCGAGCGCCGACAGCAGCCCGACGTCGACCACGTCGGGCGAGTCCCGGTTCGCGGCCTCGCGCAGCGCGGCGCTGAACTGGTAGGTCTCGCCGCCGTCCGCGACCTCGGGATGCCCGGCGAGGATGCGCTCAAGCAGCGAGGTGCCGCTGCGGAACATGCCCACGATGAAGATCGACCCGGCCTCGCCCTGCAGCGGCGCGCGGGCCTGCGCGGCCGCCAGCGGCCGCCGCTTCAGCGTCTCGATCAGCGCGCGTTGCGCGGTGGCGTCGTACGGCACGGCGGCGCGCATCACGGCGTGGCCGCGTTCCAGCGCGGCCCAGGCCTCGTCGTATGCGCCCAGCGCGTGATGGCTCTGGTGCAGGGCGTACTCGAACATCGCCCGGGCCTCGGACCCTGGCCGGGCGACGTGGATGACCCGCAGGATCTGCTCGATGTGCCGCGCCGCGGTTTCGGGGGTGTCCTGCATCGACAGCAGGAAATGGACGTTGGCCATGTGCGGCGCCACCTGCAGGGCGGCGCGCAAGGCCGCGGTGGCCGCGGCGTCGTCCCCGGCGAACAGGGCGAACATGCCTTTCAGGTACAGCGCATCGGGGTCCCCGGGCGCCAGCGCGAGGGTCTGCGCGAGGCAGTCGTCCGCCTGGGCGTACAGGCCGGAAAACCCGAGGATCTGGGCGAGTTCCGCGAGCGCCTGCGGCGCGCGCAGTGCGCGCCAGCCGGAGGCGTCGAACATGCGCGCCAGCGCCTCGGGCGCCTCCAGGTGCTTCAGCAGCCGGGCGGCGTCGAGCACGCCGTCGGCGGCGACCGGCTGCGCGGCGACCGACAGCGCCAGCGCGCGCGCCTCGCGATAGCGCCCCAGGCGCAGCGCCAGGAACGCGGCGAAGATCCCCGCGGGGGCGAAATCGGGCGCGCGCGCGCGCAGGTCGGCGGCCCGGTGGTAGGCGCCGACCAGGTCGCCCTGTCCCGCGAGCGCCTGCGCCCGCTGCAGCTCCACCGCCCAAGTGGCGCCGGACGATGGCGTGCGATCCGTCATCGTGCCCGGCCGCGGACGCCGTCAGCCATCGCGCAGCCGCTCGGAGATGCGCACGCACTCCTGGCGCAGGCGCTCGGGCATGCGCGGGCCGTATTCGTCGAGGTAGCCGCCGATGGCGTCGAACTCGGCGCGCCAGCCCTCGCGGTCGAAGCCGAACAGCACGTCGCGGGCCTCGTCGGTCAGCGCCACCCCGTCGAGGTTCATGTCCTCGACCCTCGGCAGCGCGCCGATCGGCGTCTCGACCGCGCCGACCGTGCCGGTCGCGCGGCGCAGCATCCATTCCAGCACGCGCAGGTTGTCGCCGAAGCCCGTCCACAGGAACTTGCCGTCGGCGCCCTTGCGGAACCAGTTGACGTGGAACACCTTGGGCAACGTCACGCCGGGGCGGTCGAAGCTCAGCCAGTGCGCGAAGTAGTCGGCGAAGTTGTAGCCGCAGAACGGCTTCATCGCCATCGGGTCGCGGCGCATCACGCCGACCGCGCCGGCGGCGGCGGCGGTGGTTTCCGAGCCCATCGCGGCGCCGACCAGCACGCCGTGGGTCCAGTCGCGGGCCTCGAACACCAGCGGCACCAGCGAGGCGCGGCGGCCGCCGAACACGATCGCGCTGATCGGCACGCCCTGCGGGTCCTCGGCGTGCGCCGAATACGACGGGCACTGCTTCGCGCTGACCGTGAACCGCGCGTTCGGATGGGCGGCCGGGCCGTTGCTGGAATCGTATTCACGACCGCGCCAATCGTAGGCGGGCACGCCGCCGTCCAGGCCCTCCCACCACGGCTGCCCGTCGGCGGTCAGGCCGACGTTGGTGAAGATGGTGTCCTTGCGGATCGTGGCCAGCGCGTTGGGATTGGATTTGCTCGACGTGCCCGGGGCGACGCCGAAGAAACCGGCTTCCGGATTGATCGCGTACAGCCGGCCGTCGTCGCCGGGGCGCATCCAGCAGATGTCGTCGCCGATGGTCCAGATCTTCCAGCCGGCCTCGCGGTAGCCCTCCGGCGGTATCAGCATGGCGAGGTTGGTCTTGCCGCAGGCCGACGGGAACGCCGCGGCGATGTAGTGGGTCTCGCCCTGCGGGTTCTCGACGCCGAGGATCAGCATGTGCTCGGCCAGCCAGCCCTCGCTGCGCGCCTGGTGCGAGGCGATGCGCAGCGCGTGGCACTTCTTGCCCAGCAGCGCGTTGCCGCCGTAGCCCGAGCCGTAGGACTTGATGGTCAGTTCCTCGGGGAAATGCATGATGAAACGGCGGTCCGGGTCGAGCTCGCCGATCGAGTGCAGGCCCTTGACGAACGTGCCTTCGCGCTCGATCCGGGCCAGCGCTTCGGCGCCCATGCGGGTCATCAGCCGCATGTTGGCGACGACGTACGGCGAATCGGTGATCTCCACCCCGCAGCGCGACAGCGGCGAGTCGATCGGGCCCATGCAGTAGGGGATCACGTACAGCGTGCGGCCGCGCATGCAGCCGTCGAACAGCGCATCGATCTTCGCGTGCGCTTCGGTCGGCGCCATCCAGTGGTTGTTCGGGCCAGCGTCCTCGGCCTCGGTGGTGCAGACGAAGGTCAGGTGCTCGACGCGGGCGACGTCGTCCGGATGCGAGCGATGCAGCCAACTGCCCGGATTGGTCGTCTCGTTGAGCCGGATCAGCGTGCCGTCGGCCTCCATCTTCGCGATCAGCGCCGCGGACTCGGCGTCGCTGCCGTCGCACCAGTGCACGGCGTCCGGGCGGGTCAGGCGGGCGACGTCGTCGACCCAGCGCTGCAGCGCCTCCAGGCGGGTGGGCGGATGCGTCGGCTTGGCTTGGGCGTTCATGGCGGGACTCGGCAGGAGAAAGACGGAGGGTCGCCCGCGGCCGGGCGCACCGGCGGGCGACGCGCTCAGCGCGCGGGCACGACCGGCGGGATCAGGGTGGCCATCACGTGCTCGACGTAGGCCTCGAACTCGTCGTGGGCCAGGCGCGGATGCAACTGCAGGCTCAACTGCAGGAAGCCGACGTAGGCGGCGTAGGCCAGGCGCGCGCGGTGCTGGGCGTCGGCGCGCGGCAGGCCGGCCTGGCGGAAGGACGCGGCGAGATAATCGAGGCGGCGCTGCGAGACGCGGCCGATCACCGGACCCACCGCGGGATGGTCGAAGGCCTTGAGCAGCTCGCTGTAGATCTTGTGCGGCTTGACCTCGTGGGCGACGAGCTGGAACAGGGCGCGCAGGCGCTGGCGGGGATCGCCGACGGCCTCGAGCTGGCCGAACACGGTTTCCTGCTCCACCGCCTCCCAGCGTTCCAGCGCGGCCGACAGCAGGGCGTCGCGGGACGGGAAATGCCAGTAGAAGCTGCCCTTGGTCACGCCCAGGCGGCGGGCCAGCGGTTCGACCGCCACCGCGGCCACGCCCTGTTCGGCGATCAGGTCCAGGGCGGCCTGCGCCCAGTCTTCGGCGCTGAGGCGGCCACTGCGTTCGGTTTTGTGGGCAGGTTCGTTCATGACAACAGTGTAACCATACGGAAGCGTCTGCAGAAGTATCGTGTGACTACGATTGCAAAGTGGATTCCAGCGGTTTCGCGGCACATTGACAGCAGCGAAACGGCATGTCCATACTTCAGCGTATGGAAACGGAGCGCCGGCGCCGCCGCGACGATGTCCGCCTCCGACCCGGGTCGCGGCTTCCCGCCGCGCCTGCCACGCCAGCCCGCGCCGTCACACGCCGGAGTTCCCCATGAGCCTCGTCCTGCCGTTCCTCGCCCTCCTCCTCGCCACGGCCTTCTGCGCCTACCATCGCCTGCGCATGGCGATCTGGGCCGCGATCGCCGCCACCCTGCTGGTCGCCTGCTGGCTGCTCGGCGCGAACCACACCGCCACCCTGGTCGCCGCCGGCCTGACTGCGCTGGTCGCGGTGCCGATGCTGATCGCGCCGCTGCGCAAGGCGGCGATCACCGCCCCGCTGCTGAAGTTCTACACCCGACTGCTGCCGCCGCTGTCGGACACCGAGCGCACCGCGCTGGAGTCGGGCACGGTCGGTTTCGAGGGCGAACTGTTCTCGGGCAAGCCCGACTGGGACAAGCTGCTCTCGCTGCCGAAGCCGGAGCTGACCGCCGAGGAGCGCGCCTTCCTCGACGGCCCCTGCGATGAACTGTGCCGCCGCATCAACGACTGGGACATCACCCACGTCCGCGCCGACCTGCCGCCGGAGCTGTGGGACTTCATCAAGCAGAACAAGTTCTTCGGCCTGAACATCCCGAAGGAATACGGCGGCCTGGGCTTCTCGGCGCTGATGAACCACAAGGTCATCCAGAAGCTGGCGGCGATGTCGAGCGTGGTCAGCTCCACCGTTGGCGTGCCCAATTCGCTGGGCCCGGCCGAGCTGCTGATGCACTACGGCACCGACGAGCAGAAGCGCCACTACCTGCCGCGCCTGGCCGACGGCCGCGAGGTCCCGTGCTTCGCGCTGACCGGCCCGTTCGCAGGTTCCGACGCCACCTCCATCCCCGACTACGGCATCGTCTGCAAGGGCGAATGGAACGGCGCCCAGGTGCTGGGCATCCGCCTGACCCTCAACAAGCGCTACATCACCCTCGCCCCGGTCGCGACCCTGATCGGCGTCGCCTTCCGCATGTACGACCCCGACGGTCTGCTCGGCGACAAGCGCGACATCGGCATCTCGCTGGCGCTGGTCCCGCGCGAGACCCCGGGGCTGGAGATCGGCCGCCGCCACTTCCCGCTCAATTCGCCCTTCATGAACGGGCCGATCAAGGGCAGGGACGTGTTCGTGCCGCTGAGCCAGCTCATCGGCGGCGAGGACTACGCCGGCCAGGGCTGGCGCATGCTGATGGAGTGCCTGTCGATCGGCCGCTCGATCACCCTGCCCTCCACCGCCAGCGGCGGCACCAAGATGGGCGCGGTGGTCACCGGCGCCTACGCCCGCATCCGCAAGCAGTTCGGGCTGTCGGTCGGCCGCTTCGAGGGCGTCGAGGAAGCGCTGGCCCGCATCGGCGGCCGCGCCTACGCCTGCAGCGCGCTGTCGGAAGCGACCGCGGCCGCGGTCGCGCGCGGCGAGAACCCGGCGGTGCCGTCCACCATCGCCAAGTACCACTGCACCGAGATGGGCCGTGAAGTCGCGCGCGACGTGATGGACATCCACGGCGGCAAGGGGATCATCCTCGGCCCGCGCAACTACGCCGGCCGCAACTGGCAGTCGGTGCCGATCGCGATCACGGTCGAAGGCGCCAACATCATGACCCGCAGCCTGATGATCTTCGGCCAGGGCGCGATCCTGTGCCATCCGTGGGTGATGAAGGAGATGAAGTCGGCGCAACTGGAGAACCCGAAGGAGCGCATCGACCAGTTCGACGCGGCGCTGTTCGGCCACATCGGCTACGCGATCTCCAACGCCGTGCGCGCGTGGTGGTTCGGCTTCACCGGCACCCGCATCGGCATTGCGCCGGGCGGCGAATACACCCGCCGCTGCTACCGCAAGCTCAACCGCTACTCGGCGGCGCTGGCGGTGATGGCCGACACCTCGATGCTGCTGCTCGGCGGCAAGCTGAAGTTCAAGGAATCGCTGTCCGGCCGCCTCGGCGACGTGCTCAGCCAGCTCTACATCGCCAGCGCGATGCTCAAGCGCTACGAGGACCAGGGCCGTCCGGTCGCCGACCATCCGCTGCTGGCGTGGGCCTTCCACGACGCGATCCACAAGATCGAACTGGCGCTGTCCGGCGCCCTGCGCAACTTCCCGATCCGCCCGGTCGGCTGGCTGCTGTGGGCGGTGATCTTCCCGTGGGGCCGCCGCGCCGAAACCCCGAGCGACCGCCTGGGCCACCGCGCCGCCAGCCTGCTGATGACGCCGTGCGAAGCGCGCGACCGGCTCGCCGCGGACCTGTTCCTCGAACCCTGCGAGCACAACCCGGCGGGCCGCGTGAACAGCTACCTGCCGAAGATGATCCTGGCCGAGCCGGTGGAGCGGAAGTTCCTCAAGGCGCTGAAGAACAGCGACATCGAGGCGCTGGACTTCCCCGCCCAGCTCGACGAGGGCGTGCGCGAGGGCTGGATCACCGCCGACGAGCGCAAGCAGCTCGAGGAACTGCGCGAGATGACGCTCGACACGATCATGGTCGACGACTTCGAGTCGTGGGAGCTGCGTTCGGCCGGCTACGCCGCCGAGACCGGCCCGCAGGGCAAGGCGCAGCGCGCCGCCGCCTGACCGGCACGCCCCCGACACATACGTCGGGCGACGCGCACGATGCATTGCGGACGGCGGGGTCTCCCCGCCGTCCGCGTTTCCGGCAGACGCCCCGATCCGGGCACGGGCGTCCGCATGCTCTCGTCCCGCTCGCCTGACCCCGCCACCGACGACACGCCATGGCCAACAAGACCCTCGCCCTCTACGACCGCATGCGCCGCTGGCCCGCCGGGCAGTGGCTGTTCACCCGCGCGATCTGCTTCAAGGCGCCCTACTTCGGCAGCATCTCGCCGAGGATCGAAATCCTCGAACCGGGCCGCTGCGTCGCTTCGATCCGCCGCCACCGCGCGATCACCAACCACATCGGCAGCGTCCACGCGATCGCGATGTGCAATCTCGCCGAACTGGTCGGCGGCATGGTCACCGAGGTCACCCTGCCCGGCTCGATGCGCTGGATCCCCAGGGGCATGACCGTGCAGTACCTGAAGAAGGCGATGGGCACGATCCGCGCGGTCGCCACGCCGTCGGTGCCGATCGTCCACGCCGACAGCGGCTACGAAGTGCCGGTGGACGTGGCCCTCACCGACGACGCCGGCGACGCGGTGTTCCGGGCCACGATCGCGATGTGGCTGTCGCCGAAGCCGGCGCGCGGCTGAGTCGCCGCGCGCACATGGCCGCCGTCGATCCCGTCCTCGTCCTGTGCGCCGCGCACAGCCTCGCGCTGGCGCTGTTCCACCTCGCGTTCTGGCGCCTGTTCCGCTGGCCGGCGACGCTGCAGGCGACCACCGTCGCCAACCGCGCGATCCTGCAGATCGCCAACGTCCAGTTGATCTGGGTGTTCCTCGGCGTCGCCGCGCTGTGCCTGTGGTTCCCGGCCGAACTGCGCGGTACGCCGCTGGGCCGCGCCGTGCTCGCCGGCATGTCGGGGTTCTGGATCGTGCGCCTGGTCCAGCAGGCGGTGTTCCTGCGGGTGAACCATCCGCTGGTGCACGCGCTCAGCGTCGTGTTCGCGCTGGGCGCCGTGCTGTTCGCGTGGCCGTTGCTGCGCTGACCCGGAGAGACGAACTCAGGCGTTTCGTAGCACGCGCGACCGGATCGTCCATTGCCGGTCGCCGATCCTGACGGCGAGATCGTTGTTCTCGTTCCGCTCCGACACCAGACCCGGGACGCCCTGCTCCGATTCGACCCTGAAACAGGGACCCGGGAATCCGTCGGGGGCTCCGATCGTCAATTGCTGTCCGTGGATCTCGAACAGGCCGACACCGCCGCAATGCGGGCAGACGAAATCCTGCCAACCGTGTGGCCAAGCATGGCGCGCCGAGGACAGCACCGCCTCCGGCGCCAGATCCGCACGGCAGGCGGCACACTGCAGCGACACGAAGGGACGCCGGACTCAGCCTGCCAGCAGCACCGCCGCGATCGCCGCGATCGCCGGCACGCCCTGCACGAAGAAGATGCGCCTGCTGACGCTGTACGCGCCGTACAGCGCCGCGACCACCACGCAGCCGAGGAAGAACAGCGCGAGGTCCTGCCGCCCCGACGCCGCGGCCCAGCACAGGCCGGCGGCGAGGAAGCCGTTGTAGAGGCCCTGGTTGGCGGCCAGCACGCGGGTGGTCTCGGCCTTTTCCGGGGTGTTGCGGAAGGTCTTCAGGCCCAGTGGCCGCGTCCACAGGAACATCTCCAGGACGAGGAAGTAGACGTGCAGCAGGGCGACGAGGACCGTCAGGAGTTGCGCGAGCAGGTGCATGGGGATTCCTCCGATGCCGTCAACGATGCGCCGCGGTCGTTTCCCCGACCGTCTCGACGCGTTTCCACAGCCGCCAGCCGATGCCCGCCGCGGCGAACGCGGCCAGCGCGCTCAGCGCGGCGAATCCGCCGATCGTCACCCCGAGCGTCTTCAGCCCGTTCATGCCGGTGGCGATGGCGACGTCGCCGAAACGCCAGACTGCGGTATCGACCGCATCCTGGCCCTTGTAGCGCACGTTGCGCGGCACCCGGGTGTAGAGGCTGTGCCGCGCCGGCTCGGCCATGCCGTAGGCCAGGCCGCGGCTGACGATCAGCGCCAGCACCGTCGGCGCCACCGGGCCGACCAGCCACGGCAGGGTGAACAGCGGCGCGTGCGGGTCCGCGGAGAACACCACCATCAGCAGCACGGCGATGCTGACCAGCGCCCACAGCATGATCACCGCGCCCGGGCCGCTGCGCGGCAGCAGCCAGCGGGTCAGCGCAATCTGCACGGTCACGGTCAGCAGGTTCGAGACCAGGTCGACGTCGGCGTGGAAGCGCGTGCGCGCCGCCGCGTCGGCGAAGGTGGCGCCGGAGTAGTCGATCATCAGCGCGTAGTTGACCGTGCCGATGCCGTCGGCCAGCAGCAGCAGCACCGCCATGCCGCGGATGAAGGGGTCGGCGAAGATCTGCTTCAGCCCGTCCCACATGCCGCCGCCGACCGCGTCCTCGTGCCCGGCCTCGTGCCGGCGCGCGCCGTGCGTGCGCGCCCAGCGGCCGAGCAGCACCACGCACAGGGTGGCGACGCCGAGCAGGCCGGCCGAGACCACCAGCAGCGGCGCCACCCCGATCACGTCGACCAGCGAGCGGGTCAGCGCCGGCCCGGCCAGCGCGCCGAGGGTGCCGGCGACCGCGATCACCGGGAACAGCCGCTTCGACTGTTCCAGGCTCCAGATGTCGGACATGAAGATCCAGAACACCGACACCACGATCAGGTTGAACACGCTGACCCAGACGAAGAACACCATGCCCAGCGCGCGCGGGCTGAGCAGCCCCTCGAGGGTGAAGGCCGGGATGAAGGCCAGCAGGCAGGCGATGAAGAACAGGTACACCACCGGCACCAGCCGCCGCCGTGGCCAGCGCGAGGCCATCGCCGCGAACACCGGGGTCAGCACCAGGGTGGCGACGAAGGTCGCGGCGTAGAACCACGGCAACTGGGTCGATCCGACCGCCGCCGACAACTGCTCGCGCACCGGGCGGATCACGTAGTAGGCGGCCAGGACGCAGAAGAAGTAGACGAACGAGATGGCGACCGCGCGCCCCTCGCCCGCATGCACGCGACGCCCGCTGGGATGCTGCTCGTCGGTCATGGATCGGTCCGGGGCGCGGTCTGGGGCACAGCGCGCACGGTAGCGGATGGCGCGGGGCGTCGCCAGTCCGCGACCGCCGGCCCGCGCCGGCGTGACCGCATCGACGGTTCGCACAGAGCATTTGCTCTAGAGGCGGGGCATAGTGTCGCCCGCATACGTTTTCAGGGGTGGCGCGTGTTCGACTACATCATCATCGGCGCCGGATCGGCTGGCTGCGTGCTCGCCCACCGGCTGAGCGAGGATCCCGCGGTCAAGGTGCTGCTGCTCGAAGCCGGCCCCCGCGACTGGCACCCCTTCATCCACATGCCCGCCGGGATCGCCAAGCTGGTGAACAAGAAGGGCGTGAACTGGGACTACGACACCCTCGCCGAACCCCAGCTCGACCAGCGCACGCTGTGGTGGCCGCGCGGCAAGGTGCTCGGCGGCTCCAGCTCGATCAACGCGATGTGCTACATCCGCGGCGTACCCGCCGACTACGACGACTGGGCCGCACAGGGCGCGTCCGGCTGGCACTGGGACAACGTCCTGCCCTACTTCCGGAAGTCCGAAGGCAACGCCCGCGGCGCCGACGCGCTGCACGGCGGCGACGGCCCGCTGGCGGTGTCGGACCTGCGCTACACCAATCCGCTGTCGCAGGTATTCATCGACGCCGCCCGCCAGACCGGGCTGCCGCTCAACAACGACTTCAACGGCGCCGTGCAGCACGGCGTCGGCTTCTACCAGGTGACCCAGCGCGACGGCGCCCGCTGCTCCTCGGCGGTGGGCTACCTGCATCCGGTGCGCGATCGGCCAAACCTCACCGTCCACACCGGCGCCCAGGTCAGCCGGATCACCTTCGACGGCCGCCGCGCCAGCGGCGTGACCTACGCGATGGGTGGCCAGGGCCACCACCAGCCGGCGGCACGCGAGGTGCTGGTGTGCGGCGGCGCGATCAATTCGCCGCAGTTGCTGATGCTCTCGGGGATCGGCCCGGCCGACGACCTGCGCCGGCTCGGCATCGACGTGGTCGCCGACCTCGACGGCGTCGGCGGCAACCTGCAGGACCACCTCGACATCTGCACCCTGTTCCATTCGACCCAGCGGGTGACCTACGACCGCGTCGGCGACCTCAGGATCGCCTTCGACTACTACCTGCGCGGCCACCGCGGCCCGGGCAGCAGCAACGTCGCCGAGGCCGGCGGCTTCGCGCGCTCGGCGCTGGCGCCGGACGAGCGCGCCGACATCCAGTTCCATTTCGTGCCGGCGATGCTGGACGACCACGGCCGCCGCCGCCTGCCCGGCGACGGCTACACCCTGCACGCCTGCTTCCTGCGCCCGCGCAGCCGCGGCCGGATCACGCTGGGCAGCGACCGCGCCGGCGACAAGCCGCGGATCCGCGCCAACTACCTCGGCGACGAGGAGGGCTTCGACCTGAAGATGATGGTCGAGTGCGCGAAGGTCTCGCGCGAGATCCTCGCCCAGAAGGCGTTCGACCCCTACCGCGGCGCACCGATCTTCCCGGCCCGCACCGATCTGACCGATGCCGAGCTGATCGACTTCATCCGCGCCAAGGCCGAGACCGTCTACCACCCGGTCGGCACCTGCCGGATGGGCAACGACGCCGGCGCCGTGGTCGATCCGCTGCTGCGGGTCCGCGGCGTGGACGGCCTGCGCGTGGTCGACGCCTCGGTGATGCCCAGCCTGATCGGCGGCAACACCAACGCGCCGACGATCATGATCGCCGAGCGCGCCGCCGACCTGATCCTCGGCCGGGCGGCGTGAGCCAGCGGCCAGTCAGCGGATGAAGGTCTGCTGGCAGCAGCGCGCCCCGGTCGTCACCGTGCCGGTGCCCTTGTACCAGCACGCGCCCTCCTGATCCTGCGACGACGGCGTGGGCAGGATCTTCCAGGCATAGGCCTGCGCGGCGGGGTTCGGATCGTCGCCCGCGTTGCACATGATCTGGGTCATGGTCGTGTTGAAGGGGCAGGCCACGCCGACCATCCCGGCGCTGGTCGCGATGGATTCGGTCTGCGACACGTCCGAGCAGCGGAGCTGGCCGTAGTTGTATTCGCCCTTGCGGTAATACCCGACCACGTCGACCACCATGTGGGTCGCGGCGTAGGAATACAGGAAGAAACTCTCGTGGCTGAAGCCGCCGTAGACCATGCCGACCACGGTCTGGTTGTTGACGATCTCGCCCGCCGCGTAGTTCACGCTGGCGGCCGTCGGCAAGCCGGCGTAACCCACCGGGTAGGCCGTGGCGTAGCCGGCGCCCGAGGGATTGACCGCGGTGATGCTGATGACGATGGCGGTGACGCCCGTGGACGGGATGCCGCATCCGGCCGGGTTCACGCCCTGGCTGAGCAGGATCGTGCCGTAGGCGGAGACCTGTCGCACGGAGCCCGCCGTGAACGGCAGGTTGGCGACCCGCGTATCCATGAGCCGGCAGGCCACGATCGGCACGAACAGCGACTCGGGCAATTCGCCGAACAGCTTCTCGCCGCTGCGCGTGCCGCGGGCCGGCGGCGCGGGCGCGCCCCGGTTCAGCACCGAGATCATCGCGTCGAGCGACGGCGCCGCGGCCGCCTCGCGCAGTTGCGCCAACGGCGCATGCGCGAGCGCGGGGCCCAGCCGCCGGGCCCAGTCGCCGATGTCCATGCGGTAGCGGCGGGCGACCTCCGGCCCGCGCTTGGCGACGATCGCGTAGGCCAGCGCCCCGCGCTCGGTCTTCGGGCGGTACGGACCGGCGGCGGCGGTCGTGGCGACGGCGGCCGTGGCCAGGCACAGCAGTGCGCCGGCGATCGCGCGCTTCATGGCTTTCATGTGTCGGTTCCCCTGGACGACGCGCCCCCCCGGGCGCCGGCGGCATTCTGCCACGGGCCGTGCCACCGAGGCGCCGCCGGAATCGAGTCCGTGCTCGGGAAAAACACGCTAGAAATGCCGGGATTGGCGCAATCGGTTAAAATTCCGGGGCTTCGCCGGGCCCGCAGGCGCCAGGCGTTTTCCTGCCTTTTCGATCCAAGGACTCCCGCTCGATGAAGATTCTCGTCGGCTACAAGCGCGTGGTGGACTACAACGTCCGCATCCAGGTCAAACCGGACGGTTCGGGCGTCGTCACCGACGGCGTCAAGCTCTCGCCCAACCCCTTCGACGACATCGCGCTGGAAGAAGCCCTGCGCCTGCGCGACAAGGGCATCGCGACCGAAGTCGTGGTCGCCACGATCGCCCCGGCCGACGCCCAGCCGCACCTGCGCAACGGCCTGGCGATGGGCGCGAACCGCGCGATCCACGTCGTCACCGACCAGGCGATCCAGCCGCTGACCGCCGCGCGCGCGCTGCTGAAGCTGGTCGAGAAAGAACAGCCCGACCTGGTCATCCTCGGCAAGCAGGCGATCGACGACGACGCCAACCAGACCGGGCAGATGCTGGCCACGCTGTGGGGCCGTCCGCAGGCGACCTTCGCCGGCAAGCTCACCATCGCCTATAACGGCCCCGCCGACGGCAAGGCCACGGTGGTGCGCGAAGTCGACGCCGGCCTGGAAACCCTCGAGGTCGACCTGCCGGCCGTCGTCACCAGCGACCTGCGCCTGAACGAGCCGCGCTTCATCAAGCTGCCGGACATCATGAAGGCCAAGAGCAAGCCGCTGGAAACGCTGCAACTGGCCGACCTCGGGGTCGAATCCGGCGACACCCTCAAGACCACTCACTACGCCCCGCCGGCCAAGCGCAGCAAGGGCGTGATGGTGAAGGACGCGGCCGAACTGGTCGCCGCGCTGAAGGCGAAGGGTCTGCTGTGATGCGTGCGTAGGGCGGGCCCCGGCCCGCCCTTGCGACCTTCCCGATGAAGGTCGCAACGGTCGAAATCGCTTCGACCCACGTGCATCGCAAACCGAAATTCCGCAATGGCGGGCTGAAGCCCGCCCTACGAGGAACACACAATGTCCAAGGTTCTGATCGTCGCCGAACACCTCGACGGCAAACTCAACGGCGCCACCGCGCGCTGCGTCGCCGCCGCGCAGGCGCTGAATCCCGCCGGCATCGACATCGTCGTGCTCGCCGCCGACCCGGCCGCCGTCGCCGCGCAGGCCGCGCAGATCGCCGGCGTGGCCAGGGTCATCACCGTCGCCAACGCCGCGAACGCCCACGCCATCGCCCAGGTGCTGGCGCCGCAGATCGCGCAGGTCGCCGCCGGCTACAGCCACGTCTTCGGCCCCAGCACCACCTTCGGCAAGGACCTGATGCCGTGCGTCGCCGCGCTGCTGGGCGTGTCGCAGGTGTCGGACGTGATGGCCGTCGACGGCGGCCACACCTTCAAGCGCCCGATCTACGCCGGCAACGCCATCGTCACCGTCGAGGCCCCGGCCGACCGGGCCGTCGTCGCCACCGTGCGCACCGCGTCGTGGCCGGAAGCCGCCCGCGGCGGCAGCGCCGCGGTCGAAGCCGCGACCGTCGACGTCGCGCTGCCGACCCACACCCGCTACGTCGGCCTCGCCGCCGGCAAGTCGGACCGCCCGGACCTGCAGAGCGCGTCGAAAGTGGTTTCCGGCGGCCGCGGCGTGGGCTCGGCCGAGAACTTCCGGATCGTCTACGACCTCGCCGACAGGCTCGGCGCCGCGGTCGGCGCCTCGCGCGCCGCGGTCGACGCCGGCTACGTGCCGAACGAACTGCAGGTCGGCCAGACCGGCAAGATCATCGCCCCGGAGCTCTACATCGCGGTCGGCATCAGCGGCGCGATCCAGCACCTGACCGGCATCAAGGACGCCGGCACGATCGTCGCCATCAACAAGGACGCCGACGCGCCGATCTTCGAGATCGCCGACATCGGCCTGGTCGGCGACCTGTTCCAGATCCTGCCGGAACTGCAGGCGGCGCTGTAGGCCGAACCATGGTGGCGCAAGAAAAAGAGCCGGGTTTTCCCGGCTCTTTTTCGTTCGGCGGGATCGTGCGATCAGCGCCCGGGCATGCGGCAGCAGTACCCGTACCCGCTGAACGTGCTGGTACCTGAGGCGCTATTCAAAGTGTTTTTCACCGTACAGGCGGTGGGCGATATTGCCCTCAGGACCACAGTGGAGGAGCTTCCGCCCGAGCAATAAACCGTGGTCCTGGCGTAGCCGGCAGGACAGTCGGGCACCGTAACCGACGCAGTGCCTCCATTATTCGAAACCTGTCCGGTCACTGTCGCGGTATTGACGCACTCGGGCGCCGTCGCCTGCGGTGGTGCGTAATAGCCGACGATATCCGCGACGTAATCGGCGGTGGAGAACGTGTAGACGGTAAAGTCCTTGGTGGTCAGCGGCGTCGGCAGCTTCACCACGACCGCATTGTTGACGATGGCGCCCGCGGCGTAATTCACGCTCGAAGCCAACGGCCGCGTCGTCCCGAACGGATATGCCGTCGCGTAGCCCGCACCGGCGGGCGTCACCGCGGTCAGATTGATCACCACCGCCGCCTGTCCGTCCGCGACCACGCCGCAGTCGGTCGCGCTGCCGCCCTGGCTGCCGAAGTTGCCGCCCGCGCCCACCACCGCATTGAAGTCGCGGCTGGCATCGCCGGCGATCGCACCGCCCGCGACGCGCGTATCCAGGATCCGGCAGGGCGTCACCGGCGTGTACACCAGATCCGATGCCGCTGCGCCCAGCGTCTTGGCCACCACATCCGGCTGCGTCAACGAGGGCGACAGCCTGGCCCGCGCCATGGTGTCGATCACCTGATCATCCGGGAGTCTCGACCCCACGCCGCTCAATGCCGCCGACGCCCCTTCGTAGGTCGTGCGCTTGAGCGCATTGCGGAAGTTGTCCGCATCCGCATATGCGAACGTCGGCACCATCCGGTTCGCCCACACCCCCACCGGCACGCGGTAGACCTGCTGCACATAGCCGCCCCACTTGAGCACGTAGGCCCGGGCCATGGCGCCACGCTGGGAAGGGGTCAACGACCCCGAACGGGTCGCGGCCGCCGCCACGGTCTGGCCGGGACCGGCAGCCGCAGGGCCCACGGGAGAGGCCAGCGACACGGCCAGGACGATCGCAGCAGCATTGAACGGGTTTTTCATGATGATCTCCGGTGCAACGAAATCCGCACGGCAGGATGCCGTGCGGATGGATGCCGACCGCGCTGCGAGAAAGCGCTTTCGGCGAACACATACAAGAAAGGCCGGGATTCCCCGGCCTCTCCTTGCCGCTCGCGATCCGGATGCGCTCAGCGCCCCGGCACGCGGCAACAGACGTTGCCTCCGAACACGGTCTGGTTGCTGGCGGTGGTGTTCTGCCAGGCGCAGAAGGTGACGTTGCTGGCGGTGTTGGCGTTGTAGCCGCTGCCCTGGCTGTACACGCCCGAGCTGGCCGTCCAGCAATACGGCGTGACCGCCTTGTAGCCGGTGGGACAGGTCGGGTTGTTGAAGAAGCTCGTCGAGTTCGCGTTGATCGTGAACGACTGCACGCTCGTATTCGTGCAGTCGAACGGCGTCGCCTGCGGCGGCGAGAAGTAGCCGACGATGTCGACCACGTAGTCCGACTGGGCGAAGGTGTAGATGGTGAAGTCGGTGATGCCCAGCGGATTGGGGATGCCGACCACCACGCTGTTGTTGACGATCGCGCCGGCGGTGTAGTTCACGCTCGCCGCCAGCGGGCGGGTGTCGCCCGAGCGGTAGACGGTGGCGAAGCCGGCACCGGCAGGCGTCACCGCGGTCACGTTCACGGCGATGGCGCTGGCGCCGATGGCGGCGACGTTGCAGTCGGTGCTGCTGCCGCCCTGGAAAGCGAAGCCGGTACCGGCGCTGACCGCCACGCCGACGAAATTGCGGCTGCTGTTGGCGGCGATCGCGCCACCGGCGACGCGGGTGTCGACGATGCGGCAGGGCGTCACCGCGGTGAAGACCAGGTCGCCGGTGGTGGAGCCCAGGGTCTTGGCGCCGACTGCGGCCGCACCCTTCATGGTCAGCGCGCGTGCGGCGGATTCTCGGGCGAAGCGGTTGATGACGGCGCTGTCGGCAAGGCGATGGCCCGTGCCGGTCAACTGCGCGAGCGCGCCCTCGAAGGTCTCGCGTTCGAGCGCCGCCCGGAAATTGGCGGGGTCCGCGGCGACAAAGGTCGGCACCATCCGTTGCGCCCACTTTTCGACGGGAACGTCGTACACGCGCTGCAGGTAGCCGCCCCACTTGAGCACGAAGGCGCGCGCGAGATCGCCGCGGTCGGCTGGCGAGAGCGGCGCGGCTTCGTTGCGGGCGGCGGGCGCCGTGCCGGGACGTGCGGCCTGGGCGTCGGCGCAGGCCGCCGAAAGCAGCCCGCACGCGAGCAGGGAGGTTGCGAGAGGACGGAGCAAGGTCATGCGTGTCTCCTGGGATCGCGGTGGAAGATCGGTTCGCACCGGTGAGCGCGGGTCGCCGGACGATCGAATTCCAGCGGCCGACGGGGCGGTGACATGCCCCGGGGAAGACGCCGGCGTTGCCGGCGTCTTCGGGGTGACGCAGGGCCGCCGGCGGATCAGCGCCCCGGCACGCGGCAGCAGGTGCGCGACGCGCGCAGTTCCTGGGGGGTGCTGTCGCCGTTGCGCGCCGAACAGGTCCCGGCGTGGCTGAACACGATCGGCATCAGCCAGCTCGACGTTTCGCAGTTGGTCGCGGTCTGGGTGTAGCCGGTCGCGCACGCGGGGGCGGTGGCGTTGGCGGTGCCGCCCGCGGCGATGTTGGAGACGAGGGTGTTCGCGGTGTCCTGGCACTGCAGCGCGGTGGCCACCGGCGGCGCGAAGTAGCCGACGATGTCCGCCACGTAGTGCGACTGGGCGAAGGTGTAGATCGTGAAGTCGAACGAACTCAGCGGGTTCGGGATCTGCACGATCAGCGCATTGTTGACGATGGCGCCGGCCGTGTAGTTCACGCTGGCCGCGAGCGGCTGGGTGGTGCCGAAGGGATACGCGGTGGCGTAACCGGCCCCCGACGGCGTGACCGCGGTCAGGTTGATCGCGACCGCGGTGGCGCTGAGGCCGATGGTGCCGCAGTTGGTGGAACTGCCGCCCTGGCCGGTGAAGTTGCTGGCGTTGACGGCGATGAAGCTGCGCGTGCTGTTGGCGGCGATCGCGCCGGCGGCGGTGCTGCGGGTGTCGAGGATGCGGCAGGGCGCGACCGGCGTGTAGACCAGGTCGTTGCCGAGCGCGCCCAGCGTCTTGGTCCCGATCGCGCCCGCCGGCGCGTTCTTGGCCGCGAAGCGGGTGATCATCTGCTCGTCGCTGAGCTGGCTGCCGTTGCCGCCCAGTTCGGCCATCGCGCCTTCGAAGGTGTCGCGCTGCAGCGCATTGCGGAGGTTGTCGCCGTCCACCTTGCCGAGCATCGGCCCCATCCGGTTGGCCCAGACGCCGACGGGAACGCCGTAGACGCGCTGGACGTAGGCGCCCCACTTGGTCACCAGTTGCTTGGTGAGGGCGGCGCGCTCCTTCGGCGACGCCTGCGCGCCCCCGGTGGTGGAGACCGCCGCAGCGGAAGCGCGGCCGACCGCACCGGGCTGCCCGGAAGCGGACTGGGCGGAGGCGCAAAGCGCGCTCGCGGCGAAGGCAAGGCCGAGGAACGGGGCGATCGAACGGGAGGAACGGGGCATGTCGAAGTCTCCGGAGGAAAGGTGCGGACGAGGATCGCGAGGCGGGCGGACGACGGAACACGGGCAAACCCGCTTTCGTCGGAACTTGCCTGATCGGTACACCCAACGTCAGGAACGGCGCGCAAAGGCCACGGACCGGGGCGTTGCCCGCACCGGAACCGGGCCAGGGAGATCGGTCGCGACGTGCTTCACCGCCCCGCCGGGCGCGTCGGCCGGCGCCGTGCGCCGCGGGATCGCGCCGGGGGTGCGCTCGGCTTTCGGAGGGGCCAGCGCGCCGGCTTCGCGACGATGGCCGCGTCCGCGTTCAGCGAAGCCCTGCGCAAAAAAACGGGGGCATCGATCGCCGATGCCCCCGTGGAGACGGAACGGACGCCCGACCCGGGCCGGACTCAGCGGCCGGGCACCCGGCAGCAGCGATTGGTGCCTTCGACGGTGATGTTCCCGGCCGTCTTGTTGATGCCCGAACAGAAGCCCACCGTGCCCAGCGTCGGATGCTTGTACAGGCCGTTGACCGACCAGTCGGCATCGTTGAAACCGGGGGTGCGGCAGCCGGCGCCGGTGAGCGTGTAGCCGACCGGGCAGTTGGGGATCTGGATGTCGAACGTCGGCTGCGCGGTACCCACGGTCTGGCTGACGGTGGTGTCGGTGCACTCCAGCGCCGTCGCCACCGGCGGCGCGAAGTAGCCGACGATGTCGATCACGTAATGCGAGGACGCATAGCTGTAGACGGTGAAGTCCGAGGCCTGCAGCGGATTCGGAATCTGGGTGATGATCGCGTTGTTGACGATCGCGCCGGCGGTGTAGTTGACGCTTGAAGCCAGCGGCTGGGTGGTGCCGAAGGGGAACACCGTGGCGAAGCCGGCGATCGAGGGCGTGACCGCGGTGACGTTCAGCGCGACCGCGCTGGCGCTCAGGCCCAGGGTGCCGCAGTTGGTGGCGCTGCCGCCCTGGGCGGTGAAGTCGGCGGAATTGATCGACTTGAAACTGCGGGTGCCGTTGGCCGCGATCGGGCCGGCGGGCACGTTGCGCGTGTCGACGATGCGGCAGGGCTGGATCGGCGTGTAGACCAGATCGCCGGCGAGCCCGCCGAGCGCCTTGCGCCCGGCCGCGGCGACGCCGCCGGATCGCTTGGAACCCGCGCGCGCCATGCGGTCGATGACCGCGGCGTCGCTCAGCTTCTGGCCGCCGCCGCCGAGTTCGGCCATGGCGCCTTCGAAGGTGTCGCGCAGCAGCGCGCGGCGGAAGTTGGCGGGGTCCGCGGCCACGAGGGCGGGCACCATCCGCTGCGCCCACACCCCGACCGGCACGTCGTAGATCCGCTCGACGTACGCGCCCCACTTGGTCACGAACTGCCGGGTCAGCGCACCGCGCTCGCGCGGCGACATCGCGGCGGCGGACACCTGCACGGGGACGTCGGCGGCGTAGACGACGCGACCGCTGACGCCCGTCGCCTGGGCTGGCGCGGCGGACACGGACAGGACGGGGACGAACGCGAGCGACAGCGCCGCGATCAGGCCGGGGCGGGACTTGGACATGGAGTTCTCCGGAATGCGATGACGGATGGAAGCGGATCGATCATGGAACGATCCCGGGCGCCGATCGAACGGCGCCCGGGGTGGAGGCCGCATCCCTGCTCAGCGCCCCGGCACGCGACAGCACTGCGCGGTGCCCTGCACCGTGATCGTGCCGTTCGTGTTGTTCTTGCCCGAACAATATGCGCCCAGCGGAGCGCTGGCGGACGTCCGGAAAAGACCGTTGATGCCCCAGCTCGCTTCGTCGAATCCCGCCGTGCGGCAGCCGGCGCCGGTGAGCCGGTAGCCGGCCGCGCAGCCCGGCAGCTCGATGTCGAAGATGTCGTTGGCCGCCACGTTCTGGCTGGCGAAGGTGCCGGTGCAGTCCAGCGCGGTCGCCTGCGGCGCGGCGAAGTAGCCGACGACGTCGACCACGTAGTGCGCCTCGCCGTAGCTGTACAGCGAGAAGTCCGACGTGGTCAGCGGGCTCGGGACCTGCACGATGATGCCGTTGTTGACGAACTGGCCGGCGCCGTAGTTCACGCTCGCCGCCAGCGGCCGCGCGGTGCCGAACGGGTAAGCCGTGGCATAGCCGGGACGATCCGGCGCGACCGCGGTCAGGTTGACGGCGACCGCGGCCGCGGTCACGCCGAGCAGGCCGCAGTCCGTGGCGCTGCCGCCCTGTGCGGTGTAGTTGGGCTGGTTGACCGCGACGAAATCGCGGCTCGAACCGGCCGCGATCGGGCCATCGGCGGTGTTGCGGGTGTCGGCGATGCGGCAGGGCTGGACCGGCGTGTAGACCAGATCCGCGGCGGCGGCGCCGAGCACCGGCTGGGCCTTGCCGCGCGACATCGCCAGCTTGGTGATCACGGCTTCGTCGTCGAGCCGATGGCCGCTGCCCGAGAGCGCCGCCATCGCACCCTCGAAGGTGTTGCGCGCGAGCGCGTCGCGGAAATTGGCGCCATCCACCGACGCGAAGGTCGGCACCATGCGCTTGGACCAGACGCCGACCGGCACGCGGTAGACGCGCTGCACGTAGCCGCCCCAGCGCAACACGAACTGGCGGGTCATTTCGCCGCGCGCCTTCGGCGAGAGTGCGGTCGCCGGCGCGGCGGACGCGGTTTGCGCAGTGGCGCGCGAGGTCCCGGTGACGGTTGGACGCGCTGCTGCGGCGTCCATGGCGAAAGCGCCGATGGCCATCGAAAAGGCGAGCGTCGTGACGCGGAGTGCATAAGGCATGTTTTGTTTCCCCGGATCATGGGCAGTGGTTTGCCCGGCTGCACTATAACGGAGTCTGGAGCGCCGTTCAGACGACGAATGGATGCTGCCCCGCAGCAATCCCGCCGATATGCAGTACGCTGGAGCCCGGCATTCCGCCCGCAGCCCTCCCAGACCTCCCATGCCGATCCGCATGCGCCCCTCCGCGTCGACGCTCGCCGCGCCCCTCCTGGCCCTGGTCCTTTCCGCGCACGCGCTGGCCGCGGCGCCCGCTGCCCGGCCAACGCTGTCGCCGCAGGCGCGCGGCGAGGCGATCCGCGGCTTCGTGCTGAAGTGGGCGCCGCATGTGCGGGCGACGTACGGGGTGGACATCCACGCCTGGGCGATGCGCCTGGTCCCGCAGTTCGCCAAGAGCGATCCGGCCAACCTGCGCGAAGCGCTGTCGCGCACCACCTTCGAAGGCGCGATGGCCGCCCTGGACGGCGTCGGCCGGCGCCTGTCCGACGACCGCGTGTCGGCGGTCCTGGCCGCGCTGCCGCCCGGGCCGATCGACGCCCGGCGCACGGCGATCGCCAAGGCGCTGGGCGACACCACCCGCGACCTGGTGTACACGCCGATCACGCCGTGCCGCATCGTCGATACCCGCAACACCTCGCTCGGCGCCATTCCCGCGAACGGCAGCCGCAGCTTCCTCGCCGCAGGCGTCACCGAGTACCTCCAGCAGGGCGGGACCAACGGCAACTGCGGCATGGCGCTGGAGGCGCCGACCGCGCTGGCCCTGAACGTCACCGTGGTCTCGCCGACGATCGCCGGCTACACGACGGTGTTCCCGTACGGCATCGCCCGGCCGGACACGGCCAGCGTCAACTATGCCGCCGGCGCGATCGTCAACAACGCCATCATCGCCGCCGTGCCCACCCCGGCCGCCTCCTACGACTTCACGATCTACAGCTACGCGCAGGCCCACTACGTGGTCGACCTGGTGGGCTATTTCGATACGCCCCGGTCGTCGCCGGTGGAATGCGTGGACAGCGCGACCAACAACGTCGTCGTCGCCGCGGGCGCCACCGCCAGCGTGGTGGCGACGGCCGCCTGCCCGGCCGGGTACGGCAGCGCCTCGGTGAACTGCGAATCGGACAGTTGGGACATGCCGCTGGTCTACGCTTCGGGCAGCACCTGTTCGGCGAAGAACAACGGGGGAACACCGGGCACGCTCAAGGCCGGGTGGCGCTGCTGCCGGATTCCCGGGCGCTGAAGGCCGAACCGCCGGATGACCGACCTCCCGAAGGGCCGCGATCCTGAACGGCCACGGCCGAGACGATGCATGAAAAAGCGCGGCGCACCCTCTAGAATCCGGAAAGACCCCCGTCCGAACCGTTTTTCCGGGACTGTGAACCCGGTTGCCATCCTGGTGCGCCCTCGCTCTCATGTCCGGGCCCGCCCGGTCCTCCCACCGGATGCGGGTCGACACCGCTTGAGCGTATCCTAGCCCCCCCTGCTCCGCTCGCCGGAGCCCACAGTCGAGAGTCCTCATGCGCCATCTCTTCCTCAGCGTGACCGCAGCCCTGGCCCTCGCCGGGTGCGCCGCCGACCGGCAGGACGCCGATTCGTCCTCCATCGCCTCGCGGTCGACCGCGGCGCCGCAGACGCTTCGCACCACCCCGCTGGCCGCTGCCACCCGGCACGCCACGTTCGCGTCGCTGCCCGACCATGGCGCCCTGCTCGCCTACACGCCCGGCCGCGAGACGATCCAGCGCGGCGCGGAAACCTACCGCGCGGTGCAACTGAGCGAGTCCCACGCGCTGAACGCCGCCGCCAAGGGGCGCGCGATCGAGCTGCCCACGCCCTCCGGCGAAACCGTGCGCATCGCCTTCCAGCGCATCGAGGAAGGCCTCGACGGCAACTGGTCCTGGATCGGCCGCACCGCCGACGGCCAGGACGCGGTCATCACCTTCGGCGAGAAGGCGGTCTTCGGCCGCATCGGCCAGCGCGGGACCGAGGCCCTGCGCCTGACCACCGCCGGCGGCCGCGCCTGGCTGGTCGAGACCGATCCGAGCCGCGTGATCGACGGCAACCGCATGCCGGGCGCCCGCGACAACGACATGCTGGTCCGCCCGACCGCCGCCGCCGCCGCCCTCGCCAGCAAGCGGACCGCCGCTGCCGCGTCGGCCACGTTCGACACCAAGGCCACTCCGGCGCAGACGGTGGACGTCGTCGTCGGCTACACCAACGGCCTGGTCAGCAAGCTCGGCAGCGCCTCCGCCGCCGAGACCCGCGTCGCCAACCTCGTCGCCCTGTCCAACCAGGCCTACGCCAACAGCCAGGTGACCCCGCGCATCCGCCTGGTCAAGACGCTGCAGGTCGCCTACACCGACACCAACAGCAACGAAACGGCGCTGGAAGCCGTGACCGGCGTGACCTGCACCACCACGAGCTGCAGCCCGCAGACGGTGCCGGCCGAACTGGCCCCGCTGCGCACCGCCCGCGACCAGTACGGCGGCGACCTGGTGGCGCTGCTGCGTCCGCTCAAGTCGCCCGAACAGGGCGGCTGCGGCATCGCCTGGCTGCTCGGCGGCGGCGGCTTCCCGATCGACAACACCGACGCCGACTTCGGCTACTCCGTCGTCAGCGACGGCACCGACGTCGACGAGACCGACGGCCGGACCTACAGCTGCGTCGACACCGCGTTCGCGCACGAACTCGGCCACAACATGGGCCAGCAGCACAACGTCGAGGACAGCGGCGGCGATTCGGGCACCCACTCGTATTCCTACGGCTACCGCGAGTCGACCTCGACCGGCTTCTACACGGTCATGGCCTACCGCCTGGCGAACAGCAGCCAGTTCAACATCGGCTACTTCGGCAACCCGAGCGTCACCTACGCCGACACCGGTCGCCCGACCGGCACCGCCAACGCCAACAACGCGGCCAGCCTGAACATCTCGATGCCGCTGGTGGCGCAGTTCCGCAGCCCGGCGGTGCCGTTCCCGGGCAGGTTCCGCAACGACATCAACGCCAACGGCCTCACCGACCTGCTGTGGTACAACCAGTCCTCGGGTCAGTTCGCGTATTGGCTGATGAACAACACCACCGTGGTGAGCACGGGGGTCCAGAGCGTCGGCACCAACTTCCGCATCGCCGGTACCGGCGACCTCAACGGCGACGGCGCCGCTGACATCATCTGGCGCGACACCACCAACAACTACCACTACCTGTGGCGCAGCAACGGCAACGGCACGTTCACCACGCCGTGGCTGGGGGCGATCGGAACCGGCTGGAGCATTGCGCGCCTGGCCGACCTCAACGGCGACGGCAAGGACGACATCATCTGGGAGAACCCGTCCGCGGGCCAGATGGCGTATTGGCTGATGAACGACACGACCGCGACCTCCACTGGGGTCCGCACGGTCGGCACCGACTACCGCATCGTGGGCGCTGGAGACTTCGACGGCGATGGCCGCGGCGACATCCTGTGGCGCAATCTGACCAACGGCTACCTTTACCTGTGGCGCAGCCGCGGCGACGGCACCTTCGATACGTCGTTCGTGGCGGGCATCGCCGCCGGCTGGAACATCGCGGCGGTGACCGACCTCAACGGCGACGGCACTTCCGACATCGTGTGGGAGGAGACCACGCAGGGCCTGATGGCGTACTGGTTCATGAATGGCGCCACCGTGACCTCGACAGGCGTCAAGTCGGTCGGTACCGACTACCGCATCATGACCTCGGGCGACCTCAACGGCGATGGGCGTGGCGACCTGGTGTGGGGCAATGCCACCACGGGTTACCTGTACCTGTGGCGCAGCCTCGGCAACGGCAACTTCGAGACGCCCTACCTCGCAGGCTATGCGCCGGGCTGGGCGCTGACCCCCTGAACCGGGTGCTGCGCAGCATCCGATCCGCAACAAGAAACCCCGCCTCACGGCGGGGTTTTTTCATGGCGGCACTTCCGCGGCGGCCGACGCATCAAAGCCAGTCGATCGCCTCCTCGAGGGTGCGGACGACCGCCGTCGGCGGCGGCGTGCAGATCGGCGTTTCACCTTCCGGAGCATAGAGCAGCGTGGCCCGGACGCCCGCACGTTGTCCGGCCTCGATGTCGGATGGCTTGTCCCCGACCAACACGGACGCCGGCAGGGACACGCCGAGATCGTCCCGCGCGGCGAGCAGCATGCCCGGCGCGGGCTTGCGCAGCGGCGACGCGCGTCGATACGCACCGAGGCCGTGCTCGGGATGGGTCGGATCGAAATAGACGCGCGCGATCGGCGCATCCTCGCGCGCGAAGCGTTCGCACATGCGCGCCGTCAGCGCATGGAAGTCTGCTTCGGTATACAGGCCTCGGCCGATGCCCGCCTGGTTGGTCACCACCACCAGAAGATAGCCCCGCGCGCGCGCGGCACGGCCCAGCGCGAAAATGCCGTCGACGAATCTGAAACGCTCCCACGCATGCGTATAGCCCGCATCGTGGTTGATCACGCCGTCCCGGTCGAGAAAGAGCGCGCGCGCGGCCTCGCTCATCCGGCGAGGCTCGCCAGCAGCGCCTGTGCCCGCGCGTAGTCCTCCGGCGTGCCGATGTCGATGAACTCGGCGTCGGTCGAACATGCCAGCACCGGACGACACGCGACGGCTTCGCGAAGATAGTCGGTCTCGAACGAGAAAGGGTCCCCGGGCGGGAACTCGGCGGTGATCGAAACGGGGAGGACATAGCACCCGGCATTGATCCAGCCCGGACCGCCGCTGACCGCCTTCTCGAGGAAGCCGGCGACGTGGCCGTCCGCTCCCACCTCGAGGCGGCCGTAGCGCGCTGTGTCGGGTACCTCGCGCGCGACGATGATCGGCGTGCGCCGCGACTCCCATAATGCCTCGGTCTCCCGGCAATCGAGGCCCAGGTAGGTGTCGCCGTTGAAGACGTGGGCATGGTCGGCCGTGCAGTGCGCCAGTGCGGCTCGGATGGCCCCGCCGGTCCCCAACGGCGCGGCCTCCCGCACGTAGTCCACCGCCATGCCACGCCAGGCATGGCCGAAGTGCGCGACGATGACGTCCGCAAGGTAACCGACCGACAGCAGGACGCGTTCGAACCCGTTCCGCGCCAGGTGCGCCATCAGCAGCGCGAGGAACGGCTCTTCGCCGATCGGCGCCATCGGTTTTGGCACATCGCTGACCACGGCGCGCAGACGCGTGCCGAACCCGCCGGCCAGGATCACGGCTTCCTTCATTGGGCGCGCGCGAACATCGCGTCCTCGACGAGACCACACAGGATGTGGCCGAGTACGGCATGGCCCTGCTGGATCTCGGCGGTATCGGTGCTGGGCACGCGCAGCAGCACGTCGCACAGGGGCGCCATGGCCCCTTCGCCCGCGCCGGTCAGGCCGATGCAATAGACGCCTCGTGCGCGGGCTTCGCGCAGCCCCGCCAGGACGTTCGGCGAGCGACCGGACGTGGAGTACGCGATGAACACGTCGCCCGCCGCCCCGAGCGCCTGCAACTGGCGTTCGAACACCTTCTCGTAGCCATAGTCGTTGCCGATCGCGGTGAGGATGGAAGTGTCCGTCGTCAGCGCGATGGCGGGCAGGCCGGGGCGATCGAAGGCGAAGCGGCTGACGAACTCCGCGGCGATGTGCTGGGCGTCTGCTGCGCTGCCGCCATTGCCCGCGAGCAGCAGCTTGTGGCCGCTGCGCATGGACTCGACGCAGCGAGCGGCGCAAGTCGCCAACTGGTCGCGGATCGACGCGTCCGCCGCCAGCGCCTGCATCACCGCCACGGCGCGCTCCAGGCGCGCGTCGATATATTGCCTCATTCGAGCCTCCAGGCCTGTGTGCCATGTTTCGTGAAGTGGCAGTTGGCCACATCGCCTTCGAAGCCGCGCAACGCGCGGATCACGTCCATCCGGCGGTCAGGGCGGACGAAGAACATCATGAATCCGCCGCCACCGGCGCCGGACACCTTGCCGGCCAACGCACCGGCCTCCATGGCGGCGGCGTGGATCGCCTCGATCCGGGGAGTACTCACGGTGCTTGCGGTGCCCTTCTTGCTTTCCCAGCCCAGCCGCATCGAATCGACGACCTCACCGAACGCACCGCGCAGCAACGCGTTCTTCATCGCCTGCGCTTCCTGCTTGAGCCGGTGCATGGCCTCCAGCGCGCCGCCGTCGCCCTGCGAGACGTTCCGACTCTGGTCGGCGATGATGCGCGCGGATTCGCGCGAGACCCCGGAGTAGTACAGCAACAGCGACGCTTCCAGTTCGCACAGCACCCAGTTCTTGATGCGCAGCGGGTTGACCACGACACGATCGCCGTCGTAGAACTCCATGAAGTTGAAACCGCCGAACGTGGCGGAGTACTGGTCCTGCTTCCCGCCCTTCAGGCCGCAGTCGATGCGTTCGATCCGGTAGGCGAGATGCGCGACCGCGTAGTCGTCGAGGGGCAGGTTCAGCAGTTCGACGAACGCGCGGATCATCGTCACCACCAGCGTTGACGATGAGCCCAGGCCCGAGCCGACGGGCGAATCGCAGAACGTCGTCAGCTCAAGCGCCAACGGGCGCCCGCCGAGGTATTCGGCGACCATATGGTTGTAGACCGCGCGGTGCAGCGCCAGCGGACCGTCGAGCGGATAGTGCGCGTCAAGCGGCAGCTCGATCGTGGCGGGCTGGTCGCTTGCGACGAACCGCACCACGGGCGCATCCAGCGTGCGGATCACGGCGTAGGCATAGCGGTCGATGGTGGCGTTGAGCACATTGCCGCCGAACTGGTCGCAGTACGGCGAGACGTCGGTGCCGCCCCCGGCGAGGCCGAGGCGCAGCGGCGCGCGCGCGCGCACGAGCATTCCCGGCATCATAGCGGCGCGTCGTTCTGGAACGGCGGCGCGCCGTCGTTGTTCGACTTCATCGCGCGCATGTCATCGCGATACTGGTTGAAGTGGAGGCGCAATTCGCGGTCGGGGAGTTCAGCGGGACGCTGCCAGCGCCCGCGCGCCGCGATTTCCGCGGCTGGACGCTTGCGCACCACGAATTCAATTCCGCACTCGCCCACCGGCGTCAGCGTCTGGTCGAAGCGAGGCAGGTCGAAACGATACGTCGAGGACAGTTGCTCGACGCGCACCAGTTCCGCCTGCTCGCCCAGTTCGCGCACGAGGTCGAGCACGTTCAGCGAGCGATCGCACCAGGATGCGTGCTTGAAGATCGTGAAGGTCCACTTGTGATCGCGGTTGAACGTGCTCGGGAACATGCCCTGCTCGTACAAATCCTCGTCCGGGACCGTGATCACGAGGTAACCGCCCGGCTTCACCACGCGCAGCCAATTGCGCAGGCCCTCGCGCGGATCGACGAGGTGTTCGAGGCAATGGCTGCTGTGGACGAAGTCCAGCGCGTCGTCGGCGACATCCGCGAGGTGCTGCGCGTCGCCGTCCTCCCAGTCCCAGGTCCGCACGTGGGCCAGGCGCGAGAACATGCCGGCATAAAGCGCCAGCGGGTCGGGCTTGCCGCCGATGTCGATGCCGTTCCCGACGAAATAACGGTTGCTGAAATTGGGGTCGGAGAGCCGTCGCGCGATCGACTTGCTGCATTCTTTCATGTCGGGATCCTGAAGTGTGGCGTTGCTGCGGCAGCCCCTGTCCTGCCGGGCAGCGCCATTGTGCCGTCAATCGGCGGAGGCATCGGCGAGCGCGTGCGCGACCGGCTGCCAAGCCGCCTCGACCGGTGGGAGCGCGATGTCGGTCACCCGGCCATCGCCGGCGAGCGACCATGCGCCCACCGAACCGTCGGCGACGCGCCGCCAAAGCAGCTCGGCGCGTCCGTCTCCGGTGATGTCGAGCGCGTCCAGGAGGGTCCAACCCTCGCTCGCGGGACGCGCCAACGCGAAAGTACGCACCGGGTCGGCGCCGCTCCAGCCGGCGAGCGTGCCGGTGGCGTCCTGCCACAGCAGGTCGGCGCCACGCTCTGCATCCAGCGGCGCCGCCGCGATCAGCCGCCATCCGGCCCCCGCATCGGCCATGCTGCGCGTGGCGGGAGCCGCGACGCCGTCCAGCGCCCACACTGCGGCCGAATCGCCGTCTTCCCGGCGCCAGAACAGGTCTGCACGGCCGTCGCCGTCGAAGTCGGCGACGGCGGCCAACCGCCAGCCCGGGCCGGTATCGCCTATCACGGCCTGGTCGATCACCGCGCCGTCCTGCAGGGTCCACACCGCGACCTCCGCGCCAGGACGTATCCAGATGATGTCCGCATCGCCGTCTCCATCGGCATCGGCCAGCGCCGCGATACGCCAGTCCGGGCCTGCGGGGGGCAGCGCGACCGAACGCGGCTCGCCCTCACCGGACAGTCGCCACAGTCGCAGCTCACCGGTTGCCGAATTGCGCCAGGCGACGAGGTCGCCCTCGCCCCAGCCGCCCGGGGCATGCGCGACCGCTGTCCATTCCGGACCTGCGGCTTGCGCCGCCCGCGTCATCGGCGCGCCATCGCGGCGGAAGTGCCACAGGAGGTTGTCGCCGGAAGGCAATCGGCGCCACAGCAGCACGGCCCCGGCCACGGGTTGGGCGGCCGCTGCCGCCTGCCCCGCATCCGGCGCGGCAGCGGTAGCGGCAGCGGGAGATTCGCTCGGTACGTGCTCGGCGGCGGCACTGGGCTCCGCCGTCTGGTCGCGGAGGATCAGCCAGCCCGCGGCGGCGAGCAGCAGCGCCACGAGCACGATGAGGATGTTCTTCATGGACGACTGGACTCTCGAGAGGAAGTGACGGGCGGGGTGGACGCGGGCTTGCGGGCGATGCAAAGCACCTGTTCTCGCCCGAGGTAACCCAGTGGCCGCGACCAGTAGAACACCAGCTCGGGGCGCTCGAAGCCCGCGGCGCGCAATTGTTCCAGCACCTCGAGCCCGAAGTACCGGAAACACAGCGAGCCGTGTCCGGGATCGACCGGATTGCCGTGATACTCGGGTTCCAGGAGATGCACCACGCCGCCATCGGAGTCGCGACGGGCACGGACGACGTTGGATTCGCGCAAACGGCCCTCGTCGTCGAGCGCGAACGGGGCCGCCCAGACCAGCGCACCGCCCGGGCGGAGGATACGGAAACAATCCGCGAATGCGGCCTCGACGGAAGGAACGTGTTCGAACACGTCGAGCGAAAGCACGACATCGAAGCGCGCGTCCGGCCAGGTCGTTGCGGTCAGGTCTTCGTTGCGCAAGCCATCGAGCACCTCGCCGAACGGCACGCGGTCGCCCAGGTATTCGCTGCCTTCCAGGCGCGGAAAACGCGTCTTCATCCAACGGTAGAGCGCGGTGGACTGCTCGGTCAGGTACACGTCGGCATCGGGCCCGGGGCGCACCCGGGCTTCCATGAGGTGCACGGCCGCGCGCATCCGGTTCATGAAGCCGCAGCGCCGGCAATCGAGGTGCTCGCGCCAGTTGGGCATCGGGCCGCCGTCCGGGCGCGTACTGCAACTGTAGTCGAAGCTCGCCCGGAACAGGCTCGGCTCCCGGCAGATCGCGCACCAGCCACCGATCTCGAAGCTCGAAGCGCCAGCCGGGATCAGCCTGATCTCCTCCTCCACGCGATCCACCATCTTGGGCTGGACCATCGCGAAATGCCGTGCGTACTCATCCGCGTCGGCGATGAAGAACCCGGGGAAGGCAGGCAAACCCGCCTCCACCGTCCGCAGGAAGGCATCCACCCGGCGCAGGCCCGCGTCGAGTGAATACGTGTCGTCGACGAAACGCAGGCCGTCCAGGCTGATGCGCTCCCACAGCGCTTCGTCGGTGTAGAGCCGGACCACCGCATCGGCGAAGGCCTGCTCGTCGTCCGCCACCAGCGCCTCCACACCATCACGAATGCCCATGCCTTCCACGGCGATGGTGGTGGCCACCGACGGCACGCCGAAGCTCAGGCTGGTGCCCAGCTTGCCCTTGATGCCGGCGCCATAACGCAGCGGCGCGACGCTCATGCGGATGCCGTCGAACCACGGCTTGAGGTCTTCGACGTAACCGACCACGTTCACGCCTTCGATGGCGCCGAGCGCATGCACGGCGTCGGACGGCTTGTTGCCGATCAGATGCACGCGCACGCCCGGCAATCTCGGACGCACAAGCGGCCATATCCGGTCGCAGAACCACACCACCGCATCGACGTTCGGCGGGTGCGGGAAACCGCCGATGAAGAGCATGTCCTTGCGTTCAGAGAACCCGGCCGAACGCCCCGGGATGTCGACGAACATGAGCGGCACGAGGTGGATGTCCGCGCCCGGCAGCTCGTGCTGCAGGATGCGCAGCTCATGGTCGCTCATCACGATGCTGTGGTCGCAGGCGCGGATGATCGACTGCTCGTGCGCCTTCCAGCGCAACGCCGTCTCCATCTGTGCAGGATCGCCGGACAGCTCCGCCTCGCGCAGGTCACGCAGGTAATGCAGATCGGAGGTATTGAGGATGATGCGCGCGGCGGGGGCGTGGGCGCGGATCTGGTCGATGTAGAGCGCCGCGATGGGCGCGCGGCACAGCAGCGCGTGGGTATAGGTCCCACCCTCGGCCCGAAGGTGCTCCTCGACCGATCCGATGTCGTCGGCGGACAGGCAACGCACACCGAGCCCTCGCACGGCCTCGGTGTAGTCTCCGAGGTACAACAGGTCGCTCGGGATGAAGACGACTTCATAGCCGAGATCGATCAGGATCTTCATCAGGTAGAACGCGGTGATGGAGCCCGCATCGCAATCCGGACGTGGCGTCGACCAATCGATGAACAGCAATTTTCCTCTTCCGTCGACGCCCGGCACCGGCATCTTCGGTCCGAGGTACTCGGCGACGGCTACCGGCCGCGCATTGCCCCAGCGATGTACGACCGGGTAGATCAGGTTGAGGTTGCGCACCGTATCGCGCACCAGCGGCACCCCGCCGCGGCGGAAGACCTTGACGCCTTTCATCAGCATCGGCCACCAACCGCCCGCATGCTCTCGGGCGCGGTCCAGGGTGACCAAGGCGTTGCGCCAGCGGCGATTGCGCCGGACCGGTGGCGGCCACGCGGTCGACTGGACGGCAGCCGGCGCCGCCGGTGCCGATGCGACGCCGCCCACTGCAGCGTCCTGCGGCGTGTGTTCGTTCTTGCCTGAGGCCCCATTCCAGTTGAAGGCATAGGCCATCCTGGACCAGCGCGCGTGGTCGTTTGCGAACACGCGCCGGCGGTATTCGCCGAGGAGCTCGTTGATCTCGCCCACGTTGGCCGCATTGAGCTGCCAACTGTGCCGGGAGAATACCGACGCGTCCTGCAGGTTGTTTCCGCTGAAGTGAACGAAGACGAGCGGCAGGTCGTTCGAGGTCCAGCCCGAGATCCCGCGCACGACGCGCCGCTGCTGCAGATTCCAATAGGCGACGTTGTAGCCCGGATGCTGGAGGATATGCGTCCGCGGGATGAAGCACGGCAGCAGGTCGGCCCACTTCTGGTCCACGAACAGGCCATTGGGGATGTCGATGACGCACTGCCTTTCCAGCCGGCGCTGCCACCAGCGGACGACATCCTGGACACGCGGCGTATTGTTGAGCGCGCAGAAGCCGAGGTTGTAGATGCCGAGCTGCAGCATCTTGATGTCGTCGATCTCCACACCTCCCTCGGCCGGGTCGAGCACGTGCGGCGTGAGGATGGCATCGGCTTCCAGGCCCAGGCGGCGATCGATGTCCTCAAGCGGCGAGACGACGAGGATATCGGGGTCAAGATAGACCACGCGCTGCTCACCCCGCTGCCTGAACAGCCACTCGAACACGAACGGCTTGATCGACGTGTTGAGTTCGGTGATGTTGTAGCGCTCGATCATTCCCGCGAGGCCCGGAATGTCGAGTTGCTCCAGTTGCACCAGCTCGAACGGCAGCTCGGCGGGATCGAACGCCGCGTCCAGCCGGTCGCACAGCGCCACGTAGACGCGCGCTTCCGGATGGTGCTCGCGTATCGACGCGGCCAGTGTCAGCGCATAGGCAATGAAGTTCTTCGAACAGATCGTGAAGAACGCGAGCGGTGGCGGCGAGATCGTCATAGGGTGCTTGCGGAAGGTCTTTGCGGGGGATACGGCACGGCGCGCGCGCCTCGGGACAGGATCTGCCAGGTACGCAGGACGCCATCGGACAGGGGGATGGACGGCGCCCACCCGAATGCGTCGCGGGCTGCGCGGATGTCGAGCACGATCTCGCGCACGTCGAAGCGCCGAGCGGGCAGCCGCTCGATGCGCAGCGGCGTACCTGCCGCGCGCTCGATGAGCGCACACACTTCATCGAGACGATGTCCCTGGCCGCCACCGGCGTTGAACACGCCGCTTACATTGCCATGCACCGCCGTGACCAGCAGGCGGACGAGATCGTCCACGTGCAGGAAGTCTCGCACGTGGCCTCCGTCCCCCCACAACTGCACAGGCGCGCCTTTCAGCAAACGCATCATCGCGATGCCAATCAGGCCCTGCGCCCGGGAGGCGGCCTGGCGCTCGCCATACGGGTTCGAGGGCCGCACAACCACCGGGTCGAGCATTCCGGCATCGGCCTGGATGCGGATGCAATGCTCCACCGCCACTTTCACCACGCCATAGGCGCAGATCGGGTTGAGCGCATGCGATTCCGCGACGGGCAGCCCGGTGGGATTGCCGTACACGGTTCCGCCGGAGGACAGATAAATGAGCCGGCGGCGACCATGGCGACGCATCGCCTCGAGCAGACGCAACGTCCCGATCAGATTCGCCTCGACGTCGCGCACGGGATCGGCATCGGCGGTCGCGGGCGTAGTGGCGCTGGCCAGGTGAACCACGATATCGCAGTCGGCCAGGGCGGCGTCCAGAGCGTCCGCAGCGAACGGGTCGGCGCGGCGATAGTCGATACCCCGCCATTGCGTGTCGGTCCGTGGCGCACGTGCATCGAGCACCACCACGCGATCGCCGCGCGCACTGAGGGCTTCGGCCAGATGACTGCCGATGAAACCGTTGCCGCCGAGGAGCAGGATCGCCACGACTCAGGACTCCCCGAGCCGGAGATGGTCGCGCAGCCACGCCAGGTGGGCCTCGGCGCGACCCCGCACGTCTTCCCCCAGCGGCGCCAGCGTCGACGCCAGCGTCTGCATCGCGACGACCTCGTCGTAGTGGCGCTGCGCATCGACGCGTGAGGTGACGGTGCGCGCGTGATGACGGTGGCGGTTGCCCACGCGCGGTTGGAAATGGATGCGGCCGAGGCATGCCAGGTGCAGGTAAGTGGCCCAGTCCCCGGCGACCCGCAGCCGTGCGATGGTGTCGATGTGGTCCTCCAGCACCGCCTCCAGCGCATCACGGCGGAACAGCACGGCGCTGACGTTGGGAATGGTGTTCTTGACCGCCAGCGCACGCGAGATCTCGACCTGTCCCTGTACCGTGTACGGCGCACGCCAGCGCTCGCGGTCGAGATCGTCGGTCCAGCCAAGGTAGTCAGGAGCGAGAACGCCGCCGTCGCCATCGATGCGACAGGATTGGGCATAGCCGAGGACGATCCCCGAATCGCGTCGCATTTCCGCGACGAGCAGTTCCAGCAGTTCCGGCTCGGCAACGTCGTCCGCTTCGGCGATCCATACGAATTCGCCCCGCGCACGCCGCAAGCCCTCCCGCCACTGCAGAAAGGGCGATCCACTGTTTTCACGCCGCCGCACGAGCAGCGGCGCCGGATTGCAATACTGGCCGATGATCTGCAGGACGCCCGGGCTGGCGTCCTCCGATGCATCGTCGAGCAGGATCATGCGCGACACCGGAAGCGTCTGCGCCTCGATCGATGCGATGCGGTCGGGGAGATAGCGCGCGTGGTTGTAGTTCGGCACCACGGCGTCGACCCGCGGACACTCGCCGCCCGCCAGTGCGAGCAGGTCCAGCACGTATTCGCGGAATCCATGGTCGCGCTCGATGCGCGCGCGCCCCGCCGAGCCCAGCGCCGCGCGCCGGGCGGGGTCGTTGACCACCGCCAGCAGCGCATCGGCGTACGCCACGACGTCGAATGCCGGCGCCAACAGACCTCCCGCCTCGCCCAGCAGTTCCGCACCGCCGCCGGTGTCCTGAAAGGCCACTACCGGCGTCCCGACGGCCAGGCTTTCCAGCACGACCGACGGAAACGGATCCTCGCGCGAAGTCAGCGCGTAGGCATCGGCTCCGGCATAGATGTCGTCGGTGTCGAAGTCGACGCCGAGGAAATGGACGCGATCGACGACGCCCGCATCGTGGAGCAAGGCATCCAGGATCGGCGCCAGCGAAGGATCGCGATGCCCCACCCACACGAACCTCAGGTCGCTACGACGTCGGCATGCGATGGCGGCGACGCGCGCCCAGAGATCCGCGCCCTTGCGCGCATCCGCGTACCCCACCGTGACCACGACAGCGGCATGGTGGGCGATGCCAAGACGATCGCGAAGCGCCACGCGCGGCGTGCTCTCGATCGGGCAGTCGCGATAGCGGTTGCGCGTGTAGAGGCCCTGAGGGCGCTGGATCACGTGGCAGAGGTCGTGACCGGGCAGCATCGTCTCGAGCCCGTCGCGCACCACGCGCGAAGCAACAAGCACGTGTTCGCTGGCTTCGACCAGCGCCAGCAGCGCGGACTGCAGCTCGTAATACGCCAACAGTCCCGGCAGTTCGTGCACCAGGCCGATGATGCGAAGCCCGGCCTCCCGGAACGCGTGCACCACGCGGCCGGTGACTGCGGTATTCGCGAACAGCACCTCCACGCCCCGGGCGCGCAGGCCCCGGGCCACCGAAGCGATGCCGGCATCGTCCAGCCCTGCGAGGCAGTGGGTGGTCGCCAAGGCTTCGAACCGCGAGCGCAGCCAACCGCCGTCCTGCAAGACGATCTCGAGCTCGACGCCGAGCGCCAGCCACTCGCGGACGATGTTCAGGGCAAGGTACTGCGCACCGTGCGCGCGCGCGTCATGGGAAAGGAACGCCACTTTGGGCCATTGCGTGGTCCGGTACAGTGCAGCCCGCGTGGCGTGCAGCCACGCATATCCACCGTCGAGATCCGGCTCCAGGCACGCGCCGTCGGCCCAGCCGTTGCAGCCGTGGATGACCACCATGGGCATGCCCGCCACGGGTTGCGCCTCGGCCCGCACGACAGCAGCCTCGAGCCATGCGGCGTACACATCGACGTCCGCATCGGCGGCCCACGCACCCGAACTCCCGCGACGGGGTCGATCGTCCCAGCCGGCAACCACGCCGGGTATGCGCCCGGCGCCCGCCGTGGCGAGCGCCTTCGCGGCGAGCGCGGCGAGGTCGAAGCCTGCTGACCCGGGCAGGCGCTCCGGCGGCCAGGGCAGGTCGAGCAACGCGTCAGCCTGTATCTCTGCCCCATCGCGCAACGTGCCTTGCCCGTCGCGCGCCACCACGAACGGCATGGCGATCCCGGCCGATTCGCAAGCCGCGCGCAAGCGTGCGATGCAGGCCGGTTCGGGATGCTCTACGACCACCAGCAAGCGATCCTCCACGCGCAACGCCGCCGGCGAGTCCGCCATGCGGGCAAGCAGCATCGCGAGCAGCACGGCATCTTCCTCTGGCCGGGCCTGCGCCCTGCCACGCCAGGCGTCGTTCGCCCACGAGATGCCGATCTTGACGCGACGTCCCGCCTCGACAAGCAGCCGTTCGACCAGGTCGACGCCGACGAGATCGCCCGAAACGGCTCCGACGCGCACGCAAAGCGCGCCTACCCCGTGGCGTTCAGCCAGCGACAGAAGCGTCGCTCGCGAGGCGGCATCGCAAAGGTCCGGACGCCCGAGCGCTCCCGGGCGCCTCGCGGCATCCGGGTGCGCATCGAGGAGGGACCAGTCGGTGCGCCAAGGCATCGTGGACGATGAGAGCGCCCGCTGCGTGGAAACGCGGGGGTCCACCAACACCATCGCCAGTGCGCGCACAGCAGGCGGCGGCGACGCCGCCGGCAATGCCACGTGGGCCCGCGCGGGATCGCACGCGACCGGATCGCGCGGGCCCAAGCGATCACCCATCGCGCCGGCCACGCATCGCCGCCGCCACGCGACGCAGCGGCGCGGTGACCCGCCAACTCGTCGACGCTTCGAACGAGGCGATCTGCGCCTCGAGCGCGCGACAGTGCGCTTCGCGCTCATCGCATGCCGCGCGGGCATCCTGGAGCTCTGCGCGGATCGAAGCGCCGACGCGTGCCGCATCGGCCGCTTCGGCCTGCGCCCTGGCGAGCAAAAGGCGGGTTTCTTCCAGCGCCTGCCGGAGGACATCGACGTGGACTTGCGCAGCAGTCGCCTCGGACAGGGCAGCCCGCTGTCGTTCAAGGTCCTCGTGCAGCGCCGAGATCTGTGCGGCCCATTCCGAGCGCACCTCCTCGCGCATCGCATGCACATGATGCGCCAGCGTCCGCGACACTTCGACACGCGCGTCGATCACGCGTTGCGACCACTCGGCGGCAGCCGCATCGCGTGCGTCCGCGACCTGCTGGCGCCACTCGCCTTCAACACCGGCGCGCAACTCCAGAAGGCGCGCCTCGAGCGCCGCATCCAACGGACCGTTCGCGATCGCGAGTCGCGTCTCGACGTCGCGCAATTGCGCACGCAACGCTTCGTCGAGCCCGCCTAGCAGACGCGCACCCAGCGCGGCGAAGAGCTCCGAAACCGCCGCTCCCTCGGGCTTTCCCGACAGCGAAGCGAGTCCGCGCAGCGACGCAGGCGCATCGGCGCCGACCAGCAAGACGCCGAGCCCGTGGCTGTGGCCGAACTCGAACGCCGGATAACGTGCGGCCAGTTCCGCCCACAGCGTCCACACGCCAAAGCCGCGCTCCCGCACCATCGTGTCGTGAAAGAGCACCACGCCCCGTCGAGACAGCTTCGGCAGCCACGAAAAGAAATCGTGCTTGACCGCTTCGTAAGTATGCAGACCGTCGATGTGGAGCAGATCGATGGCGCCATCTTCGAACTGCCCGAGCGCGTCGTCGAAGGTCATGCGCAGCAGCGTCGAAAACGCGCCATAGCGGGGGCCGTGGTAAGCCTGAAGCTGGGCCAGCACTTCGTCGCCGTACTGCCCTGCGTGCTCGTCGCCCGCCCAGGTGTCGACCGCGAAACAGCGGGTTGGAAGGCCGCCCCGTCGAACGGCCTGGCAGAACGCGAGGAACGAGGCGCCATGGTGGGTGCCTAATTCGACGAGCGTGCGCGGCTGCAACTGGGACACCAACCAGAAGGCGAAGGGAATGTGCCCCGTCCACGCACTGGGCGGCAGCGCATCGGGAACCATGGCCATGCCGGCATCGATCTGGAAGGTCTCGGCGGCCATCTCAGTCCTCACAGACCGGCATGAGTCGGCGCGCCAGCGCCCAGCGCGCCCGCTCGATCCACCCGCGCGGCAGCGCACGGAACACGCCGACCGTGTCTCCCCATGCCGCACTCCAAGGATCGGGATGCGCATCCCAGTCGGTATTGACGTCGATCAGTTCGCAGCGGCCGTACTTCGCCAGAGCACGGTAGCCATCGGGATAGAACCGCCAGCAATCCTGCGGGTAGCGGTGCTCGGGGCCACGGGAAGGCGCGATCAGGAACAGCAAGCCGCCGGGCTTCAGTACCCGCAGCATCTCGATCCAACTGAGCCAGAAGAATTCGATATGCTCGAAGGCCTGGCCGGACAGCACCACATCAACGCTGGCGCTGGCGAACGGCAGGCGGTACGGCGAGGACAGCACGACATCGACGCCCGGCCCGGCCTGCAGATCGACGCCCGTGTAGCGCCATCCGGGGACATCGAACAGCGTGCGATACGAACCGTTGACGTCGTACGAGCCGATGTCGATCGCGTGCAGCGCCCGACCACGGTCGAGACGGGTCTCCACGAGACGCTGCATGTGCTGGTACGAACTGGTGTGCAAGTCGGGACTCCGGACCGTCGCTCAGCCGTGGGCCGGCAGGGTGTGCAGGAAGGTCGTTCTGGACGGCAGGCCGAAGATGCCGGCAAGCACCGTAGTCTCGACGCATTCGATGACACAGGCATCGTAGCGCCAAGACATCTGCACGTGCTGCAGCGGCGTACCGTCGGCCACGGCGATGTCGAGAGTGTAACGACCGCGGCGCAAATGGGGCATGTCGAACACGAACTCGGCGCGCAGGCGAGCGCCTGCAGCGACGGGGACGCGCACGTCGTCGTCGCGCCAGGTATTGCAGGTCATCAGCATTTGCCCGAGGCGGTCCTTTAGGATGAAGCCGATCACCGCACTGGCGATATCGGCGTGCGCGACGGCCTCGACCACGAGGTGGACACGGTCGCCCCCCGCCACGTTCACCAGCGCGAGACCGTCTTCGCTCTCCAGGCGTACAGTGACGATGTCCGCGCGACCATCGCCGAACCCCGCCGCATCGGGGTCGAAGGCGAACACACGCATGCGACTGATCTCCGCTGCCGCATATCCGACCGGGCCTTCGCCATCTGATACGCCTGACGACGGCGCAGGCGCGGAAGACGCACGACTCGCGGTCCTGTCGGCGCGCCCTACCGGGGCCACGCCGTAGGTACTGGCGTGGTAGGCCTCGCAGACCTGCTTGGAGGGGCCGTCCAGTACCACGGAGCCGCCCTCCAGCCATACCGCCCGGTCGCACAGTTGCGTCACGGCACCCGCATCGTGGCTGACGAACAGCACCGTGCCGGTACGCTTGAATTCACGCAGGAAGCGCATGCACTTCTGGGCGAAGAAGACGTCGCCGACCGACAGCGCCTCGTCCACGACCAGCACGTCGGCGTCGGCATGCGCGATCACCGCGAACGCGAGTCGCACGTACATGCCGCTGGAATAGGTTTTCACCGGCTGGTCGATCACATCCGGCAATTCGGCGAATGCGACGATGCGCTCGAACTTGGCATCCACCTCCTCGCGCGACATGCCGAGAATCGCGCCATTGAGATACACGTTCTCGCGTCCGCTGAATTCCGGATTGAATCCGCTGCCGAGTTCGAGCAGCGCGGCCACGCGACCGGACACGCGGATTTCGCCCGCGGTGGGCGCCAACGTACCGCAGATCATCTGCAGCAGCGTGGATTTCCCCGATCCGTTGCGACCGACGATACCGACCGTCTCCCCGCGCGCCACGGACAGCGACGCATCGCGCACCGCCCAGCACTCCTTGAAGTAGGCGCGGGGCGTCCGCCCGGCGAGGCGCGCGAGCCGCGGCAGCAGCGCCTGCTTGAGTCGATCTTCAGGCCGTGCGTAGAGCGGATAGCACTTGGACACTCCCGCGACGACGATCGCATCGTCGGTGTGCGCCGTCTCAGAGGACATCCGCGAACCCCCTGCGCAGCGACTGGAACACGGTATAGCCCGCAAGCATCAGCATCAGCGCGACGCCCCAGTACAACATCATCGGCCCGGGCTCCGGGGCCTGACCGGCGAACAGCACGCGCCGCGCCTGTTCGATCGGCACGGTGATGGGATTGACGGACATCCACGCCTGCAGCTTCACAGGAAGCGCCGCCACCGGATAGAACACCGGCGCGAGGAACATCAGGAGCGTCGCGAGCACACCTGCGATCTGGCCGATGTCGCGGACGAATACGCCGAGCGCGGCGAACAGCCAGGCGATGCCCAGGCCGACACAGGCAAGCGGCGCCAGCACCAACGGCAACCAGAGGACGGACAGCGGGACCGAGCCTTCCGTCGCCAACTTCACGGCCAGCAGGATCATCAGGCCGACCAGCATATGGAAGGCGGCCGAGCCCACCAGCGTGAATCCCAACGTCTCGAGCGGGAACACCACGCGCTTGACGTAGTTGGCATTGCCCACGACGGTCGTCGGCGCCTTCAACAGCACCTCGGACAGGAATCCATGGCACAGCACACCGACGAACAGCAGCAGGGCGAATCGCGCTTTCGATTCGCCGGCAAGCGCGCCGGGCCATCGCGATTCGAACACCACGCTGAACACGAAGGTGTAGACCAGCAGCATCAGCAGCGGGTAGAGAAACGACCAAGCCAAGCCGACCATCGAACCACGATAGCGGCCGAGGACGTCGCGACGCACGAGCTGCACGATCAGCCTGCGATGCTGCCACAGGCTCTCGAACAAACTGGCCGGACCACGCGGCGGACGCGGGTATGCCACGGGAAGAGGCCCTGTAGCGGTCATGCCAGCGCGTGTGCGAGGTCGTGGCGCAGGTCGTCCAGGGTCTCGACGCCGACGCTCAGGCGGACCAGATCATCGTGGATGCCCAGCGCGGCGCGGCGCTCGACCGGCACCGAGGCGTGGGTCATCACCGCCGGATGATTCACGAGGCTTTCGACGCCGCCCAGCGATTCGGCCAGCGTGAACAGCTCCGTGCGTTCGCAGAAGCGCTGCGCACCGGCGTAGCCCCCCTTGATCCGGACCGAGACGATGCCGCCGAAGCCGTCCATCTGCCGCGCGGCCAGCGCGTGGTGCGGATGCGCGGCCAGCCCGGGGTAGATCACCTGTTCGACGCCCGCGTGCGTCTGCAGCCATTCGGCCAGCGCCTGCGCGTTCTCGCAGTGCGCCTTCATCCGCAGGTGCAGCGTCTTCAGGCCGCGCAGGGCGAGGAAGCTGTCGAACGGCCCCTGCACCGCGCCGACCGAGTTCTGCAGGAAGGCCATGCGTTCGGCGAGCTCGGCGTTGTCGCCGACGACCGCCATGCCGCCGACCATGTCGGAGTGGCCGTTGAGGTATTTGGTCGCCGAGTGCATCACGATGTCGGCGCCGTGTTCCAGCGGGCGCTGCAGGATCGGCGAGGCGAAGGTGTTGTCGGCCACCATCAGCAGGCCGTGCCGCTTCGCGATCGCGCTCACCGCCTGCAGATCGACGATCTTGAGCATCGGGTTGGTCGGGGTTTCCACCCAGACCATGCGCGTCTCCGGCCGGATCGCGGCCTCGAACACGGCCGGGTCGGTCAGGTCGACGAAGCTGAAGTCCAGCCCCGCGCTGCGCCGGCGCACGCGCTCGAACAGGCGGAAGGTGCCGCCGTAGACGTCGTCCATGCAGACCACGTGGCTGCCGGTGTCGAGCAGCTCGAGGATGGTCGAGGTCGCCGCCAGCCCCGAGGCGAAGGCGAACCCGCGGCTGCCGCCTTCCAGCCCCGCGACGCAGCGCTCGTAGGCGAAGCGCGTGGGGTTGTGGGTGCGCGAGTACTCGAAGCCCTGATGGACGCCCGGGCTGGACTGGGCGTAGGTCGAGGTCGCGTAGATCGGCGTCATCACCGCGCCGGTCGAAGGATCCGGCGCCTGCCCCGCATGGATCGCCCGGGTGCCGGGACCCCAGTCTGCGGGGACGCCAGGGGTCGGCTCGGCGGCATGCTCGGTCATGGGGCTCTCCTTGAGGGACCGGCGATTTTACACCGTCCCCCGAAGGCGGCCCCAGCGCGGACCGGGGATTACTGAACGCGACGGCGCAGCCAGTTCAGCAAGTCGATCCGGGTGATCAGTCCCAGGAAGCGGTCGCCGTCCATGACGATGGCGACGTGGCCGCGGTCGAACACCGGCAGCAGGGCCTCCACCGGCGCCCGCACGTCGAGGATGTCCAGCTTGCTGACCATCGCGGTCGAGACCGGGTCGCGGAACCGGGCCTCGTCGCCGTAGACGTGCAGCAGCACGTCGCTCTCGTCGAGGATGCCGACGATCCGGTCGCCCTCCATCACCGGCATCTGCGAGATCTCGTAGAGCTTCATGCGCTGGTACGCGGTGACCAGCAGGTCCTTCGGCCCGACCACCACCGTGTCGCGCTGGCTGTACGGGCGCAGGATCAGGTCGCGCAGGTCGCCGTGGCTTTCGCGGGCGAGGAAGCCGTTGTCGAGCATCCAGTAATCGTTGTACTGCTTCGACAGGTACTTGTTGCCGGTGTCGCAGACGAACACCAGCACGTTCTTCGGCACGGTCTGCTCGCGGCAGTATTTCAGCGCCGCGGCCAGCAGCGTGCCGGTGGACGAACCGCCGAGCACGCCCTCGCAGCGCAGCAGTTCGCGCGCGGCCAGGAAGCTTTCCCTGTCGGTGATCGCGTAGGCCCGCTTCACCCGGCTGAAGTCGGAGATCGACGGCAGGAAGTCCTCGCCGATGCCTTCCACCATCCAACTGCCGGACTTCTCGTTGAGCGTGCCCTCGTTGATGTATTCGGCGAGGATCGATCCGACCGGGTCGGCCAGCACCAGTTCGGTGTGCGGCGAATGCTGCGCGAAGCAGCGCGACAGGCCGGTCATCGTGCCCGAGCTGCCGCAGCCGAAGACGATCGCGTCCAGTCCGCCGACGGCGGCCATCTGCGCCAGGATCTCCGGGCCGGTGCCGTGCTCGTGCGCGGCCGGATTGTCGGGGTTGCCGAACTGGTTGATGAAGTAGGCGCCGGGGGTTTCGCGGGCGATCCGCTCGGCCATGTCCTGGTAGTAGTCGGGATGGCCCTTGGCCACGTCCGAGCGCGTGAGCACCACCTCCGCGCCCATCGCCTTGAGGTTGAAGATCTTCTCCCGGCTCATCTTGTCCGGGACCACCAGGATCAGTTTGTAGCCCTTCTGCTGCGCGACCAGCGCCAGGCCGATGCCGGTGTTGCCGGCGGTGCCCTCGACCAGCGTGTCGCCGGGCTTGATGTCGCCGCGCTGCTCGGCGGCCTCGATCATGCGCAGGCCGATGCGGTCCTTGATGGAGCCGCCGGGGTTCTGGCTTTCGAGCTTGAGGAACAGGTTGCACACGCCCGCATCGAGGCGGTGGGCGCGGACGATCGGGGTGTCGGCGATCAGTTCGAGGACGGAATCACGGACCGCGGGGGGATTCGACGGGGAGGGATTCGACGGGGAGGGATTCGACGGGGAGGGATTCGACGGGGGCTTCGACATGCCGGCACCGGACTCGCTGGAGGAAAGGCCGGATTATCGCATCGCCGTCGCGGCGGGCGGCGCGGCGGCAGGGCGGTCCCCCGGACCGCCGCGGACGACGACGGGCGACGGGCGTGCGCCCTGCCCTGCCGTCGTCCGCCGGGCCGCCCCGGCGGCGCCGGGCGCCCGAGGCGTCGTCAGTGGTGCAGTTCGTCGTACATCCGGGTGAGGCGATCCTTCGCCGCGAGCTTTTCGCGCTTCATCTGGGCCAGCCGGGTGTCGTCGATCGGCAGCACGCCGAGTTCGGCGTCGAGGACCTGCTTGTCCAGTTCCTTGTGGCGCTGGTAGAGCTGGCGGAACTCGGTGTTGGCCTTCATCAGCGCTTCGACTTCGGTCTGGGGTTGCCCTTCGAACATGGAATCCTCCTCACGAGGGAATGACGGATCCGGCCACGACGGACGGATCCGGGGTGGTGACGCGGGTTGCGCGGGACAGGGGGAGGCGGCCGTCGCGGAGGCGGCGACCGGACACGAAAACGCCCCGGCCTGCGAAGGCGCGGGGCGCGACTGGGGAAACCTGCGGAACCACGCTGCGGACACCCCGCTCGGGGGCGCCCGCGACCGCCTGGCTTGCGGCGGCCTGCTCCTGGTTGGCGTCTTGCGGGAACATCCGGGATCCGCGGCTCCACCGGAGGCGGACGGGCCTCCGGAGTTCGACCCTACTCCTCCCTTCGCCGGCCGGCAAGCGCGCTCGTCGGGAAGTTCAGCGGGCGGCAGAACGCCGCATCGCCGCCTTCGGGAAATGACGGCAACCCATTCATTTCAAACAATATTGAAGCGAAAACCTCAGCGCGACGGCGGCTTCGGTTTCGACGAGGTCGCCGGCTTCGCGCGGGGCTTGGGCTTCGGCCTGGGCTTGGACTGCGAACCGGTCTTCGGCGCCGGCTGTCCCGCCCCCAGCGCCGCCGCCTGGCGCGCCAGTTCGGCCTCGCGTTCCTTGGCCAGGCGCAGCTTTTCGGCCTCGCCGGCGGCCAGGGTGTCGAGCAGCCCTTCGGCCTGCTCGCGATCGCGGGCCTCGGCTTCGACTTCGGCGCGCAGGCGCTCGGCCTCCTCGGCCTGGATCTGCGCCTGGACCCGCATCCGCTCGGCCTCGGCGCGGGCGCGCTCGGCGTCGCGGCGGCTGGCTTCGACCAGCAGTTCGCTGCGCTCGGTGTCCATGCGCTGCAGTTCGCCGCGATCGGCTTCGGTGCGCGCGGCGATCTCGGCCGTCTCCACCCGCATGCGGGCGATCTCCACCGCCAGCGGACGCTGCTTGCGGCGGGCCGCGTCGATCTGCTGCAGCGCCTGCCGCGCCTGCAGGCGTTCGTAGGCGGCGAAGGCGTTGCGCTGCGGATCGGTGTCCAGCGCCTGCAGCCGCCGGACCAGCGCGGCGACCTCCGGATCCGGCTCGGTGGCGCCTGCGGGCAGCGCCATCGCGAGCGCCAGCAGGACGGCGGCGCGGCGGGCGGCGCTCACGGCGCCACCGCCATATCGAGCTTCTGCCGCAGTTCGACGATCTCGGCGCGGCGGCGCGCGAGTTCGTCCTGCAGGACGATTTCGCGGCTGCGCGCCTGGGCGTAATCGGCTTCCGCGGCGGCCAGTCGCGCCTGCGCGACGGCATCGTCCTTGCGCCGCGCGGCGAGCGCGGCCTGCGCCTGCGCCAGCGCTGCGCGCGCGCGCAGCAGCGCTTCGTTGGCGTAATGCTCCGCGTCCGCGCCTTCGGCGCGCAGGATCGCGACCTGCGCCGCGTCGATCTCGGCCGTGGGCGGCGGCGTCTTCGCCCGGCCAGGCGCCGGAAACGTGAGCGCGATCACAAGGGGCGCCGCGAAGCGCCATGCGCGAAGGCGCGACGGGTGCTGCGGGACGCGCGGCATTTGTGCGAAGCTTGCGGGCATGGGGACCGTTTCGAAGCAGGATGGGAACGCGGTCACGGTTTCGACGCGACGCGTGCTCGGAACGACCGTCGGACCACCGGCCACCGGCGCGGCCCCATTGTCGTCACCGACCTCCGGCGATGCAACGCAGGCATCCCGCGACCGCGGCGGCAAGTCATCCAACAGTCACGGGGAGGGTCATCGATGGACATCGGCTATTTCCTGAAGCTGATGACGGACAAGAACGCCTCGGACATGTTCCTGACCACCGGCGCGCCGGTGCACATCAAGGTCGAAGGCAAGCTCTATCCGCTCGGCAACACCGGCCTGCCGGCCGGCATGGTCAAGAAGATCGCCTATTCGCTGATGGACGAGGGCCAGGTGCCCGAGTTCGAGCGCGACCTGGAACTCAACATGGCGCTGTCGCTGGCGGACGCCGGCCGCTTCCGCGTCAACGTGTTCAAGCAGCGCGGCGAAGTCGGCATGGTGATCCGCGCGATCCGCAGCGTGATCCCGTCGATCGAGGAGCTGCAGCTGCCGCAGGTGCTCAAGGAAATCATCATGGCCCCGCGCGGGCTGGTGCTGCT
>Ga0136846_1226758_pt1 | contig 105533 bp, 102 predicted proteins | sample HopSoiMetagenom2_FD_96841 | JGI IMG/M metagenome (GOLD analysis project Ga0136846, IMG submission 96841) | Grasslands soil microbial communities from Hopland, California, USA - 2 Assembly 2016 (version 4) | ecosystem: Environmental > Terrestrial > Soil > Grasslands | place: USA: Hopland... | reverse complement strand
GGCACGTGCGCGGGCACCGGGGGCGGCGGCGTCGGTGCGGGAGGCGCTGGAGGGGGCACGGCGGCCGCGGGCGGCGGCGGAGGCGGTGCCGGCGGCGCCGGTTCCTCGACCACGCCGCCGAGTTCGCTCAGCAGTACCGCCAGCGCATCGGCATCGAACGGCCGCGGCAGGCGGTAGTCGGCCTGGGTGCGGGGCGCGCTGGTCAGGCCGATCACGTGCTTGCCGGCGGCATGCAGCCGCAGCCAGCTCATCGGGCCGTACATGCTGTCCATGTCGACGACGACGTAATCGGCATCGTTCTCGCCCAGCAGCGACCAGCCGCGCACCCGCGTCGCCGCCTGGGCGAAGGCGCTCCGCAGTTCGGATTCGGTCGCCTGGTCCATGCCGGTCAGGCCCAACGTCAATGCCATGCTGTCTGCCCGCTCTTGCCTGGCCGCACAGTGTCGCGAAGCGCATTTTCCGCGTCAACGCGCGTGTTTCGGCCGTTTGCGGCGCTGTGCGTCACTTTCCCGGGGGCGGGAGACGCGGATTGCGACGGACGCCTCGGAACCGGCATGGCGGCCGTCGCATCGGCGAGGCGGCCCGGCGCGGGTCGGGCGCGCGCGTGCGCGTGGGACGCAACGCGGAGGCGCGCGGCCCGCCGCCGCGATCAACTGACGATCGATGTGCCGCGCGGATTCTTCGGCAGGTGGGTCTTCAGGAACGCCATCTGGTCGGCCAGGATGTTCCGGTTCGACAGGATCAGGTGTTCGATCCAGCTCGGCCGGTACGGCACCGCCAGCAGCGGCATCGACGCCTGCTGCGGAGTGCGCCCGCCCTTGCGCGAATTGCACTGGAAACAGGCGGCGACCACGTTCTCCCACACGTCGCGGCCGCCGCGCGAGATCGGCATGACATGGTCGCGGGTCAGCAACTGCCGGCTGAAATGCTTGCCGCAGTACAGGCACAGGTGCTGGTCGCGGGCGAACAGCGCGGTGTTGGTGAGCGCCGGGGTCGGGTCGAGCGCATGCGCGCGCGCGTGGCCGCGCGAGGCGACGATCGGGTGCAACTGCAGCACGCTGCGCTCGCCGGTCATGCGGCTGATGCCGCCATGCAGGCTCAGGCAGGGATCGCCGAGGGTCCAGGCGACGGCGTCGCGGGCGTAGAGGCAGGCGGCGTCCTGCCAACTGATCCAGTCGAGCACGCGGCCGTGGGCGTCGAGCGACAGCAGGCGGACCGCGTCCAGCCGGACGATGTCCGCCGAGGCGACGGCGGGACCGGGGGACAGGTCGGAAGGCGGGGCGACGCCGATGGCGACGGGCGCATCAGGCTCCCGGCGAACGGGCGTCCCGTGAGGTGGATCCACGGGGATCGGGCGCAACGCGGGTGTGTCGGCCTCCATATGGAAGCCGAGCATATACCCATTCCGTGACGATTTGCGAACCGCGCCGGCGGCTGCGGCCGGGCGCGGCCGCGATCAGTCGCCGAAGCCCGCGTCGGGCAGCGCCATCAGCGGCGCGGCGCCGGCGGCGATGGCCGCCGCGTGGGTGCGCGTGCGCGGCAGCAGGCGCGCGAAGTAGAACCGCGCCGTCTCGCGCTTGGCGTCCTTGAACGCCTGCGGGTGCGACGAGGCGTCGGCCGCGGCCACGCTGCGCGCCCACCAGTAGGCGAGGGCGGCGTAGCCGGAGTAGAACAGGTAGTCCCACGCCGCGGCGCCGATCTCGTCGGCGTCGGCCATCCCGCGCTTGCCGATCTGCAGCGTCAGCGCCTGCCATTCCTGCGCCAGTTCGCGCAGCGGGCCGACGAACTCGGCCAGCGCCGCGTTGTCCGACTGCGCCGCGCAGAACGCCTCGATCATGCCGAGGAATACGCGCAGCCCGGCGCCCTGCAACTGCATGATCTTGCGGCCCATCAGGTCCAGCGCCTGGATGCCGGTGGTGCCTTCGTACAGCGTGGTGATGCGCGCGTCGCGCGCCAGTTGCTCCATGCCGTGCTCGTGGATGTAGCCGTGGCCGCCGAAGCACTGCTGGGCGTGGTAGGTGCACTCGATCGACCACTCGGTGAGGCAGGCCTTCACGATCGGGGTGAGGAAGCCCAGCAGCGCGTCGGCGCGCTGGCGGGTCTCCGCGTCGGGATCGTGCGCGACCACGTCGACCAGCGACGCGCCGTGGTAGCCGAGCAGGCGGCCGCCTTCGATCAGCGCCTTCTGGGTCAGCAGCATGCGCCGCACGTCCGGATGCACGATGATCGGATCGGCCGGCTTGTCCGGGAACTTCGCGCCGCTGAGCGAACGCATCTGCAGGCGATCGCGGGCGTAGCGCAGCGCGTTCTGGTACGCGCGATCGGACAGGCCCAGGCCCTGCAGGCCGACCGCCAGGCGCGCGGTGTTCATCATGGTGAACATTGCCATCAGGCCCTTGTGCGGCTCGCCGATCAGCCAGCCTTCGGCGCCGTCGAAGTTCATCACGCAGGTCGCCGAGGCGTGGATGCCCATCTTGTGTTCCAGCGCGCCGCAGCGCACCGCGTTCGGTTCGCGGAGCGCGCCGTCGCGGCCGACCTTCACCTTGGTCACGATGAACATCGAGATGCCCTTGCTGCCGGCCGGCGCGTCCGGCAGGCGCGCCAGCACCAGGTGCACGATGTTGTCGGTGAAGTCGTGCTCGCCGGCGGTGATGAAGATCTTGGTGCCGGTGATCGCGTAGCTGCCGTCGGCGTTGGGCACCGCGCGGGTCTTGAGCAGGCCCAGGTCGCTGCCGCAGTGCGGTTCGGTCAGGCACATCGTGCCGGTCCAGCGGCCTTCGACGATCGGCTTGAGGAAGACTTCCTTCTGCCAGTCCTCGCCGTGGTGCATCAGCGCCTCGGTCGCGCCGTGCGAGAGCAGCGGGAAGTTGCCCCACGCCAGGTTCGCGGCGTCGATCATCTCTTTCACCGGCACCCCGACCGCGTGCGGCAGGCCCTGGCCGCCGAACTCGGTCGGCGAGGTCAGCCCGCACCAGCCGTTCTCGGCGAACTGCGCGTAGGCCTCGCGGAAGCCCGGCGGCGTGGTCACCTTGCCGGTTGCCTTGTCGAGGGTGCAGCCCTGTTCGTCGCCGATGTGGTTGATCGGGGCGATCACGGTCTCGGTGAAGCGCGCGCCCTCCTCGAGGATGGCGTCGACCAGCTCGCGGTTGGCGTCGGCGAACCCGAGGCGGGCGAAGGCGGCTTCACTGTCGAGCACGTCGAACAGCGCGAAACGGATGTCGGCGAGGGGAGCTTTGTAGGCGTTCATGGCAGGCATGCAGGAAAAGTGGGGAAAGGGAGGGCGCGCAGGCGGCGCAACCGCCGCCGGCCGGTCCGATCGAGGTCAGCGCAGGGTGCCGGGCAACCCCGGGACGGGGCTGAGGGCGCTGCTGCGGCGCAGCTTGTAGTCGCGGGCCTTCTTGTCGTTGGCGCCGGCGCCGAGCGTGCCTTCGAGGACGTAGTCGAGGCTGCGGCGATCGGCCAGCGCACCGGCCACGGCGATCCTCGCCCCGGGCGCCGGGGTCAGCGCGATCACGACGGTGTCGGCGGACTCCGGGCCGATGGCGAGCGCCGGCTCGGCGCGCAGCTCGCCGGCGTCCTGGTCGCCCGTGCGCAGGGTCAGCGCCACCCGGTCGAAGCGCATGGGCACGCTGCTGTAGTTCTGCAGGCGCAACTGGACCGTCCAGCGGCCGTCGGCGCCGACGCTCAGCTCCTGGATGCTGGCGGAAGGCTCGGACACCCGGCGCACCGGGCCGGAGGCGCAGCCGGCCACCGCAAGGACCACCACGGCGACGACCGCGGTCGTCGCCCGAACCATCCAACGCTGCATTGCACGCTCCAAGACAGGACCCGCGGCCATACTAGCGCGACCGGGCCGCGGACCGTACGCCCCGGTAGGTTCGGGCGTCGTTCAGCGGACCGGACCGCTCACCACCAGCGCTTCGAGGTCGTAGCCCATCGCCTCGGCCTGCGCCTTCAGCGCCTCGAAGCGCGCGCGCTCCATCTCCGGCGTGCGCGACAGGATCCACAGGTAGTCGCGCCCGGGCTCGCCGACCATCGCCCACTGGTAGTCCGGGTCCAGCGCGATCACCCAGTAGTCGGCCCAGGTCAGCGGCAGCCAGGACAGCCAGTCCGGCGCGAACCGCACCTGCAGCCGGCCGGGATGGTCGGGGTCGCGGCGGGCCACGCCGTTCGCTTCCAGGGTTTCGCCGTCCCCGGTCGCGCAGCGGTTGGCGACCCCGACCAGATCGTCGTCGCGGAGCGTGTACTGGGCGATGACATCGCCGGTGCACTTGCGCTGGAAGAACATCGGCAGCCGGGCGATCTCGTGCCACTCGCCGGCGTAGCGGGTGATGTCCAGGGTCTCGACCGAGGTGACTTCGGCCGGTCCGGCCGCCTGCGCGGCGGCGGTGGCCAGGGACAGCCCGGCGCCGAGGAGGAGCAGGATCGAGCGGCTGAAGCGTCCCATGACGGCCTCCGGGCGGGCCGCGGCGGCGCGGCGGCCCGATCTTAGCGCAAGGGCGACGGTGGCCGCGTCCTGCCGGGCGTCGCGCAGGCCCGGCATCGTCCCGGTCGTGGCCGCCTGCGTCGGCGGCGGGCGCCGCCGGCGATCTCAGTCCGCCGCCGGGCCGCCCTTCAGCGCCCGCACCACCACGCCCTTGATCGTCAGCCCCTGCACCAGGATCGAGAACACCACCACCGCGTAGGTCAGCGCCAGCAGCAGGTCGCGCTGCGGGCCGGCCGGCAGCGACAGCACCAGCGCCACCGAGATGCCGCCGCGCAGGCCGCCCCAGGTCAGCACCCGCCAGGCGCCGGCGGGCAGCCGGAACACCCGCGGCATCGCCGCCACCGGCAGGCCCACCGCCAGCAGCCGCGCCAGCAGCGCGATCGCGATCGTCGCCAGCCCCGCGGTCAGGGTCTGCATGTCGAACGCGATCAGCACGATCTCCAGCCCCAGCAGCACGAACAGCACCGCGTTGAGGATCTCGTCCAGCAGTTCCCAGAACAGGTCGACGTGGTGCCGCGTGGTGTCCGACATCGCGTAGGCGCGGCCCTGGTTGCCGACGATCAGCCCCGCCACCACCATCGCCAGCGGCCCGGAGACGTGCAGTTGGCTCGCCAGTTCGTAACCGCCCATCACCCCGGCCAGCGTCAGCAGCACCTCGACCTGGTAGCTGTCGATGCTGCGCAGCAGGTAGAACATCACCCCGCCCAGCAGCGCGCCCAGCAGCAGCCCGCCGCCGGCCTCGTGCAACAGCAGCATCGCGCCTTCGCCCACGCTCGGCGCCTCGCCGCGGGTGGCCACCGCCAGCAGCAGCGAGAACAGCACCACGCCCACGCCGTCGTTGAACAGCGATTCGCCCGACACCACCAGGTTCACGCTGCGCGGCGCCCCGGCGGACTTGAGGATGCCGATCACCGCGATCGGATCGGTCGGCGAGATCAGCGCGCCGAACACCAGGCAGTACGCCAGCGGCAGCGACAGCCCCACCGCCGGCAACAGCCAGTACAGTCCGAAGCCGACGATCGCGGTCGACAGCGCCGTCCCCACCACCGCCAGCAGGCCCACCTGCCAGCGGTACGCCCGCAGCTCGCTCAGGTCGATGTGCAGCGCCCCCGCGAACAGCAGCAGCGACAGCATCCCCTCCATCAGCAAGTCGGAGAAATCGATCGAGCGCAGCATCGCCGCCTCGTAGTCGCGCAGCGCCCCGAAGCCCAGCCGGTCCAGCGCGATCAACCCCAGCGACAGCAGCAACGCCACCGCCATCACCCCGATCGTGGTCGGCAGCCCGATGAAACGGTGGTTCACGTAGGCCAGCAGCGCAGTGAGCACCAGGCAGACGACGGCGATCTCGAACATCGGATTCCCCCGCGCCGTGAAGACAGGCGCAACCGGGCCAGTTTACCTGCCGCGCCTACGGCCCCGCCCATGCGTGCAGACGCCCGCGCCCGCATGCCCGCCCGCATCGCGCGCACAGGGACACCGATGCGCCCCACACGATCACACCCGCCCCCGCGAGCCCATCCCCCCGCCGGCCCCGGTAGGGTGGCGGTGAGCGCAGCGAACCCCACCACCCGGCGTCACACCTGCGCCGACCTCCCTGGCGGGCGACGCCAGCCGCCTCCCATCATCCCGAGCCAACGGCGAGGGACCTGCTTTCCGCCGTCATCCCGGCGCAGGCCGGGACCCAGCCTTGCCCCTTCGAGGCGCAGCGTTGCCCCTCCAACCCGCACCCGTGCCCCTTTTTGGCGCACCGCTGCCCCTCGGAGCGCCAACGTTGCCCCTTTTACCTCCATCGATGCCGCTTTTTTCGCCATCGCGATCGTCGAAAAGGGGCAATGCAGGCCCTCGAAGGGGCAACGCTGCCGCTTTTTTCGCCACGCGTGCCCCTTCGAGGCGCAGCGTTGGCCCTTCGAGCGGCAGGCGTGCCCCTTTTTGGTGCAACGCTGCCGGTCCAAGGGCCATCGCTGCCGCTTTTTTCGGCATCGATGGCCCTCCAAGCGGTAACGCCGTCCCTCGCGGGCGGAGGCGCTGCCCCGGCAGCGTCAGCCCGCCGGCTCGATCACCAGCCGCCCGGCGTCCACCCGCACCTGCACGCGCTGGCCCGGCGCGAACCCCGCCCGCTCCAGCCACACGCCACTCAGGCGCAGTACCGGGAAGCGACGACTGCCCGTCCAGAACCCGTCGCGGCGGTGCTGGTAGCTGGAGTAGGTGAGGGTGAGCTGCCGCGTGTCGGCTGTGGCGAGGGCACGGGCGACCGGCGCGACGGCCGGCCGGTGGGGCGCGAAGTGGTGGTCATTGAATGTTCCTAGCGAAGTGTTCGAATGCACCCCCTGTTCAGAGGGGGCGGCCGGGTGCTTGAACACGGTGCTAGGCCCGCCCGCAGTTTTTCCCTTACGGGTCTTGCATGGCTGCGGACACCCGACCACAGGTAAAACTCGCCCTCCGCACATGGGCGTGCGGAAACAACGGGCGCAAAAAAACCGCCTGCCTGTCGGGTGCGGTGTACCGCCTAGCGAATGAAGGTGTGTTCAGCACCTGCGGCGACTCTAGTCCTGCGCCTGCGACCGGTCAATGCGCCAGACCCCAACCCCGTCATCCCGAACACCCGCGCAGCGGGTGGAGGGATCTGCTGTTCGGGCCCGTGCCCCAGCGGGTGTCGCCTCCCGCACGGAAACGGTAAAGTTCCGGCTTCGATGCAAAGGCGGGAAAACGCGTGTTCGAACAGACTTTCAAGAACATCGACGATGTTCTGCACAAGGACGCCGGCTGTACCAGCGAACTGGATTACACCGAGCAAAGCTCGTGGCTGTTGTTCCTCAAATATCTCGATGCCCTCGAACAGGACAAGGCCAACGAGGCCAAGCTCGAAGGCAAGCGCTACGACTACATCATCGACAAGGCCTACCGCTGGGAGACCTGGGCCGCGCCCAAGGGCAAGGACGGCAGGATCGACTACAACAAGGCGATGACCGGTGCCGACCTGCTGAGGTTCGTCAATCGGAAACTGTTCCCGTACCTGGCCGGGTTCAAGCAGCGCGCGGAAAGCGCCGACACCATCGAATACAAGATCGGCGAGGTGTTCGGCGAGATCAAGAACAAGCTGCAGAGCGGCTACAGCCTCCGCGATGCGATCGATCTGGTCGACGAGCTGCGCTTCCGCTCGCAGACCGAGAAGCACGAGCTGTCGCACCTGTACGAAGCCAAGATCAGGAACATGGGCAACGCCGGGCGCAACGGCGGCGAGTACTACACGCCGCGCCCGCTGATCCGCGCCATGATCAAGGTGGTCGACCCGAAGATCGGCGAGCGCATCTACGACGGCGCCTGCGGCTCGGCCGGCTTCCTGTGCGAGGCCTTCGACTACCTGCTTCCGAAGGCGCAGAAGGCCGCCGACCTCAATGTCCTGCAGAAGAAGACCTTCTTCGGCAAGGAGAAGAAGAGCCTCGCCTACGTCATCGGGATCATGAACATGATCCTGCACGGCATCGAGGCCCCCAACATCATCCATACCAACACGCTGGGCGAGAACATCAACGACATCCAGCAACGCGACCGCTACGAGGTGATCCTTGCCAATCCACCGTTCGGCGGCAAGGAACGCAAGGAAGTCCAGCAGAATTTCCCGATCAAGACCGGCGAAACCGCGTTCCTGTTCCTGCAGCACTTCATCAAGTCGCTGAAGCCGCACGGCCGGGCGGCCATCGTCATCAAGAACACTTTCCTCAGCAACACCGACAACGCCTCGACCAGTCTGCGCAAGCTGCTGCTGGAAAGCTGCAACCTGCATACCGTGCTGGACATGCCCGGCGGCACGTTCCTGGGCGCGGGCGTGAAGACCGTGGTGTTGTTCTTCGAGAAAGGTGCGCCGACGCGCAAGGTCTGGTTCTACCAGTTGAACCCGGGCCGCAACATGGGCAAGACCAACCCGCTCAACGACGACGATCTGGCCGATTTCGTGGCGAAGCAGAAGACGTTCGCCGCTTCGGCGCAGAGCTGGTCGGTGGATGTGGCCGACATCGGCACTGCGACGTGGGATCTGTCGGTTAAGAATCCGAATGGTGGCGATGCGGTGGTGCTGCGGACGCCGCAGGAGATTCTGGATGAGATTGCAGTGCTGGATGCGGAGAGTGCTGAGGTGCTGGCGGTGATTCGGGGGCTTGTCGCGTGAAGCAGGGGTGGGAAATCAAGCCATTGGGCGAAATCTGTACGATCAAGCCACCTAAGGCTGAGGCAAGAGCCAAGCTTTCCGATCGGGACGAAGTGTCTTTTGCTCCGATGGAAGACCTCGGCATCGGTGTGAAGTACATGCAGCCGCTTCGTGCTCGTCAGCTTGGTGAAGTGAGCGGAAGTTATACTTACTTCGCTGAGGGTGATGTCCTGCTGGCGAAAATCACACCATGCTTTGAGAACGGCAAGTTGGGTATTGCGCGCAATCTCCATAATGGCGTTGGCTTCGGTTCCAGCGAGTACATCGTCCTTCGGCCAAAGCCTTTATTGGATGCCGAATTTCTCTACTACTATCTCTTGCGGCCGAAGTTCACGGAGGAGGGCGCCCGGACAATGACGGGCGCTGTTGGTCACAAGCGTGTCGCTAAAGAGTTCATTGAGAACTATCCGGTGCCGCTGCCATCCTTACGCGAGCAGCGCCGCATCGTCGCTATCCTTGATAGAGCGTTGGATGGTATCGCCACCGCTAAGGCCAGCGCTGAGAAGAATTTGCAGAACGCAAGCTACCTATTCCGAAGTCACCTAGAACATTTTTTCTTGCGACACTGTGAGTTATTTGATTCGTCGTCTCTTGAGGCGCTTGCGGATAGTGATTCGCCGATCACATACGGCGTTGTGAAGCCCGGGGGCGAGGGAGATATTGCGTTTGTTCGCGGTGGTGACATTGCGCAAGGGCGTGTCCTCATGGAGCAACTTCGTACCATCGATGAAACGGTCTCTCGCCAGTACCGCAGAACTCTACTCAGAGGGGGCGAGCTTCTGATCTCCCTGGTTGGACAGCCGGGTCAAGTGGCTGTCGCCCCTGAAGAACTGAAGGGGGCGAATATCGCACGACAGGTTGGTCTCATTCGCCTCAGCAAACAGGCTGATGCCAACTACGTTAGGTACTTCTTGCAGTCGCCGGTGGGCCAAGCGGCACTTGGAGCCAAGCAGTCAGGTTCGGTCCAGCAAGTAATCAACCTTGGAGAATTGCGGGAAGTTATGGTGCCAATCCCGGTCCTCTCAGTGCAGCGTGATGCGGTCAAGTCCTTGGATGCGTTTTCTGCGAGTATCGAGCGGCTTACGAGAGTGATGCAGTCGAAGCTGGCTGCGCTAGATGACTTGAAGAAGTCGCTCCTCCATCAAGCCTTCACCGGGCAGTTGTAAAAGGCGTCTGGGAATGATTGTGATCGAGTCTCGTGCTAAGCGTTTTTTTATTGGATCGATGGCGCCGAGCTGGCCGAGCACCCAAGATCTGGCTATGTGCCGCACTGGGCCTGACGTTCTTGATCGGGTTTTGACCCGGGGCCGTCCTTGGTCTGGTGCTTACAGCTGCGCTTCAATGAAATCAAATGCTTACGATGTTTCGAGTGAGCCTGAATTCTTGATCGGGTTTTGATCCAATGGACGGACCAACATGAACGAAGCCGAGACCCGCGCCGAACACATCGATCCCGCCCTCAAGGCGGCGGGCTGGGGCGTGGTGGAAGGCAGTCGCGTCCTGCGCGAGCATCGGATCACGCTCGGGCGGTTGCAGGGCGGTGGTCGCGCGAAGCCGGAGGTCGCCGACTACGTGCTGGTCTACCGCAACACCAAGCTGGCGGTGATCGAGGCCAAGGCCTGGGGCCGGCCGTACACCGAGGGCGTCGGGCAGGCGAAGGCCTATGCCGCCAAGCTGGCGTTGCGTTACACCTTCGCCACCAACGGGCAGGCGATCTACCGCATCGACATGCAGAGCGGGCAGGAGGGTGATGTCGCCGCCTACCCGACGCCCGACGAACTCTGGGCGCTGACGTTCGCCGAGCGCAATGTCTGGCGCGACCGCTTCGCCGTGGTGCCGTTCGAGAACCGCAGCGGCAGCTGGGACCTGCGTTACTACCAGGAGACCGCCATCCAGCGCGTGCTGGAGAAGGTCGCCGACGGCGCGGATCGCATCCTGCTGACGCTGGCGACCGGCACGGGCAAGACCTCGATCGCGTTCCAGATCGCGTGGAAACTGTTCGAGGCGCGCTGGTCGCTGAAACGCGACGGTGCCCGCCAGCCGCGCATCCTCTTCCTTTCGGACCGCAACACGCTGGCGGACCAGGCGTTCAACGACTTCAATGCCTTCGCGGCCTTCGAGGAGCGGGCGCTGGTGCGGATCGAACCCGGCTCGATCGCCAAGGCGGGCGCCGTCCCGCGCAACGGCGCCGTGTTCTTCACCATCTTCCAGACCTTCATGAGCGGGCCGCCGAAGGACGGCCAGCCCTCGCCGTACTTCGGCGAATACGCCAAGGACTTCTTCGACTTCATCATCATCGATGAATGCCACCGCGGCGGCGCCAACGACGAAAGCACGTGGCGCGACATCCTCGACTATTTCTCGCCGGCCGTGCAGTTGGGCCTGACCGCCACGCCCAAGCGCAAGGACAACGTCGACACCTATCGCTACTTCGGCGAACCCGTGTACGTGTATTCGCTGAAGGAAGGCATCAATGACGGGTTCCTGACGCCGTTCAAGGTCAAGCAGATCGCCACGACGCTGGACGAATACGTCTACACGCCGGACGACCGCGTGATCGAGGGCGAGGTCGAGGCCGGCAAGCGCTACGAGGAGAAGGACTTCAACCGGATCATCGAGATCCGCGAGCGCGAGGTCTACCGCGTCCGCCTGATGATGGACCTCATCGACCAGCGGCAGAAGACCTTGGTGTTCTGCGCCACGCAGGATCATGCGCTTGCGGTGCGCGACCTGATCAACCAGATGAAGACCAGTCCCGATCCGCTGTACTGCGTGCGCGTGACCGCCGCCGACGGTGCATTGGGGGATCAGTACCTGCGCGATTTCCGCGACAACGAAAAGACCATCCCGACCGTGCTGACCACCTCGCAGAAGCTGTCGACGGGCGTGGATGCGCGCAATGTGCGCAACATCGTGCTGATGCGGCCGGTGGGCTCGATGATCGAGTTCAAGCAGATCATCGGCCGCGGCACGCGGCTGTACGAAGGCAAGGAGTACTTCACGATCTACGATTTCGTGAAGGCGCATCACCATTTCAGCGATCCCGAGTGGGACGGCGAGCCGGTCGAGCCGGACGAGAAGAAGCCGCGCGGCGGGCGTGTGGAAGACCCGGCGGCCGATCCGGCCGAGGACAAGCCGCCGACCGTGCCGAGGCCCGAGAAGGTCAGGATCAAGCTGGCCGACGGCAAGTCGCGCCGCATCCAGCACATGATGGCGACGACCTACTGGAGCGCCGATGGCCGGCCGATGTCGTCGGCGCAGTTCCTCGAAGCGCTGTTCGGCGCGTTGCCGGAATTCTTCAGGGACGAGGACGAGTTGCGCCGGCTCTGGGGCGATCCGCAGACCCGCAAGGCCTTGCTGGAGGGGCTTGCGGACAAGGGATTCGGCCACGAAGCACTGGTCGAAATGCAGGCCATCATCGATGCGGAGGACAGTGACTTGTTCGACGTGCTGGCCCACGTTTCGTTTGCCGCCGAACCCGTGTCCCGCGAGCGGCGAGCGCAGGCCGCGAAGACGGCGGCAGAGCAGGCATTGACGGACCCGCAGCGTGCTTTCGTCGACTTCGTGCTGTCGCAGTACGTCGCGCAGGGCGTGGATGAACTGGAGCAGGAAAAGCTGTCGCCCTTGCTGAAGTTGCGGTATCGGGACTTGAACGACGCTTTCGATGCGCTGGGCGATCCGGATCGGGTACGAGCCCTCTTCGTCGGCTTCCAGAAGCACCTTTATGCCAAGTCGATACGCGGGGACAAGGTTTGAGCTGAATGCTTTCCTTTCGCGCCTCCCGGCACTCCTACGTGACGGGACTGACTTTCCTCGTCGCGACTTCCGTCGCTCCCACGAGATGGGGCGCTTGTGGTGGATCGCTTGACGGCGTGCTGTTGTACGCATCGCGCACATGCAACGTCCACACCGCCTTCCCCTGCGCATCGACGCGGGCGGCGGCGACGCAGGGGCGTTCGGGGATGCCGCGCGGGCGGCGGCCTTGCGACAGGGCGGCGAGCAGGGCGGTGGGGTCGTGGCGGAAGCGGACGAGTTGCACGGGCGGTGGGCCGGTGCGGGCGCGTTCGAGTTCGAGGGTGGCGCGTTCGTAGGCGACGACATCGTCGAGGTAGCGCAGGCGCAGGCGGCGCTGCACGAGCCAGTCGCAGAAATCGACGGCTTCGGGCAGGAAGTAGAAGCTCGCCGGCGGGTGGTCGCGCCAGAAGCGGGCGAGCTCGTCGCACAGGCGGCGGGTGCCGAGGACGCGGCAGGTGAAGGGCAGCAGGCCGCGCAGTTTGCCCAGGCGGAAGCCCTTGTGCAGGGTGCGGTTGATGCCGAGGCCGGGGTCGCGGGCGATCCGCTGCAGGCGCGCGGTTTCGCGTGCGTCGAGCTCGCTGCCCGGTACGTCGTCGCCGGCGGCGACGCGATCGCGGAAGTCGGGGTCGAGGATCAGCCGGACCATCGCGTCCTGGAAGTGGGCGAGGCTCATGCGTGCGCCTCGCAGGCGTGCGCGACGTGCGCTTCGTGCGCATGCGCCCGAATGGGCGGATGCGCGGGCGCGGGCAGGTGGCGCGCCCACGCGGCGCGCAGGCGGCGCAGATCCTCGCGGATGCGCGCGAGGCCGACGCTTTCCACCCACGAGCCGAACACCTCGAAGGTCACGCCGCCGAGGTTGGGGCAGCGCGGCAGGGTCCAGTCGAGCAGCGTCCAGACCTCGTCCGGGATCGCGCCGGAATGGGCGTCGAGCCAGAAACCGTCGAGCGCCATGCCGCCGGCGACGTGGATCTCGCCGACGTTGGACAGGTCCAGCGCGCGCAGCATCGCCATCGGGTCGAAGCCGTGGTTGAGGGCGTTGGTGTGGAGGTTGTGCAGGTCGAGCAGCAGGCCGCAGCCGCTTTCGCGACACAGCGTGTTGAGGAAGGTCGCTTCGTCCATCTCGCCGTCGTCGATGTCGAAGTAGTAGACGTTGTTCTCCAGCAGGAACGGGCGCGGCACCGAGCGCTGCACTTCGCGGATGCGCGGCGCCAGCAGGTCGAGGCTTTCGCGGTCGCGCGCCAGCGGCAGGGTGATGCCGGCGTTGATGCGCTGGCCGCCGTGGTCGGCGAGATGGAAGGCGAGGTGGTCGCTGTGCCACGGGAAATCGAGGCGTCCGCGCCATCGCTCGATCTGCGCGATGTGGTCGCGATCGAAATGCGCGGCGCTGCCGATCGACAGGCCGATGCTGTGCGGCACCACCGGCATGCGCGCGTGCAGTTCGCGCATGCGGGCGAGGCCGGCGTCGTCGTCGAGATGGCGGGGGACGGCGTCGGCGCCGCGGTCGGTCCAGAAGATGTCGGGCACGACTTCGACGTAGTCGACGTCGCAGGGTGCGGCGTCGAAGATCGCGCTCAGCGGGGCCTGGTAGGCCAGGCCCACGCCGAGTCTTGGCAGCGGTGCGCGCATCGTGCGCTCAGCGCATGCCGCGGATCACGGGGTCTTCGATGATCAGGCGGTCCAGGCCCGAGAGGCAGGGCCGGCAGCCCTTGAATCCCGGGATTTCCGGGATGGTGAGCACGCCCTTGAGCGTGGCGACGAGGTCTTCGAAGGAGGTGTCCGGGGCGATGGCGAGCTGGAACTCCGCGACCGGGGTCTTGCGCTTGGTGATCGGACGGGTGGCCATGTGCGATTCCTTTTCGGGGTGTCGGAAGCGCCGTTCGCGACAGTGTCCGCGCCGCGTCGGGCGGAGGGCGGTCTTGCCCTCGTCTGCGGTCAACGCAGTGCTTTCCGGCGACCGGCCACGGATCGCCGCTCCCGATCAGCGATAGGCCGCCTTCGGCTCGTTGACCCGGTCCGCCGCCGACAGCACGAGGCGCGGACGCAGCCACTCGGCGAAGGCGGTTTCTTCGAGGCTGCCTTCGGCGAGGGCGAGATAGACCGGATACAACGCCAGGTCATCAGCATCCAGCGTCGCATCGTTGAGACGAATGAACACTTCGCAGCAGACTGCTGCGGTGCGTTTGTTGCCGTCGACGAACGGGTGGTTGCGCGCCAACCCGAACGCGAGGCTGGCGGCCAGCGCGGCGAGGTCCGGCGGCGGGTCGCCATAGGCGAACAACTGCTGTGGACGGGCGAGCGCCGAGTCGAGCAGCGCTTCGTCGCGCACGCCGCTGCCGCCGCCGTGTTCGGCGAGCTGGCGGTCGTGGATGGCCAGGGCCAGGCGCTTTTCGATCCAGACGATCATGTCGTGATCCTCACTGCGCAAGCTTGTGCAGGAGCGTGCGGCGATCGCGCATGACCTGCTCGGCCACTTCCATCTGCGCGGCGAGCTCCGGGTCGTACGTGGTCAGCACGATGCCGCCGGGCGTTTCCAGCGCGAACAGTTCGTCGCCCTTCTCCAGGCGCAGGCGGGCCAGCAGCTCCTTCGGCAGGATGACGCCGGCCGAATTGCCGACGGTCGTGATTTTCAGCTTCATGTGCGCCTCCGACAGCGTTATAACGCATGTTATACGGCATCGACCCGGCACCGGCAAGCCGGAAACGACGCACCCCCGCCGGAGCGGGGGTGCGAAGGGGCGGCGCGTGGCGGCGGTCGGACCGCCGATCAGGCATGTCGCGGATCAGAAATCCGGCGAATGCTCGGCGGCGGCGAACCCCACGCACAGCGCCTGGGTGCCCATGTTGACCATGCCGCTGATGCTCATCGGGCACAGGTGCAGGGACACGCCTTCGTTCTCGCAGACCGTGGCCAGTTTGCGGTAGCCGCTGGTGTCGGCGACATCGCTGGTCGGGCCGCCGTAGGACACGACGACGTGCGGCACGACGAGGCCGCGCTGGACATGCTTGGCGGTGAACACCAGCAGGCGGTGCCAGGCCTCCTCGCGGCCGCGGAACTTGCCTACCGGCGTGGTGGTGCCGAGGCGTCCGCGCACGATCGGCTTGATGTCCATCGCATCGCCGAGCATCGCGGTCATCAGGCCCACGCTGCGGTCGCCGCGCAGGCGCGCGCGCTTGCGCATGTAGCCCAGGTCGTCGACGACGAGGTAGCCGTAGGTCGCGTCGATCGTCTGGTAGAGGCGGTCGCGGACGTCCCTGGACGGGGGGCCGGCGTCGAGCAGATCGCGCAGCGCCAGCGCCGGGATGCCCTGCGCAGCGAACAGGTTGCGGGTGTCGATGACGCGGAACTGGAACGGCCGCTGGATGCCGGCGGCCGCGCGCGCCGCGCGGACGTGCGGCAGCACCTGCAGGCTCGCCTGCATCGCGTTGTCGTGGATCTGGCTGCGGCTGGCGGTGATCGTGAGGCAGTACACGGAGTCGTAGTCCAGCGCGAAGCGCTCGATGAAGGACGACTGCATGTCGGCGACGCTCTGCGGCGTGGACACGGCGGTGACGCCGCGGCCGCCGTCCTGCTCGCGCAGGTAGCGCAGGGTGGAGTCGGGGCTGTGCTGGTCGATGTAGGTCGTGTCGCCGACCTGGATCGAGACCGGCAGGACGACGATGTCGGGCGAGCCGAAGAAGCTTTCGGGCAGGTCGCAGGCGGCGTCGACGACGATGCCGACCCGCGTTTCGGCGGCCGGCAGGCGGCCGATGGCCGGACCTTCGACAGGCTCGGCCGAAGGCCCCACGGCCTGGAGGTGGTGTTCCCTGAATTCGACAACCGACATGGCGATGCCTCTCTCCCCGCGTGATCGATGGACCAGCGGGGAGCAAGCAGCATGCCAATCGGTCACATGATCGACGTGCGGGCAGTCACGGTGAAAACGTGCTGTAACACACAGAATATGACGGGCTGCGTCACATACCGTCTGGTACGGTGGCGGTCTCGCGCGATCCGGACCGGATCGCGCGAACGGGAAAGCGTCAGCCTGCCGCCAGCGCAGGGTTGTCCCAGCCCGGGCGCGCGGCGAAGCGGTCGCCGTGCTTGTCCTGCAGGGCCTTGAGCTTCGCCAGCAGCGGCGCGACGCCGGTGTCGCGGATGTACTGGATCGGGCCGCCGCGGAACGGGGCGAAACCGGTGCCGAAGATGACGCCGGCGTCGAGCAGGTCGGCATCGGCCACGACGCCCTCGTGCAGCGCGGCGACGGCCTCGTTGAGGAACGGCAGGATCAGCCGGTCTTCCAGGTCCTCCGGCGCCTTGTAGTCGCCCGGGATCTCCGGCTTCTGGGCGCGGCCGTCGACCCACTTGTACAGGCCCTGGCCGTCCTTCTTGCCGCGCTTGCCGGCTTCCGGCGGCGAGGCGAGGGCGGCGGGGATCGGCAGGCCGAGGAACGGCGCGAGCTCGGCGCCGACGCCCGCGGCCACGTCCAGGCCCACGGTGTCGATCAGCTCGATCGGGCCCATCGGCATGCCGAACCTGACCGCGGCCTTGTCGATGACGGGGCCGGGGATGCCTTCGGCGTACGCGGTCGCGGCTTCCAGCATGTACGGGAACAGCAGGCGGTTGACGAGGAAGCCCGGGGTGCCCGCCACCGGCACCGGCAGCTTGTCGATGGCCTTGCAGAACGCGGCCAGGCGCTTCTCGGTCTCCGGCGCCATCGTGTCGTGGTGGATGATCTCCACCAGCGGCATCAGCGCGACCGGGTTGAAGTAGTGCAGGCCGGCGAACTGCGCCGGGCGCGCGAGGTGCTCGCGCAGTTCGGTCAGCGGGATCGACGAGGTGTTGGTGGTCAGCAGCGCGTCGGCCTTCATCTTCGGCTCGACCGCGGTGTAGAGGTCGCGCTTGGCTTCGGGCTTCTCGATGATCGCCTCGATCAGCAGGTCGGCCTTCGCCACGCCGTCGCCGGCGAGGTCGGACACCAGCCGCGCGGCGACCTCGGGACGCTTGGCGTCGTCCTTCACGCGCTTGGCGAACAGTTCCTGCGCGCGCTTCATCGCGGTGTCGATGAAGCGCTGCTCGCGGTCCTGCAGGGTGACGTGGAAGCCCTTGTACGCGGCCCACGCGGCGATGTCGCCGCCCATCACGCCGGCGCCGACCACGTGGACGTGGGCGATGCCGTGATCCTTGCCGCCCAGGCCCTTCAGTCGTTCCTGCAGGAAGAACACGCGGGTCAGGTTGCGCGCGGTCGGGGTGCCGGCGAGCTTCACCACCGAGCGCCGTTCGGCGTCGAGCAACTGCTGGGTGCCGCCGCTGCTGCGGCGCCAGGTCTCGATCAGCGCGTAGGGCGCGGGGTAGTGCGCCTTGTTGGCCTTGCGCGCGACCGACTTGACGATCTGCGGCGCGAGGAGCTGGCGCGCCGGCCAGGTGTTGGTGATCCAGGCCAGGAAGGTCTGCTTGAACGGGCGCGCGATCTCGCCGGCGGCGCGGGCCTTGAGCGCCAGTTCCGCGGCCGCATCGACCAGCGCCTCGGGCGCGACCACCCGGTCGACGACGCCCAGCGCCTTCGCCGCGGCGGCCGACAGGTTGCGGCCGGTGAGCATGACGTCCATCGCCGCCGGCGCGCCGATCAGCCGCGGCAGGCGCACGCTGCCGCCCCAGCCGGGATAGATGCCGAGCTTCACCTCGGGCAGGCCGATGCGCGTCGACGGGTCGTTCGAGGCCACCCGGCCGGTGCAGGCGAGCGAGATCTCGGTGCCGCCGCCCATGCAGAAGCCGTGGATCGCGGCGACGGTGGGGAAGGGCAGGTCGGCGATCCGCTGGAACACGGTCTGGCCGCGGCGGATCGAATCGCCGATCGTGCCCTTGCGGTCGAACTCCTGGAACTCGCGGATGTCCGCGCCGGCGATGAAGCCCTTGGCCTTGGCCGAACGCAGGACCATCGCCTTCGGCGGTTCGAGCACGATGCGGTCGAGCAGGTCGCCCAGCTCGATCAGCACGTCCTGGCCGAAGGTGTTGACCGACTCGCCCTCGCGGTCGAAGGACAGCACGAGCACGCCGTCCGGGCGCAGGTCGGTCTTCCAGTGGCGGAGGCGCAGGCCGTCGAGGCCGGGCTGGGGCGTGGTCATGGGTCGATCCATACGCTGGAGGATGGGGCCTATGATCCCGACCCGGCCGGGACCGCGTCAAATGCCGCCCGCACGCCTTGTGACGCGGGCCTCGACGCCCCAGATGAACCGATGTTGCACGCAGGCGGCCGCCCGAGGGCCGCCGGGGCCGGGAACTTCCCCCGGCGTGTATTGTCGGAACGACCGGCCACCGCGCCGGACGATCCATTGCCAGGAGAGCCGGCCGGTGGCCGAGACGATGACCGAAAACGTGGACCTCGAACTGGTCCGGCGGGTGCAGCGCGGCGACAGCGCGGCCTTCGACCTGCTGGTGCGCAAGTACCAGCACCGGGTCGTGGCGCTGATCGGACGCTACGTCCACGACTGGAGCGAGGCCCAGGACGTCGCCCAGGAGACGTTCCTGCGCGCCTACCGCGCGCTGGGCAACTTCCGCGGCGACGCCCAGTTCTCGACCTGGCTGCACCGGATCGCGGTGAACACCGCGAAGAACCATCTGGTGGCGCACAAGCGCCGGCCGCCGGGCGAGGACATCGACATCGACGATGCCGAGAACTTCGAGTCCGCGCTGCGCCTGCGCGACAACGACACCCCGGAGCGCGAACTGATGCGACAGGAGATGGAACAAACGGTGATGCGCGCGGTCGAAGCCTTGCCGGAGGAACTGCGGACGGCGATCACCCTGCGCGAGGTGGAAGGCATGAGTTACGAGGACATCGCGCAGCAGATGCAGTGCCCGATCGGCACCGTGCGTTCGCGGATCTTCCGCGCCCGCGAAGCGATCGACGCGCAGTTGCGCCCGCTGATGGACGCCGTCGACCCCCGCGCCCGCGCCACCCGCTGACAGCGCATCGCTCCCGCTGCAGTCCTTCCGTACGCCCCACGCGCCCCCGTCCACCGTTCACATCGCGACAATGCCCATGACCGGTCTGCACTCCCCTTCCGTCCACGCCGCCGATGCCGGCGACCTGCTTCGCGAACAGCTTTCCGCGATGATGGACGGCGAACTGTCCCCCGACGAAACCCGCTTCCTGCTTCGGCGCATGCAGCACGACGACACGCTCGCCGACTGCTGGGCGCGCTGGCAGTATTTCGGCGACGCCATGCGCGGCGAATGCGAACGCGCGCTGCCCGCCGATTTTTCCAGGCGCGTCGGTCGCGCCATCGCCGACGATCTCGCGCAGACGCAGGCCGTCGCCGCGCCGACGGTCGCGTTCGCCCGCCAGCCGCTGGTGCGCTGGGGCGGCGGCGCCGCGCTGGCCGCGACCGTGGCCCTGGCCGCCTTCCTCGTCGGCCGCAATCCGCAGACGCCCGCGCCGACGGCGACGCTGCCGCCGCCGGTCGCCGCCGCGCCCGGCGCGATGCCGGTGCTGCCGGTGCCCGCACCGGTGTCGCAGCCGCAGGGCAGCACGCCGGCCGGCGCTCCCGACGCCCTCGGCGGCGCCGCCGCGCTGGCGGTCGCCGCCGGTGCGGTCGCCGTGGATTCCCGCGCGCGCCGGCCGCGGATGATGGCCGCCGAACAGGCGCTCCCCGACCAGCGCGCAGTCGCCGTGCAGACCCGCGAACGACACGTCGCGCGCACGCCGCTGCGCGCCGAGGGCGTCCAGGTCGCCGCCGCCGACCGGCCCGCCACGTCCGCGAAGGACATCGACGCGATCGTGATCAAACCCTGGCCGCGCGCGCTGGTGCCGGGCGCTTCGGGCACGGGCGCCTACACGGCCGGTTACGACGGCCCCGCGGCGATCGATCGCCACCCGGTGTTCCTGCCGGCGCAGCCGCAGTCGCCCCCCGCGTTCGAGCCGCCGTTGCTCAAGCGGGTGCCCGCCGCGGCCGGCGACGCCACGCCCTGATCGACCGCCGCGCCCGGTCGTCCTCCGGGATGCCGGGCGCCACGCCATCGCCTTCCTCCCCTTCCTCGAGGACCGTTCCCCGATGAACCCCCGTACCCGTACGCTCGCCCTCGTCGCCGCGACCGCCGCGGCGACCGCCGGGCTCACCACCATCCTCCCGATCGGCGCGCACCAGACCGCCGCTCCGGCCGCCGCCGCCGTGCCGGCCGCCGCCGCCGAGGCGATCAACGCGACGTCCGCGCCGCTGGTCACCGGGCTGCCCGATTTCACCCAGTTGGTCGAACGCGTCGGCCCGGCCGTCGTCAACATCGAAGCGACCGGCCACCAGGCCAATCCGACGATGCGCGGCATGCCCGACCAGGACGACATGCCCGAATTCTTCCGCCGCTTCTTCGGTCCCGGCATGCCGATGCCGGGCGGTCCGGGCGGCCCGCAGTCGCCCGGCGACGATGGCGACGGCGGCGGCGACGGCCCGAAGAGCGCGTCGATCGGCACCGGTTTCCTGATCTCGGACGACGGCTACCTGCTGACCAACCACCACGTCGTCGACGGCGCGGACGAGGTGACGGTGCGCCTGTCCGACCGCCGCGAGTTCAAGGCCAAGGTCGTCGGCAGCGATCCGCAGTCGGACGTGGCGGTGCTCAAGATCCCCGCCACCGGGCTGCCGTACCTGCGCGGCGGCGACTCCAGGGGGCTCAAGCCCGGCCAGTGGGTGGTCGCGATCGGCTCGCCGTTCGGCCTCGACCACTCCGTCACCGCCGGCATCGTCAGCGCCGTCGGCCGCGCCGCCAACGCCGACCAGCGCTACGTTCCCTTCATCCAGACCGACGTCGCGATCAACCACGGCAACTCCGGTGGCCCGCTGCTCAACACCCGCGGCGAGGTGGTCGGCATCAATTCGCAGATCTTCAGCAACTCCGGCGGCTACATGGGCGTGAGCTTCGCCATCCCGATGGACGTGGCGATGAACGTGGCCCAGCAGATCCGCACCACCGGCAAGGTCAGCCGCGGCCAGATCGGCGTGGTGGTCGGGGCGATCAACGCCGACGCCGCCAAGGGCTTCAAGCTGCCCGATACCCGCGGCGCGCTGGTCAGCGAGGTCCGCCCGGACGGTCCCGCCGACAAGGCCGGCCTGCAGCCGGGCGATGTGATCCGCGCGGTCGACGGCCGGCCGGTCGAGGACTCCAGCGACCTGCCGCCGATGATCGGCAACATGGCCCCGGGCAGCACCGCGACCCTGTCGATCTACCGCGACGGCAAGCCGATCGAGCGCAAGGTCACGCTGACCCGGCTCGACGACGCCCAGGTCGCCGCCGGCCCGGGCCGCCCGTCGCCGAAGCCCGCGGCCGCCACCGGCAAGGGCAACGCGCTGGGCCTGATCGGCCAGGATCTCGCCGGCGACGACCGTCGCGACCTCGGCCTGCGCTCGGGCGAGGGCGTCCAGATCGCCCGCATCGAGGGCAAGGCCGCGCGCAGCGCCGGCCTGCGCCCGGGCGACATCATCCTGCGGGTCGGCACCACCCCGGTGGGCAGCGCCTCGGCGCTGGATCGCGCCCTCGCCGGCGTCGGCGGCGACGACACGGTGATGCTGCTGGTCCGCCGCGGCGGCGCGACCCAGTACGTTCCGGTGACCCCCGACAAGCAGGGTTGACCAGACGGGGACGCCCCGGCGGCGAAAGCCCTCCCCTCCGACCGACGGCGGCCTCCGGGCCGCCGTCGGCGCGTCGCGGGCCCGGAAGGCGACCCCGCGGCTGGGGCGGGGCCGCCCTGTGCGATAATCCCGCGTTTACACCGAGCGGCCATGACGGCCGAGCCACGCCCCCATGTCCGACCCGATGCGGAACATCCGCAACTTCTCGATCATCGCCCACGTCGACCACGGCAAATCGACCCTGGCCGACCGCATCATCCAACTGTGCGGTGGCCTCGAGGCGCGCGAGATGGAGGCGCAGGTGCTCGACTCGAATCCGATCGAGCGCGAGCGCGGCATCACCATCAAGGCCCAGTCGGTGTCGCTGCCGTACAAGGCGCGGGACGGGCAGGTCTACCAGCTCAACTTCATCGACACCCCGGGCCACGTGGACTTCAGCTACGAAGTCAGCCGCTCGCTGGCCGCCTGCGAGGGCGCGCTGCTGGTGGTGGACGCCGCCCAGGGCGTCGAGGCGCAGTCGGTCGCCAACTGCTACACCGCAGTGGAGCAGGGCCTGGAAGTGGTGCCGGTGCTCAACAAGATCGACCTGCCGACCGCCGACGTCGACCGCGCCAAGGGCGAGATCGAGGCGGTGATCGGCATCGACGCCACCGACGCCGTCGCGATCAGCGCCAAGACCGGCCTGAACGTCGGCGAGGTGCTGGAGGCCATCGTCCACCGCATTCCGCCGCCGAAGCCGCGCGACACCGACAAGCTGCAGGCGCTGATCATCGACTCGTGGTTCGACAACTACCTCGGCGTGGTCTCGCTGGTGCGGGTGATGCAGGGCGAGATCAAGCCCGGCGACAAGCTGCTGGTGATGTCCACCGGCCGCACCCACCAGGTCGACAACGTCGGCGTGTTCACGCCCAAGCGCAAGGTGCTGCCGAAACTGTCCGCCGGCGAGGTGGGCTGGGTCACCGCCAGCATCAAGGACGTCCACGGCGCGCCGGTCGGCGACACCCTGACCCGCGCCCAGGACCCCGCGCCGGCGCCGCTGCCGGGCTTCCAGGAGATGCAGCCGCGCGTGTTCGCCGGCCTGTTCCCGGTCGACGCCGAGGACTACCCGGACCTGCGCGAGGCGCTGGAGAAGCTCCAGCTCAACGACGCCGCGCTGCGCTTCGAGCCGGAAAGCTCCGAGGCGATGGGCTTCGGCTTCCGCTGCGGCTTCCTCGGCATGCTGCACATGGAGATCGTGCAGGAGCGGCTGGAGCGCGAGTACGACCTCGACCTCATCACCACCGCGCCGACGGTCGTGTACGAAGTGCTGAAGACCGACGGCAGCGTGATGCCGCTGGACAACCCGGCCAAGCTGCCGCCGGTGAACCACATCGAGGAGGTCCGCGAGCCGATCATCCGCGCGAACATCCTCACCCCGCCGGACTACATCGGCAACATCATCAAGCTGTGCGAAGAGAAGCGCGGCGTGCAGATCGGCATCACCTACATGGCCAGCCAGGTGCAGATCAGCTACGAGCTGCCGATGGCCGAGGTGGTGCTGGACTTCTTCGACAAGCTCAAGTCGGTCTCGCGCGGCTACGCCTCGCTGGACTACCACTTCCTGCGCTTCGACGCCGGTCCGTTCGTGCGCGTGGACACGCTGATCAACGGCGACCGCGTCGACGCGCTGTCGATCATCGTCCACCGCAGCCACGCCGACCGCCGCGGTCGCGAGCTGTGCGACAAGATGAAGGACCTGATCCCGCGGCAGATGTTCGACGTCGCGATCCAGTCGGCGATCGGCTCGCAGATCATCGCCCGCACCACGGTCAAGGCGCTGCGCAAGAACGTGCTCGCCAAGTGCTACGGCGGCGACGTCAGCCGCAAGCGCAAGCTGCTGGAGAAGCAGAAGGAAGGCAAGAAGCGGATGAAGCAGGTCGGCCGGGTGGAGATCCCGCAGGAGGCCTTCCTCGCCGTGCTGCAGGTGGACAGCAAGTAGGCGGGACGCGGCGCCGGACGACGCGGGCGGCGCACCGTCCGCCCGCCCACGGCATCGCCTCCCGGCACCCCATTCACGATTCGAAGGAACACCCATGGTCTGGTTCGAAATCCTCCTGGTCGCGCTGACCCTGATCACCGGCGTCATCTGGCTGATGGACAAGCTCTTCCTCGCCAAGCGCCGGGCGCGCGCCGACGGCCTGCTGGACGGCGCCGAAGAGCCGGTGGTCGTCGATTACGCCCGCGCGTTCTTCCCGGTGCTGGCGCTGGTGCTGGGGCTGCGCAGCTTCGTCGCCGAACCGTTCCGGATCCCGTCCAGCTCGATGATGCCGACGCTGCTGATCGGCGATTTCATCCTGGTCAACAAGTTCGCCTACGGCCTGCGCCTGCCGGTGACCAACACCAAGGTCCTCGACATCGGCGAGCCGCAGCGCGGCGACGTGGTGGTGTTCCGCTACCCCGGCACCGGACCGCAGGACCCGAACACCGGCGCCGACTACATCAAGCGCGTGATCGGCCTGCCGGGCGACACCATCGAATATTCGGGTCACACCCTCTCGATCAACGGCAAGGCGCTGGAGTACGTGCCGGACGGGGAGTTCACCGGCACCGGCCGCAACGCCGAGATGAACGGCGCCGCCCGGCTGACCGAGAAGTTCCCGGGCCACGAGCACCAGGTCCTGGAGCTGCCCGACCAGTTCCAGGACCCGCGCGGGGAGGGGACGTGGACGGTCCCGGCGGGCCATTACCTGGTGATGGGCGACAACCGCGACCGCAGCGATGATGGTAGATTCTGGGGATTCCTGTCGGAGGACAGGCTGCGCGGCAAGGCCTTCCTGGTGTGGCTCAACTGCAGCGGCTGGTTCTGCTCCGACGGATTCGATGCCTCGCGCATCGGCAACGGCATTCCCTGAGTCCGGCCCGGCCGGCCGGGTCCATCCAGAGATCGTCCACGACCATATCGCCAGAGGGGACACGGATATGCGACGCAAGCAGAGCGGCATGACCTTCACCAGTTTCGTCATCGTGATGGCGGTCGTCGGTTTCTTCCTTTTCATCTTCATGAAGCTGTTCCCGATGTACCAGGAATTCTTCTCGGTGAAGAGCGCGCTGAACGGCCTGTCCGCCGAGCCGGACATCGCGACCCAGGCGCCCGAGCAGATCAAGGACAAGTTCTTCAAGCGGCTGTACGTCAGCTATTCGGAGAACGTGAAGCCGCAGAACGTGCGCTTCGAGAACCGCGGCGGCGCGCAGGTCATGCACGTCGACTACGAAGTCCGCAAGCCGCTGATCTACAACCTGGACGTGGTCGGCAAGTTCAGCGCCGAGCAGGTCTTCGGCGGCAAGCCCGCGGCGCAGTGATGCCGGTCCGGCGATGAGCGTCGCCGCTTCCTGCGGCGGCCACGTCTTCCGCGATCCGGCGCTGCTGGAACGCGCACTGACCCACCGCAGCGCCGCCGCCGTCCACAACGAGCGCCTCGAATTCCTCGGCGACGCCCTGGTCGGGGCGATCGTCGCCGAGGCGCTCTACGCGCGCTGGCCGAAGGCGGCCGAAGGCGAGCTCACCCGCGCCCGCGCCGAACTGGTCCGCGAGTCCGCGCTGGCGGCGCTGGCGCGCAGGCTCGACCTGGGCCCGCGCATCCTGCTCGGTCCGGGCGAAATGAAATCCGGCGGCCACCGCCGCGAATCGATCCTTTCCGACGCCCTGGAAGCGGTGGTCGGCGCGATCTACCTCGACGCCGGTTTCGAGGCCTGCCGCGCGGCCGTGCTGCCGTGGTTCGCCGAGGCGATCGAGGCCCTGCCGCCGCCGCACAAGCTGGGCAAGGACGCCAAGACCCGCCTGCAGGAATGGCTGCAGGCCCGGCAACGGCCGCTGCCGACCTACTCGCTGCTGTCCGAGAGCGGCGAGGAACACGCCAAGACCTTCCGCGCCGAGTGCGCGCTCGGCGAGCCGCCGCTGCGTCGCGAAGGCGAGGGCGCTTCCCGGCGCGCCGCCGAACAGGCCGCTGCCGAAGCGGTGCTGGGCGCGCTCGACGCCTGATCCCGGACGACGGCGCTCGACGCAGGCGCCCGTCCGACCGCCCCGACGCCGGGGATTTCCACTCGCCGGTTGTCCGGTCGCGCGCGGCTTTGTCGTGACCTTGGCTGCGCCCGCAGCGTGCGGGCGACACCGCCAACGGACCCACGCCATGACCCGTTCCTCGACGCTGCCCATCGTCGTGCTGTCCCTTGTCGTCCTCGCGCAGGCGTGGCTGCTGCACGGCCGCGGCGCGTCGCCCGCGCGCATCGCCGCCGCGGCCGGTGGCGCGGAGACCGCCGGCAGCGCCGAGCCGGCCGCGCCCGATGCCGACCCCGTCGCGGTCGCGGTGATGGCCCGCCTCGACCGCATCGACGCCCGCCTCGCCGCGCTGGACGACGCGCGCGTAGCGGCAGGACCCGCAGTCGTTCCGCCGGCGTCTCGGTCGGAACCGCCATCGAGCGACCGCATCGATCCACGCACCATCGCCGACGCCGATCGCCGCCTCGCCGCGCTGCTGCCCGACCGCGACATCGACCGCGGCGCCTGGGCGCGCTGGCAGGCCGCGCTGGCCTCGCTGCCCGCCGAAGAACGCTTCGCCCTCTCCGCCGCGTTCGCCCGCGCGGTAAACGAGGACCGCCTCCGCTGGCGTCCCTGACGCCGGCCGTCCATCCACCCCAGGGAGATCAACCGCCATGAAGCCGACAGTCCTCGTTCCGTTCGCGGCGCTCGCCATCGCCGCCGCCCCGCTCGCGTCCGCCGGCACGCGCGCGGTCTACCAGGTCGTGATCAACGACAGCGCGCGCTGGGCCAACGGCACGCTGACCGATGCCCGCGGTTCCGCCGACAGCGTCCAGGGCATGGGCTGCTACCACAACGCGACGTCCGCCGGCTGCTTCGCCACCAACGCCGCCGGCGTGTCGCGCACCTGCACCACGGTCAACGCCCAGTTGATCGAGGTCATCCGCCACGTCGGTCCGGAGGCCTACGTCTATTTCCAGTGGAATACCGACGGCACCTGCAACTACGTGCTGGTCGAGAACAACTCGCGCTTCAAGCCGGGCTCCGCCTCGGGCTTCTGATCGGGGCGCCTCGTCCCGGGCGGCCCGGCGCTGGCGGTCCGGCGCGGGCGGCCGGCGACGCCCGCCCGGGCTTACAATGCCGGCATGAGCGAACCTTCCCATCGCGCCGGCCACGTCGCCGTCCTCGGCCGCCCGAACGTCGGCAAGTCGACCCTGATCAACGCCCTCGTCGGGGCCAAGGTCAGCATCGTCTCGCCGCGCCCGCAGACCACCCGCCACCGCATGCTCGGCATCGCCAGCTTCCCCGAAGGACAGCTCGTGCTGGTCGACACCCCCGGCATCCACGCCGACAAGGGCAAGGCCACCGCCTCGGCGATGCACCGGATGATGAACCGCGCCGCCCGCGGTGCGCTGGAAGGCGTGGACGCCGCGCTGCTGGTGATCCGCGCCGGGCAGTGGGACGAGGAGGACACGCTGGCCTACGACGCGCTCAAGGGCGCGGGCATCCCGACGGTGCTGGTCGTGAACCAGGTCGACCGCCATCCCGACAAGACCACGCTGCTGCCGTTCCTGGCGCAGGTCAGCGAAGGCCGCGACTTCGCCGCGGTGGTGCCGCTGTCGGCGCTCAAGCGCAGCGGCCTGCCGTCGCTGCTCAAGGCCGTGCTGCCGCTGCTGCCCGAGCAGGACGCGCTGTACCCCGAGGACGAGATCACCGACAGGAGCCAGCGCTTCCTCGCCGGCGAACTGGTGCGCGAACAACTGATGCGCCAGCTCGGCGCCGAACTGCCGTACGCGACCACGGTGGAGATCGAGCGTTTCGAGGAGGAGGCGGTCAAGCGCAAGGGCGCGCCGCCGGAGACGATGTACCGGATCGGCGCGGTGATCTGGGTCGAACGCGACGGCCAGAAGGCGATCGTCATCGGCAAGGGCGGCGCCCGCCTGCGCGAGATCGGCACCAAGGCGCGCCAGCAGATGGAGCGCATGTTCGGGGTGAAGGTCTTCCTCGAAACCTGGGTCCGTGTCCGCGACGGCTGGTCGGACGACGAAGCCGCGCTGAAGGCGTTCGGGTATTCGGACTGAGCCGGGCGCAGTAATGGATCGGCACCAGCGCGTACTGCCCGAGCTGAGGCAGGCCGTGGTCGGGCGCACGATCGGACATGTCTGGCGAGGGCACGGTTCCGCGATCTTCCTCGAATTGGGCGCTCCGACCTCCTCGACTCGCGCGGATGGTCAGCCGGGGCAACCGCGCGGAGATCTTTCCATCGGGATCGAATGGAACTGGCGCTTCGAGCGAGCGCGTTCGATCCTTGGCGGGACCTGGAGCGACGAACGACGCTGGCCGGCTTTCTTCCGTTCGATCCTGGGGCAATCGGTTCGCGACCTGGCGTTGCTCGGAACGCTTCCCGAGATCGAGCTGACGTTTTCCAACGACATGCGCCTGCGATCGTTCATGAACGACGCCGGTCAACCGCAGTGGTCGGTCATCGAGCAGCGGCCCGGCCACATGCGGACATGGTGCGTGCAGCGTGGTCGCATCGTGTGCGTAACCCGGAACGTGGCATCCACCTCGCTTGTCCGGGTGTCCATGCAGGGCGATGCCTGATGCGCTACACCGCCGAACCTGCGTTCGTCCTACATGCGCGCGCCTGGCGCGAGACCAGCCTGCTGGTCGAGGTGCTGAGCCGCGAGCACGGGCGCGTGGGGCTGGTGGCGCGCGGCGTGCAGGGACCGAAGAAGCACGTGCTGCGCGCGGCGCTGCAGCCGCTGCAGCACATCCGCTTCGACGGCGTGCAGCGCGGCGAACTCGCGCAGTTGCACGGCGCCGAGGCGATCGACGAGGCGCCGCGCCTGCAGGGCGAGGCGATGCTGGCCGGCTTCTACCTCAACGAACTGATGCTGCGTCTCGCCCCGCGCCACGACGGCGTCGGCGCGCTGTACGCGATCTACGGCGAGACCCGCGCGCGACTGGCGCTGGTCGACCTGCCGCTGGCGTGGACGCTGCGCCGGTTCGAGCGCGACCTGATCGAGGCGCTCGGCGTGGGCTTCGCCTGGGACGCCGACGGCGACGGCCGCGACATCGACCCGGCCGCGCGCTACGTGCTCGACGCCGAGCACGGTCCGCGACGGTTGCTCGGCGATGTCGCCCGCCGTGAAACCGCGACCGGCCGCGCGCTGCTCGATCTCGCCGCCGACCGCGAACCCTGCGCCGAGGACATGCCGGGCCTGCGCCGGGCGATGCGCGCGCTGTTGCTGCATCACCTCGGGGGGCGCGGGCTGAAGTCGTGGGAACTGATCGCGGCGCTGCCGCGGGGCGCGCCCGTGGCTGCTCAGACGGACGACGCGATGTCGTCCGACAGCGCGGGCGACGCCGCCAGCGTGTCCTGAACCGCGGCCTCGAATCGGGCCAGCGCTTCGCCGTCGCCGGGACGCGCGCGCAGCGCATCGACCGCCGCCGCCATCCGCGCCGCGCCCACGAAGCCGCAGCTCGCCTGCAGCCGATGCAGCTGGGCGCGGATCGCCGCGACATCGCCAAGGCGTGCGTCGGCGATCACGCAACCGGCGGCGGTCGGCAATTCCTGCAGGAACAGACCGCGCATCGCGGCGACGTGCGCGCGGCTGCCGTTGAGCGCCCGCAGCGCGACGGCGTCGTCCCAGACCGGAAGTTTCGCGCCGACGCCGACGCCGGCGATGCGGCGGGCCGGCGGTTCGAGCGGTGCTTCGAGCGGTGGTTCGAGCGATGCTTCGATCGGCGTTTCGGGCGGCATTCCGGCCGGCGTCGATCCGTCCGGATCGCCGAGCGCCCGCCGCACGCCGGCCTGCAGTGCCGCCACCGACAGCGGCTTGAGCAGCACGGCGTCGAACCCGGCGGCGATCAGCGCGTCCAGCGGTTCGCGGCGCGTCTCCGCGGTGTGCGCCAGCGCGGGCGTGCGCAGCCCGCATGCGCGCAGTTCCGCGAGCAGCGATGCGCCGTCGCCGTCCGGCAGGTGGGCGTCGAACAGCCACAGGTCGCAGCCGTCGGCCCGCCGGCGGGCTTCCGCCAGCGAGCCGGCGACATCGACCCGGGCGGGCAGCGCTTCCAGCGCCGACGCCAGGAACGCCGCGCTCACCGGATCGTCCTCCAGCAGCAGGAGGCGGGGCAGGGGCGGGGCGGCGGATGCGTTCATCGCGGCTCGTATACGCTGACGGCCATGTCGCCCCGCATCTTACGCACCCCGTTCGCGCTCGTGTTCGCCGCGCTCGTGCTGGCGGCGTGCGCGTGGCCGCACGCGGCGCTGGCGCGGACCGCGACCGCGACGATCGCGCGTGTGACGACCGGGCTCGCCACCCTCGACCGCGTCGAGGTGCGGCTGGACTGGCCCGCGGAAGCGGAGGCGGGCACGCTGCAACTGCACGTCGGCGCGCTGTCCGCGCCGTCGCTGGGCTACGCCTTCCGCGACCTGCGCTGGCGATGCCCGCTGCGTCGCGACGGTGCCGGCGGCTGGCGCTGCGCCGGCGAGGTCGCCTCCGGCGGTGCGCGACCGATGCGGCTCGACGTCGCGCTCGGCGCGGCGTTCACCGATGTCGTGCTGGCGCAGGGCGAGGCCCGGGTCGAAGTGCACCGCCAGGCCGCCGCGCCCGACGCGACGCGGGTCGATCTGGTCCGCGTGCCGCTGCTGTGGACCCAGGCCCTGCTCGACCGCGCCTGGTCGGCGGGCCGGCTCAAGCAGGGGCGCGCCGATGCGCGATTGACGGTCGATGCGCCGGCCAACGCGCCGCTGCGGGTCTCCGGCCCGCTCACCATCGCCGGCGCCGGGCTGGAGACCGCCGACGGCGCCATCGCCGCGGAAAACCTCGGCGGCCGTTTCGCGCTCGACATGCGCTTCGACGGTCCGCGCACGAGCGTCGGCCTCGACGGCGCGCTGCAGGGCGGCGAATTCCTCTACGGCAGCGCCTACGTCGCGCTGCCCGCGACGCCGGTGGGATTGACGATCGCCGCCGCCGGCGACCCGCGCGGCTGGCGGCTGCCGACGATCGCCTGGCGCGACGGCAAGGCGCTGACGGCGCAGGGGCAGGCCGCGTTCGATCCCGGCGGCGGCCTGCAGGCGCTCGACATCGCGCTCCGCAGCGACGATCTCGCGCCGCTGCCGGCGCGCTATCTCTCCGGCTGGCTCGGCAGCGCCGGTCTCGGCGATCTGGCGCTGGACGGCGCGCTCGACGCCCGCCTGCGCCTGGATGGCGAAGGCCTGCGCGACGCCGAGGCCAGGCTGTCGCAGGTGACCCTGCGCGACGGCAAGGACCGCTTCCGCTTCGACGGCCTCGACGGCGACGTGCGCTACGTCGGCGGGGCGACGCCGGCGTCGAGCGACCTGGCGTGGCGCGGCGGACAGCTCTACGGCCTCGCGTTCGGGGCGACGACGCTGGCGCTGCGCAGCGCCGACGGCCGGATCGGCCTGCGCAGCCCGGCGACGCTGCCCGCGGTCGGCGGCAGCCTGCGCTTCGACCGCTTCGAGCTGCGGCCCCCGGCCGGCGAACGACGGCTGGAAGCCGGCTTCGGCCTGACCCTCGACGGCATCGACATCGGCCGGCTCGCGCAGGGCTTCGGTTGGCCCGCCTTCCGCGGCACCCTCGGCGGCCGCATCCCGGACGCGCGTTACGCCAACGACCGGCTCAGCTTCGAGGGCGGGCTCGACATGGCGATCTTCGACGGCCAGGTGCACGTTTCGTCGCTGGCGATGGAGCGGCCGTTCGGCGTGGCGCCCACGCTGTCGGCGGACGTCGCGCTGCGCGGGCTCGATCTGCTCGCGGTGACCGAGGTGTTCGACTTCGGCAGCATCAGCGGCCGCCTCGACGGCAGCATCCGCGACCTGCGCCTGGTCGACTGGACCGCCACCGCCTTCGACGCCGAATTCCACACCGTCCCGCGCAAGGGCGAGCGCCAGCGCATCAGCCAGCGCGCGGTGCAGAACATCTCGAGCGTCGGCGACGCGTCGTTCGTCAGCACCCTGCAGGGCAAGCTGATCGGGCTGTTCGACGACTTCGGCTATCGCCGCATCGGCATCGCCTGCCGGCTGCAGAACACGGTCTGCACGATGTCGGGACTCGAGGGCGTCGCGGGCGGCGCCGCGGCCGATGCCCCGGAAACGTCCGGTTCAGCCGGCGGATTTACCATCGTCGAGGGCGCGGGCCTTCCGCGCCTGCGGGTGGTCGGGTTCAACCGGCACGTCGATTGGCCGACGCTGGTGGAACGCCTCCAAGCGGTCGGCAGCGGCGACGTCGCCCCGGTCATCCACTGACGGCGCTCGATCGGCGACCGGAGACATTCGATACACTCGGCCACAGTCATCCACGGGAGAAAACGCATGCGTCGTCTGTTCGGGCTCACGATGGCGTCCGCGCTGGTGCTCAGCGCCTGCGTCACCATCAACGTGTACTTCCCGGCCGCCGAGGCCAAGGAAGCCGCCAAGGTCTTCGTCGAGAAGGTGCTGGACCAGGCCGACGCCCCGGCCCCGCAGGCCGCGCCGTCCGGCGGCGGCATGGCGCTGCAGGCGCCGCGCCCGCGCCCGGAGCCGGCCCGCTTCGTCGTGGAGCTACCGGCCTCGGGTGGTTTCGACCCGCTGATGCTGCTCGGCATCTCCCCGGCGATGGCCCAGAGCCAGCCCGACTTCAACATCCAGACGCCCGCGATCCAGGCGATCCAGGCGCGGATGGAACAGCGTTTCGACAGCCAGTTGCGGCCGCATTTCGACTCCGGCGCGCTGGGCTTCGGCGACGACGGCCTGGTCGTGGTCCGCGACCCTGCCGCGCTCGCGCTGAAGGATCGCGTGCCGGTCAACAACGCCGTCGCCGACGAGAACCGTGACCGCAAGGCGGTCTACCGCGAGATCGCGGTCGCCAACGGCCATCCGGAATGGGAAGGCCAGATCCGCAGCGTGTTCGCCCGCCAGTGGATCAGCAGCGCTAAGTCCGGCTGGTGGTATCAGCAGGGCGGGGCGTGGAAGCAGAAGTGAGCGGAAGCGATAAGCCGCGCCTCGTCATCGATGGCGCGGCTTTCGATACGCTGGAAGGGTTTTTTCAGCATTTTTCCGAGATTGCGCTCGATGGCAGCACATGGGGGCGCAACCTTGATGCCTTCAACGACGTGCTCCGGGGCGGATTCGGAACCCCGGAGGGCGGTTTCATTCTCGAATGGCGGAACCACGTGCTTTCACGGCTCCGGCTGGGCCATGCGGAAACGGCCCGGCAATACGAACGGATGCTGCAGACGTGCCATCCCAATCATGTGGCTCGGCTCGAGTCCTTGCGGCGTGATGCCATGAGAGGGGAGGGGGCGACGGTCTTCGATTGGATCACCGGGATCATTGCCGACCATGGCCCCGGGGGTGATGAGTCCGAGGATGGGATCGAACTTGTCTTGAGTTGATGCCCGTTCCACCCGATTGGTGGAATGAGGCTGGCGCGCGCCGCCATGCGACAATCGCGGCCCGCTTTTCGCCCGACGACCCGCCCGTGGCCCGCAACCGCATCGACCAGACCCCGTTCGCCCTCGACATCCTCGACCTGAGCCACGACGGTCGCGGCGTCGCCCGCCGCCCGGACAAGGACGGGCAGGCCGGCAAGGCGGTGTTCGTGTCCGGCGCGCTGCCGGGCGAGCGGGTGATGGCGAAGCAGACCGCGAAGTCGCGGCACTTCGACGAAGCCGCGACCGTCGAGGTGCTGGTCGCCTCGCCGGACCGGGTCGAGCCGCGCTGTCCGCACTTCGGCACCTGCGGCGGCTGCGTGCTGCAGCATCTCGCCGAGGATCGCCAGATCCTCTACAAGCAGCAGGTGCTGCTCGACAACCTGCAACGCATCGGCCACGTCGAAGCGAAGACGCTGCTGCCGCCGCTGGTCGACGCCGCGTGGGGGTATCGCCGCAAGGGCCGGCTGTCGGTGCGCCGGGTCGAGAAGAAGGACAAGACGCTGGTGGGCTTCCGCGAAGCCGACCCGCGCTTCGTCGCCGACCTGCGCGAATGTCACACCGTGATCCCGGCGATCGGCCTGAAGCTCGAGGCGATCGGCGCGCTGGTCGACGGCCTCGACGCGCGCCGCGACATCCCGCAAATCGAATTCATCGCCGGCGACGCCACCGTCGCGCTGATCTTCCGCCACCTGCAGCCGCTGGGCGAGCGCGACCGCGAGGCGCTGACCGGGTTCGCGCAGGCGCACGGGTTCGCGGTCTTCCTGCAGCCCGGCGGCATCGATTCGGTGCAACCGCTGTGGCCGCAGGATCCGCCGCTGTCGTTCGCGCTGGCGCCGTGGAACGTGGAACTGCGGTTCCGGCCGCTGGATTTCATCCAGGTCAACGCCGGCCTCAACGAGAAGATGATCGCGCGCGCGCTGGAGCTGCTCGACGTGCAGCCGGACGATCGCGTGCTCGACCTGTTCTGCGGGCTCGGCAACTTCACGCTGCCGCTGGCGCGCGTCGCGCGCGAGGTCGTGGGCGTGGAAGGCGAAGCCGGGCTGGTGGCGCGCGCGCGCGAAAACGCGGCGCACAACGCGCTGGCGAACGCCCAGTTCCATGCCGCCGACCTCGCGCAGGATCTGTCGGGGCACGCGTGGATGCGCGCGGGCTTCGATCGCCTGCTGCTGGACCCGCCGCGCTCCGGCGCCGACGGCGTGCTGAAGCAGTTGCCGCTGAAGGGGCTGAAGCGGATCGTCTACGTGAGCTGCCATCCGGGCTCGCTGGCGCGCGACGCCGGCTACCTCGTCAACGAGCGCGGCTGGACGCTGGAATCCGCCGGCGTGATGGACATGTTCCCGCACACCGCGCACGTCGAATCGATCGCGCTGTTCTCGCCGCCGCGCTGACGGCGGCGCCCTCCGCACCGGCCGTGCGCACCGGCTGGATGCGACGACGCCCGCGTCACCGGACGCGGGCGTCGTGGTCTTCGCGCTCTTGCGGGCGGATCAGCCCAGCGAGCGAGGCGCGATGGTCGGCGCGTCCTGCTGCGGCTGTTCCTGGGCCTGCCCCTGCGCCTGCGGCGAGGGCTTCGGCGGTTCGATCATCGCCTGGGCGCTGCTGACCTCCAGCGGCTGCTGCTTCGCCTGGTCGACGGCGACGGCCGCGTAGACCGCATCCGGCGCGCCCGGCGTGCGGCCCTGGATCGCGAACAGGCGGTCGTTGCCTTCGCTCAGCGCGACCGACAGGTTGGCCGGGTCGAATTTCGACCGATCGAACCCCGGGGTCTGCGACAGGTGCGCGGTGAGCGCGCCGGCGGTGTTCGCATGCTCGGAAGGATTCAGCGACAGGCGGCTGGCGTCCTGTGCGCCGATGCCCTTGTGCACGGCGTCGTAGACGGCGTTGAGCGGATGGTGGATCTGGTCGAGCCACACCAGGCCGCCGAGGCTGTGCGCGGCGTGCGAGGCGTGCGACGCGGAGTGGGATTTCGAGGCGTGCGCATGCCCGCCCGGATGCTCCAGCCGCCATTCCTGGATGCGCAGCGCGCGCTCGGCTTCCATCTGCAACTGCATCTTGATTTCGCTGTTGTCGACGCCGTCGTCCGCATGGCGGCGCATCGCGAGGACGCTTTGCTGTTCGGCGGCGGAGAGCTTGCGCTCGTGCGGCATGAGCGTCGCGCCGGGATCGAGCCCGTCCGAACTCATGGCCGGGATCGCGTCCCGTGAGGCGGTGTTGGTGTGTTCGGTGAGTTCTCGCCCCAGGGAGCCCGGGGTGTCCGGACGGTCGTGTCCGGGCGCATGGTCCGCATCGGCGGCGTGACGATCTCGCGGCGTTTCGCTGTGCATGGCGATGTTCCTTGTGCGGTTGGACGATCGGCATTCGTCAGTTTCGCCCGGCCGGCCGAGAATTGTTAAAAATTCGCTAATCGCCAGGCAACCGCGTTCATCCTAGCACGCGTCCCGGCCCGCTGCGCAAGCGGGCGGACGAGCGGGCAGGGCCTGCGCGCAGGGCCTGCGGCTGGGGGCAGCGGCTGGGGGCAGCGGCGTGGGGACGGCGTGCGGCGCTGCGCCTACAATGTCGGCCCCCGGCGCGCCCGGACCGCAGACGGCTTCCCGTGCCCCTCGAGATCGAACGCAAATTCCTGGTCACCGACGACCGCTGGCGCACGCTGGCCGAGCGCACGATGCCGATGGCCCAGGGCTACCTCAACGATCAGGACGCGCTGGAAAGCGGGCGCCAGCAGGTGTCGGTGCGCGTGCGCCTGGAAGGCGACGAGGCGCGGCTCAACCTCAAAAGCCGCGAGCTGGGCCATACCCGCGAGGAATACGACTACCGCATTCCGGTCGAGGACGCCCGGGCACTGCTGGCGCGCTGCGTCGGCGGCCTCATCGACAAGCGCCGGCACTTCGTCGTCCATGCCGGGCGCCTGTGGGAAGTGGACGAATTCCTCGGCGACAATGCCGGCCTGGTGGTCGCCGAGATCGAACTGGAATCCGCCGACGCACCGTTCGAGCGTCCGCCCTGGCTGGGCGTCGAGGTCACCGACACGCTGCGCTACTACAATCTCGCGTTGGCCGCGCGCCCGTACTCGCAATGGTGCGAGGACGAACGCCGGGGCCGCGATCTGGAGGCATCCCCATGCTCGTAATCGGCGTCGCCGGTCCTGAACTCACCGCGCAGGAGCGCGACTGGCTGCAGCACGAGGCCTGCGCCGGCGTCATCCTGTTCAAGCGCAATTTCGTTTCGCGCGCCCAGGTCGCGGAGCTGTCCGCGGCGATCCGCGCTGCGGCGCCGCGGCCGCAGTTGGTCTGCGTCGATCAGGAGGGCGGCCGCGTGCAGCGTTTCCAGGACGGCTACAGCGCGCTGCCGCCGCTGGAGGGATTCGGCCGGCGCTACGCCGACGATCCCGCCGCGGCGCTGGCGCTGGCCGAGGAGCATGCGTGGCTGATGGCCAGCGAGGTGCGCGCCAGCGGCGTCGACCTGAGCTTCGCGCCGGTCGTCGATCTGGGCCGCGGCAACCTCGCGATCGGCGATCGCGCTTTCTCGGACGATCCGCAGGTGGTCGCCGCGTTCACCCGCGCCTACGTGCGCGGCATGCACGCCGCGGGCATGGCCGCGACCCTGAAGCATTTCCCGGGCCACGGCTCGGTGCGCGAGGACACCCATTTCGACGTCGCGGTGGACGATCGTCCGCTCGACGCGATCCGCGCCCAGGACCTGGTGCCGTTCGTCGCCGGCATCGACGCCGGCGCCGATGCGGTGATGCTGGCGCACGTGACCTATCCGCAGGTCGCGCCGGAGCCGGCGGGCTATTCGCCGTACTGGATCGAGACGATCCTGCGTCGCGAGATGGGCTTCCGCGGCGTCGTGTTCTCCGACGACATCGGCATGGCCGCGGCGTTCTCCGCCGGCGGCGTGAAGCAGCGGATCGACGCCCACCTCGACGCCGGCTGCGACGTGGTGCTGGTCTGCCATCCGGAACTCGTCGAGGAATCGCTGGCGGCGGTCCAGGGCCGTGCGCTGAACACGATGGCGCTGGCCGGCCTGCTCGGCCGCGGCGCGTTGGGCTGGGACGGCCTGCTCGCCGACGATCGCTACGGACGGGCGCAGGACAGGCTGCAGGCGCGGCCGGGAGCGGCGGCATGAGCGCGCCGCGCCTGGCCGAAGTGCTGCCCGCCGCCGACGTGCTGTTCGATCGCGCGGCGCTGGAGGCGGCGATCGCCACGATGGCCGACGCGATCGTCCCCGAGTACGCCGGCGACGCGCTGCCGCCGCTGTTCGTGACGATCATGCACGGCGGCATGCCGTTCGCCGCGCAGCTCGCGTTCGCGCTGGGCGAGCGCGGGCTCGATCTCGAATTCGATTACCTCCACGCCACCCGCTATCGCGGCCAGACCTCCGGGTCCGGGCTGGCGTGGCTGCACCGTCCGGCGACGCCGATGCGCGGTCGCCGGGTGCTGCTCGCCGACGACATCCTCGACGAGGGCCACACCCTGCTGGCGGTGAAGCGCTGGTGCGAGGACCAGGGCGCGCAGGACGTGCGCGTCGCGGTGCTCGCGGTGAAGCGGCACGACCGTCGCGTCGAAGGCATCGACGCCGATTACGTCGGCCTCGAGGTGCCGGACCGCTACGTGTTCGGCTACGGCATGGACTATCGCGAACAGGGCCGCAACCTGCCCGCGATCTACGCGCTGGCGGACTGACCATGACCGCACCCATCGCACTCGCGGTCGTCGGCGGCACCGGCCTGTACCGGCTGGCCGAGCTGCAGGACGTCGAAACCCACCAGCCGCCGACGCGCTACGGCGCGCCGTCGGGACCGGTGCGCGTCGGCACCCTGGCCGGGCGCCGCGTCGCCTTCCTCGCCCGCCACGGCGAGGGCCATTCGGTGCCGCCGCACCGCATCAACTACCGCGCCAACCTCGCCGCGCTGCAGGCCGTCGGCGCGACCCGGGTGCTCGCCCTCAACACCGTGGGCGGCATCGGCGAACGCTTCGGGCCGCGCGTGCTGGCCTGTCCGGACCAGTTGATCGACTACACCTGGGGCCGCGTGTCCACGCTGTGCGAGGAGCCGGGCACCGAGGTGCTGCACGTCGACTTCGGCGATCCGTACACGCCGTCGCTGCGCGCCGGGATCCTGGCCGCGGCCGCGCGCGCCGGCGTCGCCGTCGTCGACGGCGGCTGCTACGGCGCCACCCAGGGGCCGCGCCTGGAAACGAAGGCGGAAATCGCGCGCATGCGTCGCGACGGCTGCGACCTGGTCGGCATGACCGGCATGCCGGAAGCGGGGCTCGCCCGCGAATTCGGCCTCGAGTACGCCTGCCTCGCGATCGTCGCGAACTGGGCGGCCGGCGCGGGCGCCGTCGCCGACGAAGTGATCACCCTCGAAGACGTGCTGGCGAACGTCGAAGCGGCGAGCGCCGGTCTCGGCCCGCTGCTGGCGGCGATGCTCGAAGCGCCGGGCGTCGGCTGAGGCGCGCGGAACTCTTGCGCGCGGGTCCGGGACATGCATACTCGCGCCTGTGCGCCCGTTCCCGGGCCGCACGTTACCGCATCCCAATCGAGGTCATCAGGAATATGCCGTACGGAACAGTGAAGTGGTTCAACGACGCCAAGGGATTTGGCTTCATCGCTCCCGAAGATGGGAGTGCCGACGTGTTCGTGCATTTCTCCGCAATCAATTCGAAGGGCTTCCGCAGTCTGCAGGAAGGCCAGCGCGTCAGCTACGAAGTGACCACGGGGCCGAAAGGCGCCCAGGCCGCGGGTGTCACTCCCGTGACCGCCTGAGTCGCGTCGCGTGTCTCATCCCGATTCCAGGCCCCGCTCCGGCGGGGCCTTTTTCGTAGGCGGACGACGGGCATGAAGGCGACGCTGCGCATCGCGATCGTCGGCTACGGCACCGCCGGCCAGGCCCTGGCGGTGGCGCTGGGCCGCGACGGCCATGCGGTCGAGGTGTTCGAGCGCGTGCCGGAGCCCGGTCCGGTCGGCGCCGGCTTCCTGCTCCAGCCGACCGGCCTGGGCGCGCTGTGGGCGCTCGGTCTGCTGCCGCAGGCGCTGGCGCACGGCGCGCCAGTGGGGCGCCTGTACGGCGAGACCGTCGACGGCCGTCCGGTGATGGACATGCGCTATCGCGAACTGCATCCGGCGATCTTCGGCCTGGGCATGCAGCGCGGCGCGATCTTCCGCCTGCTCGACGCCGCGTGGACCGAGTCGCGACGCCTGCACTGCGGTCGCGCCATCGTCGCGATCGATCACGCGCGCGGCACGCTGCGCGACGACCGCGGCGACGAACACGGCGGCTTCGACCTGATCGCGATCGCCGACGGCGCGTCGTCCGCGCTGCGCGCCGGGATCGGCGGGGTCGCGCTCGATCGTCCCTACCCGTGGGGCGCGCAGTGGTGCCTGGTGCCCGCCGATGGCTGGCGCTGGCCGGACGAACTGCGGCAGCGCTACCGATTGGCGCGGCGCATGGTCGGGCTGCTGCCAGTGGGCACGCGGCCGGACGATCCGACGCCGCGCCTGAGTTTCTTCTGGAGCCTGCCGGTCGCCGAACTCGCCGGCGCCGGACGCGACCCCGACCGCTGGCGCGCCGACGTGGCGGAGATCTGGCCGGAGGCGCTGCCGACGTTGTCCGCCATCGACGTCCCGGAGGGGCTTGCGCAGGCGCGCTACCGCGACTGCGTGATGCGGCGCTGGCATCGCGGCCGCGCGGTGCTGGTCGGCGACGCCGCGCACGCGATGAGCCCGCAACTGGGGCAGGGCGCGAACATGGCGCTGGTCGATGCGCTCGCGCTGCGCGACGCATTGCGGGCGGCGCCGACGCTGCCCGAAGCGCTCGTGCGCTACGAACGCGGGCGCCGCGTCCACCTGCGCGCCTACCACTTCTGGAGCCGCTGGCTCACGCCGCTGTTCCAGTCCGATCGCGACCGCGTCGCCGCCGTGCGCGACCGCGTGTTCCATCCGCTCTCGCGCCTGCCGGGCGGGCGCGGGCAGTCGCTGCGCGTGCTGACCGGCACCCGCAACGGCTGGTTCGGGACGTGGCCGCTGCCGCCGGCGTTCGTCGATGCCCTGCGCGGGGCCGCGCCGTCGCGCTAATGTCGGGGTTCCACCGCCGCGACGGGAGCGCGCGATGCCCGAGCCGAATGCCGGCCAGTCGATGTCCGGGACGCACGTCGTCCGCAACCAGCCGCCGGAGTTCGGCCCCTGCGACCTGTGGGCCGGCGACGCCGCCCTGCGCGAGGCGGTGGCGCGCGAAGGCGGCGCGGCGTTCGCGGCCCATCTCGGCGACTACGGCCGGCTGGCCGGCGACGCGCTGTACCGGCTGGGTTTCGACGCGCATCGCGACCGGCCGCGGCTGCGCACGCACGACCGCTTCGGCCACCGCATCGACACTGTCGAATTCCATCCGGCGTACCACGCACTCATGGACGCGGCGATCGCCGGCGGCGTCGCCGGGCTGTCGTGGGCGCCGCAGGCGTGGGCGCTGCCGCAGGCCGGTGCGCACGCGGCGCGCGCGGCGCTGAGCTACCTGCACCACCAGGTCGAGCCGGGCACGAGTTGCCCGCTGACCATGACCCACGCCGCGGTGCCGGCGCTGCGCCGCGAACCGGCGCTGCGCGAGTGGGCCGACAAGGCCGCGTCCGCGCGCTACGACCATCGCGACGTGCCGATCGCCGACAAGCCCGGCGTCACCCTCGGCATGGGCATGACCGAGAAGCAGGGCGGCAGCGACGTGCGCAGCAACGAGACCGTCGCGACCCCGCTGGCCGGCGACGACTATGCGCTGGTCGGGCACAAGTGGTTCTTCTCCGCGCCGATGAGCGACGGCTTCCTGGTGCTGGCGCAGGCGCCCGGCGGCCTGAGCTGCTTCCTGATGCCGCGCCGCCTGCCCGACGGCGCGCGCAACGCGTTCCGGGTGATGCGCCTGAAGGACAAGCTCGGCGACTGGTCGAACGCCTCGTCCGAAGTCGAATTCGACGGCGCCCGCGCGCACCGCATCGGCGAGGAAGGGCGGGGGGTGTCGGTGATCCTCGAGATGGTGATGCTGACCCGCCTCGACTGCATGCTCGGCTCGGCGGCGGAGATGCGCATGGCGCTGCTGCAGGCCTGGCACCACTGCCGGCACCGGGTCGCGTTCGGCCGGCGCCTGATCGAGCAGCCGCTGATGCGCAACGTGCTGGCCGACCTCGCGATCGAATCCGAGGCGGCGACCGCGTTCGCGCTGCGCGTGGCCGGCGCGGTCGATCGCGCCCCGGCGGACGCGCACGAGGCGGCGTTCGCGCGGGTGGCGACCGCGATCGGCAAGTACTGGATCTGCAAGCGCGCGCCGGCCTTCGTCAACGAAGCGCAGGAATGCCTCGGCGGCGCCGGCTACGTCGAGGAATCGCTGCTGCCGCGGCTGTACCGGCAGGCGCCGCTCAATTCGATCTGGGAGGGCAGCGGCAACATCCAGTGCCTGGACGTGCTGCGCGCGCTGCAGCGCGAACCGGGCGCGGCGCAGGCGCTGCACGACGAGCTGGCGTCCGCGACCGGCCGCGACCCGGTCTTCGACGCCGCCGCCGCGGCGCTCGCAGGCGACCTGGCCGGATGGCGGACGCTCGACGCCGACGCCGCGCAGGCGTCGGCGCGCAGGCAGGTCGAGCGTCTGGCGCTGGCGCTGCAGGCGGTGACCCTGGTCCGTGGCGGCAGTCCGCTGGCGGGCGCGTTCTGCCGCAGCCGGCTGGGCGGCGGGCGCGGGCTCGTGTTCGGCACGCTGGACGACGCCGACGCCGTCGATCGCGCGCTGGCGCGGCTGGACGGGGCCGCAGCCGCGCCGATCCCGGCGCAGGGAGCGGCGGCATGAGCCCGACGTTCGCCCGCACCGCGCTGGCCGCGGCGCTCTCGTGCGTCATCGTCTCCGCGTCGTCGGCGCCGGCAGCCTGGCCGCCGCCGCTGGCGCCCGTCGCCGAGCGCGCCGACGCGATCCGCGTCGACAAGTCCGAACGGCGCATGGAGCTGCTGCGCAAGGGCAAGGTGATCCGCAGCTACCGCATCCTGCTCGGCGATGCGCCGGTCGGGCACAAGCGCCAGCAGGGCGACGAGCGCACGCCGGAAGGCCGCTACACCATCACTTTTCGCAACGGCGCCAGCCGCTTCCACCTGTCGCTGCGGGTGTCGTATCCGAACGCCGCCGACGTCGCGTGGGCGAAGGCGCACGGCGTCGATCCCGGCGGCGACATCATGATCCACGGCGGCACGCCGCCCGGTTACCGGCGCGACTGGACCGACGGCTGCATCGCGGTCACCAACGCCGAGATCGAGGAGATCTGGCGGCTGGTGCCGGTGGCGACGCCGATCACGATCGCGCCCTGAGACGCCGCCGCCGGCGACGGGCCGGGGCCGCCCCGCGCCCCCGGGCGGCCGGTTGCGCGCGCCCCCCGGACCTGTGTTAAATGCCCGCTGGTTCAAGGGACGCCTGCGCCGCGGGGGAGCGGCAGGGCGAAGGACGCCGCGATCGCGGCGGTTGCGCGCTTCCGAAGGTACGGAAGGCGCCCAGGGTGTCAGGGAGCGTCGATGTACGGGGTGATTTTCGATTTTCTGCGCAGCTACGTCATCGAACGCCATGGCGGCCGCGCGACGTGGGACGCGCTGCTCAAGGAAGCCGGCATCGGCTACAAGGTCTACTTCCCGGTCGCCCAGTACCCGGACGAGGAGATGGTCAAGCTCGCGACCACCGCGGCGCGCATGCTCAATGCGCCGTTGACCACGGTGCTCGAGGATTTCGGCGATTTCGTCGGGCCGTCGCTGGTGACGTACTACGAGATGTTCGTCAAGCCGGAGTGGCGCACGTTCGAGGTGCTCGAGAACGCCAGCTACAAGATCCACGACGCCATCCACAAGCACAATCCCAGGCGCAACCCGCCCGAACTGCGGACCTACCGCCAGGACGAGGACCGGATGCTGCTGACCTACTACTCCGAGCGCCGCCTGTGCTTCGTGGCCAAGGGCATCGTCCGCGGCCTGGCCAAGAAGTACGGCGAGGACATCGAGGTCCGCGAGACCCAGTGCATGCACCACGGGGCCGGACAGTGCCACATGGAGATCACCCGCCGGCCGGCCCTCGGCAGCGGGGGGGGCTATGGAGTAAGGTAGCGGGCTTCCTCCGCCCCCTTTCCGACCGTGTCCGTCGATGCCCAGCCGGGCGCCTCCGCTTCGTCCGAGGTCGCCGCCTACAGCCCCCGTTCCGTCGAATCCGCCGCCCAGTCGTTCTGGCGGGAGACCCGTGCCTTCGAGGTCGACGAGACGTCCGCCAAGCCCAAGTACTACTGCCTGTCGATGCTGCCGTACCCCTCGGGCGCGCTGCACATGGGCCACGTGCGCAACTACACCATCGGCGACGTGATCAGCCGCTTCCGGCGGATGACCGGGCACAACGTGCTGCAGCCGATGGGCTGGGACGCCTTCGGCCTGCCGGCCGAGAACGCCGCGCTCAAGCACAAGACCGCGCCGGCGAAGTGGACCTACGCCAACATCGAGCACATGCGCGGCCAGTTGCAGGCGCTGGGCTACGCGATCGACTGGTCGCGCGAGTTCGCCACCTGCCGCCCGGACTACTACGTCCACGAGCAGCGCATGTTCACCCGGCTGATGAAGAAGGGCCTGGTCTACCGCAAGAATTCGGTGGTGAACTGGGACCCGGTCGACCAGACCGTGCTGGCGAACGAGCAGGTGATCGACGGCCGCGGCTGGCGCTCCGGCGCGCTGGTGGAGAAGCGCGAGATCCCGCAGTGGTTCCTGAAGATCACCGCCTACGCCCAGGAGTTGCTGGACGGGCTGGACACGCTGGACGGCTGGCCGGATTCGGTCAAGACGATGCAGCGCAACTGGATCGGCCGCAGCGAGGGCCTGGAATTCGCGTTCGACGTCGCCGACAGCGACGACCGGCTGTCGGTGTTCACCACCCGTCCCGACACGCTGATGGGCGTCACCTTCGTCAGCGTCGCCGCCGAGCATCCGCTGGCGTTGCGCGCGGCGGAGACGAATCCGGCGCTGGCCGCCTTCATCGCCGAACTGCGCCAGGGCGGCGTGTCCGAAGCCGAACTGGAGACCCAGGAAAAGCGCGGCATGCCCACCGGGCTGTTCGCGATCCATCCGATCAGCGGCGAACAGGTGCCGATCTGGGTCGCCAACTTCGTGCTGATGGGCTACGGCACCGGCGCGGTGATGGCGGTGCCGGGGCACGATGAGCGCGATTTCGAGTTCGCGACCAGATATGGCCTGCCGATCAGGCAGGTCATCGGCCTGCGCGGACCGATCCCGCCGCACCTGTTGCCGGAAGAGCTGCAGTACGACGCGACCCGCTGGAAGCCGTGGTACGGCGACAAGACCAATCCCGCCGCGATGTGCATCAATTCCGGCGAAGGCCTGGACGGCAAGGGCTACCGCGAGGCGTTCGACCACCTGGCCGCGAAGTTCGAGGCCGAAGGCCGCGGCGAGCGCAAGGTCAACTTCCGCCTGCGCGACTGGGGCGTGAGCCGCCAGCGTTACTGGGGCTGTCCGATCCCGGTGGTCTACTGCCCGACCTGCGACGCGGTGCCGGTGCCCGAGGACCAGTTGCCGGTGGTGCTGCCCGAGGACGTGCAGGACGCGTTCGCGTCCGGCGCGGTGATCTCGCCGATCAAGGCCGACCCGAACTGGCGCAAGACCACCTGTCCGCAGTGCGGCGGTCCGGCCGAACGCGAGACCGACACCTTCGACACCTTCATGGAGTCGAGCTGGTACTACGCCCGCTACACCTCGCCCGGCGCCGCCGACATGGTCGACGGCCGCGCGAAGTACTGGACGCCGGTCGACCAGTACATCGGCGGCATCGAGCACGCGATCCTGCACCTGCTGTATTTCCGCTTCTACCACAAGCTGCTGCGCGACGAAGGCCTGGTCGACAGCGACGAGCCGGCGACCAACCTGCTGTGCCAGGGCATGGTGATCGCCGAGACCTTCTACCGCGACGGCGCCGACGGCGCGAAGGACTGGATCAATCCGGCCGACGTCGAGGTCGAGCGCGACGACAAGGGCCGCATCGTCGGCGCGAAGTCGAAGACCGACGGTGCGCCGGTCAGGATCGGCCACGTCGAGAAGATGTCGAAGTCGAAGAACAACGGCGTCGATCCGCAGGCGATGGTCGACAAGTACGGCGCCGACACCGTGCGCCTGTTCTCGATGTTCGCCGCGCCGCCTGAGCAGTCGCTGGAGTGGAACGAGGCCGGCGTCGAGGGCATGTCGCGCTTCCTGCGCCGGTTCTGGCGCGAAGTGACGACCCACGCCGCGCAGCCGGACCATCCCGAGGTCGACGTCGCCGCGCTGACCGCCGCGCAGAAGACCCTGCGCCGGCAGTTGCACGAGGCGATCCAGAAGGTCGGCGACGACTACGGCCGCCGCTACAGTTTCAACACCGCGATCGCGGCGCTGATGGAACTGCTCAACCACGTCTCGAAGTTCGACGACATGAGCGACCAGGGCCGGGCGGTGCGCCACGAGGCGCTGCAGACGATGGTGCTGCTGCTCAACCCGGTCACTCCGCACATCAGCCACCACCTGTGGCAGGTGCTGGGCAATCCCGGGACCCTGCTGGAGGACGTGCCGTTCCCGCAGGCCGACCCGGCCGCGCTGGCGCGCGACGCGGTGACGCTGGCGGTGCAGGTCAACGGCAAGCTGCGCGGCACGATCGAGGTCGGCGTGCAGGCGGCGAAGGACGAGATCGAGGCCCTGGCCCTGGCCGAGCCGAACGTCGTGAAGTTCATGGAAGGCATGGCGGTCAAGAAGGTGATCGTCGTGCCCGGCAAGATCGTGAACATCGTGGCGGGCTGAACGGGCGACGTCCCGCTTGCCCGCCGCCGCCCCCTCCTCCAGACTGCGCCCATGAAGATTACCCGTCTGATCCTCGGCCTCGTCCTGCTGCTCCCGCTCGCCGGCTGCGGCTTCCACCTGCGCAACGCGCTGGTGCTGCCGGCCGACCTCGGCCCGCTCGCGGTGACCGCGCGCGACCCGTACAGCCCGCTGGCGGACGCCCTGGCGCGGGCCATGGAGCGCGCAGGCGCGACCCCGGCCGCGGCCGACGCCGAGGGCGCGACCCGGCTGGAAGTGCTGTCGGAGAAGTGGAACGACCTGCCGATCGCGATCGACACCTCCGGCCGCGCCCAGGAATTCAGCCTCCGCTACGCCGTGGTGTTCCGCCTGCGGCGCGCTGACGGCAGCGAGATCCTGCCGCAGCAGGCGGTGGAACTGTCCCGCGACTACATCGCGCCGCCGGCCGACTCGATCGGCCGCAACAGCGAGCGCGAACTGCTGGTCGACGAAATGCGCAAGGACATGACGGCCGCGATCCTGCGCCGCATCGACGCCGCGCTGCGCGGCGCCCCGGCCGGGGCGCCCTGAGCGCGGCGCGCCCGCCGCCTCCGATGGAACTCACTCCCGAACGCCTGATCGCCCAGCTCGACAACGAGCCGCTGCGTCCGGTCTATCTGATCGCCGGCCCGGAGCCGCTGCGCGTGCTGGAAGCCGCCGACGCAGTCCGCGCCCGCGCCCGCGACGAGGGCGTCGCCGAGCGCGAGGTGCTCGACGCCGACGGCCGCGATTTCGACTGGGGCCGGCTGACCGGCAGCCTCGGCGCGATGAGCCTGTTCGCGAGCCGGCGCCTGATCGACCTGCGCCTGCCCTCGGCGAAGCCGGGCAAGGACGGCGCCGAGGCGATCCTCGACTTCTGCGCGCATCCGCCGGACGACGTGGTGCTGCTGATCACCGGCGAGGACTGGAGCCGCCAGCACGGCGGCAAGTGGAGCGAGGCCGTCGCGAAGACCGGCCACCACGCCATCGCCTGGACCCTGAAGCCGCACGAGCTGCCCGACTGGGTCGAGCGCCGGCTGCGCTCGCGCGGCCTGCGCGCCGACCGCGACGCGGTCGAGCGGCTGGTCGAGCGGGTCGAAGGCAACCTGCTCGCCGCGGCGCAGGAGATCGACAAGCTGGCGCTGCTCGGCGACGGCACCGCGATCGACCTGGCGCGGATGGAGGCCTACGTCGCCGACGCCGCGCGCTTCGACGTGTTCCGCCTGGTCGACGCCGCGCTCAACGGCCAGCCGGCGCTGGTGGTGCGGATGCTGCATGGCCTGCGCGCCGAGGGCGAGGCGGTGCCGGCGCTGATGGGCATGCTGGTGATGGAACTGCAGCGCGCCGCGGCGCTGGCGCGGGCGCAGGCCCGCGGCGGCAATCTCGCCGCCGAGTTCAAGGCGCAGCGGGTCTGGGACGCCAAGCAGGCGGTCTACCGCCGGGCGCTGCAGCGGCACGACGCCGCGCGCTGGGAGCGGTTCGTGATCGAGGCCGGCCGGGTCGACCGCATCGCCAAGGGCCGCGCCCGCCCGGGCGAGGAGCCCGCCGACGCCTGGCTGGCGCTGGAACGCCTGCTGGTGGCGGTCGCCGAGTCCCGCGGCGCGCGCCTGCTGGCCGGCCGCGCGACGGGTTGATCCGTGCTGCGCGTCTTCTACGGCGGCACCTTCGACCCGGTGCACAACGGCCATCTGGCGATCGCCCGCGCCGCGCGCGACGCGCTGGCGACGATGGTCCGGCTGCTGCCCGCCGCCGACCCGCCGCACCGCGCCGCGCCCGGCGCCACCGCCGAGCAGCGCGCCGCGATGCTCGATCTCGCGCTCGAAGGGCAGGGCGGCCTGCGCGTGGACCGGCGCGAACTGGCCCGCACCACCCCGAGCTGGACCATCGACACCCTGCGCGAGCTGCGCGCCGAATTCGGCGAGGCCGCGCCGCTGGCCTTCGTCGTCGGCGCCGACAGCCTGCACGGCCTGCCGGGCTGGCGCGAACCGCAGGCGCTGGTCGCCGGCGCGCACTGGGTCGTCGCCGAGCGCCCGGGCAGCACCCTCGACGAGCACCTCCCGCCGGAGGCCTCGCGGCTGGTCGCCGGACGCTGGACCCGCGATCCCGAGGACCTGCGCCGCAGCCCGGGCGGGCGGGTGCTGCGCCTGCGCCACCCGCTGCAGCCGGAATCGGCGACCGACATCCGCCGCCGGATCGCCGACGGCGAGACCTGGCACCACCTCGTGCCGCCCGCGGTGGGCCGCTACATCGTCGAACACCACCTGTACGGCGCGACCCCGGTGACGGTCCGGCCGCCATCGGCACCGCGGGTATAATCCGGCCATTCCACCCGAGGACCGCTCTTGTCCAGTTCCAGCAACGCGCACGTGATCAAGACCGTGCTGCCCACGCCGCCCCCGGCCGCCGACGTCCTGCTGCGCCAGGTCCGGGCCGCGGTCGAGGACCTCAAGGCCAAGGATGTCGTCGAGATCGACGTCCGCGGCAAGACCAGCGTCTGCGACTTCCTGCTGATCGCCTCGGGCACCTCGACCCGTCACGTCAAATCGATCGCCGACGAGGCGGTGAAGAAGGTCAAGGAGCTCGACGTCATGCCGCTGGGCGTGGAAGGCGAGCGCGAGGCCGAATGGGTGCTGGTCGATCTGGGCGACGTCGTGCTCCACGTCATGCTGCCGCGGGTGCGCGAGTTCTACGCGCTGGAGCGGCTGTGGACCGTCGGCGACCAGCCGCCGGAGCACGCCGACGCGGACTGAGGTCCGCCGCCGGTCGTCCATCCCGCCATTCCGCCGCACGTCCCGGAGACGTCCGATGAGCGACCCCTACAACTCCGGCGCCGGCGGCTCGCCGCCGCCGCTGCCCGCGTCCAGGCCCGCTTCCGCGGCCGTGCCGGCGCAACGCCCGCGGATGGCGCCAGCCACGCTCGGCGACACGATGGTCACCACCGCCTTCGCGCTGCCCGGCTACCGGGTCGTCGAGAATCTCGGCATCGTCCGCGGCATCGTCGTGCGCTCGCGCTCGGTGGTCGGCAATTTCATCGGTGGCCTGCAGACGCTGTTCGGCGGCAACATCACCATCTACACCGAGCTGTGCGAGCAGGCCCGCGCGGACACCTACCGCGACATGGTCGCCCACGCCCGCCAACTGCGCGCGAACGCGATCATCGGCATGCGCTACGACGCCACCGAGGTCATGGCCGGGCTCACCGAAGTGCTGTGCTACGGGACCGCCGTGGTCGTGGAGGCCGTCGTCGAGCCGGCCGAAGGCTGATCGGGCGGCGATGAAGGCCCGCCTCGTCGCCGTCGGCGAACGCGCCCCGTCCTGGGTCGCGGAAGGCTTCGCCGAGTACCGCAAGCGACTGTCGCACTGGCTGCCGCTGGACCTGGTCGAGATCGAGCCGGGCCTGCGCGGCAAGGGCCGCGATCCGGCGCGCGCGACCGCCGACGAAGGCGCGCGCGTGCTCGCGGCGCTGCCGAAGTCGGCGCAGATCGTGGCGCTGGACGGCCGCGGCCGGCAGCATTCCTCCGAACAGCTTGCGCAGCGGCTGGAGCACTGGCGCGCCGGCGGCCGCGACCTGGCGTTCCTGATCGGCGGCCCGGAAGGCCATGCGCCCGAGGTGCTGGCGCGCGCCGACGAGCAGTGGTCGCTGGGGCCGCTGACGCTGCCGCACATGCTCGTCCGGCTGGTGCTGGCCGAACAGCTCTATCGCGCCGCCGCGCTGCTGGCGAACCATCCGTACCACCGGGCCTGAGCGGTTTCACCGCCCTGCGCCGCGCGCCGCGGCGTGCGCGAACGGCCCCGCGGCGTGCGCATGCGCACAGCGCGCGCGTGTGCGCAGCCGCGAAAGCGCGCGTCCGGCCGTTCATTGATGAATTGCGTCACGGTTTCCGTGGCCGCGGCCGTCTACCGTGCCGGGCGTGCCGCTGCGGCGGCGCCTCCGCGCGCCGCCCGCCGACGGCCGCGGTTCCTTCCCCCGTTCGGCGCGAGCGCCGGCGGCACGCCCTCCGCGGCATGTGCCCCCGCGCTGTCCGCAGGTGAGCCCATGCGTTCCTTCCCGATTCCGTGCTTGGCCGTGTCCCTCCTGCTGCTGCTCGCCGGCTGCGATGTCGATCGCCTCCAGATCCGTATCGGCGAAAACGCGGCGGCCCGCCGCCCGGCGGCCGCGGTCGCGGTCGCGCCGCGCACCGTGCTCGCGATGCGCCCGCAGACCCCGCCGGCCGGGGCCGCCGCGCAACCGCTCGCGGCCGCCGCCGCGGGTCCCACCGCGATCCGCCCGCTGCTGCCGGCCGCGGAACGCTACGGCAACCTCGACGTCCGCCTGCATCCGGTCGAGGGCGTGCCTGCGGGCGTCCCGCAACTGGTGACCTTCGGCGTGCCGTTCCCGCGTGGTTCGATCGACGCCGCCGGGCTGTCGACGGTGCGTGTGCTCGACGCGAAGGGGGGCGAGATCCCCGCGCACGTCGAACAGCTCACGCCGTGGCGGCACGTCAGCGACGCCGCGATCGACGGCAAGTCGGTCCGCGTCGCCCGCATCCAGTTGCGCTACAGCTTCGCCGCGCCGTATCCGGCGTCGGAAGCGATCCGGGTCGAATGGGGTTACCGCGCCCGCGCCGCGGACGTGGCGACGCTGGAGAATCCGCGCAACGGCTGGCAGCCGGTGACCAGCGGCAGCTTCGTCGCCGGCGACGGCGTGTCCGAGCCGAAGGTGTACGCGGTGCTGCCGGCGGCGACGCTCGCCCGCGGCGTGCTGCGGATCGGGCCGATGCAGCCGTTTGCGCCGGAGATCGCCGCGACCCGCGACGACCCCGCGACCATGGACGCCACCGAGCACTATCCGCAGTACACCGAGCAGATGTACGCGGCCAAGAATTTCTTCTACGCGCACATCGGCGAGGACGACCCGCGGGTCACCGCCGCCAACCAGATCCCGTACAAGGGCGCCGAGGGCGAGCCCTGGCTGTACGACCGCGTGTCCGCGTTCTACGGGCTGTACTTCCGCAGCGGCTTCTTCAAGGCGCTGCGCGAGTCGGTGCGCGCGGCCGAGTTCTACCGCGTCAACCTCTACCCGCAGGGGACCACGCCCGACAGCGCGGTCGGCGCGTTCAAGCTGAAGAATCCGAATCCCGCCGCCTACATCGGCGCCAACGGTGCGATGTACAGCTACGGCGAAGGCCTGGCCTACACCTACTGGCTCACCGGCGACGACCTGGCGAAGGACGGTGCGAAGCTCGCGGCGAAGGCGCAGCAGGACGCCAACGACGAACCCGACCGTTGGTCGCCCACCAGCAGCTACACCGAGCGCCACATGGCGTTCAAGCTGATGGCGATGATCGTCGGCTACGAGCTCTACGGCGACGTGCCGTACAAGACCGGCGCGTCGAAGACCTACCGCGAGCGCGTGCAGACCCTGCTCGACAACCTGGTCTGGCACCAGAACGGCGCCGGCGGCGCGCTGCCGGCGAACCGCATCGACGGCGGACTGTGGAAATACGGCAGCCAGGAGGGCAACGGTCCGCAGGACCAGCTCGTGGTGAGCTTCTGGCAGACCCCGTTCATGGTCGATGCGATGGTCCGCGCCTACGTGCTGACCGATCGCGCCGACGTCGCGAACTTCATCCGCCGCACCGGCACCGCGCTCAAGTACGGCGGCAAGTCGTATCCGCCGGCGCAGCGCCAGTACTACACCGACCAGCCGGAGAACCTCGGTCTGGTCGATTACGTGACCCTGGTCGACGGTTCGACCTACGCCGCCGACGGCGTCGGTCCGGAGCACGCGCTCGAGGTCGCCGGCGCGCTCGGCTGGGCGTACTACTTCAGCCGGCTGACCAACCAGCGCGACGACACGCTGAAACAGGCCGCGAACGACCTCTACCGCACCTACGACTACGAAGTGAACGACTGGACCCGGCCCACCGCGCCGGAGCTCGGCCTCACCGCGTACCGCACCAATCCGCCGCGCCGCTACAACTGGACCTACAAGACCAGCGGCAGCCTGTCGTGGTGCCTGTCGGACGTGCGTCGGGTCAGCAACTGAGTCGATGCGCGGCAGGCGTCGCGCGCGACCTGTCTGTCGCGCGCCACGTGCATCGCCGCACGACGCATGGCGCGGGCCGCGTGGGTGCGGCCCGCGCTGCGCCCGGGCGCGGGCCTCAGCCCGCGTAGCGCGGATAGTCGGTGTAGCCCTTCGGGCCCGGCGTGTAGAACGTCGCGCTGTCCGGCGCCGCCAGCGGCGCGCCGTCGCGGATGCGCTCCGGCAGGTCGGGGTTGGCGATGAACGCCGCGCCGAACGCGACCGCGTCCACCTTGCCGGCGGCGATCGCCGCGTCGGCTTCCCCGGGGGTGTAGCCCATGTTGCCGATCAGCACGCCGTCGTAGACCTCGCGCGCCGGGGTCAGCACGTCGCCCTGCTGCTGGCCGAGGAAATCGCCGCGCATGACGTGCCAGTAGGCGAGGTCGTAGTCGTTGAGGCGCTTGCCGAGCCAGCGGACCAGGCCGACCGGATCGCTGTCGCGCATGTCGTTGTAGCCGTTGAGCGGCGACACCCGCAGGCCGACGCGACGGCTGCCCCAGACGCCGCAGACCGCCTCCAGCACTTCCAGCAGCAGGCGCGCGCGATGTTCCAGCGGCCCGCCGTAGGGACCGCTGCGGCGGTTGCTGCCGTCGCGCAGGAATTCGTCGAGCAGGTAGCCGTTCGCGCCGTGGACCTCGACGCCGTCGAACCCCGCGGCCAGGGCGTTGCGCGCGGCCGCGGCGAAGCCGGCGACGATGCCGGGCAGTTCGGCGTCCTCGAGCGCGCGCGGCACGACGTAGTCGACCTTGCCCTTCGGCGTGTGGACCTGGTCGTTCTCGATCCGCAGCGCGCTGGGCGCGACCGGCTGCGCGTCGTCGTTGAGGTCGGGATGGCAGGCGCGGCCGCCGTGCCAGAGCTGCAGCACGATCCGTCCGCCGGCGGCATGCACGGCGTCGGTCACGCCCTTCCAGCCGGCGATCTGCGGCGCGCCGTAGATGCCCGGCTCGTGCCAGAACGCGGAGTTGCCGGCCATCGCCATCGTCGCCTCGGCGATGATCAGGCCCGCGCTCGCGCGCTGCGCGTAGTACTCGGCGATCAGCGGCCCGGCCACGTGGTCGTCTTCGGCGCGGCAGCGGGTCAGCGGCGCCATCAGGATGCGGTTGGGCAGCGACAGGTCGCCGGCCTGCAACGGGTCGAACAGGGACGTCATCGGGAGGTCCTGGGTGAGGGGCGATCAGTGTCGCAGCCCGACCCCGGCGCGATTGCAGACGATTGCGGAACGCAGCGGCGCATCGGCCGCGAAGAAGCCGCCGGTCGCGCGTCGGCGACCGGCGGCGGTCCGGGCCCGTTCGCGAGGGAACGACGGGACCCGGGCAACGCGCAACGCGCAACGGGCGGCGGCCTCGGCCGCGCGCTTCCCGGCCGCGCTCCCGTCAGCCGCGCTCCAGCGAGAAGTTCACCGGCACCAGACCGTAGACCTGGATGGCGCGGCCCTCGCGGATCGCGGGCCGGAACTTCCACTTGCGCAGCACCTGGCGCTTCGCCGCGTCGTCCAGCCGGCGATTGCCGCTGCTGCGCTGGATCTCCACCTCCAGCGGCGTGCCGTCCACGTCGACCAGCACCTTCAGCACCACCGTGCCCTCGACCCCGGCCATCAGCGCTTCGCGCGGGTAGCTCGGCGGCGGTGCGAGCGCGTACTGCAGGCTTTCGGTGGTCAGCGGACCGGTCGGCGGCGGCGGATCGATCTTCGCGACCTCGGTGCCGGTGTTCGCCGGCGGCGGGATCGACATCTCCGAGGTGGCGTCGGACAGCACCGGTGGCGGGGGCTCCACGATCGGCTGCTGGCGCACCACCGGCGGTGCGGTCTGGGTGTGCGGCTTCGGCGGCGTGACCTGCTGGATCGGCGGCGGCGGCGGGGGCGGCTTCGGCGGGTCGAGCGAAACGATCGTGGTGTTTTCCGGCGGTGCGATCGCGACCGGCGCAGACACCGGCACCAGCAGCAGCATCAGCGCGGCGATGTTCAGCGCGATCGCACCGGCGAGGCCGGCGATGCGGGCGGGCTGGACCGCGGCGAGCGCCTGGCCGAAGCCGGCGGGGCGGGCGTGGGCGTGCGAAGCGGCGAGGATCATGGCGCACCTCCGTCGTGGGATTCGACGATAGGAACGGCGCAGCGCCGGCCGCGGGGTTGGAGCGACGAAACTTTTTTTGCTGGGCCGGAAGCGCGACGTTTCCAGCGCCCGAAATGCGACACCCGCCGGAGGGCGGGTGTCGGGGGAAAACGCCTGGAGGCGGACGCAGGGGGCGGATGCGGCTCAGTCGCCCAGTTCGAACACCACGTCCAGGTTCGCCGACAGCGAGGTCTCGCCGGGCGACACCGGCGGCGAGCCGGCGTCCATCGCCGCCATCTTCATCATCGGCATGGGACCGGGGGCGGCCATGCCGCCGCCTTCGCCGATGCTGACGATGCGCTTGATCCGCATGCCCAGCGTCGAGGCGTACATCGCGGCGCGGGCCTGGGCCTGCTTCAGCGCGTTGCGGCGGGCTTCGTCGTAGACCGCGTCCGGCTGGTCGATCTCGAAGCTGGGGCCGTTGATCTGGTTGGCGCCGTTGGCGACCAGCGCGTCGAGCACCTTGCCCAGCTTGTCGAGGTCGCGGACCTTGACGTTCACGGTGTTGTTGGCCTGGTAGCCGGTGATCGTCGGCGGCTGGTTCTCGGCGTAGCGATACTGCGGGAACAGGCCGATGCCGGCGGTCTGCACGTCGCGCTCGGCGATGCCGGCGGCGCGGATCGCGGCCATGACCTTCTCCATCTGCGCCGAATTGGCGCGCATCGCGGCGTTGGCGTCGGCCGCCTGGGTGACCACGCCGGCGGACAGGGTGGCGACGTCCGGCTTGCGGCTGGCGTGGCCCTCGGCGGAGACCGAGAGCAGGGTGCCGCGCTCGGCGGACGGGGAGGACTGGGCGGAAGCGGTCATGGCGAGACCCGGAAGCAGGAGGAAGGCGAGGACGGCGGCGAAGCGGGGCAGCGGGGAAGCGGGGCGGGGCGACATGCGGGGCTCCTTGTCGAGGCGATGCGTCGGAATGGTCCGGGGGACCGGGTGAACGCTCTGTGAGCCCGGTCGGGGTTCGCCGAGGGGGCGGTCGGGCGGATGCGATCGGCAAGGTATCCTAGCCGGATGTTGCATCTTGCCTCGAAATCCCCCCGCCGCCGGGAACTGCTGGCGAAACTCGGCCTCGACTTCGGGGTGCTCGACCTCGACCTGCCGGAGACCCCCGCGCCGGGCGAACCGCCGGACGACTACGTCCGCCGGGTCGCGCGCGAGAAGGCCGGCGCCGGCCTGCTGCTGGTGGTCGGCCAGCCCGGCGCGGTGGTGCTGGGCGCCGACACCGAGGTCATCCTCGACGGCCGCGTCTACGGCAAGCCCGCCGACGCCGCGGACGCTGCGGAGATGCTGCGCAGCCTGTCCGGACGTACCCATCGGGTGGTCTCGGCGGTGTCGGTGGTCGATGCCGGGCGCGAGCTGCAGGCGGTCAGCGTCTCCGAGGTGCGTTTCGCCGCGCTGTCGGAAGACGACATCGCCGATTACCTCGCCACCGGCGAATGGGCCGGCAAGGCCGGCGCCTACGGCATCCAGGGCCGCGCCCAGGCGTTGATCGCGCACCTCTCGGGCAGCTACTCCGGGGTGATGGGGCTGCCGCTGCACGAGACCGCCGGGCTGCTGCGCGAGATCGGCGCGCTGCCCGCCCGCGCCGTCGCGGGGGCCGCGGCATGAGCGAGGAGATCCTGATCAACGTCACCCCGCGCGAGACCCGCGTCGCGGTGGTCGAGAACGGCATGCTCCAGGAGCTGCACATCGAGCGCGGCTGGCGCCGCGGCGTGGTCGGCAACATCTACAAGGGCCGGGTGCAGCGGGTGATGCCCGGCATGCAGGCGGCGTTCGTCGAGATCGGGCTGGACCGCGCGGCCTTCCTGCACGCCAACGACATCGTCCGCACCAGCAGCCAGGCGCCGGTCGACGCGGTGCTGGAAACGGCGCTGGAGAGCGCGGTGGACGGCGGCGGCGACGCGGTCGCGGTGGCCGCGCCGAGCGCCGCCCAGGCGCCGGCCACGACGGTCCAGGCGGTGCCGCCGATCACCGAACTGCTGCGCGAGGGCCAGGAGATCGTGGTCCAGGTGGTCAAGGACCCGATCGGCAGCAAGGGCGCGCGCCTGACCACCCAGATCAGCATCCCGTCGCGCTACCTGGTGCTGCTGCCGCATTCCAAGGTGATCGGAGTGTCCTCGCGCATCGAGGACGAGGCCGAGCGCCAGCGCCTGAAGACGCTCGTGGCGGTGCAGAACGCGCAGGCCGCCTGCGGCTACATCGTGCGCACCAACGCCGAGGGCCAGCCCGAGGAGGCGCTGGCCGAGGACATCGCCTACCTCGCCCGCGCCTGGGCGCTGATCGAGCGCAACGTCGGTGCCGTCGGCATCGGCCGCTGCGTGTACGAGGACCTCAGCCTGCCGATGCGCGCGGTGCGCGACCTGATGCGCCGCGACGTGGAGAAGGTGAAGGTCGATTCGCGCGAGACCTGCGAGAAGCTGCGCACGTTCGCCGCCCAGTTCATGCCCGGCCTCGCCGAGAAGATCGAGCACTACGCCGGCCAGCGCCCGGTGTTCGACCTCTACGGCGTGGAGGACGAGATCCAGCGCGCGCTGGACAAGGAAGTGCCGCTGAAGTCGGGCGGCTACCTGGTCATCGACCAGACCGAGGCGATGACCACGATCGACGTCAACACCGGCTCGTTCCTGGGCCAGCGCAACCTCGAGGAAACCGTCTACCGCACCAACCTCGAAGCGGCGCAGGCGGTGGCGCGGCAACTGCGGCTGCGCAACCTCGGCGGGATCATCATCATCGACTTCATCGACATGATCGACCCCGAGCATCGCCGCCAAGTGCTGCGCACGCTGGAGAAATCGCTGGCCCGCGACCACGCCAAGACCACGGTCTACGACTTCTCGCCGCTGGGCCTGGTCGAGATGACCCGCAAGCGCACGGTCGAGAGCCTGCAGCGCCAGCTCAGCGAGCCCTGCCACGAATGCGGCGGGCGCGGCACCCTGAAGACCGCCGAGACCGTCACCTACGAGGTGTTCCGCGAGATCACCCGCGCGGTGCGCCAGTTCGACGCGGCGCGGCTGCTGGTGATCGCGTCGCCGAAGGTGGTGGCGCGGATCACCGAGGAGGAATCGCCCGCGGTCGCCGAACTGGAGGAGTTCCTCGGCAAGACCATCCGCTTCCAGGCGGACGAGCAGTACACCCAGGAGCAGTTCGATGTCGTGCTGCTCTGAGGCGCGGCCGGCCGGGCGGGCGGTCGCCTGATGCCGGTGTCGATGCGTCGCCGGCTGCGCCTGGCGCGTCGAGGGCTGTGGTACCTCACCGCGGTCTCGCTGGTGCTGATGGCGCTGGGCGCGGCCATCCTCAGCCAGTTGCTGCCGCTGGCCGAACGCCATCCCGACCGCATCGCCGAATGGCTGAGCGCGCGCGCGGGGCGACCGGTGCGGTTCGATCGCCTCGATACCGAATGGACCCGGCGCGGCCCGCTGCTGCGGCTCGACGGCCTGCGCGTCGGCGAGGGCGCGGGCGCGGTGTCGATCGGCGCCGCGGAAATCCTGGTCTCGCAGTACGCCGGCCTGCTGCCGGGGCGCTCGTTCACCGAACTGCGCGTGCGCCACCTCGCGCTCACCCTCGAGCGCGCCGACGACGGCAGTTGGCGGGTCCGCGGCCTGCCCGGACAGGCCCAGGGCGGCGATCCGCTGGGCTCGCTGGAGGGCCTGGGCGAACTGCAGGTGATCGACGCCAAGCTCGGCATCTCCGCGCCGTCGCTGGGCATCGACACCACCGTGCCGCACGTCGACGTGCGCCTGCAGGTGAACGGGCCGCGGGTGCGCAGCGGGCTGCGCGCGCGGATGCGCGCCGACGCCGCGCCGGTCGATTTCGTGCTGGACTTCGATCGCGTGCGCGGCGACGGCCGGCTCTACGCCACCGGCCGCGAGCTGCGCCTGGCGGACTGGTCGTCGCTGCTGAAGATCGGCGGCGTCGACGTGGTGGGCGGCGCCGGCCGCGCCGAAGTCTGGGCGACGCTGCGCCACCGGCAGGTGTCCGCGATCGCCGTCGACGGCGATCTGCGCCGGCTGCGGCTGCGCGGCGCGGCCCTCGCCGACGACGCCGCCGGCGCGCGGCCGGTGGCCGAGTTCGCGCAGTTGACCACGGTCGCGCACTGGCGCGTCCGCGACGGCGACTGGCGCCTGGACGCGTCGCGCCTGCAGATCCACGCCGACGCCGGCAGCCGGCCGCAGGTGCTGGACGGGCTGGCGATCGCCGGCGGCCGCCACTACGGCCTGCGCGCCGAGCGCATCGACGCCGGGCCGCTGTTCGCGGTGGCCGCGCTCAGCGACCGGCTGTCGCCGAAGCTGCGGCGCTGGCTGCAGGCGGCGCATCCCGGCGCGGTGCTCGAAGCGGTGCAGGTAGCCGGCGAACGCGGCGGTGCGATGCGCGCGACCGCGCGGGTGCGCGGGCTCGGGTTCGCGCCCGTCGCCAACATCCCGGGCGTGTCCGACCTCGCCGGCACGCTGCGCGGCGACGGCGACGGTTTCGCGTTCGCGTTCGACCCGGTCGCGAAGCTGCGGTTCGACTGGCCGACCGGGTTCGGCCCGACCCACGTCGTCGGCCTGCGCGGCGAGGCGGTGGCCTGGCGCGACGAGGCCGGTGGCTGGCGGGTGGAAACGCCGGCGCTGCGCATCGACGGCGACGGCTACGGCGCCGACCTCCGCGGCGGCCTGTGGTTCCAGGGCGACGGCAGCCGGCCCTGGCTCGGCATCGCTGCCGATCTCGACGATGCGCAGGCGCCGGTCGCCAAGCGTTTCTGGCCGAAGTTCGCGATGTCGCCGGGGCTGGTGCGCTGGCTCGACACCGCGCTGATCGCCGGGCGCGTGCGCGACGGCCGCGCGGTGGTCGCGGGCGAGCTGGAGGACTGGCCGTTCAAGTCGATCGCCGGCGCGCCGCCGAAGGGCGTGTTCGACGCCCGCGCCACGCTGCAGGACATGCGCGTGAAGTTCCAGGACGAGTGGCCGGCCACCGCCGACATGGACGCCGACATCGCCTTCGTCGACAACGGCTTCTCGGTCAACGGCAAGGCGGTGCTGGGCGAGGTCGGGATCCGCGCCTTCGACGCCGGCATCCCCGACTACGGCGCCGGTGCGCTGGGCATCCATGCGCACGCCGACGCCGACGCCGCGAAGCTGCTGGCGCTGCTGCGCCAGAGTCCGCTCAGGCGCGAACACGGCAAGGTGCTGTCGACGCTGTCCGCCGACGGCCCGGTCACCGCCGACTTCGGGCTGGAACTGCCGCTGCACGGCCCGCTGCCGCACCGGCCGAAGATCGCCGGCAGCGTCGAGCTGCGCGGCGCCAGGCTGGCCGAGTCGGAGTGGAAGCTCGCGTTCTCCGGCGTGACCGGGAAGGCGCGCTACGACGAGAACGGGTTCAGCGCCGACGGCCTGCGCGCGCAGTACGACCGCCAGGACGGCAAGCTCTCGCTGCGCGCCGGCGCCGGCCACGTCCGCGACCGCCGGCAGGGTTTCGAGGCCGAGCTGGAAGCGTCGATGACCAGCGACGACCTGCTCGCGCGCGTGCCCGACCTGGTGTGGCTGCGCCCGCACGTGCGCGGGCGCTCGCGCTGGACCGCGGGCATCGCGATTCCCGCCGGCGCGGGCCCCGCCGCCGGCGCGAACGCGATCACCCGCCTGCAACTGCGCTCGGACCTGGTCGGCACCGCATTCGACCTGCCGGCGCCGATGGACAAGCCGGCCGGCGCCGCGCTGCCGACGACGCTGGACCTGCCGCTGCCGATCGGCAAGGGCGACCTCGCGCTCGCCTTCGGCCAGCGGCTCGCGCTGCGGGTGCGGCAGACCCGAGACCAGCTCGGCATCCGCGCGGCGTTCGGCAGCGATCGCGTCGCCGAAGCGCCGCCGGCCTCCGGGCTGGTGCTCGGCGGCCGCGCGCCGACCCTGGACGCGATCGGCTGGATCGCGCTCACCGGCAGCGGTTCCGGCGGCAGTCGCCTGCCGCTGCGCCGGGCCGACGTGAGCGCCGACCACCTGCTGCTGCTCGGCGGCGATTTCCCCGACACCCGGCTGCAGATCGCGCCGGCGAACAACGCCCTCGCCGTGCAGATCGACGGCGCCGCGCTGGCCGGCAGCGTGCAGGTGCCCGACGGCAGCGGCGGCACGCTCGCCGGCCACCTGCAGCGCGCCCACTGGCGCGCCCAGGCCGGCGCCGCGGCGCCCGCGGCGGGCGCGGCCGGCGACGACGGCGGGTTCGACCCGGCGAGCGTCCCGGCGATCGCGCTGCGCGTGGACGACCTGCGCATCGGCGACGCCGCGCTGGGCGAGGCGCAGTTCCGCTCGCGCCCGTCCGCCACCGGCATGACCGTGGAACAACTGCAGACCCGCGGCCCCAAGCGCAGGATCGACGCCACCGGCGAGTGGGCCGGTCGCGGCGCGGCGGCCCGCACCCGGTTCGACGCGCACGTCGCCAGCGACGACTTCGGCGACCTGCTCGGCGACCTCGGCATGGGCAACCGGGTCGGCGCGGGCAAGGGCGAGGTGCGCTTCGCCGCGCAGTGGCCCGGCAGCCCGATGGGCTTCAGCCTCGGCGCGCTCGACGGCGAGCTGAAGATCGACGTGCGCGACGGCCGCCTGGTGCAGGTCGAGCCCGGCGGCACCGGGCGCGTGCTCGGCCTGCTGAGCCTGGCCCAGTTGCCGCGGCGCCTGACCCTGGATTTCCGCGATTTCTTCAACAAGGGATTCGCATTCAACACCCTCGCCGGCACCGTGCGTTTCGGCGACGGCAGCGCGCGCAGCGACGACCTCGCGATCGACGGCCCGGCCGCGCGGATCAACATCCGCGGCGCTGCCAACCTGCGCGCGCAGACCTTCGACCAGACCATCGAGGTGCTGCCCAAGGCCGGCAACCTGCTGACCGCGGTCGGCGCGATCGCCGGCGGTCCGGTGGGCGCGGCGGTGGGCGCGGTGGCGAACGCGGTGCTGCAGAAGCCGCTGGGCCAGGCCGCGGCGAAGAACTACCGGGTCACCGGGCCGTGGAAGGACCCGAAGGTCGAGGTGCTCGAACGCGCCGACGTCTCGTCGCGCGCCCCGCCCGGGACGGGTTGAGTCCGTCGCCGTCCGCCACCATTCCCCTTCCATGCCCTCCACGGAATCCGCGATGTCATCGATGCCCGCGCCCGCCGACAACTCCCTGCCCGAAGCGCGCCTGCTGGCGCCCGCCGGGCTCGATGCCGGCGGCCTCGACCGCGCATTCGCGCAACTGCTCGGCCCGGGCATCGACTTCGGCGACCTGTATTTCCAGAACAGCCGCCGCGAGGCCTGGACGATGGAGGACGGCATCGTCCGCGACGGTTCGCATGCGATCGACCAGGGCGTCGGGGTGCGCGCGATCTCGGGCGAGAAGACCGGTTTCGCGTATTCGGACGAGATCCACCCCGACGCGCTGCTCGCGGCCGCGCGCAGCGCGCGGGCGATCGCCCGCGACGGCCATGCGCAGGCGCCGCGGCCGGTCGCACGGATGGACGGCCCGGCGCCGCTGTACCCGGCGATCGATCCGATCGACGCCTTCGCCAACGCCGCCAAGCTCGATGCGATGCGCCGGGTCGACCGGCTGCTGCGCGCCGCCGATCCGCGCGTGCGCCAGGTGACGGTGTCGCTCAGCGCGTCGCTGGACACGATCTTCGTCGCCCGCAGCGACGGCGTGACCGCCGGCGACGTGCGCCCGCTGGTGCGCCTCAACGTGCAGGTGATCGTCGAGCAGAACGGCCGCCGCGAATCGGCGACCTCCGGCTACGGCGGACGCTACGGCTACGACGAGCTGCTGGCCGGCGACCGTCCCGAGCAGTGCGCGCGCGAAGCGCTGCGGCTGGCGCTGGTGAACCTGGAGGCCGTCGACGCCCCCGCCGGCACGATGCCGGTGGTGCTGGGCCACGGCTGGCCGGGCGTGCTGCTGCACGAGGCGGTCGGCCACGGCCTCGAAGGCGACTTCAACCGCAAGGGCACCTCGACCTACGCCGGCCGCGTCGGCCAGCGCGTGGCCGCGCCGGGGGTCACCATCGTCGACGACGGCACCCTGCCGGGGCGGCGCGGTTCGCTCACCGTCGACGACGAAGGCACGCCCACCAGCAGCACCACGCTGATCGAGGACGGGGTGCTGGTCGGCTACATGCAGGACACCCACAACGCGCGCCTGATGGGCGTCGCGCCGACCGGCAACGGGCGCCGCGAATCGTTCGCGCACCGGGTGATGCCGCGGATGACCAACACCTACATGCTCGCCGGCGAGCACGACCCCGAGGACATGATCCGCTCGGTGAAGAAGGGCCTGTACGCGGTCAATTTCGGCGGCGGCCAGGTCGACATCACCAGCGGCAAGTACGTGTTCTCGGCGACCGAGGCCTACCTCATCGAGGACGGCCGGATCACCGCACCGGTGAAGGGCGCGACGCTCATCGGCAACGGCCCGGAGACGATGCAGCGGGTGACGATGATCGGCCACGACCTCGAACTCGACCAGGGCGTCGGCACCTGCGGCAAGGACGGCCAGAGCGTGCCCGTCGGCGTCGGCCAGCCGTCGCTGCTGATCGACCGGCTGACGGTGGGCGGGACGAAGGCGTGATCGTCGGAACCGGGACGTCAGCCTTCGCTGTCGTCGCGCCCGTCTGCCGCGTCCGCGACCGCCTCGTCCGCCTCGTCGGGCGCGGTCGTGCCGAACAGTTCGCGCAGTTCGCGGAACAGTTCGCGGTAGGCGTGCGGCGGCTTGTTCTTCAGCTTTTCCTCGTGCGCGTTGCGCGCGAGCTGGCGCAGGCGCTGGCGGTCCGCGTTCGGGTATTCGACCAGGAATTCGGCCAGCGCCGCGTCGCCGTCGGCGATCAGGCGCTCGCGCCACGCCTCGGCACGGTGCAGCAGCGCCGCCTCGATGCGTCCGGCCTGGCCGTTGGCGTCGAGCGCGTCGCGGATCGCCTCCAGCGTCTCGTCGTCTTCCCGGCGCATCTGTTTGGCCAGATACTGCAACTGGCGCTTGTGCGCGACGTGCGAGGTGATGCGCCGGGTCTCGTCGATGTGCGGGACCAGGTGCGCGGGCACGGGCAGCCGCCCCACCTGCTGCGGGGTCAGCGCCGACAACTGGCGCGCGAGTTCGAGCACCTCCAGCGCCTCCCGACGCTGCTGGCTGCGACTGGGCGAGAAGAACTCGCCGCTTTCGGGGTCTTTGCCTCTCATCGCGACAGGATAATCCATTGAACGTCACCGCTTCCGTTTCCGCGCCCGCCGTCGACGACAGCCAGGCCCGCCTGGACCGCCTGTCGGAACTGGCGCGCGACGTCCTCGCCCGGGCCAGGGCCCAGGGCGCCGACCAGGCCGAGGTCGCCTGCGACGAGGATCGCGGGCTGGAAGTGTCGGTGCGCATGGGCGCGGTGGAGAGCGTGGAATCGACCCGCGACCGCTCGGTCGCGCTCACCGTCTACTTCGGCAAGCGCAAGGGCAGCGCCAGCACCGCCGACCTGCGGCCGAAGAGCCTCGAGGCCACCGTCGCCCAGGCCTGCGCGATCGCCCGCCACACCGAGGAAGATCCTGCGTCCGGGCTGGCCGACCCCGAGCGCATGGCCACCGACCTCCGCGAGTTCGACGCCTGGCACCCGTGGGCGCTGGACGCCGACACCGCGGTCGATCTGGCGCTGGCCTGCGAGGCGGCCGGCCGCGACGCCGATCCGCGCATCGCCAATTCCGACGGCGCCACGGTCGCGACCAGTTCGGCGATCGGCGTCTACGCCAATTCGCACGGGTTCCTGGGGCGGATGCGCGACACCCAGCATTCGCTGGTCTGCGGCCTGATCGCCGGGCAGGGCGACGCCATGCAGCGCGACCAGTGGTACAGCGTGGCGCTCGCCCGCGAAGATCTGGAAACGCCCGAGGCGGTCGGCCGCCGCGCCGCCCAGCGCGTGCTCGCCCGGCTCGACCCGCGGACCCTGCCGACCGGCACGATGCCGGTGCTGTTCCACGCCGAGGTCGCGCGCACCCTGATCGGCAATCTGGTCAATGCGGTCGCCGGCCCCGCGCAGTACCGCGGCGCCAGCTTCCTGCTCGGCGCGGCGGGACAGCGGGTGCTGCCGGAATGGTGCGCGATCCGCGAGCGCCCGTTCCTGGTGCGCGGGCTGCGCTCGGCGGCGTTCGACGCCGAGGGCGTCGCCACCCGCGAGTCCGACCTCGTCCGCGACGGCGTGCTGCAGCGCTACGTGCTCGGCAGCTATTCGGCGCGCCGCCTGGGGCTGGAGACCACCGGCAACGCCGGCGGCGTGTTCAACCTGGAGGTCGCCGCGGGCGCCGGGAATACCGGCAGCCTCGACGACCTGCTGCGGGGCATGGGCTCGGGCCTGCTGGTGACCGAGCTGATGGGGCAGGGGGTGAACCTCACCACCGGCGACTACTCGCGCGGCGCGGCCGGCTTCCTGGTCGAGAACGGCCGCATCGTCCACCCGGTCGACGGCATCACCATCGCCGGCAACCTGCGCGACATGCTGCTGTCGATCGAGGCCATCGGAGACGATCCAGACCCGCGGAGCCCTACCCGCACCGGTTCGATCCTGGTCGGCAGGATGACCGTCGCCGGGTCCGTTTGACGTTTATATCCGCAGCGGCCATGCTCGCGTCCGACCCGGACGTCGAGCCGGGCTCGGCCTCCGAACGTCACATCGAATCCCTGGGGAAACACCGAATGAGCACCGAAAACGAATACATCGCCCCGCCGCCGGCCCCGACCGGCACGCCGCCCGAGGACCAGCGCACGCTGGCGCTGATCACCCACCTGTCCGGCATCGTCCTCGGCTTCATCGTGCCGTTGATCATCTGGCTGGTGAACAAGGACCAGGCGGGCAAGGACTTCATCAACGACCAGTCGAAGGAAGCGCTGAACTTCCAGATCACGCTGCTCATCGTCTACGTCGTCGGCATCGTGCTGAGCATCATCCTGATCGGCGCGCTCATCAACTTCGCCGCCTGGATCGCCTGCATCGTGTTCAGCATCATCGGCGGCCTCAAGGCCAACAGCGGCGTCGCCTATCGCTACCCGTTCGCGCTGCGCCTGATCAAGTAATCGCGTCACCCGCGGTCCCGCCGCGAACGAACGCCCCCGGCCCGCGCCGGGGGCGTTTTTTTTGCGCCCGCGGTCAACCCCGCGCGCGCCGCGGCGTTTCCGTCGTGGTCTTCCGCGACGGAGCAGGCGATGAACGAGACGAGCGCGACCGCGGCGGTCAACCGTTTCGGACTGGGCGCGAAGCCCGGCGAACTCGCGCAGGCGCGCGATCCGCGCGGCTGGCTGCGGGCGCAACTGCGGGCGGGCCCGGACCTCGCCGCGTTCGCCGGCCTGCCCGACAGCGGCGAGCTGCTGCGTCGCCAGAACGCGTACCGGCAGGCGCGGCGACAGGATCGCCGGGAGGACCGCGCGCGGGACGCTCCGCCGTCCGCACCGGACGGGGCCCCGGCCGGTGCATCGACCCCGCAGGCGGCCGCCGCGCGCGAACGCTCGCCGCTGCAGCAGGCGTTGCGGCGCGACGCCTTCGACGACCTCGGCCTGCGCTATCGCGTCGCCGCGACCACCGATGCGCCGTTCGTCGAGCGGCTGGTGCATTTCTGGTCCAACCACTTCGCGATCTCGATCGACAAGAACCAGGCGCGGCTGATGGCCGCGCCGATGGAGCGCGAGGCGATCCGGCCGCACGTGACCGGCCGCTTCGCCGACCTGCTGCTGGCGGTCGAGACCCACCCCGGGATGCTGCTGTACCTCGACAACGCTGCGTCGATCGGCGACGACTCGATGCTGGCCCGCCGCGCCGTGCGCCGGCAGCCGAAGCGCAAGCTCGGCCTCAACGAGAACCTCGCGCGCGAGATCCTCGAACTGCACACGCTCGGCGTGAACGGCGGCTATGCCCAGCAGGACGTGATCGAACTGGCGAAGGCGATCACCGGCTGGGGCACGCCGCTGCCGCGCGACGCGGGACGCGCCGACGGCGGCGGCTACGTCTACCGGCCGGTCGCGCACGAACCCGGCGCGCGCAGCGTGCTCGGCAGGCGCTACGCCGACGACGGCGAGGCCCAGGGCCGCGCGATCCTGCGCGATCTCGCGGTGCATCCGGCGACCGCCAGGCACCTCGCCTTCAAGCTCGCGCGGCATTTCGTCGCCGATGCGCCGCCGCCGGCGCTGGTCGAGCGCATGGCCGCGGCCTACCTGCGCAGCGGCGGCGAACTGACCGCGCTGTACACGGCGATGATCGACGACGACGCGGCGTGGTCGGACGCGGCGCGCAAGTTCAAGTCGCCGCAGGATTTCGTGGTCTCGGCGATGCGCGCCGGCGGGATCGCGCTGGACCGCAATCCGCCGGTGCTGCTGCGCCTGCTGCAGGCGCTGGGCCAGCCGAGTTTCACCCCGCGTTCGCCGGCGGGCTTCCCGGACACCGCCGCCGACTGGGCCAGCGGCGATGCGCTGCGCAAGCGGCTGCAGGCCGCCGCCGCGCTCGCCGGCCAGGTGTCGGCGCAGCGGCGGCCGCTCGACCTGGCCGCGGCCACCCTGGGCCCGGCGGCGGCGCAGGGCCCGCTGGCCGATGCGCTGCGTCGCGCCGGTTCGCCGCAGGAAGGCTTCGCGCTGCTGTTCTCCAGTCCCGCGTTCCAGTGGAGGGTGTGATGACCGATCCGCGCATGACCCGTCGCCGCTTCCTGGCCGCGCTCGGCGGCACCGCGGCGCTGACCCTGTGGCCGGGCCTGTCGCCCGCGGCCAGCGGCGGCGCGCAGACGCGCCTGCTGGTGGTGCTGCTGCGCGGCGCGATGGACGGCCTGCACCTGCTGCCGCCGTCCGACGACGCCGACTACCGCCGCCTGCGCGGCGCGCTGGCGGTGGCCGACGCGCAGCCGCTGGACGGCCATTTCGGCCTGCATCCGAAACTGTCGTTCGCGCACGGCCTGTACGCGCAGCGCGAGCTGCTGCCGATCGTCGCGGTGGCGCCGCCCTACCACCAGCGTTCGCATTTCGATGCGCAGGACTGTCTCGAGAACGGCACCGCCGCGCCCGGCGGCGCGCGCGACGGCTGGATCGGCCGCTGCATCGGCGCGATGGCCGCCGACGAGGGCGTGGCGATCGCCCAGGTGATGCCGCTGGCGATGCGCGGTTCGACCCGCGCCGAGCTGTGGTCGCCGCCGCTGCCGCGGCCGGTGCCGGACGCGCTCATGCAGCAGTTGCAGCCGCTGTACGCGGCCGACCCGGCGCTCGCGCCGATGTTCGCCGACGCCATGGCCGAGGCCGACATGGACCGCAGCGATGGCGCGCGCGGCGCGTTCCGGCTGCCCGAGGCGATGGCGGCTGCGGCGAAGCGGATGCAGGGTGCGCAGGCGGCGCGAATTGGTTTCGTCGAGGACACCGGCTGGGACACCCATCGCGGCCAGCAGGCGGCGCTGGAGCGCAAGTTCGGCGAACTCGACGCCGGGCTGCGCGCGTACCGCGAGGGCATGGGCGGCGAGTGGGCGCGCAGCGTGGTCGTCGTCGTCACCGAATTCGGCCGCACTGCGGCGGCCAACGGCAGCGCCGGCACCGACCACGGCGTCGGCGGCATGGCGCTGCTGGCCGGCGGCGCGGTCCGCGGCGGCCGCGTCGGCGGCGACTGGCCGGGGCTGTCGCCGACGGCGCTGCACGAAGGCCGCGACCTGCGCCCGACCACCGACCTGCGCGCGCTGTTCAAGGGCGTGCTCGCGAGCCACCTGCGGGTGCCGGAGGCAGCGCTGGAGACGCGGATCTTCCCGGACAGCCGCGCGATCCGGCCGCTCGACGGGCTGCTGCGCGGCTGACTTCCGGCAGGGTGCCTTCGGTTGGCTTGCCTGCGCCGGCGCAGGCCCCATCCTGTGCCTGCGGCGGAGCATTCCGGCGCGCCCGGCGGGGGCCTGCCCCGCGAGGAGATCCGCATGAACGACACCCTCCCTCCGCTCGAAACCGCCGTCGCCGAACCGCCTGCGGTCGAGGCCCCGTCCAGCGATCGCACCTGGGCCGCGGCCGCGCACCTGTCGGCGCTGGTCGCCGCGCTGATGACGTCCTGGTTCGCCGGCGTCGCCGGCGCCGTGGCCGCGTTCGTGGTCTGGTTGCTGGTGCGCGACAAGTCCGCGTTCGCGGCGGCCCACGCCAAGGAGGCGCTGAACTTCAACTTCAGCATGTTCCTGTACGCGGTCGCGAGCATCGTGCTGGTGGTGTTCACCCTCGGCCTCGGGCTGATCATCGCGGTGCCGCTGTGGATCGCGATGGCGATCGCCTGGCTGGTGTTCACCATCGTCGCGACGGTCAAGGCCTACGACGGCGAGGTCTACCGCTACCCGGTGACGATCCGGCTGTTCTGAGCGGGACTTCGTGCTTCCGGCGACGCGGCGATCCGCCGCGTCGCCGTCCTCCTCGCGGCGTGGTCAGCCGACGCGTGAATCGCGAAGGCCGAAGCGCAGCGATCGAAGCGGAGCGATCGAATCGGGGCCGACCCCTCGGGATCGCCGCGACCCGCCCCGGCGATGCAGCGTTCCGCACGCCGGCGCACCGTCCGCCGCTTCCGTCTCCTCTGTGTCCGGGTACGCGCCCGATGCGCGTGCGATCCATCCCGCCCGAGGAGAGAGACCATGCGCCTGCAACCGCCCCAGGCCGCGCCGCGACTGCCGCTGACCGACATCGACGGGCGTCCCGTCGTCGTCGGCGAGGGCCGGCGCATGCTGCTGTCGGTGTTCCGCGAAGCCAGTTGCCCGTTCTGCAACGTCCGCGTCTACGCCCTGACCCACGACCACGACGACCTGCGCGCGCTCGGCCTCGACGTGGTGGTGATCTTCCATTCCGACGAACAGGACGTGCGCCGCTTCATCGCGCGCCAGCCGCGGCCGTTCCGGATGGTCGCCGACCCGCTGGGGCGCGCCCACGAGGCCTTCGGCGCCGAGCGCTCGTCGCTGCGCAAGCTGCGCGCGATGTTCACCCGCTTCCCGGCGATGCTGCGCGGCCTGCGCCTGATCGGCGCGACCGCCGGCGGGCGGCGTCCGGGCGACCTGATCCCGGCCGACTTCCTGATCGACGGCGACGGCCGGGTGGCGGAGACTTGGTACGGCCGCGACGCCGGCGACCACATCCCGCTGGCGCGGGTGCGTGCGTTCGCGGCGGCGGGGCGGCCGGTCGTGCCGGGTCGCTTGCGCGCGGCCGGCTGAGCATGACCGGTTGAGCGTGCCCGGCGAGCGCGGCTTCAGCGGTCGCGTTCGACGACCTGCCGGGCCAGCGCGGCGAGCACGCCGGCGTCCGCGCCGAACGGCGCCAGCGCGGCGCGCATCGCTTCGGCCTGTTCGGCCAGCGCGGCGCGGGCGCCGTCGACGCCGAGCAGGGCGGGGAAGGTGGCCTTGTTCTGCGCGAGGTCCTTGCCGGCGGTCTTGCCCAGCGTCGCGCTGTCGCTTTCGATGTCGAGCAGGTCGTCGCGGATCTGGAACGCGAGCCCGAGCGCGTCGGCGTAGCGGTCGAGCGCGGCCGCGGCGTCCGCGTCGGCGGCTCCGGCGATCGCGCCCAGCCGCACCGCGCAGCGCAGCAGCGCCCCGGTCTTCAGCGCGTGCAGCCGGCGCAGTTCGTCCAGCGCGATGTCGCCGCCGCGCCCGGTGGCGTCGATGTCGAACGCCTGGCCGCCGCACATGCCGGCGGCGCCGGCGGCGGTCGCCAGCTCGCGGACCATCGCGATCCGCGCCTCGGCCGCGATCGGGCCGTCGGCGAGGACGCGGAAGGCCAGCGATTGCAGCGCGTCGCCGGCGAGCACGGCGGTCGCCTCGTCGAACGCCACGTGCACCGTCGGCTGGCCGCGTCGCAGCGCGTCGTCGTCCATCGCCGGCAGGTCGTCGTGGACCAGCGAGTAGGCGTGGATCAGCTCCACCGCCGCGGCCGGGGCGTCCAGCGCCGCGGCGTCGGCGCCGAGCAGCGCGCCGGTGGCGTGGACCAGCAGCGGGCGCATGCGCTTGCCGCCGAGCAGGGTCGCGTGGCGCATCGCCGCGTGCAGGCGGGTGCCCGGCTGCGCGTGCGCGTCGAGCGCGCGATCGAGCGCCGCGTCCACGCGCGTGCGCCAGGCGGCGAGCGCGGGCGCGGCCGGCGCCGGGTCAGACATCGCCGGCGTCAGGCATCGCCGAAGGGTTCCGCGGCGTCGGGCTGTTCCGGGTCGCTGAGCAGGCGCACGCGCAGTTCGGCCTGTTCCAGCGCCTGCTGGCAGCGACGGTAGAGGCCGACGCCGCGCTCGTAGGCGGCGAGCGAATCCTCGAGGCTCATCTGCCCCTGTTCCATCTTTTCCACCAGGCGTTCCAGCGCGTCCAGCGAATGCTCGAAATCCGCGACCGGGGACGCCGCGTCGGCGGCGCTGTCGGGCGTGTCCGTGGAGAGTTTGCGGGCCATTCGCGAAGTGTAGAGCCTGCGTCGCGCTTTTTCATGCGCGGCGTGCGCGTCAGTCGTGGCCCTGGCCGCGCGTCCACGCCAGGTCGGCGCCGACCGCGCCCAGCCACTGGTCGAACGCCTCCGCGCGGAGGGTGTCGCCGACCGCCAGCAGGACGTCGGCCCGGGTCACCAGCAGCGGCATTCGCGCGCGTTCCCACGGCGGGATGCCATGCGCCTGCAGCACGTGCTTGAGCGTGTGGTGGTGGTCGCGATCGGGCAGCAGGATGCGCTCGCCGCCGACGCGGGCGCGGACCCGCAGCGGGCTCGGGAAGCCGTCGATGCCGGTCAGCGCGAGGCGGTCGCCGTTGGGCAGCGCCAGCGGCGCGCGGCCGTCCCAGTCGCAGGACCAGCCCGCCGGCAGCGCGTGGCGCGGATCGACCGCGTGCAGGGCCCCGCGCCAGCGCCGGATTTCCACGCCGTGCCAGGCGTGGACCGGGCTGCGGTCGGCGGCGACCGGCGCCGCCAGCAGTTGCGTTTCGATCGTCGCGATGGCGTTCGCCGGCAGCGGCGGCCAGCCCAGCGTCGCCACCCAGTGGCGGAGGACGCGGGCGCGCCTGGGCGGCGTCAGCGCGCACAGGCGCCGCACCGACAGGCCGTGGCCGACTTCCTCGCGGACGCTCGCGAGCAGGCCCGGATCGTGCGCCGCCAGCAGGTCGGCGGCTTCCGTCGCCAGCGCCGCGGATCGCGCGAACGCGGCGGCGGCGTGCGGCCAGCGCTCGCGCAGCAGCGGCAGCACCCGGTGGCGCACGAAGTTGCGGTCGAGCGCGAGGTCGGCGTTGGTCGGGTCCTCGATCCAGCGCAGGCCGTGGGCCTCGGCGTAGGCACGCAACCGCGCCCGCGGGGTGTCGAGCAGCGGCCGCCACATCCAGCCGTTGGCGAACCGCCGCCACGGCCGGATCGCCGCCAGCCCCTCGGGCCCGGACGCGCGCAGCGCGCGCAGCAGGAAGGTCTCGGCCTGGTCGTCGCGGTGCTGCGCCAGCGCCAGGGTCTCGTCGTCGCCCAGGCCGTCGGCGAACGCCGCGCGCCGGGCCGCGCGCGCCGCGGCCTCCGGGCCCAGTCCGGCGTCGCGATCGACGGCGACGCGGCGCACCGTCAGCGGTACGCCCAGCGCCGCGCAGGCCTCCGCGCAGCGGGTCGCCCAGGCGTCGGCGTCGGCGTGCAGCCCGTGGTGGACGTGCACGGCGCGCAGACCGCGTTCGCGCTGCAGCGGGTCGGACGCCAGCCGGTGCAGCAGCGCGGTCGAATCGAGGCCGCCGCTGAAGGCGACGCAGACCGGGCCGGCGGCGTCGGCGCCGGTCGTGTCGGCACCGGTGGGGATCAGCGGGAGGTCGGGGGCCGCGGGCATGGGACGATGCTAGCGGTTGCCGCGGGCGGCATTCCGCGATGGACGGCCGGATTCCGGCGTCGCCGCCGGGTCGTGGGGCCTCAGCCGGCCAGTTCGGCCAGCGTGCGCTTCGCCAGGTCCAGCCATTCCCGCTGCTGGCGCTGGTAGTACTTCGGGGCCAGCCCGGTGCGCTTGATCGAGGCGCGCAGCACCTCGGCCGCCTCCGCGTCGCGGCCGGCGCGGCGCAGCAGCAGGCCGTGGCGGACCCGGGCCTCCTCGCCGGGATAGCCGTCGACCAGCGCGGCGTACTCGTGCAGCGCGCCGTCGATGTCGCCGCTCGCCTCCAGGCTGCGCGCGTAGAGCAGGTGGCCCTCGGGCGAACGGAAGTCGGGGTTGGCCGCGATCAGGTCGTCGAGGGTCTGCCGGGCCTCGGCATGCCGGCCCTGCGCGAATTCGGCGCGGGCCAGGCCGAGCATCAGGTCGGGATCGGTCCGGTACAGGCCGCGCAGGCCGGAGCGGTACATCTCGGCCGCCTGGGCGTAGTCGCCGCTGTCGAAACATTCCCCGGCGAGCCGCTTGCGGTTGTCGAGGGTGTCGGCGACCTCCAGTTGGCGCGAGGCCTCGCGGCGGCGGCGGTCGGGATCGACCCGGTCCCGGGCCTGGCGCAGCACCTGGCGCGCGGCGCGGTTGTGGCGCATGTCCGGCAGCAGTTCGGCGATCACGTAGGCGGCCACGCCGACGAACGAACCCGCCATCAGGATGAAGATCCACCAGTAGGCGCGTCCGGTGCGGATGGCATGCACGATGCAGCCGATCTGGAACAGCGCGGACAGCGACAACAGTGGATACATCGGCGACTCCGGACGACGGTCGCGCGGCCCCCGCCGCGGTCGGCGGAGTGTAGCAGCGGTCCGATCCGGTACCGGATGCGCCACCGGATCCGTTCGGCGCCGCGCCGGGCCTGCTATCGTTTGCACGCGCCGTGCCGCGGGCAGTCTCCGCGGCGCGGCCGGAGAACCTGCATGAAGCCGTACCCCACCATCGCCCTGCCGCCGATGCCGGCCCGCACCGACGCCGAGCGCATCGCCGCCGCACGCGATTTCGCCGACCGCCTGTCCCGGCGGCGCACCGTCCGCGATTTCGCGGCCACCCCGGTGCCGCGCGAGCTGATCGAACACTGCCTGCGCGCCGCGGGCACCGCGCCCAGCGGCGCCAATCAGCAGCCCTGGCGCTTCGTCGCGGTGCAGGATCCGGCGCTGAAGCGCCGCATCCGCGACGCCGCCGAGGCCGAGGAGCGCGCGTTCTACGCCCATCGCGCCCCGGGCGAATGGCTGGAGGCGCTGGCGCCGCTCGGGACCGACGCCGACAAGCCTTTCCTGGAGACGGCGCCGTGGCTGATCGGCATTTTCTACGAGCGCTTCGCCTTCGACGACGCCGGCAACAAGGTCAAGCGCTATTACCCGCACGAGTCCGTCGGCATCGCCACCGGCCTGCTGATCGCCGCGCTGCACGAGGCCGGCCTGGCCACGCTGACCCACACCCCCAGCCCGATGGGCTTCCTCAACGCGCTGCTCGGCCGCCCGAAGCACGAGATGGCCTACCTGCTGCTGGTCGTCGGCCACCCGGCCGCGGACTGCCGGGTGCCGGACCTCCGCCGCCTGGCGCTGGACGAGTACGCGGGGTTCCTGTGAACGCCGCCGTGGACTGGGGCTACGCGGCGCGCCGTGTCGGCGCGCGGCTGGTCGACGATCGCGATCGCGCGCTGTACCGGTCGCTGTATTCCGACGCCGCGGTGATGGCCCACGTCGGCGCGGCGCTGGCCCCGGAGGCCGCCGATGCGCTGTTCGCGAAGGTGTGCGCGGCGAACGCGGCGACGCCCGCGATGGCCCGCTACTGGCGCGTGGACGATGCCCGCGGCGGCGGCCCGATCGGGCAGGTGTCGATGCTCCGCGACGCCGCCGATCCGCGCTGCGCGGACCTGGGCGTGATGCTGCTGCCGCAGTGGCAGAACCGCGGCGTCGGCCTGTCCGCGCTGGCCGGGCTGGTCGATGCGCTGCTGTCGGATCGCTGGCCGCTGGCGCTCGAGACGCTGACCGCCCGCCACGCCGCGGCCAATCCGAACGCGGGCCGGCTCACCGGCGCGCTCGGCTTCGTGGTCGCGTCGGCGGACGCGGCGCAGGTGCTCTGGCGGCTCGACCGCCGCGACTGGCCGCAGGCCAGGGCGCACTGGCCCGCGGCCGCGCTGGGCAGGCAGCGCGCGGCCGTCGCCGTCGCGTCCGATCGGTCGGGGGAATCCGCATGAGTACGCAGGGCCGTTTCGTCGCAGTCGGGCTCGGGATGATGCTGGGCGCGCACCTTAGTCCGCGCGCGCGCAGCGAGATCGAGCACGCCGACGTCGTGTTCGGCCTCGTCTCCAACGCCCTGGTCGAACTGTGGCTGCAGGAGATGCGCCCCGACCTGCGCAGCCTCCAGCCGTTCTACGCCGAGGGCAAGCGGCGCACCGAGAGCTACCGCGAAATGATCGAGGCGATGATCGCCGAGGTGCGGGCCGGGCGCCGGGTGTGCGGCGTGTTCTACGGGCATCCCGGCGTGTTCGCGCAGGTCCCGCACCACGCCATCCGCGAGGCGCGCCGCGCCGGCTTCGAGGCCGAGATGCACCCCGGGATCTCCGCCGAGGATTGCCTGTACGCCGACCTCGGCATCGATCCGGGCACCTTCGGCTGCCAGCACTACGAAGCCAGCCAGTTGATGTTCCATCGGCGGCGGATCGATCTGGCCGCCTACCTCGTGGTCTGGCAGGTGGGGCTGGCCGGAGATCGCAGCCTGTCCCGGTACAGCACCTCCGTCGCCCACCGCCGGCTGCTGGTCGATCTGCTCGTCGAACACGGGTATCCGCCGGCGCACGAGGTGATCGTCTACGAGGCGGCGACGCTGCCGATCGACGTCCCGCGCATGGACCGGATGCCGCTGGCGGCGCTCGCCGAGGCCGAGCTCGGCCTCGCCTCGACCCTGGTGGTGCCGCCGGCGCAGGCGATGGAAAGGAATCTCGCCATGCTCGCGCGCCTCGAAACCCTGGACGCGGCGCCGGGCGGCGCGGCGGAGCCTGCCGTCGCCCCCGCCGGACCGGCATGAGCGTCCGGCGAGGGCCGAAAAATCGCCTGAAGTGATTGATGCAGATGGATTTTTCGCATAGCCTGCAGGCGCGATCAGGCGTCGCGGACCCAAGGGAACGGCCAAAAAAGCCTTCTTCATCAATGGGTTACGTCGCCCTCGGGGTCGCTGCCGTTGACGCCGATGACCGGTGGGAGCCGGTCATCCCGTTGGAAAATCAAGCTGAATAGGGGGATTCGATGTCGAATGTGATCCAGTTCCTTGCATCCATGGGAGCAAATGCCCCAATGGCGAGGATGTCTATGGAAGAATACGAAGCCGCCATCGCCGCGCTGGATGCGGGCGACCGAACCCTGCAGGCGCTGAAGCGCAAGGACGTCAAGTCGCTCGTCGACGAACTCAGCGATCGCGACACGATGATGTGCATGGTCTTCGCGCCCGACGAGAAACAGCCGGAAGATGCCCCGGGCGAGGAAGAGGAAGAACAGGTCCCCGACGACAAGTCCCTCGAATAAACGTTCCACCGGTGCGCCGGTCTGCCGTTCAAGATTCAAGTTCCCGCTGAGGTCTCTCCATGCAAAGGAAGCATTTCGCCGCAGTCCTCCTCCTCCTGTCGTCCCTGCTGGGCGCGCGCGTCGAGGCGGCTGCACCGCTGGATCTGGACAAGACCCTGGCGGAAGCCGACGGCATCCGGAGCGCCCGACCCAAGGAGTTCCTGGGGCTGCTGCAGCAGCTCCAGGAACGCCGCGCCGCGGCCACGGCCGTGCAGGCCCAGCACATCGACTACCTGCAGGCGTACGCGCTGGGCGTCTACAAGGACAAGCCCGAGGAGAGCGTGCGCCTCGCCAGGAAGATCTTCGACGAGACCCGCGACGAAACCCTGAAGTACCGCGCCGGCAGCCTGGTGGCGAACATGTCGGGTCTGATCCGCGACTTCAGCACCGGCCTGCGCTACATGCAGCGGACGCTGCCGCTGCGCAACCGGGTCGGCAACCGCGATTTCCGCCATGACGGCATCGGCGCCGCGGCGGTGCTCTACAACGAGATCGGCCAGTACCAGATCGGCCTGCGCTACGCCAAGGAAATGCTCGCCGACAAGCCGAGCCCGCGGATCAAGTGCGCCGCCGGATACGTCCAGATCGAATCCATGCTCGAACTCGGCACCCTGCCGAAGGACGACGACCTGGTCAACGGCGTGATCGGCGACTGTTCCGCCATCCACGAGCTGATCCCGCTGAACATCTCGCGGATGGTGCTCGCCCGGAAGTGGGCCGCCGAACAGAAATTCGAGGACTCGATCAAGCTGCTCGAGGATTCGCTGCCCGAGATCGAGCTCACCCGCTACCCGCGGCTGATCGCGCGCGCCCACGCGCTGATCGCCGATTTCAAGCTCAAGACCGGCGACGTGAAGTCCTCCGAGGCGCACGCGAACATCGCGATTTCGCTCGGCGAGCAGATCAAGTCCTCCACGACGCTGGTCAGCGCCTACAACACGCTGTACCAGATCGCCGCGCGCCGCGAGAAGCCGACCCTCGCGCTCGAACTCTACAAGCGCTACGCCGAGTCCGAGATCGCGCACCAGAACGACGTCAAGGCGAAGGAACTCGCGTTCGAGATCGTCCGCCACGAAACCATGCGCCAGACCCAGCAGATCGCGCTGCTGGAACGCAACAACCAGGTCCTGCGCCTGCAGCAGTCGCTCGACCGCGAGAACGCGCAGAAGGCGCGGCTGGCGACGGTGTTCCTGATGCTGCTGCTGGCCGGCATCGTGTTCTGGGCCATCCAGGTCAAGCGGCACCAGGCGCAGTTGCAGCGGTTGGCGCAGACCGACGGCCTGACCGGCATGCGCAACCGCCACTTCTTCACCCAGAAGTCGGAGCGCGCCCTGGTCGACGCCGCGCGCGCGGGCGAGCCGGCGGCGCTGGTCATGTTCGACCTCGACCACTTCAAGGCGATCAACGACACCTACGGCCACGGCGCCGGCGACTGGGTGCTCAAGCAGGTCGGCAAGACCTGTTCGGCGCACTGCCGGCGGATCGACTACCTCAGCCGCATCGGCGGCGAGGAGTTCGCGGTGCTGCTGCGCGGGTTCGACCTCGCGGCCGCGGCGCGGCTGGCCGAGGACTGCCGCGCGCAGCTCGCCCAGATCGATACCCGCGAGAGCGGCTATTCGTTCGTCGTGACCGCCAGCTTCGGCGTCAGCTCGACCGCGCAGTCCGGCTACGACCTCTCGCGCCTGATGTCGCACGCCGACCAGATGCTGTACCGCGCGAAGAACGAGGGCCGCAACCGCGTCTGCGCCTACACCGCCGAGGCCGCGACCGAGCGCCGCAACGCGCCCAAGCGTTCGCCGTCGCTGACGGTCGTCGGCTCCTGACCGGGCGCGGCGCCGCGGCGTCCGCGCAGGTTTCGCCATGACGACTTCGACGTCCCCCGGCGATCCCGCGCCGGAGGACGGCGCGCCGGTCGCGCTGCCCGAGGCGCAGTGGCAGGCGCTGCGCGAGGCCTACGCCACGCCGGTGCGGGCCTACCACCACTTCGGACACGTGCGCGAGACGCTGGCGCACCATCGCGCGGTCGCGCGCGAGGCCGGCTGGACGTCGCCGGCCGAGACCTGGCTGGCGCTGCTCTACCACGACGCGATCTACGTCCCCGGCCGCAAGGACAACGAGGCGCGTTCGGCCGAGCTGGCGCAGGCGCACCTGCGGCGCTGGCCGCCGCCCGCCGGCGTCGACCCGTCGCGGGTCGCCGCGCTGATCGCGCTGACCGCGCGCCACGGCGCCCTCGACGCCGACGATTTCCCGCGCACGCCGGAGGGCGAGGACACGCGGCGCTTCCTCGACTGCGACATGGCGATCCTCGGCGCCGATCCGGACGCGTTCGCGGCCTACGATCGCGCCATCGCCGAGGAATACCGCGCCGTGCCGCGCTGGCTCTATCGCCGCAAGCGCCGCGCGTTCTTCCGCGGCCTGCTCGAACGCGAGCGGATCTTCCTGAGCGACTTCTTCCGCGACCGCCTCGAAGCCGCGGCCCGGCGCAATCTGCAGGCGATGCTGGCGGACGGCGACGCCGCCGGCGCGCGCTAAAATCGCCGGATGGATCGCAACGCCGCCGAGCTGCCCGTCGAGAACATCGCCGCCTACCGATTCGTGCCGATCGCGGACCCCGCCGTGGTCGCCGACCGACTGCGCGCGCAGGCGGAAAGCCTCGGCCTGCGCGGCTCGGTGCTGGTGGCGCCGGAGGGCCTGAACCTGTTCCTCGCCGGCGGGGACGACGCGATCGCCGCCTTCCTCGATGCGCTGCGCGCGGACGCCCGCTTCGCCGGTCTCCAGGCCAGGCGCAGCCGCAGCGCGACGACGCCGTTCGCGCGGCTCAAGGTCAAGGTCAAGCCCGAGATCATCGCGTTCCGCCGCGACGACGCCTCGCCGCTCGCCGCGCGCGCGCCCGCGGTCGCGCCCGCGACGCTGGCGCGCTGGATCGCGCAGGGCGCCGACGACGACGGCCGCCGTCTCCTGCTGCTCGATACGCGCAACCGCGAGGAGGTGGCGCACGGTACCTTCGCCGGTGCGCTGGCGCTGCCGATCGACAATTTCGTCGACCTGCCGGCGGCGGTGCTGGCCGAACGCGAGGCCCTGGCCGACGCCACCGTGGTCAGCTTCTGCACCGGCGGCATCCGCTGCGAGAAGGCGGCGCTGTGGATGCGCGCGCAGGGCCTGGACAACGTGCTGCAACTGGACGGCGGCATCCTCGGCTATTTCGAGGCGGTCGGCGGCTTCGGCTACGAGGGCGCCTGCTTCGTGTTCGACGCGCGGGTGGCGCTGGATCCCGCGCTTGCCCCGCTGCCGGACCCGGCGCCGGCGCCCGGGATCGCGTCCCCGCCGGCTCCCGCTGGCGCCGGCGAACGGGCAGAATCCGCATCTGGCACCCACTGATCGAGGAGCGGCGGAACGATGGCGGACATGAGCTGGATCGGACTGGTGCTGGCCGTCGTCGCGGCGTATTTCGCGATCAAGGTGGTCAAGTTCCTGTTCAAGCTGGTGTGGTGGGGCCTCGTGCTGGCCGGCGCGTACTGGTTCCTCGCGCCGATGCTCGACCTGCCGCGGCCGTTCGGCTGAGGCGCGTCGCCATGGGCGAACGCGATCCGCGCATCGACGCCTACATCGCGAAGGCCGAGCCGTTCGCGCGGCCGATCCTCGAACACCTGCGCGCGCGCGTCCACGAGGCCTGCCCCGACGCCGACGAGACGATCAAGTGGGGCATGCCGTTCTTCGTCTTCGCCGGTGCGCCGCTGTGCCACATGGCCGCGTTCAAGCGCCACGCCGCCTTCGGCTTCTGGCGGCACGTGGAGGTGATGGGCGGCGAGCGCCCGGCCGAAGGCATGGGCAGTTTCGGCAAGCTGGCCTCGCTCGACGACCTGCCGGCGAAGCGTACGCTGGCGACGCTGCTCAAGCGCGCCGCGGCGCTGAACGCCTCGGGCACGAAACCGGTCCGCGCCGCCGCGAAGAAGACGCCCGCGCCGCCGCCGGAGCTGCCGGCCGACTTCGCCGCGGCGCTGGCGGGTGCGCCGGCTGCGCGGCGCACCTGGGACGCCTTCTCGCCCAGCCACCGGCGCGAATACCTCGAGTGGATCCTCGAAGCCAAGCGCGACGAGACCCGCGCGAAACGCATCGCCCAGGCCGTCGAATGGCTGGCCGAGGGCAAGGCCCGGAACTGGAAGTACGCGCGCGGCTGAACGCAGCCGCGCATGCGGCCCCACCGGTCGAGCGGACCGGTCGAGCGGTCAGGTAGAGCGGACCGGTAGAGCGGGCTTCAGCCCGCTGCGGCCCTTTGGTGAAGCCGCAAAGTGAGCAAGCGGGCCGAAGCCCGCTCTACCGTTGGAGCGTTCGACGCGTCACGGCGCGCTGTCGACCCGCAGCACCGGATACAGGCCGAAGCGTTCGTCCCAGGCGCTGTGGCGGCGGTAGAAGAACGCGAGGCGGGCGGCCGGGTCGGCGGCGAACTTCGGATCGTCCTTCAGCTTCCGCTCGAACGCGGCCTTAAGCGCCGGATCGCGCGCCAGCATGTCGCGGGCCACGTCCTCGGCGACGTAGTCCTCCATGTATTCCTTCTGCTCGAAGGCATTGTTGAATTCGCCCCACGCGAGCAGCGAATCCGGCGCCTGCGGCTCCAGCAGCGACATCGCCAGCCGCGCCCTGGGCTGGGCGATCGGCACGAACAGCGCGCCCGGGCCGACGTCGCGGGTCTCCGGCGTCCACGCGCCGTCGACGGTGAGCCGCTGGTGGCTTTCCATCGAGGCCGCGGCGAACGTCGGCGTCTCGTCGCGGAACGCCTGCACCGCCAGCCCGGGATGCGCCGTCTCCAGCCGCAGGAACGCGACGCCGTGCTGGCGCAGTTTCGGCTCGACCAGGGGCGACCAGGCCGCGGGCACGACGTAGCCCGCGCCCGGCGCGGTCACCACCAGCGACGGCACGATCTCGTCGCGCAGCGGGACCTTCCACACCTGCGGCGTGCGGTCGTCGTAGCGCGTCATCAGCGCGCCGGACACGTCCGACGGCGTGCGCGTGTAGGCGTAGCCGAGGAAATCGATGGTGCGGACCTTGTCGGTCGCCTTCCAGGTCAGCGCCACCGGCGTGCCGGCGAGCGCGGAGGCGCGGGCGTCGGCCGCATCGGCGAGGCGCCGCCACTCGGCGCCGTGCCGCGCGACGAGATCGAGCACCGCCACCACCGCGTCGTGGGTGATCTTCACCCGCGTGGCGTAGTCCTTCCACGAGTGGGTCTCGACCAGCATCGCCAGCCGGTTGCGCATCAGGAAATAGCCGGTGGAGAAGCGCGGCGCCGACACGCCGTCGGTGAAGCCGGAGGTCGGGTCGTCGCTTTCGACGAACGACGGATAGAACGGCACCGGCAGCGAACCGCGCTTGCGCAGGCGTTCCAGCGTGCCATCGCGCAGTTGCAGGCCGGCGGCGCGCAGGCCCTCGTCGCCGGCGTGCAGCGGTTCGACCTGGATCGAGACGTCGTGGCGGAACTTGGCGCCGTCGGTGACGTGCAGGTCGATGGTGGCGATCGGGTCCCACGCGTTCTCCAGCGCCAGCATCGCCTGCATTTCCGGCGCATCGGCCTTGACGTAGTCGCGGTTGAGATTGAAGTTCTGCGCGGTGACGCGCCAGCCCATCGCCTCGGGCCCGACCTGGTTCGGGCGGTTCCAGCGGCCGAAGCGCTCGTGGCCGTCGACGTTGAACACCGGCACGAACACCAGCACCAGTTTGTCCAGCGCGCCCTTCGCGAGCTGGCCGTCGAGCACCTCGCGCAGGGCGAGGAAGCCCGCGTCCTTGCCGTCGATCTCGCCGGCGTGGATGCCGCCCTGCACCAGCAGCACCGGCAGGCCCGCGGCCTTGGCCTGTTCCGGGGTGAACGCGCCGCGGCGACTGGCGACCAGCGCCTTCATCGGCCGGCCTTCCGGGGTGACGCCGAAATCGATGCAGCGCACCGCGTCCGGATGGCGCTGCGCGAACGCCTCGCACAGCGCGATCACCTCGGCGTAGCGGCCGGTGCGCACGAAGCCGCTGCGCTCGGCCTCGGTGGCCAGTGCGTCGGCGGCGCGCGCGGGCGCGGGCGCCCACAGCGGCAGCGCGAGCGCGAGGAGGGCGAAGGCGGGCAGGGCGGTCGTGCGCATGGCGATCACGGAAGGCGACGGGCGATCGCGCATTGTGCCCCGGCATCCACGCGGCCGGGCCTGTCGATGGTCATGCGCAGCCTGCGGGAAGGCTGTGCGACACTTGGCGTTTCCGCGCCGGAGCCGCCATGGGCACGCCGAACTACCTCCTCCACTATTCGCCGGGCGCCGCGAGTCTCGTCGTCCACTGGCTGCTGCTGGAGGTGGACGCGCCGCATGCGCTGGCGCTGGTCGACACCCAGGCCGGCGCGCAGAAGCGCCCGGAATACCTCGCGCTCAACCCCAACGGCGTGGTGCCGACGCTGGAGATCGACGGGGCGCCGCACTACGAGGCCGCCGCGCTGATCATGCACCTGGCCGACGCCCATCCCGCCGCCGGCCTCGCGCCCGCGCCCGGCGACGCGGCCCGCATCGACTACGTGCAGTGGATGTTCAATCTCGCGAACATGGTCCAGCCGCTGTTCCGGCAGTGGTGGTATCCGCACGAGCCGGCCGGCGAGGCCAACGCCGAGGTGGTGCTGGCGCACGCGCGGCCGCGGATCGAGGCGCAGTGGGAGCGGATCGACGCGCATCTCGCCGCGCACGGCCCGCACCTGCTGGGCGAGCGCCTGACCGCCGCCGATTTCCACCTGACGATGCTGATGCGCTGGTCGCGCAACATGCCCAGGCCGGCGACCGAATGGCCGCACCTGGCGGCGATCGCCGCGCGCCTGAAGGCGCGGCCGTCCTTCACCGAACTGTATCGTCGCGAGGGACTGACCGAATGGGCGTGACCGCGACGGAAACCACCGGGGCGCGGCTGCCGCGCCAGATCCCCTACATCATCGGCAACGAGGCCTGCGAGCGCTTCAGCTTCTACGGGATGCGCAACATCCTGGTGAGCTTCCTCACCGGCAGCGTGCTGCTCGCCTACCTGCCGCTCGCCGAGCGCGAGGGCATGGCGAAGGAGGTCTTCCACAGCTTCGTGATCGGCGTGTACTTCTTCCCGCTGCTGGGCGGCTGGCTGTCCGATCGCTTCTTCGGCAAGTACAACACCATCTTCTGGCTGTCGCTGCTGTACTGCGCCGGCCATGCCTGCCTCGCGATCTTCGAGCACAATCGGGCCGGCTTCTACACCGGCCTGTTCCTCATCGCGCTGGGCTCAGGGGGCATCAAGCCGCTGGTGTCGGCGTTCGTCGGCGACCAGTTCACGCAGGCCAACAAGCACCTGGCGAAGGTGGTCTACGACGCGTTCTACTGGACCATCAATTTCGGTTCGTTCTTCGCCTCGCTGCTGATGCCGCTGCTGCTCAACGGCTTCGGGCCGGCGGTCGCGTTCGGCGTGCCGGGAGTGCTGATGTTCATCGCGACCATCATCTTCCGGCTGGGCCGCGACAGGTACGTCAACCTGCCGCCGTCGCCGGCGGACCCGGACGGGTTCACGAACGTGGTGCGCACCGCGCTGCGCGGCGGCGCGCAGGGCAGCGGCCCGGGCACGTACGTGGCGATCGCCGGCGTCGCGCTGGCGACGTCGCTGCTCGCGGGCTGGGCGCTGGGCGGCGAGGCCTGGCCGGAGAAGCTCGGCTTCGTGCCGACGTTCTGCCTGGCGCTGGGCGCGGTGCTCGCGCTGGGCGGCATCGGCACCGCGCTGCAGTTGGAGCGCGCGCGCGGCTTCCACTCCGACGCGGCGGTGGACGGCGTGCGCGCGCTGCTGCGCGTGCTGATCGTGTTCGCCATCGTCAGCCCGTTCTGGTCGCTGTTCGACCAGAAGGCGTCGACCTGGGTGCTGCAGGGCAAGGCCATGGAGATCCCGCACGCGTCGTGGTGGTGGCCGAGCTGGCTGGTGAAGGACGCCACCCAGATGCAGGCGCTGAACCCGCTGCTGGTGATGCTGCTGATCCCGTTCAACAACCTGGTGCTGTATCCGGCGCTGGCGAAGCTGGGCTTCAAGGTCACGGCGCTGCGCCGGATGGGCTTCGGCATCGCGTTCTCGGGACTGGCCTGGGTGTTCGCGGGCGTGCTGCAACTGTCGATCGACGGCGGCGACCCGGTGTCGCTCGCGTGGCAGATCGCGCCCTACGCGCTGCTGACCTTCGGCGAGGTGCTGGTCTCGGCGACCGGCCTGGAGTTCGCCTACAGCCAGAGCCCGTCGAACATGAAGGGCGTGATCATGAGCTTCTGGATGCTGTCGGTGACCTTCGGCAACGTCTGGGTGCTGCTGACGAACGCGGGCGTGAAGAGCGCCGGCATGCAGGCGATGGTCGCCTCCTCGGGGGTCAGCGAGACCGCGTTCCTGATGTTCTTCTTCGCGGGATTCGCGTTCGCGGCGGCGCTGCTGTTCGCGCTGTATGCGCGGCGCTACCCGATGCAGGACCATTACCGGGCCGGTTGACGCCGCGTCCGGGATGACGCCCCGCCTCGTTCCGTCACTTTCCTTCTTCCGGAGCCACCGCGGATGACCGGTTACGTCACTCTCGCCCTGATCGCGGTCACCGTGATCGTGTCCTGGCAGGCCTGGCAGCAGCCGCGCCTGCTCGAGCGCCTGATCCTGTGGCCGCCGGCGATCGACCGCCAGCGCCAGTACGACCGGCTGCTCACCCACGGCTTCATCCATGCCGACTGGGGGCACCTGCTGTTCAACATGATCACGCTGTATTCGTTCGGCTCGGCGATGGAGCGCTATTTCACCGACCGGATCACCGCGATCGGCTACCTGCTGTTCTACCTGTCGGCGTTGGTCATGGCGATCCTGCCGACCTACATGCGCCACAAGCACGACGCCCACTACCGCAGCCTGGGCGCTTCCGGCGCGGTGTCGGCGGTGCTGTTCGCGTTCATGCTGCTCGCGCCGTGGTCGAGCATCTACGTGTTCCTGATCCCGATCGGGATCCCGGCGATCGTCTACGCGGTCCTGTACGTGGCCTACAGCATCTGGATGGACCGCCGCGGCGGCGACAACATCAACCACAGCGCGCATCTGTGGGGCGGACTCTACGGGGTGATGTTCACCCTGCTGCAGGACCCGGGACAGGCCGGCCGCTTCCTGCAGCGGCTGGCCGGCCCGGGGTTCTCCTGAGCGCGATCCGGCCCGGATCGGACCTGACGCAGCCCGCGATCAGGCCGCGTAGCCCTGGGTGACGTCGCAGCCGTAGGTCTGCAGCAGTCGCTTGACGATGACGTGGTCGAGCAACTGGTACTCGCGGGTGCTGGTGTCGCCCTGGCGGGCGAGGTCGTAGAGGCGGGCGACGATCAGATCGTCGCTGACGCCGGGGGCCGGGGTTTCGGTCTGCATGGGGACTCCTCGAAGACGGAGCGGTTCTGGACGGAACATCTGCACGGGTGATTCGCTCTGGCATCAAGCAGGAAGCGTGCCAGCGAACGGCCGCCGTCGTCCGCGCAGGAAGTTGTCGCGGTGCGTCACATTGCGGCTTGCCGGGCCCGGGAAGACGCGGGACGTCGGCGCCGGCCGGGACCGCGCAGCGGCGGCCCCGGATCCGCCGAGTCCCGGGAAATTCCCGGGATTTCCGGGCCGGGGCGTCCCGGGGGCACGATCCGCGGGCGCGCGGAGACCGCCGGAGCGCACGAAAAGTTCCGTCGACCCCTTCACAAAAGGCAGGTCTTGTGGTGTATGTTGCGCGGACTGTTCCAAGCGGGCACGGTACATCGTGGCCCGATGCGGTAGATCCAAGGTCGCCACCGTTCCACGGTCAGCCCCAGCCGATCCGCTCATCGTTCGCGTTACCCCTGGCTAGACAGTCGCGGCGCCCCCGGGCGTCGTGTGACCACCCAACTGTTGAATGTGAGGAGTAACACCCATGTCCGATCGTCAGAGCGGCACCGTCAAGTGGTTCAACGATGCCAAGGGCTACGGCTTCATCACCCCGGAAAGCGGCCAGGACCTGTTCGTCCACTTCCGCTCGATCCAGGGCACCGGCTTCAAGTCGCTGAAGGAAGGCCAGAAGGTCACCTTCAAGGTCGTGCAGGGCCAGAAGGGCCTGCAGGCCGACGAAGTCCAGCCGCTGTAATCCGACGTTCATCGCGTCAGGAGCCCCGGGCGTCCGCGCCCGGGGCTTTTCTTTTTCGCGCCCGGCGGCCCCGTCGCGCGCGCCGCATCCGTTATCCTGATCCACGGCTCCCCACAAGGATCGGGAATCGCCGTCCCGACATGCGCATGACCTTCTCTCCCCGTTTTGCTTCCGCGAACCGCGCCGTACTGGCGGCGTGCGTCGTCCTGGCCCTTGGTCTCACAGCCTGCCGCGACAAGGAGGAGGCCGCCGCGCCCGCTCCCGCGGCGCAGACCGCGCCGCCGCCCGCCCCCCCGGCACCGGAGCTCAAGGACGTGATCGAGCACGATCCGCGCTACGTGGTCGGGATCAGCTTCCCGCCCGAGGCCCGGCAGTACCCCGGCCTGGCCGTCGCGCTGCAGCGCTACGCCGATGGCGCCAGGGCCGACCTGATCAAGGCCGTCCAGGCCGCCGATCCGGCGAAACAGACCTCGCCGTACGACCTGACCCTGAATTTCTCGATGCTGGTCCAGACCCCGGAGCTGGTGGCGGTGGCCGCCGACGGTTCCAGCTACACCGGCGGCGCCCACGGCGATCCGCTGGTGGCGCGGTTCGTCTGGCTGCCGAAGCAGGACCGGATGCTGACCGCCAACGACCTGTTCGCCAACGCCACGGCCTGGAACACCATTTCCGATTACGCGCGCGAGCAGTTGCACGCCGCGCTGTCGCAGCGGATCGACGCCGACGAACTGCCGCCGGCCGAGCGCGCCGAGACCATCCGCACGGTCGGACGGATGATCGACGAAGGCACCCAGCCGACGGCGGCCACGTTCGCCGCGTTCGAGCCGATCCCGGCGCCCGCGCCGGACGGCGAGCGCCTGATGGGTCTGCGTTTCGTGTTCCCGCCCTACCAGGTCGGGCCCTACGTCGACGGCGTGCGCACGGTGGAGGTGCCGACCGCGCTGCTGACGCCGCTGCTGGTCCCGCAGCTCAAGCCGCTGTTCGTCGACGTGAAGCCGCCGCAGACCGACGCATCGGACGAGGGCGACGCGGCGGGCCTGCCGCAGATCGCGAAATAGCCGCGGCGCCGCGGCGCAGGCTGTCGCGGCGAGGCGCAGCGACTAAGGGCGTGCAGCCCCGGAAAGCGTCGCCGTGGAAGGCGCCGGCTCGTCAGGCGCCGGCTCGGCAAGCGTCGCCTCGGCAAGCGTCGCCGTGGAGAGGATCGCGCCGCAGTCGCCGTCCAGGCGCAGGGTCGCCAGCGCGTCGGCGCGGGTGCGGCCGCGGTTGAGGATCGCCAGCGGCAGCCCGCGCTCGCGGGCGATCCGCGCGAACCGGAATCCCGAGTACACCATCAGCGACGTCCCGACCGCGAGCATGGCGTCGGCGGCCTCCAGCGCGGCGACCGCGCGCGCGTAGCGTTCGCGCGGCACGTTCTCGCCGAAGAACACCACGTCCGGTTTCAGCGGCCCGCCGCAGGTCTCGCACCATGGCGGCGCGAAGCGGGCGACCGCCGCGGCATCGATGTCGGCATCGCCGTCGGGCGCGGCCGCCGAGGCCTGCGCCCGCCAGCCGGGATTCGCGTCCGTCATCCGCGCCTGCAGCGTTTCGCGCGGCGTCGCTTCGCCGCAGGCCAGGCAGACCACGCGATCGAGCCGGCCGTGCAGGTCGATCACCTCGCGGCTGCCCGCGCGCTGGTGCAGGCCGTCCACGTTCTGGGTGACCAGCGCCGTCAGCACGCCGCGGCGCTCGAGTCCGGCCAGCGCCGCGTGCGCGGCGTTCGGGCGCGAGGCCGAGAACCCGGGCCAGCCGACGTGGCTGCGCGCCCAGTAGCGGCGGTAGGTGGCCGGGTCGCCGGTGAAGGCCTGCCAGGTCACCGGCGGGGTGCGCTTCCACGCGCCGTCGGCGTCGCGGTAATCGGGAATGCCCGAGTCGGTGCTGACCCCGGCGCCGGTGAGCACGAACACGCGCCGATGCCGCTGCAGCCAATCGCGCAGCGCCGTCGCCGGAGCGTCGGCGGTGGAGGAGGCTTCGGAAGGCGGGCGCGGATCGAGTGGCATTCGGGGGCGGGGCGCGTGGGCCGGAAACGACACCGCCCGGGCGAGCCGGGCGGTGTCGGGTGCGGCGGGTCGGGCGCTTACTTGCCGGTCAGGCCGCGACGCTCCAGCAGCGGCTGGATGTACGGATCGCGACCGGAGAAGTCGTGGAACAGCAGCATCGCGTCCTTCGAACCGCCGCGGCTGAGCAGCGTGTCGCGGAAGTGGTCGCCGTTCTTGCGGGTGAGGCCGCCGTTCTGCTTGAACCACTCCACGCTGTCGGCGTCGAGCACTTCCGACCAGATGTAGGCGTAGTAGCCGGCCGCGTAGCCGCCCATGATGTGGCTGAAGTACGGCGTGCGGTAGCGCGGCGGCACCGGCGTGTAGTCGACCCCGGCGTCGTGCAGCGACTTCGCCTCGTAGGCCATCACCCCGGCGGCGTCGGGCAGCTTGTCGGCCGCGGCCTGGTGCCAGCGCTGGTCGAGGATCGCGGCGCCCAGGTACTCGGTGGTGTCGTAGCCCTGGTTGAACTTGTCGGCGGCGAGCACCTTGTCCAGCAGTGCCTTCGGCATCGGTTCGCCGGTCTGGTAGTGCTTGGCGTAGTTGGCCAGCACTTCCGGCCAGGTCGACCACATCTCGTTGACCTGCGACGGGTATTCGACGAAGTCGCGCGGCACGTTGGTGCCGCTGAAGTACGGATACTTCACGTTCGAGAACATGCCGTGCAGCACGTGGCCGAACTCGTGGAACGCGGTGTTGACGTCGTCCCACGTCATCAGCGCGGGCTTGCCGGCGCCGGGCTTGGTGACGTTGAGGTGCAGGGCGACGACCGGCTTCTGGCCGAGCAGTTCGGACTGGTCGACGTAGGAGCTCATCCACGCGCCGCCGCGCTTGGACGGACGCGCGTAGGGGTCGACCAGCACGATCGCCAGTTGCGAGCCGTCCTCGTTGGAGACGTCGTACACGCGCACGTCCTCCTGGTAGGTCGGCAGGTCGGTGCGACGCTTGAACTTCAGGCCGTACAGCTTCTCGGCGGCGAAGAACACGCCGTTGTTGAGGACGTTGTCCATCTCCAGGTACGGCTTGAGCTGGGCCTCGTCATAGTCGTACTCGGCCTTGCGGACCTTTTCGCTGTAGTACTGCCAGTCCCAGGGCTGGACCTCGAAGGTCGGTTCGCCCTTGGCCTTCTGCTCGGCGTCGATCACGGCCTGCAGCTTGGCGGCTTCCTTCTTCGCGTTGGCGACCGCCGGGCCGGCGAGCTGGCCCAGCATGCGGTTGATCGCTTCGGGGTTCTTGGCGGTTTCTTCGGCCACCGCAAACGCGGCGTAGTTCGGATAGCCCATGATCGCGGCGCGCTCGGCGCGCAGCTTGGCGACCTTCGACACGATGGCGGTGTTGTCCCACTGGTTGCCGCGGCTGCCGCGGGCCATCGACGCCTTGTAGATGCGCTCGCGCAGGGCGCGGTTGTCCATCTGCCCGGTGATCGGCTGGATCGTGGTGTTGAGCAGCGCGATCAGGTACTTGCCCTTCAGCCCCTTCTTCTCGGCGGCTTCGGCCAGCGGCGCGATCTGGTCGTCGGACAGGCCCTTCAGCTCGTCGCGCGAATCGACCACGATGGCCGAATCGTTGACCTCGGCGAGGACGTTCTGGCCGTACTGGGTGGACAGCGAGGCCAGTTCGGCGTTGATCGCCTTGACCCGGGCCTTCTGCTGGTCGTCGAGCTTGGCGCCGGCGCGGACGAAATCGGTGTAGTAGCGCTCGACCAGGCGCACGCCTTCGGCGTCGAGGCCGAGGTCGTTGCGCTTGTCGTACAGGGCCTGCACGCGCTGGAACAGCTTGGGATTGAGGTAGATGCTGTCGAAGTGGGCGGCGAACTTCGGCGAATACTCCGCGTCCAGCTTGTCCAGCGCGTCGTTGGTGTTGGCGCTGGTGAGGTTGCCGAAGACCTTGGTGGCGCGGCCCAGCAACTGGCCGGAGCGCTCCATCGCCAGGATCGTGTTGTCGAAGGTCGGCGCCTCGGCGCTGTCGGCGATCGCCTGGATCTCCTTGATCTGGTCGGCCATGCCGCGATCGAAGGCCGGCGCGAAGTCGGTGTCCTTGATCTTGTCGAACTGCGGGTAGTGCAGCGGCAGCGGGCTCTCGGCGAAGAAGGGATTCTCGTGCGCGGCTTCGGCGGGCATGGCGGCCTTGTCGGTGGCGGTGGTCCGCTCGGCGGGCTTGTCGCAGGCGGACAGCATGGCGGTGGAGAGTGCCAGCGCCAGGGCGCAGGCGATCGGGCGGTTCATCGGGTGGTCCTCGGTGGTGCGAAGGAAGGTGTGCGCCGGTCAGGGTATCCCACCGCCCCGCCCGGGGCCCATGACGAAAGCCATGGGCGGCCCCCCGGGGCTGTGCCGACGTTGCCCGTATCACGATTTGTTTACAATTCGCCCCTCGATCCGGTGCGGTATGGCGCAGGTCCGGCCTTCGTGCGGGTCGAAATCCCCCCAAGTCGACACAGGACCCGCCCATGTCTCCCGCCACGCCCTCCCGCCATCGCCGCCTCCGCCTCGGCGTCCTCGCCGCCGCCGTCGGCCTGGCGCTCCCCGCCCTGGCCCAGGACGCCACCCCCGACGCTCCCGAGCTCGACGCGATCACCGTCACCGCCCAGCGCCGCGCCGAGAACATCCAGGACGTGCCGGTGGCGATCACCACCATCGACCGCGAGAAGCTGGAGGTCCTGACCGCCAGCGGCGACGACATCCGCCTGCTGTCCGGCCGCCTGCCGAGCCTGAACATCGAGTCCTCGTTCGGCCGCGCCTTCCCGCGCTTCTACATCCGCGGGCTGGGCAACACCGACTTCGACCTCAACGCCTCGCAGCCGGTGTCGCTGGTGTACGACGGCGTGGTCCAGGAGAACCCGATCCTCAAGGGCTATCCGATGTTCGACCTCGACCAGATCGAGATGGACCGCGGCCCGCAGGGCACGCTGTTCGGCCGCAACACCCCGGCCGGCGTGATCAAGTTCGAATCGGCGCGCCCGGAAAGCACCTTCGGCGGCTACGGCCGCATCGGCTACGGCAGCCACGGCACGCTGAACGCCGAAGGCGTGGTCACCGGCCCGATCGGCGAGACCGTCTCCGGGCGCCTGTCGGTGCTGCACCAGCAGCGCGACGACTACGTCGACAACACCTTCAACGGCCCCGGCGACGACCTCGAGGGCTACCGCGAGACCGCGGCGCGCGGGCAGTTGCTGTTCAAGCCCAGCGACACCTTCGAGGCGCTGCTCAACCTCCATACCCGCAAGCTCGACGGCACCGCGCGGCTGTTCCGCGCCGGCATTATCCGGCCGGGCAGCAACGACCTGATCTCCGGCTTCGACCGCGATCGCGTCTCGATCGACGGCCGCAACGAGCAGACGCTCGACCAGTTCGGCGGCAACCTGCGGATGCGCTGGGACCTCGGCCGGGTCAGCCTGCATTCGATCACCGGCTACGAAAGCGTCGAGACCTACAGCCGCGGCGACATCGACGGCGGCTCGGTCTACGCCTTCCCGACCGGCGCCCTCGGCGTGGCCCTGTTCCCGTCCGAATCCGCCGACGGGCTGCCGCACCACAAGCAGTACAGCCAGGAATTCCGCGTCGAGTCGAAGGAGTGGGGCCGCTTCGACTGGCAGGCGGGCCTGTTCTGGTTCAACGAGAAGATCGACGTCGACAGCTTCAGCTACGACACCCTGAGCCCGGGCCGTCCGCAGAACGGCTACGCGCGCCAGACCCAGGACAACACCGCGTGGGCGGTGTTCGCCTCGGGCGATTTCGACGCCACCGACCGCCTGAAGCTGCGCGCCGGCGTGCGCTACACCGACGACCGCAAGGACTTCACCGCCGAGCGCGTGGTCGGTCCGTTCGGCCCGCCGATCGCGCCGATCACCGTGCATCCCAGCGACAGCGACGTCAGTTGGGACGTCAGCGCGGTCTACAAGCTCAGCGACGCGGTCAACGTCTATGGCCGCGTGGCCAAGGGCTTCCGTGCGCCGAGCGTGCAGGGCCGGCTGATGTTCGCCGACGCCACGCTGCCCGCCGACGAGCTGGTGACGGTGGCCGACACCGAGACCGTGATCTCCTGGGAAGGCGGCGTGAAGGCCCAGCTCTGGGACAACCGCCTGCGCCTGGGCTTCGCGCTGTACCGCTATGCCGTAGACAACCAGCAGTTGAGCGCGGTCGGCGGCAACGCCAACGTCGCCCGGCTGGTCAACGCCGACAAGACCATCGGCCAGGGCGCCGAGCTCGACCTGCAGGCCTGGCTCACCGACCACCTGTTCGTCACCCTCGGCGCCAGCTACAACGACACCGAAATCCAGGACCGCAACCTGGTCGTCTTCGGCTGCGGCGGCGGCTGCACCATGCGCGATCCGGCCGGCGCCGTGCCCGGCACCTACCGCATCGACGGCAATGCGCTGCCGCAGGCGCCGCGCAACGTCTACAACCTCACCGCGCGCTACGGCCTGCCGGTCGGCAACGGCGGCGAGTTCTACGCCTACACCGACTGGGCCTACCGCAGCCAGGTCAACTTCTTCCTGTACGAGTCGACCGAATTCACCGGCGCCTCGCTGCTGGAAGGCGGCCTGCGCGTGGGCTATTCGTGGCGCAACGGCGACTACGACGTGGCGGTGTACGGCCGCAACATCACCGACGAGACCGCGATCGTCGGCGGCATCGACTTCAACAACCTCACCGGCTTCCTCAACGAGCCGCGCACGGTCGGCGTGGAGTTCAAGGCCCGGTTCTGACGGGGCCCGCTCTGACGGAGCCGGTTCTGACGGAGCCCGTTCTGACGAGGCCCGGCGCCCGACGTCGGACGCGACGTCGATCGAGCGGCTGCAAGACGGAACGCCGGACGGGAAACCGTCCGGCGTTCTTCGTTTGCGGCCTGCCGCGGCGGTCGCGCGCGAAGCGCCCCGCGGTCGCCTCCTGCTGCCGCAGGCTCCGGCGGTCAGCCGTGCGCGCCGGCGTTGGCGTTCACCGCGGCCTGCACGTAGGCGGCGAGGCCGTCGGCGCGATCGTCGTAGTGCGCGCGGAAACGGTCGTCGCCGGTGTACATGGCCGCGACCTGCGCGTGCATCGCGTGGCTGCAGGGATAGAACCAGCGCTCGATGTGTTCGCGGTGGCGCTCGGCCAGCGCCGTCGCGCGCGCGCCGTCGGCCGCGTCGCCCTGCTGCATCGCGGCGAGCCACTGGTCGGTGATCGCGTCGCTCTCGGCGCGGATCTTCGCCCAGTCGTCTTTCGTGTAGCGGGCGGTGCGCTTGCGGGAGATCTTCCAGGCGTCGGTGTCGCCCCAGCGGCGTTCGGCTTCCTGCGCGTATTCGCCGTTGCGGAACCGGTCGTGGCCTTCGAACAGGGTGTCGATGTTCATGGGTGTGCTCGCGTCGAGGGAATGGAGGGTCGCATCGATCGCGCCCAGGACCGCGTCCGCGTGCGCGCGCTGGCGTTCCAGCGTCGCGCGCTGGGCGAGGAGGGCCTCGCGCCGGCGTGCGACCGGCGCGTCCAGCAGTTCGCGTACCGCCTCCAGCCCGAAGCCCAATTCGCGCAGCACCAGCACCTGCTGCAGTCGGCGCAGGTCGTCTTCGCCGTAGAGGCGGTAGCCGGCGGCGCTGCGGCAGGTCGGCGACACCAGGCCGATCGCGTCGTAGTGGTGCAGGGCGCGGACGGTGAGGCCGGTGATGGCCGCGATCCGGCCGATGGTGCGTTCACGGGAGGACATGGCGGACGCGTTCCTGTCGTTTCGATGCGGGAGGCATCCTGCTGCCTGACGTTGCGTCGGGGTCAAGCCCCGCGTCGGCCGGCGACCCCGGCACGGGCGACAGGGGGGTGAAACGGCTAGACTCGAACGCCTCCCCGTGCAAGCCAACCCCTTCCCGAAAGGAGAACGACATGCTGCGTCCCGCCCTCATCGGCCTGCTGCTGGCGTCGGCATGGTCGCCCTTGGCGGCGCGTGCCGCCGAAACGCTGCGATACACGGTGCTGGTCGACGGCGGCAAGCCGGCCGGCCACCAGGTGGTCCAGCGCGCCGACGACGGCAGCGTCCACGTCGACTTCGTGTTCAAGGACAACGGCCGCGGACCGGAGTTGAAGGAAGACTACACCCTCGCCGCCGACGGCACCTTCGCGACCTATGCGGTCAAGGGCACGTCCACGTTCGGCGCGCCGGTCGACGAAAGCTTCCGCGTCGAGAACGGCGTCGCGCACTGGAAATCGACCTCGGACGAAGGCGAGCAGCCGCTGTCCGACGGCGCGGCCTACTGGTCGCTCGGCGGCACGCCGCAGAGCGGCGCGCAGGTGCTGTCCGCGCTGCTGGCGCGCGGCGACAACCGGCTGCCGCTGATCCCCGGCGGCGCGCTCAGCGCCCGCGCGGTCGCCGACGTCACCCTCGGCGGCGACCGCAAGGTCCGGCTGATGCGGGTGACCGGAGTCGGTTTCACCCCGCAGTTCGTGTGGATGACCGCCGATGCGCAGCCGCGCTTCTACGCGCTGATCGTGCCCGGCTACCTGCAAGTGCTGGAGGAAGGCCGCGAAGCCGATGGCGCCGTGCTCGAGGCGCGCCAGAAGCAGGCCGAGGACGACGCGCTGACCGAACTGCGCGACACGCTCGCGCATCCGCTGCGCGGCGCCACCCTGATCCGCAACGCCCGCGTCTTCGACAGCGAGACGGCGACCGTCGGGCCGGCGTCCGACCTGCTGATCGCGAACGGCCGGATCGTGTCGATCTCCGGCGCAGGCCAGGAAAAGGCCGCGGTCGAGCAGACCATCGACGCCGGCGGCCGGGTGCTGACCCCGGGCCTGTTCGACATGCACGGCCACATCAGCGCGTGGCAGGGCGGGCTGCATCTCGCCGCCGGCGTGACCACCGTCCGCGACATGGGCAACGACAACGCGACGTTGCAGCAACTGATCGCCGACGAGCGCGAGGGACGGGTGCTGTCGCCGTCGATCGTGCCGGCCGGCTTCATCGAGGGCGAGAGCCCGATGTCGGCGCGCAACGGTTTCGTGATCTCCGACCTCGACGGCGCGAAGAAGGCCATCGACTGGTACGCCAGCCACGGCTATCCGCAGATCAAGATCTACAACTCGTTCCCGAAGGACATCCTGCGCGACACCGTCGCCTACGCGCACAGCCGCGACCTGCGGGTGAGCGGGCACATCCCGGTGTACCTGCGCGCGCAGGACGCGCTCGACGCCGGCTACGACGAAATCCAGCACATCAACCAGGTGCTGCTGAACTTCCTGGTGAAGGACGACACCGACACCCGGACCCTCGAGCGCTTCTACCTGCCGGCGCGCGAGGTCGCGGGCATGGACTTCGACGCCAAACCGGTCCAGGACTTCATCGCCCGGCTGGCGCGCGACCAGATCGCGATCGATCCGACCCTGGCGACCTTCGACTTCATCCGCCAGCGCCCGGGCCAACTGTCGGAGGCCTACGCCGCGGTGGCCGACCATCTGCCGCCGGACGTGCGCCGCGGGCTGAAGACCGCGGAATTCGACATCCCCGACGACACCACCGCCGCGCGCTACCGCAAGTCCTACGACAAGATGGTGGACTTCGTCGGCCGCATGTACCGCGCGGGCGTGCCGATCCTCGCCGGCACCGACGCGACCCCGGGCTTCGCCCTGCAGCGCGAACTCGCGCTGTACGTGCAGGCCGGCATGACCCCGTCGCAGGCGCTGCAGGTCGCCACCCTCAACGCCGCGAAGTACTCGCGCACGCTCAACGACCGCGGCACCGTCGCGGTCGGCAAGCGCGCCGACCTGGTGCTGTTCGACGGCGATCCGACCGTCGACATCGGCGATCTGCGACGGGTCGCGCTCGTCATCAAGAACGGCGAGGCCTACTATCCGGCGGAGATCGACCGCGCGCTCGGCATCGAGCCGTTCGCCGAGCCGGTCCGGGCCGTCCCCGCCGGGGACGCCGCGCCCTGATCCGGCCCCTCCGGACGATCCCCACCCCCACACCGGAGCGTTCACGATGAAGACCGCCTACGACTTTTCCGCCGTCGACATCGACGGCCACGACCAGGCCCTGTCCGACTATCGCGGCAAGGTGCTGCTGGTGGTCAACGTCGCCTCGAAGTGCGGCTTCACGCCGCAGTACGCGGGCCTGCAGAAGCTCTGGGAGACCTACCGCGACCGCGGCCTGGTGATCCTCGGCTTCCCGTGCGACCAGTTCGGGCACCAGGAGCCGGGCGACGAGGCCGAGATCCGCAATTTCTGCTCGCTGACCTACGACGTCGATTTCCCGATGTTCGCCAAGATCGACGTCAACGGCGGCAAGGCGCATCCGCTGTGGGCCTGGCTCAAGGAGCAGAAGAGCGGCCTGCTCGGGATCGGCGCGATCAAGTGGAACTTCAGCAAGTTCCTGATCGGCCGCGACGGCAAGGTCATCAAGCGCTACGCGCCGACCGATACCCCCGAATCGCTGGCCCGGGACATCGAGGCCGCCCTGGGGTGACCGGCAGGACGCCATGAGCGACGACCCCGCCGCCGGCACGCCCGTCCCGGACGCGCCCGGCTACGCACTGACGATCGCGACCGACAGCAGCGCGCTGGTGGCGACGGTCACCGGGCGGATCGAGGCGGTCGAACCGCTGATCGAGATCTTCCTGCGCATCGGCGACGAGGCGAAGCGCACCGGCCTGCGCCGGATCCTGGTGCTCGACCACACCCACGGCGTGGTGCCGGCGGAGACCCAACTGCGCAAGCTGTTCGATGCGGTGGAGGGCAGCGGGCTGGCACAGGTGCGGCTGGCCTATGTCGACGCCCGCGGCACTGCGGTCAGCCGGATGGAACTGGGCGAGATCCTGGGCCGCGAGCGCGGATACGACTGCCGGGTGTTCGACAACGCGTCGCGCGCCCGGATCTGGCTGCACTACGGCGAGGCCTGAGTCGCGTCGCCGGCAGCGTCGTTGCGGCCGGGGTCGCCGTGGCCCGCGTCGATGCGCCGCAGCAGCGCCTCGATCGCCGGGGTCCACACCTGCCAGCGATGGCCGCCGTCGCGCAGCAGCACGTGGCCGGCCGGCAGCGCCGGCGCGAACAGTTCGATCGCCGGGCGCAGCCGGTCCTCGCGGCCGTAGGCCAGCCAGACGCGTCCGGCCGCGGCCGGGTCGGCGGAGATCGCATGCAGGTGCCGCCACAGATCGTACTGCCAGGCGTCGCGTTCGGGCAGGCCGGCGGTGTCGGGCGGGGTCCACCGCGACAGCCCGCCGGCCGCGGCGACCGAATCCGGGACCGCGCCCTCGCCGAGGTAGGGCGCGAGCAGGATCAGCCCGGCGGTGGCGCCCGGATGCAGGCGGTCGTACATCAGCGTGCCCATGCCGCCGAGCGAGGCGCCCGCCAGCCAGATCTCGCGATAGCCCGCGGCCTGCGCCGGCAGCATCACGTCGCGATGCAGGCGTTCCGGGGCGTCGCCGCGCCTGTAGTCGCCGAGCCGGAGTTCGGCGAAGGTCACGTCGGCATCGGGCCAGGCGCGCCGGATCGCATCGGCGACGCCGCTGCGCCGCAGCGCGGCGAGATCGTCGGCGCGTCCGGGCAGCACCACGACCAGCCGCTTCGAGGCCGCCTGCGACGCGGCCGGCAGATGCAGCGTCGGGATCGGCTGGTCCGCGCGCGTGCCCGGCAGGCAGCCGGCCAGCGGCAGGCACAGGGCGGCGATCAGGAGGAGGGCATGGCGCATCGTCGGGCTTCCGCGGCAGGTGGCGTCCCGACGATACGCCCGACGCCGGCCGGCGGATGCAGCGGGCCTGCCGGTCGCGCGTGCGCCGGCCCGCGCCGGCGGGGCGTCCTCACTTCTCGACGAAGGCGCGCTCGAACACGTATTCGCCGGCGGTGCCGATCCGCGGCGAGGCGTTGAAGCCGCGCCGGTCGAGGATCTCGCGGAAATCGGCCAGCATCTGCGGGCTGCCGCAGATCATCGCGCGATCGTGCGCCGGGTCCAGCGGCGGCAGGCCGAGGTCGGCGGCGATGCGCCCGCTGTCGAGCAGGTCGGTGATGCGCCCGCGCTGCGAGCGGCCGTGCCAGAAGAAGTCCTCGCGGCTGACCGCCGGGTAGTACAGCAGCTTGGCCCGGATTTCCTCGCCGAGGTATTCGTGGCACTGCAGGCCGCGGCTGATGTAGTCGCGGTAGGCGAGGTCCGGTTCGCCACGCACGCCGTGGCAGACGATCACCTTCTCGAAGCGCTCGTAGGTGGCCGGGTCCTTGATCACCGCCAGCCAGGGCGCGAGCCCGGTCCCGGTCGCCAGCAGGTAGAGGTTGCGGCCGGGATGGACGTCGGAAATCAGCAGCGTGCCGGTCGGCTTGCGGCCGATGAGCAGGGTGTCGCCGGGCTTGATGTGCTGCAGGCGCGAGGTCAACGGCCCGTCCTGCACCTTGATGCTGAAGAATTCGAGTTCTTCTTCCCAGTTCGCGCTGGCGATCGAATAGGCGCGCATCAGCGGCCGGGTCGAGCCGTCCGCCTGCGGCACTTCCAGCCCGATCATCACGAACTGGCCGTTGTCGAACCGGAAACCGTCTTCTCGGGTGGTGGTGAAGCTGAAATAGGCGTCGGTCCAGTGGCGGACGTCCAGCACGGTTTCGGTGCCGTAGGGGGAGGCCATGCGTGGGGGTCTGAAGTATTAGCTGGCGCTAATTGTAGACGAGCGCGTGGGCGCGGGGATTTGATTCGGCTCAGAAAGCCCGGCCCGGAGGGACATGCCCGATCGGCCATGTCCGCACCTGGCCGGCGGCCGGTCTACAGCGTCAACGTGTGGACGACCTGGGTGCGGTCGTCGGGATCGCCCGAGGTCACGAAGCCGAGGTGGTGCGCCAAATGCGCCATTTCCTGGTTCTCGGCGAAGTCCAGCGACACCATCGTGCGGATGCCGCGTTCGCGCGCGGCCTCGATCAGCCGCCGCATCAGTGCGGTGCCCAGGCCGTGGCCCTGCCAGTCGTCGAGCACCGTCACCGCGATCTCGCACTGGCGCGGGTCGTTGCCGACCGCGTAGCGCGACACGCCCACGATGCGCGCGTCGCCGGCTTCGCCGTCGAGGGCGACGAAGGCCTCGTCGTTGACATGGTCGACATCGACCAGCCGCCGCACCAGCGCTTCGTCGGGCTCGCTGAACTGCTCCTGGAAACGGTAGCGGCGGGCGCGCGGCGACAGGGCGGCGATGAAGGTCCGCTCCGCGTCCGCGTCGCCGGGGTTCATCGGGCGGACCAGGACCTGGCGGCCGTCGGACAGGGTCTCCAGCGCGTAGGGCAGGAAGCCTTCGGCCGCGGGAAGGGGCGAGACGTCGTTCATGGCGAAGCTCCGGGGGAGGTGTGGCGATCATGCTGCGCTGCAGCACGAGCGGTTTTCCTGATCCGGATCAGATTGGCGCGGGGCTGCCGTGGCGCGCGACGAACGGTCCGGATGGACGCTCCGGGCGCGCCGGCGTTCCGCCCGCCCCGCGGTCGATGGCCCTGCCTTCGCTCAGCGCTCGGCGGCGGCCTTCATGTTGGCCAGGCCGGCCTCGAAATCCTTGCCGATCAGCCTGTCCATGCCGACGACGGTGTCCATCACCTTGGTGAGGTAGGGACTGGGGCCGCGCATGGTCCAGGTCACCTCGGTGCCGCCGTCCTTCGGCGCCAGCACGAATTCGGTGACGTTGTCCGATTCCATCGGTTCGATGAAGTCGAGCTTGATCGCGATCCGGCCCGGCGGGGTCGATTCGGTGATTTCCATCCGTCCCTGGCCCACGTCCTTGTTGCCCTTCCACGCGTAGACCGCGCCGGTCCCGCTGGCGGGCCCCTCGAAGGTGCGGGTCATGGCCGGGTCGAGCTTCTCCCACGGCGACCATTCGCCCCAGCGGTGGAAATCGTCGATCAGGGCGAACACCCGCTCCGGCGGCGCCGCGATGGTCGCCCGGCGCTGGACCTGGAAGGTGTCGGGTTTGGTCGCGGCGTAGAGCAGCACGCCGGCGACCGCAAGGACCAGGACGATGAGGATCTTCTTCAGCATGACGGCTCCCCCGCGGCGGATGCCGGAGCATACTCCGCCGATGGTCGGGGGACGCAAGTGGGGCCCCGACCGGCCACGCGCGGTAAAATCGCGGTCCCACACGTCCCGAAGACCCGTCCGTGTCCGCAGCCCACGCTCCCGCCATGCCCGCCGAACGCCGCCCGGTCTCGATCCGGCAGGCCGATCTGATCCAGTCGATCGCCGACGCCCTGCAGTACATCAGCTACTACCATCCGGTCGACTACATCCGGAACCTCGCCGCCGCCTACGAGCGCGAGGAATCCGCTGCGGCGAAGGACGCGATCGCGCAGATCCTGATCAACTCGCGGATGTGCGCCGAAGGCCATCGCCCGATCTGCCAGGACACCGGCATCGTCACCGTGTTCCTCGAGATCGGCATGGACGTGCGCTGGGACGACGCGACCATGAGCGTCGAGGACATGGTCCACGAGGGCGTGCGCCGCGCCTACAACGACCCGGACAACAAGCTGCGCGCTTCGGTGCTGGCTGATCCCGCCGGCAAGCGGATCAACACGAAGGACAACACGCCCGGCGTGGTCAACGTGAAGATCGTGCCCGGCAACACCGTCGAGGTGATCGTGGCGGCGAAGGGCGGCGGCTCCGAGGCGAAGTCGAAATTCGCGATGCTCAATCCGTCCGACTCCATCGTCGACTGGGTGCTGAAGACCGTGCCGACCATGGGCGCCGGCTGGTGCCCGCCGGGCATGCTCGGCATCGGCATCGGCGGCACCGCCGAGAAGGCGATGCTGCTGGCGAAGGAAGCGCTGATGGAGCCGATCGACATCACCGACCTGCAGGCGCGCGGCCCGTCGAACCGCGCCGAGGAGCTGCGCCTGGAGCTGTACGAGAAGGTCAATGCGCTCGGCATCGGCGCGCAGGGTCTGGGCGGCCTGACCACCGTGCTCGACATCAAGATCAAGGACTACCCGACCCACGCCGCGAATCTGCCGGTGGCGATGATCCCGAACTGCGCCGCCACCCGTCACGCGCACTTCACCCTCGACGGCAGCGGTCCGGTGATGCTCGATCCGCCGTCGCTCGAAGACTGGCCGAAGCTCACCTACGACGCATCGAAGGGCCGTCGCGTGAATCTCGACACGGTGACGAAGGAGGAAGTCGCGTCGTGGAAGCCCGGCGAAGTGCTGCTGCTCAACGGCACGCTGCTCACCGGTCGCGACGCCGCGCACAAGCGCATGGTCGACATGCTCGACAAGGGCGAGCCGCTGCCGGTCGACCTGCGCGGCAAATTCATCTACTACGTCGGCCCGGTCGATCCGGTGCGCGACGAGGTCGTCGGCCCCGCCGGCCCGACCACCGCCACGCGCATGGACAAGTTCACCGAGCAGGTGCTCGCCCAGACCGGCCTGATGGGCATGGTCGGCAAGGCCGAGCGCGGCCCGGCCGCGATCGACGCCATCCGCAGGCACCAGTCGGTCTACCTGATGGCCGTGGGCGGCGCGGCGTACCTGGTGTCGAAGGCGATCAAGGCGGCGAAGGTCGTCGGTTTCGCCGACCTCGGCATGGAGGCGATCTACGCGTTCGAGGTGCAGGACATGCCGGTGACGGTCGCGGTGGATTCGCAGGGCACGTCGGTCCACCAGACCGGTCCGCGCGAATGGCAGGCCAGGATCGGCAAGATCCCGGTGGTCGTCGCCTGAGGCGCCCGCGCCGCGCCGCGCACAGGACGCTCCATCGGCAGGGAGCCGCGACGATCGCGGCTCCCTGCTGCGTTGCGGCGCGGCTGCGACCGCTGCGGATCGGCAGCGTCAGATCCGGAACGCGCGGCCGTTGCGCACCTGCACGCGCGAACCCACGGTGATGCCGTTGAGGTCGTCCTGCGACACGATGACCTCGCGGCCGTCGCGCATCCGCACCGTGACGTCGTAACCCTTGCCGTACCTGTTCTGCACGGCGTTGCCGACCGCGGCGCCCGCGGCGGCGCCGGCGACGGTGGCGGTGTTCTGGCGGCCCTTGCTGTCGGTGTTGTCCTTGGCGATCTCGCGCGCGGCGAGGCCGCCGATCACCGCGCCGACGACGGCGCCGGTGGCGTTCGGCGTGCGGCTGCCGGCGCCCTCGTCGATGCGGGTCACGGTGCCGCAGTCGGGGCAGGGATCGCCGTAGGCGGGCGACGGCGCGGACGCGTATCCCGAGGACGGCGCAGTCGCGCAGGCCGAGAGCATCAGCGACGAGGCGACGGCGATGGAAGCGAACAGCGTCGGGCGAAGGTTCATGCGGGCATTCATGTCTTGTCTCCGGACGAGGTGAGCATCGCGATCCGGGATCGCGACGGGGACACCCTCGCGCCGGCGGCGTGAATCGCACGCGAACGCCCTGGCAAACCGTTTCGGTCATGCGCGATGCCCGGCGATCGTGCGCAGCATGCCGTGGAAAAAAGCCTGCCGCCGCAGGCGGGGCGTTCAGCGCACGCCGCGCAAACGGCACTGCCGCTCGAATAGCCACGCTGCGCCGACAACCGGGCTGTTCAAATCAGTCAGGCTGGTCGGATACCCGGGACGTTCGGATATCCGGGCCTCTCAAATGTCGAGGAAGTACAGATCGACGTAGTCGGCCGCGGTGTCGCAGGGGTTGTCGATTTCCTGCATGCGCCAGTATTTGCGGCCGGTCCTGGTCTCGAAATGATAGGTGCCGTCGCGCCTGCACGTGCGCCCGCCCGCGATGTGCGAGACCCGGGTGAGGATCGTGCCCTCGAAGGTGAAGCCGTCCCGGGTGGCGGCCACGATGCGGCCGGAGACGCGCACGTAGTCGCCTTCGCTGTCGCCGTGTCCGCGCTGCTCGCCTTCCACCGCCAGCGCATCGCCGCGATCGGTCACGGTCGCGCGGCCGGCGCCGTCGAGGTTGCCCCAGCCGATCCACTGCAGGGTGAGCAGGTGGGCGCCGACCAGTCGGGCGCGGGCCGCGGCGTCCAGTCCGTTCTTCGGCGGCGTCGCATCGGCGGCGCCGATGCCGGCAGTACCGGCGAGGGCTGCGAACAGGGCAACGGACAGCGCGATCGGGGCCAGGCGGACGTACGGGCGCATGCGGCGATCCGGCAGCGGGGCGGGCGAGGCATGATCCCGCCAGCCGCGGCCCGGATCAATGCCCGGATCCATGCTTGCCGCGGCGCCCGGACCAGGCCCGCGCCGAGGCACGGATCGCCCCGGGCATCACTGTCGGCGGCCGGCCGCGGCCTGTCGGGCGGCCCGCGCGTTCGCGCGGCGGCGGGCGACCCGGGCGGCCAGCGCCGCCAGCAGCGCGGACAGCCCGACCCAGCTCGCGACGTAGCACCACGTCGCCGGGCCGGAATGCCCGACCGACTCGATCCCCGTCGACGCCTCGATCCGCGACCACAGCGGCATCAGCACGACGGTCGCCGCGACCGCGGGCGGCAGCGCCAGCAGGACGATCGCCAGCAGGCCCAGGGCCCCCGGCACGACGCGACGCAGTCGGGACATGGCGGCGCTCCTCGTGGTGGCCGCGGCCTACGGCGCGTGCGCGCCGGGCTGCAGCAGGTTCTGCCCGTTGGCGTCGGCGCGGGCGGCGGCGAGCTGGTCGTCGATGTCGCGGTTGACCGACGTGTCGGTGCCGCCGTTGTGGTCGGGCTCGACCGGAGGGGCGGCGCGATCGTCGGGGAGCCGGGCGATGTACTGGATCGTGCGCGGCGCTTCGATGCCGGCCTTCGCGAACGCGGCCTTGGTCTGCCGGATCGCCTCGCTGCGGGTCTTGCCGAGGTCGCTCTCGCGCTGGTCGATCCAGGCGAGGAAGCGCAGCACGATGCCGGCGCTGCCGTGTTCGACCACCAGCCAGGACGGCGCCGGGTCCTCGAGCACACCTTCGACCCCGGCGATCGCCGCCATCGCCAGGGTCTCGGACTTGCGGATCGACTGGGTGGCGTCGATCGCCACGGTGAAATCGAATCGACGCTTCGGATTGCGCGAGTAGTTCAGGATCACCGACTTGAACACCAGGCTGTTCGGCATCTGCAGGTGGTTGCCGTCGAAGGTGATCAGCACCGTCGCGCGCGAGGTCACCGAGATCACCTTGCCTTCGCGACCGTCGATGTTGACGCTGTCGCCGGGCTCGAACGGGCGGCGCACGCTGAGCAGGATGCCCGCGATGTAGTTCTCGGCGATGTCGCGGAACGCGAAGCCCAGCACCAGCCCGACCACGCCGGCGGAGCCGAGGACCGCGCCGACCACGGCGGTGAGGCCGAGCAGGTCCAGCGCGATCAGCACGCCGACGAGGATGATCGCGGTGCGCACCACCGTGCGCACGAGGCCGTCCATGTACGGATTGCGCGAGCGCAGGTGCAGCAGGTGCAGGCGCCGGCCCGCGAACCGCGCGCACCACAGCGCGAACAGCAGCACCAGCACCGCGAGGACGAGCTGCGGGATGCGCTCGACCAGCCGCAGCAGCGCGTGATTGGCGTAGTCGGCCATCGCATGCGCGCACTGGTGCAGGTCGTCGAAGGTGCAGGAGACGGCCGGTTTCGGCGTGGCGTCGCCGGACGCGGGGGCGGCCGCGGTCGGCAGCAGGATGGACAGCGGTGACGGTGCGGGCGTCGGCGTGGGCATCGGAAGAACGGGTCGCAGGCGGGACGGGAGGGGCGCGGGACTGGGACGCGCCGGACGGGAAGGGCCTGACTAGAAAAACCAGGCGATCAGGAACAGGCCGATCATCGCGCAGGCGAGCGCGAGCTTGAACACCACGCCGAGCAGGATGCCCAGCCAGGTGCCGAGGCCGACCTTGGTGGCCTGGCCGAGGTGGTGCGCTTCGAGACGCCGACGATGCAGCAGTTCGCCGGCGACGGCGCCGACGAAGGGCGCCACGAACACCCCGACCAGCCCGAAGAACAGGCCCGCGACGGTGCCGATGGCCGCGCCGAGCAGCGCCAGCCGGCTGGCGCCGACGCGCTTGGCGCCCATCGCCGTCGCCGCCAGGTCCACGAGCACCGAAAGCGCGGTCAGCAGGCCCAGCACCACCAGCGTCAGCGCGCCGATCCGCTCGAAGCCGTCGGCCCAAGCGGCCAGCAGCATGCCGGCGTACACCAGCGGCAGGCCGGGGAGGGCGGGCAGCACCACGCCGACCAGGCCCAGCAGCACCAGCAGCGCGGCGAGCACGTAGAACAGGACCTGCACGTCCATCGGGCATCCGGTCCGCGGGTCGGGAGGTCGCGGCGGCGGCATCATGGCACGGCGCCGGAACGGTCGCACGACCGGGCGGTGAACGTGCCGTCTGCGGGGGCGTCGCACGATCCGCGGGCCGGTCCGGGGTCGGAAAGAGGCAACGGCCCGCGATGCGGGCCCGCGGGCGGAAAAGGAAACGGCCCGCGATGCGGGCCCGGGGCAGGAAAAGGAAACGGCCCGCGATGCGGGCCCGGGGCAGGAAAAGGAAACGGCCCGCGATGCGGGCCCGGGGCAGGAAAAGGAAACGGCCCGCGATGC